>Ga0196905_1001204_pt1 | contig 9972 bp, 8 predicted proteins | sample CB_VirMetaG_3_FD_169098 | JGI IMG/M metagenome (GOLD analysis project Ga0196905, IMG submission 169098) | Freshwater to marine saline gradient viral communities from Chesapeake Bay - CB_1508_1S Viral MetaG (v3) (version 3) | ecosystem: Environmental > Aquatic > Marine > Coastal | place: USA... | reverse complement strand
CTGACATGGAGATCACCTCCACTGTTGGTGAGCTTGTTGTTGTCACCTGCAGCTTCATCACGAGCGGCACCATCACGGGCAATCTTGAGTGATGAGGTGTAAAGTCAGAGCGAATGATTAGGCTCTGATGCCAGCTACAAAACGCACTGTGGACCTGCTGGTTGAGGCGTTTGACCTCAGCCAGCGCCGCAAGTTTGTTCTGAAGAACGCCGCAGGGCAGCCTGTGGTGGATCTTTATTTCCGTCCAATCACACGCGCAGATCGCAAGGCGGCACAGACGCTTGCTGGCAGCGAAGAGGCATTGGACATCAGCACTTACCTGCTGTGTCAGCTTGCAGAACTGCAGGATGGCACCAAGGCGTTCAGCTCTGGTGATGCGCCCAAGTTGCAGCGGCAGTTGCCTGAGACTGTCCTGAACGACCTTGAGCTGTTCCTGTTTGGCATTGGCGCTGCAGAGGATCTTGAGGAAGCAAAAAACGCCTGAAGCAGGACAACTGGCTCTACTTTGAGTTCTTCTTGTCCTGCGAGCTTGGGATGACGGTCAGCCGGTTGCGTACTGAGCTGACCGATGCAGAGTTTGTCCATTACGCCGCTTATTTTGAATTGAAAGGCGAGCGCGAGAAGCAGGAGATGGAACGCGCCAAGATGCGGCGCTAGTAACATCTAAGTATCGGTAGCGCGGCAGCAGTGGCTCAGTCTTCTGTTCAACTTGTCGTTGACGCAGGCGGCGCGTTAAATCCGATCAGGCAGGTACAGAGAGCCAGCCAAGCTCTGTCTGCTCAATTCGAGAAGCTCAAAGGCAGCGCCGCAAATGCAGCGCGAGGCGCTGTCGATCTTGGGCGCACGCTGGAGCTGAACACTCGAAAAATCAGAGAGCAAACAACAAGTGTTCAAGGTTTGATTGGTGCCTATGCAGGCTTTCGCACGCTGAAAGGTGCGATCACGGCAGGCGTTGAGCTTGAAACCGCAGAGAAACGCGCTGAGTTGCTGACGCAGCGGTTCGCGCAACTTTCTGGCATTCAAGGCGTAGCAGCTCAATCGGCTGACAAGTTCCGCATTGCCCAGAGCGATACCCTCGCTGCATTGATTGATCTTGGCAACAGGCTTGGACCTCAAGGCGCCAGTCTGGCTGAGATCAGAGATGTCTACGACGGCTTCAACACTGTCCTGGCGATCAACAAAGTCAGCACGCAAGAGGCGGCTTCTGCTCAGCTTCAGTTGAACCAAGCCCTTGGTTCTGGTCGCTTGGCTGGTGAAGAGTTCCGCGCTGTCAACGAGGCAACGCCGCAGGTGATTGATGCGGTTGCCAAGATTCTTGGCGTTGCGAGAGGCGAGGTCAAGCAGCTTGCGGCTGACGGTGCCGTCACCGCGCCTGTCCTGATCCAAGCGTTGCGGGACATCAAGAGCAAAGGCGCTGACGTGCTTGAAGCATCTTTCGATAGCGCATCTGGCAGATTGCGTGCATTCCAAAAAGCGCAGACAGAGCTTGCCCAAGCGATTGGTCTGCAGTTGCTTCCAGCGTTCACGCCGCTGCTGACTGCGGTAACAGATCTGATTAAGAAGTTCGCGGCATTGCCTGGTCCGGCGAAGGCTGTTGTTGCTGGCGTTGTTGGCATCACTACCGCTTTGATTGCGTTGGCACCCGTCATCACTGGAGCAATCGGACTGCTAAAAGCCTTGGGGGTTGCAACGCTGGTCGCTGCTGGACCGTGGGTTGCGCTAGCGGCTGGCATCACGGCTGCAGCAGTTGCGCTGGCTAGCTATCAGACGCAAGCACAGAAAACAGCGAAAGGAGCAGCGACTGGTGATGCTGCTGCGATCAAGAAAGCCAATGATGATTTGTATGTCGTTAATCAAAAAATCACAAAAACCGTAGCAGCGCGAGCCGATGCAACAGGTAGGGAGAGAGCCTCTTTAGATCGGCAGGTGCAAGCATTGCGCCGTGATCAAGCAGAGCTTCAGAAAGGTCTTACTGCTGGAAGGAAAGTCACGGCAGCTCAAGACTTGACAGGTGGATTGGATACTGGTGCAGCAACTGGCGCCGAAGATGCCAAGGCTTCAAAGGCAAAGAAGGAGCGCGAAAGCCAGCTTGAAGCAATCAATGCCGCAAATGGCTTGTTCAGATCACAGCAAAATCTGATTTCCGGCATTGCCAATGCTGAATATAACCGTGACACAGCAGAAAAACTCCGCCTTGAAATGGTCAAGCGTGGCGTTGAACTGATGCACGAAGCAGCAGCTATTCAAAGAGACGAGACGTTGCCTGCAGATGAAAAAGCAGCCAAGTTGCAAGGAATTAAGGATCAACTTGCAGCAAGCACGGCACAGTACAACCGCGAGATTTTTCTGTTCCAGCAGCAAGCAATCGATAGCCTTCCCGGTTATTTGTCTGGGCTGCAAAGCATGGCTAGCGGATATGGGTCTGTTCTTGATTATTCAAAACGACTGACCAAAGAACAAGAGCAGCAGAAGTTGCTTGCTGAAGGCATCAGCAATGTCGTCGGACAAAATATGGTGACCGCGTTTGATGCTTTGATTGCTGGCACTGAATCTTTCGGCAATAGTCTCCGCAAGATTGCGTCTGGAGTCTTGATCGACATTGCACGACAACTTTTGCAGATCTATGTCATCAATCAGGCAATTAATTCAATAAGCAATCTGTTCGGACCAAAGACAACTGGTTTGCTGCCTAGTGTCAAATTCAATCCTTCTGCTTTTTCAATGCCTCAGTTGGCTGGGGCAAGGGCAATGGGTGGGTCTGTCAGTGGAGGGTCTTCTTATTTGGTTGGGGAGCGTGGTCCTGAGCTGTTCACGCCAGGGCGTAGCGGTGGCATCGCACCATCCGGCAGCTTTGGCAGCTCTAACATCGTTGTTAACGTAGACGCAACTGGCAGCAGCGTTCAGGGCGATGCTCCAAATGCCAATAAACTTGGCGAAGCTCTTGGCGCGGCTGTTCGTGCTGAGTTGATTCGTCAGAAACGTCCTGGAGGTCTTCTTAGCTAATGGCTACCTTCCCTTCCATACAACCGACATACGGCTCACAAAAAACAAATGCCCCCAGTGTCCGCACGGCAAAATTTGGCGATGGCTATGAACAACGATTGACTTTTGGCATCAATCAAAATCCAAAACAATGGGATTTAACGTGGAATGTATCTGAGACAGATTCGGACACTATCGAAGCGTTTTTAAACGCACGCGCTGGGGTGGAATCCTTTGACTGGACTCCTCTTGACGAAACAACATCGTACAAATGGATTTGTGCTGAATGGTCTAAAACCATTCCTTATTTGAATCGCGCAACGATCACGGCAACCTTCCGCCAAGTCTTTGAACCGTAATGGCATTTGCTCCTTGGTCAGCTAACACTGCCTTTGCCGTTGGGGATGTACGCCGTGCCACGTCGGTTCAAACCAGTGGCTTGGTTTTTCGATGCAGCACTGCTGGCACAAGCGGCACCACTGAGCCTGACCCCTGGCCGGTTGTTGTTGGCGCCGAAATTGAGGATGGCACTGTTGTTTGGGAAGCTGTCAGCGCCGTTGGCGAAGAGCTGAATAAGCTGGCACCTAGCGCAATCATTGAACTGTTCGAACTTGACGGCACCGCTAGCAGTATTGGTGTGCCATCGGTTTATCGCTTCCACGCCGGCGTCAACGAACAAATCAGCGGCAACATTGTCTGGGGCGGCAACACCTATCAGCGTTATCCGGTTGAAGCCACTGGTTTTACTTACGAAGGCGGTGGTCAGCTTCCGCGTCCGACCATCAGCATCAGCAACGTACTAAGCCTTGGCACCACGTTGGTGCTTGAGTACAACGACCTTGTTGGCGCAACGGTTACGCGGATTCGTACGCTCAAGAAATATCTTGACGCTGCAAACTTCACCAGCGGCAGCAATCCAACGGCTGACCCTTACGCTGAGTTCCCGCGTGAGGTGTTTGTTGTTGACCGCAAGGTTGCCGAGAACCGCGCTCTTGTCAGTTTTGAGCTTGCTGCCAGTTTTGATGTTGCTGGGGTGAAATTGCCCCGACGCCAGATTATTCAGAATATTTGTCCGTGGACGTATAAAGGCGAAGGCTGCAATTACACCGGCACAAGCTATTTCGACATCAACGACAACTCAGTAACAGATGTAGCTCGTGATGTTTGCGGACACCGTTTGAGTAGCTGCAAACTGCGCTTTGGTGAAAACGGTGAGCTGCCCTATGGCGGTTTCCCAAGTGCAGGACTGATTGGATGAAGCCGGAAACCAAGGCGGCGGCAGAGGTACATGCTGAGCAGGAATACCCACGCGAGGCTTGTGGGTTGGTGGTCGTGGTCAAGGGCAAGGAGCGTTACTGGCCATGCCGCAACATCGCCACCGAGGAGATGAGTTTCGTGATGGAGCCACGGGACTATGCGGCTGCTGATGATGCTGGGGCTATCACTGCCGTGGTGCATAGCCATCCGAACATGAAACCAACGGCGAGCATGGCTGACCGTGCTGCAATGGAAGCATCAGGCGTGCCTTGGCACATTGTCGGCTGGCCTACGAAGCTCTGGGCAAGTTATCAGCCGGAAGGCTGGCAGCCACCGTTGATTGGTCGGGAATGGTGCTACGGCACATTGGACTGCTACGCCTTGGCACGCGATTGGTACAAGCAGGAATGGGGTTTGGAGCTGGCGGATTATGAACGCCATGGCGAATGGTGGCACAAAGGTATGAACACCTTTGTTGAAAACTTTGCTAACGAGGATTTTGTAGAGCTACCGCAGGACACAGAACCGCAGTATGGCGACGCCTTGCTGATGCAAATTGTTTCGCCGGTATCGAACCACGTTGCCATCTACATTGGCGACGACTTGATTTTGCAGCACCTAGAGCGGCGACTTTCTAGCCGTGATCTGTGGTCTGGCTATTATCGGAAGAACACCACCCACGTCCTGCGGCATAGGAGTCGGCTATGAAGCGAGTGGTGCTACGGGGTGAACTGGGTAAGCAGTTCGGGCGCATCCATAATTTTGAGCTGAACACGCCCGCCGAGGCGATTCGGGCGTTATCTGCCAATTTCGAAGGATTTCAGCAAGCGTTAATTACTGCTAGCGAGCGCGGCATCGGCTACATCGTCCAGGTTGGGAAGACCGCGATTGAGGCTCTAGATGAGATTCATAACCCTACCGGAATTGATGAAGAGATCAGCATTACACCAGTATTAGCCGGTGCTGGCGGGAGCGGTGTCGGCAAAATCCTGATTGGCGTTGCTTTGGTTGCGACTGCCTTTCTGATTGGTCCGGCTGCTGGCGGCTTTCTAGGGATTGGCGCAGGATTGGGTGGCACTACTGGCGCAGGCGCTGCATTGAGCTTGGGTCTGGTTGGTGGTGGCTTTGCAACTGCTGTTGGTTTTATTGGTGTCAGCATGATTCTTGCTGGCACAGCACAGCTCTTGTCACCTCAGCCAGCAGACGTACCGGGACTGACCGGGACAACGGATCGCATGAATTCATTCGACCCTGCCCGCAACGATCCCGCTGATAACCGTTCCAGCTACATCTACAACGGTGCCGTCAACCTGACTGCTCAAGGGAATCCGGTGCCAGTCTGTTATGGACGGATGCGCGTCGGTAGCGTAGTGGTATCGGCAGGCGTTAGCACGACGGACATCTGATGGCTAAGTACATTGCTGGCGCTGGCGGCGGTCGCCGTTCACAACCTGCGCCACAACAGAACGTCAATGTCCAACAAACCGTGGTGGTGCAAGCCGCCCAACGGGAGGATGACGCCAACTCGCTATTCAGCAAATCCAGCATCCGCTTAATTGACGTACTAAGCGAAGGTGAGATTGAAGGTTTTGCCGATGCTGAAGATCCTAAAAAATCTATCTATTTTGATGATACACCTCTGCAAAATGCAGATGCAAGCGATAACTTTACCTACGACGATTTTGCTTACCGCTTAGGCACGCAAAGCCAGAACTACATTTCCGGTTTTGCCGCTAATGAAAATGCAGTAAATGTCAATACTGCAGTTGGCGACGACGTTGGTGATTCAGTCGTTCGAACTATTACAGATAGCGATGTTGATGCCGTTGTCGTCCGGCTTGCATTTAACCAAATCTATCGAGTTGACAATGGTCTGAAGGCTACGTCAATCGGTTATGCCATTGATGTGCAATCAGATGGTGGTGGTTACGTTGAGGTATTGAATACCACCGTCAATGGCAAATGCACGAGTCCCTACGAACGCAGCCACAGAATTGAACTAACAGGCTCTGCTCCTTGGGACATCAAGGTTCGCCGCGTTTCTGGAGTTAATGACAATACCAACAATGTCCGGTTGATGACCTTTGCGGGTTATACGGAAATTATTGACGCCAAATTGCGTTATCCATTGACCGCCTTGGTTGGTTTGCGATTTGAGGCTTCTCAGTTTCAAGCAATCCCAACGCGTTCGTATGACATTAAAGGCGTCAAAGTTCAAATTCCGACTAATGCCACGGTCAATGATGACGGCAGCCTGACTTATTCAGGCGTTTGGAATGGTAATTTTCAGCTCGCATGGTGCGCCGACCCTGCATGGATTATGCGGGATCTTTTGCTGTCAAGCAGATATGGTTTGGGGCGCTTTGTTTCCAGTACACAGGTTGACAAATGGACGCTGTACGAAATCAGTAAATACTGCAATGAATCAGTTCCAGATGGCGAAGGTGGCACCGAACCTCGCTTTCTATGCAATGTCTATCTACAAAGCAGAGAAGAGGCGTTCAACGTTATTCAGGATTTTGCCTCGTGTTTTCGTGGCATGGCTTATTGGTCCGCTGGTCAGATTGCCTTCACACAGGACAGCCCCAAGGATGCCGCCGCATTATTCAACAACGGCAATGTCATCGAAGGCGTCTTTAATTACGAAGGCAGCAGCCTAAAAGCTCGTCATACCGTTGCTCTGGTTACTTGGAATGATCCTGAGCAGGCATATCAACAGCGCGTTGAATATGTTTCTGATGAAGCGGCAATTGCCAAATACGGCATTGTTGAAGTGCGGATGGCGGCATTTGGCTGCACAAGCCGTGGTCAAGCAAACCGCTTAGGTCGCTGGCTGTTGTATTCCGAACAGCAAGAAACGAGCACTTGTACTTTTACTGTTGGCTTGGATGGTGCGATTGTTCGCCCTGGGCAGATCATCAAAATTGCCGACCAGATGCGTGCAGGTGCCCGCAAGGGTGGTCGCATTGCCAGCGCAACAACAACAGTTCTAACGCTGGACCAAAGCATTGCCACGACTCCTGGTGACACGATTACCGTTGTAATGACCGATGGCCGCGTTGAGCAGCGGACAATTCAAAGCGGTGATTTTGATGCAAAGACTGTTACTGTCTCGACGGCATTTAGCAGCGCCCCAGCAACTCAAACCTTATTTATTATTGAAACAAATGCAGTTGTTGCTCAATTATTTCGCGTAATTAGCGTCACTGAGGATGGTGAAAACTATAAAATTACGGCGCTAGAGCACAACACAAGTAAATATGGATACGTTGAAAATAATCTTGCATTGCAGCCGCGTGATATTACAACCCTTAATCAAACACCCGAGCCGCCTGCTGGCATCAGTGTCAGTGAGCGATTGGTTGAATCTGGAAACCGAGTAACGACAGAACTTGAAATCTCCTGGCGCAACGTTGATGGAGCCACTGGTTATCAGGTTTCGTATAAAACCGCCAATAGCCTTAGTTTCTTCACCGTTGGAGATACGCCATATAACAACCTTACGTTCCTGACTGACGAAACGGGCAGATTCACATTTCGGGTAACCGCTATTTCGGCGCTAGGTAAACGGTCTGGACCTGGCGAACTGATTCAGAACATTGCAGGCAATACGGCAGCACCGCAGGCGGTGTCCGGTTTCAGCATGATTCCGGTGAATGGGCAAGCCAGGCTGACATGGACGCAATCAACTGAACTTGATGTTCGCGTTGGTGGTTATGTCCGCATTCGCCACTCCCCTGATCTTTCTGGTGTCTCTTGGGCAACATCTACCAGCATTTCTCAGGATCTTGCCGGTAGTGCCACTGAGGCTTACGCTGACCTCAAAACCGGAACATATCTCGCTAAGTTTGTTGATTCAGGCGGTCGGGAAAGTATCAATGCTGCGCTGATTGAGTTCACCAAGCCGGACCTTGAGGATCTGGTGAACGTCGATAGCCAACAGGAGGACCCAACATTCCCTGGCACAAAAACTAATCTTGTTGTTGATACCGACCTGGGAGAGCTTGGACTAGCACCCGATGGTGGTCAAACAGCATCCGCTGGTGATTTTCTGGCTGAGGATGGAACTTATATTTTGTGTGAAGACGGCACAAGCACCCGTAACTCGCTTGGCATCATCACCGCCGAAGATACCTCAGAGCTGTTGTTTGAAAGTGGCATTGATACCTTCTTACAGGAAGGCGAGGAAGAGCCAACTTCGATTGACGGCAAGCTGGTGCTTGAAGGCGATGCAACACTGAATAAAACTGGCACGTATTACCTAGAAAACAACCCGATCACGTTGAGCGATGTCTTTAGTGTCAAGCTCAACAGCACTTTGCGGGCTCGCTCGTTCTATCCCTACGCCGACCGCGTGGATGACATCACAGATTTCGATGCCATCAAGGATTTTGACGGTGCTGCCCCAACCGGCTGCGATGTAAAGCTCTACATCCGCACCACTGAGGACAATCCAGCATCTAGCCCAACGTGGTCAAGCTGGCGCCTGTTCAACAATGCCGAATTCAAGGCTCGCGCCTATGAGGTCAAAGCTGAGTTCAGCACTCAAGCCAGCACCGAGCAAATTGCCGTTGATCAACTGAGAATTGACAGCGACATGGTGAGCCGCACCACGCGAGGCACCGGCACAAGCAGCAGCGGTGCTGACACCACCATCACTTATACCAACAAATTCGCTGGCACGCCTGTGATCGGTATTGCTGCCTTCAACATGGCAACAGGCGACTACTACACACTGACCAGCAGCACAGCTACTGGATTTGCCATTAGCTTCTACAATTCGGGTGGCACCCGTGTGGTGCGTAATTTTGACTGGACCTCAACCGGGTACGGGAAGGGCTAATGGCACAAGCGGACGGCATCGTACAAAACGACACGGGTTCAAACGTCCGTAGCGACATCAACAATAATCTTGCGGCGTGCTTTACCAATAACAGCGGTGCATCTGAGCCGAGCACGACCTATGCGTACATGTGGTACGCGGATACGGCAAACGGTCTGCTGAAGATCCGCAACAGCGGCAACACTGCCTTCCTGACCGTTGGTGACCTGAACACCACCAACCTGGGGTTGGCGCCACAAGCCAGTCCGACCTTCACAGGTAACGTCACCATTCCCGCCGGTACGGTCAGCCTGCCGAGTTTGCGGTTCACTGGTGATACCGACACTGGGCTTTACAGCGCGGCGGCGAATACCGTCAACGTGACGGCTGGTGGCACTCTGAGCCATGCCTTCACCAGCACTTACAGCACCGCGAATGTCCCGCTCCGTGTGCCTGATGGCAGCGCTGCAGCACCAAGCCTGACCAACACTGCAGACGAGAACACCGGCATTTTCTTTGGCGCAGCCGATGAGGTTTCGATTACAACTGGCGGCAGTGAACGGGCGCAGTTTGATTCCGATGGTTTGAGCATCCTTGCTCAAAAGGCTGTTCGTTATTACGACACCGATAGCAGCAATTATGTTGCTATTCGAGCTCCGAGTACCGTCAGCAGCAACGTAACCCTGACATTGCCTAGCTCAGATGGTGATCCGGACCAGTATCTAAAAACTGATGGCAGTGGAAACCTTAGTTGGTCCACCATTTCATCGGGTGCATTGGTGCCAACAGGCTCAGTGTTCGCCATGGCAACAAGCACTGTTCCAAGCGGCTATTTGGAGTGCAACGGTGCAGCAGTTAGCCGCACAACTTACGCAGATTTATTTGCGTCAATCGGCACAACTTGGGGAAAC
>Ga0196905_1001201_pt1 | contig 9996 bp, 7 predicted proteins | sample CB_VirMetaG_3_FD_169098 | JGI IMG/M metagenome (GOLD analysis project Ga0196905, IMG submission 169098) | Freshwater to marine saline gradient viral communities from Chesapeake Bay - CB_1508_1S Viral MetaG (v3) (version 3) | ecosystem: Environmental > Aquatic > Marine > Coastal | place: USA... | reverse complement strand
TGATGTAATGTTAGAGTTTTGTGCTGCACCACCCACACCGGCACCACCAGGTGCGGTTCTACTTCCATAACCTCCTTGTCCACCAGTGGCGGTAATACTATCAAATATAGAACTACTACCATCAGTTCCTGGATTATTGGCTCTTGTGTCAGCACCACCAGTACCACCACCTCCGACTGTTACAGTATAAGAATTTCCTGGTGATACACTCAAAGTACCGGTAAGAACCATACCACCCCCGGCACCTCCACCTCCACCTGAGTCATATCCATTACCACCTCCACCTCCACCACCAACTACGAGGTATTCTACAGATGTTACTCCTGCAGGCGCTGTCCAAGAGGTTGTACCCACAGATGTAAATGATTCAATAGTTGGGGATGGTGTTGATGATGGGGTGGGTGTATTTGTAGGTGTCTGTGTATTTGTTGGAGTAGGAGTTTGTGTGGTTGTTGGGGTAGGGCTAACAGGGGGGAAATAATTAATTTTCGTTGTATTGTAATTTTGCAAAACTTCACTCGCAGTTAGTCCTTTATTGTAAAGATGGAATGCCCCAAATCTAAATGTGGCACCATTACCATCACCCATGTTAGTCACAGTATCTGTTGCACCCAGAGAATAGTACAAACCCATAGCTCCCCCATCGTTGTAGGGAGTCAGTCGTGAGAATCCTGTTACGCTTCCCACATTTTCACCATTTAAATATGCAATCAGAGTAGTTCCACTATAAGTTAAACCGACATAATTCCAAGTATTGAGTGTTAGAGAAGTGCTCGAGGTTATGTATGGGGATGAGAGTTGCCACAACCTAAATTTCAATTGTCCACTAACAATCTCTATTTGTGTGTCGTGCCAAGAGGCTGCTGGTGTGGTGGTTCCTTGTTCATTTAGAATTATACCATTACCCGTGGGGTAAACCCATAAAAAATAAGAAATATTAGTTCCTGTGTTTGCAGGATTTAAATATGGATTTAAATTATTGTTAGTTACAATATATTCTGTCGTTCCACCTTCAACCAAAAGATAATTTGGGATACCTAAGGATGGGTTTCCAGAAGTATAGTCAATCGTTCCATTTAAAGTACCATTCGAATTACCGAGAATGTCAATTAATGTCACACCTGCACCCGAATAGGAGTTTGTGTTTTGGATATCCCAATCTAAAATTAAACCGTCCTCTACTATTGGTATTGGAGTGGACGAAGGTGTAATAGTAGGTGTTGGGGTAGTGGTGTTGGTTGGTGTCTGTGTATTTGTTGGAGTTGTGGTTGGTGTAATTGTAGATGTAGGACTGGCAGTAACACTTGGGGTTAAAGTAGGTGTAGGCGTATTAGTTGGTGTGGGTGTTACATCAAACTCTGAATTAGTTTGAACTAAGACAGTCAAACTATCTCCGGTTACAGAGTAGTTTATATCACTAAAATTCGCTACCTTTGTAAGGTTTGTATAATCTTCAGGTATTGTGTAATACGAGAATCCTTGTGTATTACCCGAAGTTATTGTGACACTACCACTCAGTGTAATTGAAGAACCCGTTACTGTATTTAAAGTGTCAACAAAACTTATTTCAACATCCGAATTGAGTGTTAAATTCGATATTGCAACATAGGCTATATTAATTGAACCTGGTGAATATTCACCTGTTAAATCAATTGTTACCGTTCCTTCAGTCAAAATTCCTGAATTATCCTCTTGTAGAACCAAGGCATAATTTTCTTGGAGAATAAAGTTAGTAGAAGGATTATCCATGTAGGCATAACAAGTTTTACTAGTCCCCGAAAAATATATTTCGAAAGAACCATAATAATAGTCAGTGTAAAAAGTGTACGGCATCAATTGGTTACCAATGGTTACGGTTCCACCGGTATCGGGATAGAATGTAATATCCCCTATTTGTCCGTTGTAATTAGCACTTGTTATTAATATTCCGTATGTCATACTACACTAAGGGTATATTCCATTTATTTGATAAATAATTGTGAATGGCATTTAAGTCTGAAACTGATAGAGTCCTACTATATGCCAAAACATCAAACAAGAATCCATTATACCAAAACTGTGTTGAACCTGCGGGTACTCCTGTGTAAGATACACCCATGAATAGATAGTTCACAAGAGAACTTGTTGTTGTTCCAACACTTGTGATGAATGAAAGTGTTTGTTCATCCCCATCCTTATAGAATTTTAATCTATTTGAATCACCTGTGGCACTTCCATCAAAGACATAAGTAAGAATGTGAGGATTCGTATCAACAACCCCACCTGTTGCAAATCCACCACCTGTCGCTATGTTATATGTTGAACCACTTTGTCTAATATAAACCGAATTTAAACCTGTATTACCATCCTCACCTCCCTGTACATATTGCTGGGTAGTAGTTGAGTTCAAAGTTTTAGCCACCAATATTACTGTTTGTCCTGTGTTACTAGCTAAGGCACTTATTGGATTTACACTCAAACCCATAGAAGAACCGTTAAAATACACAGCACCTAATCCATTTTGAACATTTGACCACCATTCAGCTTTATTACCACCACCAATCGCGGTTGCATTGTGTTGTGCAGGATCTACAGAATCAATCCACTGGTTGAATGTCGAACCACTTGTTCCTGTTGGAGTAACATAAGTTGCTAAATCAGCCTGATAATAAATTTCCAATGTCGGATCGGTAGGAACAACAGCTTGAGTAGGTGTTGGTGTGTTAGTTGGTGTATATGTTGGAGTGGGGGTGTTAGACGATGTTATTGATGGTGTCAATGTGGGTGTGTTAGTTGGTGAACTAGACGGAGTGTTTGTTTGGGTGTTAGTTGGTGTTGAAGTCACCGTGAGTGTTGGAGTGGGTGTTGGTGTGGGTGTTGAACTTGGTGTTGGTGTTGGTAAAAGAGTCACAACAATATCACACTCCAAAGATGATGATGCACTCGGAGAAACTGTGATTGTTGGAGTAGTCGTAACAGTCGATGTTGGAGTTTGCGAAGGTGTTTGTGTTGGTGTTTGGCTGACTGTAGTTGTAGGAGTAACAGTAGTTGTTGGTGTTGTAGTATTTGTAACAGTAGTTGTCGGGGTTTGAGTTGGTGTGCTTGTTTGAGTTCTTGTAGGTGTTTGAGTTACTGTGACTGAGGGTGTTGGTGTTTGTGTCTGGCTTGGAGTAAATGTTGGGGTTGGCGTCAGTGTTGGTGTTGGTGTTGCCGAGATACAGGGAGCTTGTGAATCTGCTAAAGCATCTCCACTACCGTTGTCTTCAATGGTATAGACATCACCGCCTAAAATAGCCCTAACGTAAAAAGTTGTAGCCGTTGTAGATAAAAGTACCTGTAATTCCGCAATCGTATATGGATCGGTTGCACCCGCATCTTGATACAATATTTGCCCAACATTCAATCCATTTTGTCCATAAATTATATCCGACGGGTTACTTCCGTAACACACATCATAACTATTTGTTGAAATATAATAAAAGGCACCATCAAGGGGATCGGAGACGGAAGGTGTTATTGTTGGAGTATATGATGGCGTTTGAGTTTGAGTTTGAGTAGGGGTGAAAGTAGGTGTGGTTGTTGGAGTTGTAGTTACTGTTGGTGTTGTTGTCTGACTAGGTGTTGGAGTCTGAGTTGATGTTTGAGTATTAGTAGGTGTCAATGTTGGTGTTGAGGTAACCGTATTTGTAGGTGTAAAAGTCGGTGTTACTGTCACTGAACTGGTTGGTGTGAAAGTCGGTGTTACTGTCACTGAACTCGTTGGTGTGACAGTATTTGTTGGAGTTTGAGTCGTTGTTGATGTTGGAGTAGTAGTTGTGGTTGGTGTTTGTGTGGTGGTAGGAGTAACAGTGTTGGTAGGAGTTTGTGTGGTGGTAGGAGTAGTAGTTGTGGTTGGTGTTTGTGTGGTGGTAGGAGTAACAGTGTTGGTAGGAGTTTGTGTGGTGGTAGGAGTAACAGTGTTGGTAGGTGTTTGTGTTGTAGTTGGCGTCGGTGTTGACGTTGCGGTTGGTGTGACTGTGGTTGTTGGTGTCGGTGTAACAGATGGGGTAGGAGTTGGGGATGATTTAATAAATTCAAAATCGAAATCACAAACATCAACTACATCTGTACAGTTAACACACCAAAAATCGAATAAGTTGAATGGATTCTTTAGAAGTCTAAAATTGTGCTGAATTTGTGGAGCAGTTAGAGGTTCCACATACATTCTAAATTGAGATATTGCACCATCAAAAGTACCTGCAAAATTGGGTTCAATAAGTATGTCTGTCGTTAATGCCGACAAACTCGTTCCTGACAAGGTTTGGTTTGACATTAACTCAGGGTCTTGTATATAGGGACCCTCCAATTGAGTGCATCCTGAAAATATTAAACTTTCTCTAAGTCCCAAAGAACCACCACCCCATGAAATGTTGAATGGAACTCCCACTTGTTTTTCTTTTAGAGTGTTAAGTTCCCTTGGAATAATTTCTTCGAAATTTTCAATAATCATAAACAGGTATCCATTCACATAGAACATGAGTCTTCCTAACCTATCTGGTAAGTCTTCTTCCCATCTTTTAGTAAACTCGATAATTTCTATCTGCTCTTCATGAGGACTACCTGGATGTGTTTGAGGTGGTTGTATTAGATTTGTCGTTGCATTGAAAGTGGATGATGTGTAAGTCATTTTTCTCAAATCACCAAGTCCACCCATGTTCAACAAATCACAGTTTTCAATTGTGATATACCTGTCGAAAACAACATCAATTTGAACCCATCTATCAGCACATTCACCAGGTGGAAAATCACAATCATCATATATTCCTTTTGTTGAATATACCTCTTCTATTGTATAACCCGTTGTGTAAGTTAAACCACTAGTTTCACACACACCTGTGGTGACACAATCACCAGTATATTTTATGTAACGTACCCCGATTTTAGGATTACATGGATCACCCGAAAATCTAATACCTAAGGCATTTGATAAGACATCAATTTTTGCATCTTTTGGGTTGACAGGCACCTCTGTAGGGCAGTCACAACATCCACCTGTGTGTGTAACAGTATAAGCTGATTGAGGATATACTTGATAACAATTAGATGTTGTGGTTGCGGTATCAGAACATCCACAAGTTTTTATACATCCCAATTGTTCAGTGACTCTTGTATATCCTGAATCTGTTTGTGGTGTTCCCGAGGCATAGTGATAATATTTGTCTTCAGCTCTTGTACCAAAATAGAAAAAGAAATTAGAGTTATTTGGATATACAGAATTAAGTGTTGTTTCACCTGAGACTGGTGGATACATACCCGCGATTCTCGGTTTTAATAGCATTTCAACAGTCCACCCTTTGTTTACCCTTTCTGGAAAAACTTCATAATCATATCCAAATAATTTGTAGAATCCTTGATAGAAACCACCAAATAGTTCACGATATACTCCTTCAGTTGTACCTGTTACAGATACTATGTTGTAAAGAGTTCTATCTGTATTACCTGAAAAACGAACGTTCGGACTTTCGGTGTATCCTGTAATAGGATGCATCTTGAATCTTCTATCATAATAATACGGGTGGAATTTATAATCATCCCTAATTCCCATAGTATAAAATAAAGTTTCGCCTGTCATTTTGGTGTATAATCCATTGTCAGTCGCAACTAATCCTACGTCACAAGTTCCTGTGAACGCACTTAAACAATTTAAGTCAAAATCGAATGGATTATAATAATTTAAAGAAACAACAGTATCACCTGTTTTGAAATCACCATATTGTATTTCTAATTGTTGTGAGGAACCTGTCGAATTGAAATCTAAATAAATTGGTAATCTATCCCCATCATTGTAGGCAATTAACTCAGTGGAGAAAACTACCTCAGTATCGTAATCTTTCTCATCTGAAACCAAAAAAATATCGTTGTACGAGTAGAATGTATTTCTTAAATCGAAACGATTGAAGTAATAATTATTGATATTCTGAGACGCCATTCAGGGGTTTTTATAGATAAATACCACCATCGCCGTATTTATAGGAAAATATACATCTACATGAAATCATTTCTTTTTGCAACAGAAAAAGAAGCATTGAAAAAAGCTGAGGAAATTGGTTGTGAAGGTACTCACAAACATAAAGAGAAATTTATGCCCTGTAGTTCCCATAAAGTTTTCTTGAAACATACAAAGAAAAAGGAACTTGAAGAACTAATAGATTATGATGGTACTTTTACAAGTTCGAAAATTCCTATTTTAGATCCAAGAGTGAGTCCTAAAAAAACGATGGACCAAACAGTTGTAATGGCACGTACCCCACAAGATCCATGGACTCGTGGTTTCAGAAGATATTACAATGAAAGTGAAATTAAAGAAATTGATATGAGTGATGCTTTTGGTTATGAAGAAACCAAAGATATGACAGCCGAAGATTGTGTAAAACATCTTATCAACAAAATGGATATGGATGAGGCGTCTGCTCACAAAAGATGTGAAGGATTTGGAAAAACATTTCCCTTAGATAATAAAACACCAAAGGATATCAAAAACAAAAAGAATTTCATCGCAACTCAAAGATTAACCGAAAAAGAGTTGAGTGAAGAAGAAATAAAAAAAATTATTGAGGACTTGGTTACTTCTAAATCAGACAGTAAGGAAATACAAAACAAAGTTGTTGAACCGTCTGACATCCTCAGAAGGAATGTTCGTTCAATTGTAAAATTAGCAAGAAGAGAAGGTTTAACACTCAATGAATTAATCAAACTGATGAAAGGTGAATAAAACTTTATATGATAGGAAAGCAAAATTACCTGATTCTCTAATCAAACATTTGGAGCAATCTTTCAATGCCTTGGAAAGTGATTCTAATGTTGAGGGACATAACAGAAATAAAGAATTAAGAGAAAAAGGTTTTGTTACATATCAACAACTGAAAAGAATGAAAAATTGGTTTGATGGATTTTCAGGTAAAAAAGAAGATGCCCCTTTTATACTAAACGGTGGTGATAGAATGAACACTTGGTGTAACCATGTTTTAGATCATTGGAGGAACACACTGGAGAATGGTAAACAAGTCAAACATGATACAGGAATGAGTAATCAATTTATCAAGAACCATGAAAAGAAAAATGTTTTAGTTAACCCTCACGATAGACACGAAAAGGGTATCAATAAATTTGATTCCGCGGTTACCGAGAACATCAAAAAAATAAACCAATTAATGCAAAACATTTTATAAAAATGGCAATACAATCAGATCAAATAGACTTTTCGCAACCAGACAATGAATTGTCTAGAATTGCAGAAACAGAAAGAAAAAAGTTATTCGCAAGAAATGACTTTTCGGACACATCGAATGAATACTCACCAGTCAATCCCGCGGCTTTAGCAAATGGTGATGACATGGGTAGAGGAACAGGTGGTGATTTGGATATCTACAATTACAATGCAGGTACTAAAACAGATATCATTGAAAGAAAATCCGATATTGTAGTCAACAAATACAACCCTGATAAACCATACTACAGCGTAAATCAGTGAAATTAGTCGGTAGTTTAAAATCTTTACTAACGGAAATAGCTTCTTTGAAGGATATTCAAGACGCTATTACCCAAAAAACTGTTGTTACCATCTATTATGATGGTGACGAACCAGGTGGTAAAGGATTGAGAACTATCGAACCTGTATGTGTTGGATATAGTAAAAAAGGAAATATCGTTCTTAGAGCTTGGGATCAAGAAGGTTCTTCTCACACCGCAGCAATTGGAGAACAACCATTACCTGGTTGGAGATTGTTCAGAGCAGACAAAATATTTACTTTTAAACCAACTTTAGAGAAATTTAATACTGCAAGACCCGGATATAATCCAAACGGAGATAAAAGTATGACTAAGGTTATACTTAATGCAAAATTTTAAGAGAAATGAGTAGCGACTTGATGGAAAAATTAGTAATGGCAAAAAAAGTAATGGAAGCACATGATAGAATTCCCCGTGGACAAAGTGCCGAAAATCCTTCGATGGTGTCTAATTACACTGACACAGCAGGATTAGTTGAACAACCATCACCCGCCGTTCAGCAAACAATGACAGTTTCTCAGCCGTATGATTCATCAAGAGTAATGAATTCTAGATTACCTGATGAAATTAAGAAGTTGATGATTGAAAACCCAATTGCTCAACCAACTCTAAACGGACCCACACTGTCAGATGACTTGGTTGAAAGAGCATCAAGGTTGATGAATGAAAATAAAAAACCTTCTTCAATCGTTGCAGAATCAAATGTGAACATGAGTGAACTTCGTAACATGATTAGAGACACTGTAAGGGACACGGTAAGGGACGTAATCAAAGAGGAGTTAAAATCTATGGGATTAGTTACAGAATCTACAACAAAAGCAAACGAAAGATTAGAGTTAAAAGTTGGAAAACACTTGTTCGAGGGTAAAGTAACCTCTATCAAAAAATTACAATAACCCTTTTTTTGTTCCATCGGATTTGTTATACTTTTACAAATTCGCTTAAATGGAAAAAATTCATGTTTTAGTGCTTCCATCAGATAGAACGGGTGTTGGTAAATTCCGTTCTGTTGAACCACACATTTTTTTACAAAACCTATATCCTGAAGAGTTTCACGTCGATATTGACTATGATCCTAAAATGGATGATATGAACTATTGGAAAAAGTATCAAATAGTTCATTTCCACAGAACCCTCAATCCTGATTACGAAAAATCAAACGCAGTCATTCAAAAACTAAACAGTGCGGGTATTGTTACAATATTGGATATCGACGATTATTGGCTACCCACAAGAGATCACCCCGCACATCAACTTGTTGTCCAAAATAGTTTATTCGAAAAAATTAAAAATAACATCAGAGTTGCCAAATATGTTACAACCACAACTTCACTTTTTGCTGAAGAAATTTCAAAAATTAACAAAAATGTATTTGTAATACCTAACTCGATTAATCCTGACGAAAATCAATTTAAAGAAACCACACAAAAATCAGACAAACTCAGATTTGGGTGGCTTGGTGGTTCTTCTCACTTGCATGACTTGGAACTTTTTGGTAGTACCTTTGAAAGGTTGAAACCTTATCAAGACAAAATTCAATTGTATCTTTGTGGTTTCGATACCCGAGGTTCTATGACAGAAATAAACGCACAGACTGGTGAACAAAAGAGTCGTCCTATCAAACCATTAGAAACTGTTTGGTATAAGTATGAACAAATTGTTACCGCAAACCATTCTATGATGTCACCCGAATATAAAGAATTCCTCATGAGATTCAAGGAAGACAATAGTGTTTCATTCCCTGACGAGTATTACCATAGGGTTTGGACTCGACCCGTTACATCTTACGCAAAGAACTATTCAAAGTTTGACGTATCGTTGGCACCAATCAAAAACCACATTTTCAACAAAGTGAAATCTCAATTGAAAGTAATTGAAGCTGGTTTTTATAAGAAAGCATTAATTGCGTCAGATTTCGGTCCGTATACTGTAGATTTGAAAAGTGCATACTCAAATAAAAAATTTACTGACGGTAATGCATTATTAGTTAATGAACATAGAAATTACAACGATTGGTATAAGAACATCAAATTGTTAATCGACAACCCCAACATGGCATATGATTTGGGACAAAAACTATATGAAACCGTAAAAGACACTTATGACTTAAGAGTTGTTACAAAAAACAGAGCAGAACTTTATAAATCCCTATTAAAATGATAAACATTCCAATTACCAAAATTTTATTTATTGATATTGAAACAGTTGGTGTAGAAAAAGATTTCCAAACATTCAAAGAGAAACATCCCGCACTTTCTTATCAATTCGAAAATTATTTAGATTGGTTCGAAAAACGATTTCCCGAACATCAAGGTGAGGGTGCTGATGTTATGTTTTATAATAAATCCGCACTTGTTGCTGAATTTTTAAAAGTTGTTTGTGTTAGCGTTGGTTACGTCGATCCGAAGGGTGAAATTAAAATGCAAAGTTTTAGTGGGGATGATGAAAAAGAAATTTTGAAGGATTTAA
>Ga0196905_1001197_pt1 | contig 10001 bp, 11 predicted proteins | sample CB_VirMetaG_3_FD_169098 | JGI IMG/M metagenome (GOLD analysis project Ga0196905, IMG submission 169098) | Freshwater to marine saline gradient viral communities from Chesapeake Bay - CB_1508_1S Viral MetaG (v3) (version 3) | ecosystem: Environmental > Aquatic > Marine > Coastal | place: USA... | reverse complement strand
AGGAACCACAATGAGCTGGGCTACCTTGTCACCCTCTCGGATGGTCAGGAAACCCTTGGATGGATGACGATCCCGAATCATGATGATTTCACCACGATAATCGGAATCAATGACACCACAGGTATTGGCTAGCTGGAACCCCTTGATACCCCAGCTGGAGCGGGGGAGGAGGAGTCCAACGTGGCCCTCAGGAATCTCAACATGGACCCCTGTACCTAAGCTATCACCATTAATTGAATTAACGAATAGATCTAGGCCAGCTGAACCATCAGTAGCCACCTCAGGCTCGTAGGAACCTGCAACATAGTACTTAATCATAGATGTTCTCCAAAGTGTGTATACATAATAATCTTTTGTCTACTCTTCTATATATTCACAGTTAAGGACTTAGGTATTTACCCACCCCAGGGGTCATAAAGCACGACACCTGTGTCCTGTGTCCACTCTCCTTCTCGCAGAATTCTAGCTACTCGGGCCATAGCGAGTGCATATTCTTCATCGTAGCCAGCATTCTGATAGGCTGCCAAGCAGGCAGCATTCCAGTTACGTGGGTGCTGATTTGTCAGTAGCTTCTCAGCCTTCTTAGGCCCCATCTTGTAGATGCCGGGATAATTATCTGTCATGTCTCCCATGAGCCACTGCATATGGAAGAGGAGGTCTGCCTTCCAAGGCGGCTGGAAGATCAGCTCAGCTTCCTTTGTCACCTTTTCTCCGCCCTTACCCTTGTAGGAGTACTCTGGGCGGTAGTGCCAGCCGGGGCAGGATAGGAGATCCTTGTCCAGCGTGACTGCAATAGCCTTACCTGCTGAGGCGGCAATGCCCATCAGGTCATCAGCCTCCAAAGTCGGAACAAACTTACAGTGGAATTCATCCTCTGCAATGATTTCCTTGGCGTAGGCAAGCCTACTCTGCTGGTCCTCATCTACCTCCTGACGATCACGGTGTGCCTTGTACTCACTCCAGACCTCCCGGCGGTAGTTGTCGGCTCTATCAGCCGAGCGTGCCACAAACACATGGGTCACGCCAGGCGGTGTCCAAGCCCTCATGATCTGACGGACCACCATCGGAACCTCTTCGATATCCTCGGTGATATAAGCTGCTCGGTGAGCTACCATATCCCCATCTAGCAAAGCTGTCTTTGGTTGATCAATCATCGTCATCATCCTCCTCCTCAGGTTCAAACTCAATCTCGAAGTTCATGTCCTTAATCTTAGTCCACCAGCTGTTACGGAAGAAATCCATTGGTGCCTTCTTACCATCACGTAGATCATCAATGATATCAGTAAAGGCATCCTCAATCTGTTCCTTTAGCTCATCTGGAAGGCTATCATCATTGAGGACTTCTTCGATGGCTTCCTCAAAGTGGGCAATAAGCTCATCAGCCTGAATGTCTGCCTTGAATGCTTTGCACTCATTGCATTCACAAGAATGACCATATCGCTGACCATGAAGCCCGAGAATGAAAGGCATCCGCTCATCAAGCTTGGCTTCAAGAGACTTGATATCCTTGTCATTAAAGATACTCCAGTCAAAGAGGTTCTGATAATCAGGCAAGAAAGCCTCTACCTTCTGACTCATCTCTTCTGACTCGTGTGCTCGCCACGCAGCGTCGGCTTCTGGGATCTCCGCAACACGAGAACCAGCATAGACAAACATAGTCAATGCCTCAAACTTCTTGGCTGCCTCTAGCTCATTTGGATAGCGGCAGTCATCAACAATAATAAGATACTCTTCCCACAGATCTCCTGCGTTCTGAGTAAGCTCTTCAGTCATGAGGTAGTTAAGCTTCTCACACCACAGGCTTACCCAGTGATCTGGGTTCTCAGCTCGACGCTTTGCACCAATTTGCTGGCACTGTGTTCGATAGAGATCGGGCTTATCTTCCTTAAACTTACGCCAATCATCGTACCCATTCTCCTTTGCAACTGCTTCCTTTAGCGGAGTAGCAAAAGAGACTCGCATAACCTTGAAGCCTTCCTCGGCTCCGTGCATTTCAATGTAGTCGGCTACGTCAGTCTTACCAACGCGAGCCATTCCCCCGAGAACAATCACATGCATGAGATAACCTCCTTAAAGAGTTGGTTAGGTAGGGCTCGTTCATTAACATCAAGCCCAATGATCCGCAAACATCTATATGCCAGATCCGTACATGACTTTGGTGGAGGCAACAACTTTCCTGTATACCACCAGAGATAGGCATACGGCACGCTTCCACTTCCATAGTCATCACACAGATCAACACATTGCATCGCTGCTTCATAGGAAACATCAATTGAATCAGTGCTGATAATTTCTGGGCCATACTTGCGAGCAATCACATGAGAAGAAACTAAGTTATCACTTCCCGTTGGTCCTACAAACGTCTCGTAGGTAGATCCACCAATGTAGAATCGTACTGCAATATGATTAATGTTGCTGTAGGTATGTCGTGTGATCTGACGATTAATCCAATGACTATCAGACCAGTCATACCCAACAACCTGATATCTAAAGGTTGTCAATGGCATTCACTCCAGTTCTTGCCAATTTGGTATTCAGCATCGACAGGCATGGCAAAGCCAAGTCGAGTACCAGCATCGTTGGCTGCCTTGACTAGCAGCCCACCAACCTGATCAGCATACTCAGCTGGACAGGACACCTGCAACTCGTCGTGAACCCAAGCCATCAGCTCGTGTGGAATATCCTTGAGATACTGCTTGGCAAGGATGATCCAAGCCTTGCTGATGACTGCACCTGCACCCTGAAGCAGAGTGTTGAGTGCCTTGTGGTCAGAACGAATAAGCACCTCACGGCCATCAAGAAGCCTCAGCTTGCCAGCCTTCTTAGCCTTGAACTGAGCAGCCTCCATCAGCTTGTGAAGTGCAGGAATCTGATCAAAGAAACGCTCCTTGATCTCACGACCCTGCTTGCTCTTACCTCCGATGATGGTACCAATCTTTGCATCACCAGCACCGTAGATCAGGGCATATATGAACGTCTTGGCATCGTTACGAGTCGGCAGACCAGCAGCATTCTGATTGGCGGTATGAATGTCACCGTTCAGAATCTCATCTGCATATGCACCCTTGTCGTATGGAGCCATGTAGTGAGCAAGACAACGCAGCTCAATACCACTGAGGTCACAGCCTACCTGCACCCAATCCTTAGGGCCAGGACCAAACAACGCACGGCAGTCGTGGTCGGATGGAACCTGTGCGATGTTGGGCTGTGAGTGTGAAGCCCGTCCAGTCGCCGTGCCTTGGGAGTTGGTACGCCCATGAACACGACCATTACGGCATCGCATGATCCAGTCAGTAACCATGCCCATCTTCTTATTGATATCACGGTACTCAAGACCAAGCTTGGCCTCAGGATAGTCAAGACCACTGAGAGTCTCTTCATCAACGATGGGGTTGCCGGTATCTGTCATCTTGGGCTTCCAACCGTACTTCTCGGTTAGACGCTCAGCCCACTGCTTGGAAGAGCCGGGGTTAAAGACAGTAACCTTGTCCTTAAGCTTCTTGCCAGTCTTCTCGCTGAAGCGTTCTTCAACGATAGTAGGAAAGACAGCTCGAAGCTCATCCTCGATCTCAGCCTTGCGAGATGAGTACTGATACTCAAGAGCCATAGCTGACTGGAGATCAAAGCCAAAGCCAGTCTCAGCCATCTCCTGACAGATCTGTGCAACCTGCTGCTCGAAGTTGACCAGCTTCCAGTTGGCCTCAATCCACGCAGATTGTGCGGTGAATATCGCAATATTCGCCGCAACGTCCTGAGTACAGTATGTCAGCATCTCTTCGCTGAACATTTCCCAACCAGCATCATAGTCCATCTTGTGACAGCCTACATAGATGCCCCAGTCTCGCAGGCTGTGTCCCTTGAGACCTGTGGGGAGGTTGGTACGGTCTGGATGCATAAGCCGACCAACGACAAGGGTGTCGATGATCTTACATGAGATGGTTAGACCAGCCAGCTTACGCATGATTGGGTTGTCGTAAGCAATGATGTTGTGACCAACAAGAACAGTAGCCTTGCTGATGAGCTCGGCTGCTTCCTTGTGCTGGCCGGGCCGGAACTGCCAGACCTTGCCGGTGTCGATATCCTGCACAACGATGCAGTGAATGCGATCGGCAATCGCCTTCATGTTTCCCTTGTTATCCAACTCGTAATTTACAAGGCCGTTGGCCTCGATGTCGTAACATAGTCTCATCGTACTTTCCTTTCACTAGGGTTGCGATGATTAAAAGGTGCCCTCCTGTTCGGGCTTGAATCCAACCTTGCCATTATCTCCTACCACGAAGTCAGTCTCTTCCATACGTCCAGACTCATGGTTGAAGTAGATAGCAGAGGCAACACCAGCTCGACCATCGAGACGGTTCTTTAGTACTCGAACTGTAGTAGTGTTTGCTTGGCGGGCATCCGGTGCCTGCCTGTCACGCTCAAGAGCAACAACAGTATTAGGAACAGAGGAAAGAGCACCCGAGCCACGCAGATCCTGCATAGTGATTCGGCTACCTTCCTCGAATGCCTTGTCTGTCTTCTTGAGCTGACTGACTACATCAATATGAACTCCAGTCCTGACACTTAAGGACCGCATGTCTCGCATCATGGCATCAATGATCAGACGCTCTGAGCCACCACCCTCGATATCCTTATTCGAGGTGTTCATCAAGCCAGCTGCTGCTGCCGTGATGTGGTCGAGCATGATAACGTCAACCCCAAGGCTGACTGCCATGTACTCCATACGAGCCATGAGATTAGCCATGGCGTTGTTACCGAGGTGATCGTAGATATATAGTCCAGTCTCACCCAGCTCACGCTTGGCCTTGGCATACTCCTCATCAGATAGATCGTCAATAATATCCATGTCGATCTTCTGCTCGCCCATCTGATCAAGCAACTCATTCATCATACGAGTTGATCGAATCTTACGGACAGGCTTGTTGATGATGAGGCTGATCATGTCATCCATTGTCTCCTCAGGTGATTCCTCAAGCATGATCATACCAACACTACGGCCCTGCCTCAGGTGATGGTAACTCAGTTCCCGAAGGAATGTAGACTTACCTGAGCCAGTACCTGAAGCATACAAGGTAATCTCACCTGACCGCTGACCAGTCAAGAATCGAGTAAGACTCTTGAAGGGGAACGGCCATACCTTTGTATTGACTGTCTCCGTACTACGCTCCACGATACTGCTCACATGAAGAATCTCATCAGGTGAGTAGACTCGTGCCTGCCAGATGGCATCAATGATAGCTCGGCTGCTGCCCTGCACTAGACACTCGTTAGCGTCCTTGTAGGGCAGTGAGGCAATCTTCGCCTTGCCAGGAGGTAGGATGTCAGCTACTGACTTGGCTGCTGCTTGACCGGGCTCATCCATGTCAAACATCAGAATAACCTCATCGAACGAGTTCACAAACTCTAGGTTATTCTTGATATCCCGCACCGCACCAGCAGCACCGTTGGGTAGAGACACAGCAGGCCACTTACAATCCTGCATCTGGGCAACGGATAAGCAGTCGATCTCACCCTCGGTGATCACGAGCTTCTTACCTCCATTACCCCACAGGTGCTGACCGAACAGCTCACAACCACGAGGACTACCTACCCAGTGGAAGGTCTTGTCCGGGCCCCGCATATGCTGAGCAACCAGAACACCATCCTTGAAGTAGTTAGCAATCTCGATATCCTTGTCTCGGATATTGGCTGTTTGATAACCATACACACGGCAGGGCTTGGTGTCAATGCGGCGGTGGTCGAGGGCTTGGATCTGTCCTCGATATACCTTGAAGTCAGACTGCTTGGCGGGCTGCTCTGACACCGTACCATCTCCACGCTCGAAATACTGACAGGCAAAGCAGAAAGCGCCGCCATCGCTGTACCGTGCCAAGTTGTCGCCTGAGTTATCGTTGCCGTTAGCCCGGCACTTTGGACAGGCTTCACGACCAACCACCACGCTTTCGCTTAGAGTATCATCCATTCAGCGTCCTTTCCGCACGGCTTCTCGCCATGCTTTTTCCGTATCCTTGTATTCTTTGGAGTCCTTACCCTTGGTGTCGGCAATCTTAACCAACTTCATACCAAGAGAGAATGCGGACTCATTGGTAGGACGACGCTTGTCACCCTTACCACCAGTGTTACCTCTCATAATGTCAGCCGCACGCTTCTGTTGTTTGGCGTGCTTGTTATCCCAGATGTCAGCCATACATCTCCTCCATGAGATCCTCGGCTGCCTCCTCAGCATCAATGATATCAAGATTGGTGGTGTTGTAAATGAAGTCTTCGATCATTGTGGTCATGTCATTCTTGTTCATTTGCTAGCTCCCATTGAACTTTACGTTCGTTAAAGATAACCCACTTGTCAGTCGGTACAGGCAACACTCGCCATGATACCTTAAAGTAACCATCTGTGTCAGGCTCAGCCCACTCCTTGTGAATGTGCTCATCCTGAATCTGCCAGTCGTCGATCCATAGTACATCAGTACAGGCGTCGAGGATTGCCTTACTGAAGTTATCAACGTCGCCTTGAGGGAAAGGGAACTTCGACGACTTGGGGCTCTTGGGCCTGACATCTAGCCAGACCTCAAGAGGCTCCCAAAGAATGTCGATGTCCTTACATGCATCTGCTAGAGGCTGCGTGATTTCCTTCAAGAACTTCTGGTATGTCTTAGATCCCCAGCTACCACCTTGCCCACGGAAGCTAGGCTTCCAGACGGGCTTGGTGATAGGCTGGACAGGTACCGTGATGGTACCCTTGGGAACATACATCAGAATGGGAGATCGTCGTCGCCGTCCTCTTCGGCAACGTGATCCTGCTCAGCAGGCATGGCCTGTGCTACGGGTTCGTCAGAAGTGAAGCCGCCAGCGACAGCATCAAAGCTAACACCACCGCCACCGAACTGGCTGTTCTTCTCGATAATCTGAACACCGTCAAGGTAGATGCTCAGCGAGTTATCACGCTTGATAAGAACAGGGCTTAGGAGAAGACGAACAACATCACCACCGGATGCCGTAGCACTGGTGGGCTTGTTCTGCGAATCAACGCAGGGGAATGACTTGGCACCATCCCGAACAAGGATGCGGTTCTTGAACTTGATAAACTTCTGACCGTCCTTCTCGTAGACACCGTTGACCTTCTTGGCTCCGGTGGCCTTGACAGCTGCCTTGATCTTCTCTTCAATGCCCTTGTCCACAGGGACGGTAACATTGAAGTTGGCAGCATCAGCCCCGAACTTGTCATCGGGCTTGTTGAGGTAGGCGAAGTTAACGGTAACGTTGTCAGTAACAAACTTGCTCATATGAGATCCTTTCAAAAAGTCAACAGACTAGTATTGTTCTAGTGGCATTGGTTCAAAGATCGGGAACTCTCCGTCCAGAATAATACCACACCCAACGATTTGCTTACCAGCGTACTGCTTGGCATAGCGAAGGTAGGGAGAATTTGTCTCCGTACCACATCCGACTTGTAGACCGAACCAACGGTGCTTAGCGTTGGCTCCAAACGATACACCTCCTTGCTGGTGGAAATGACCACACACGACGCTATTGTGTTCAGCGTCGGCCTGAGCACGAGCAGAGTTGAATACGTTACTCTTGCCCTTGTCGCCGTGGCGGTAGATCACACCGTCAATTACTAGATCATGGAAACGAGGATGGACAATCCAACCCTCTGGCATATCCAAGATCTCTCCTAGCGTCCTCATCATCTTAGCTGGAAGTCCTACTCCATGTGCCTGTCGGTTGGGCAGGTCAGTGTGGTTGCCAGTGAGATAATCCACATGAGGAAACCTCTCATAAAGCATAGAGAGCTGAGTTGCAGCAAGCTCAATTTCCCGATCAATGTTTGGCAGGTCGGTATGCTTAAGATGATAACTAATCCCATGAAAATCAGCACCGTCGCCAATATGCACGACCCGATCGCAATCCCAAGCTTCATACATATCCTCCAAGAAATCTGGATAAGAGTCTCGCATTGCTGGGGCATGTGTGTCTCCAATCACTAATACTCGTGCCATCAATTATCTCCTTCAATAATCCAACCATCATAGTCTTCCCAAACATATCCGAGAGATTCCATGATATCAGGCTCAAAAGAATCCCAGCTTGTTTCTCCTAGGTTATCTCCATCATCCGTATAGTACCAGTTGTTCATAGAATTGACCTCTCAATAATCATACAATTAGGAATCTTGTGGACAGTTGAGCACTCATCAGTACCCAACGTGTCCGTCATGGCGACCCATCCAAACGGACCAGTAACCTCATGAATAATGTGACCAATAGTCTCCATGATCGGAGGCTCTTGGATAGCAAAGTCCATAGCTTCAGCAAGGTCAACCCATCCTGGGCCGCCAGAGGAGGAAGCATCAACCCACTTGATCCTAGCCGAATAGGTATTCAGATTGGAGAACGAGGTCGATGTCGAGTGATCCTCGTTGTTCGTGTTGCTTTGCTGGGTGTTGCTCTGGGAGTTTGGCTCCCACGAGGTCTTCAGCACGCGCTTTGAGTTCTGCGAGTCGGTCAACAGAGTGAATCTCATGGAATGTCTCCTTGGTAACTTCTCGGAGCATAGGAACACTGTTCGCCATGACGCCGAAGGAGTCGTGAATCATACTAAAGAACTCGATGCCCATGTCACTGAGACGATCAATGACAAAGCTCATGTGAGCTGCATCAAGCGAGTGAACGAAGTTTGGCGGCATGGCGGTAAGAGCCTTGTCGCAATCGTACTCGTCGGTATAGTAGGAAAAATGAATAACGAACTGCTCTTTATTCCAAAGTCTAACAGCAGATTTCTTGGTGGCACGGGGGTTGTACTTATTGATGACCAGAAAACCTGCCGGGGTATACCACGACATTGGCTCGTCTATCTCACCACCAACCCATCCACACAGCAGCTGAACAAACTTCTTACCATTGTTGCAGTGTGCCATCATCTTTGCCTTTGACTCACAGATGAGAGTACCAATCTCGTTAGCGGCTTGATGAAGATTCAGGCCCTTGCTATCACACCAATCTAGATGCTTTTCCTGAAGAACATACTGACGAACAGAGTGATCAGTGATGCCGTAGGGATCGCACATCACCGAACGCTTAACAACCTTGCGAGGGATCAGCCCCTCCCAGTGATCTAGGAAGTGCTCTCTCCAGTCGCTCGGGCTGTCAATACACATCTCAGTACAACCGTTGGCAACCAGCTGATAGACATCGGCTGGCTTGTCATGAGGCACAAGGTTAACCTCAGGTCCAACCGTCTCGTCTCTGGTCATCGCAGCCCAATGCTGGATGCCGTTGCACGAGCCGTCCATCTGCACTGGCACTTGAGTCATGCCGGTGTCGATGGCGTTGATAAGATCGAAGATAGCTGCCAGCCGTTGGAAGCTAGCGTTCTTCTTCGGTGCATCATCCTCCCAGATGCTGGTGGTGCCATGAGGATCGGCTACAACAGCACGCCAATCGTCCATTTTCTCATCAACATACTTGACTCGGTCGTCAAACGAGACCTTATCGACACCCATCAGGTTGGCGAGGTTGACCTTAATCCAGTACAGACCAGCCGGAGTCACCTGCTCAGGTTCAGCCGCCATGATCAAAGCCTTATCAAGATCACCACCTTGAGGATGCAGGAGGTAGGAGTCGCTGTAGTAGCGGCCCCGAAAGTCACAGAAGTAAGCGTGCCAGAAGACAAAAGGCTTTAGCTTGTATGCCTCATGCATACGAATCTGCATCTGGAGTCGAGCAGCCTCAGCCTTGGCCCACTGGCCCCAGCGTCGGCTTCTCTCATCCATCCACTCATGTTGCTCGGTCTTGCTGCCGTTCTCAGGAAAGGCAGGCATTTCGAGAAGCATCTGCTGGTCGTAAGGCGGAATAGTACCAGTCTCACGACCAGCCTTCCAAAGATCGTTGGCGACAATGAGAACTCGCTCATTGATTCGCCACTCCGTAGCCTGCAATGTATTAATGACCTTGCGAGTCATGTTTGACATGCAGGATGGATCCACTACTCTCTCGTTATCAGTT
>Ga0196905_1001192_pt1 | contig 10017 bp, 2 predicted proteins | sample CB_VirMetaG_3_FD_169098 | JGI IMG/M metagenome (GOLD analysis project Ga0196905, IMG submission 169098) | Freshwater to marine saline gradient viral communities from Chesapeake Bay - CB_1508_1S Viral MetaG (v3) (version 3) | ecosystem: Environmental > Aquatic > Marine > Coastal | place: USA... | reverse complement strand
CAAGTGAGCCTGAATGGATATTACCGTTCTTATACATGGAAAAGGGGGATAGTTTTTTCATACCTACGACTAGACCCTCTAGCCTTATTTATACTATAGAAACGAAAGCTAAAAAAGAAAAAATAAAAGTTAGATGTTACGCTGTAGTATATGAAGGTATGCTTGGTGTAAGAACGTGGCGTATCGGTTAATTATTTCTCAGCTATTTCTAACATAACCTCTATCTCTGCAGTAAGACCTTTAGTGTATGCGTCTAGTACTTCTTTTCTAGGCTCTAACAAATCATTTCTTTCTTTAGGTGTAAGATTAGGCATACGTCTTATTTTATTTACTTCAGCTCTTGCAGGGTTAATTTTTTTAGCTTCTATACTATTAAATGTCTCTACTATAATAGGGTCTAATGGATTATTATTTACATAACGCTGGTATACTTCCGGATTATTTTTATTAGCGTCTAACCTTTTTTGTTTTGCCTCTACAATGTTTCTTACTCTACCATAAGCTCGTTGGTCTGCTTTAGAGTATTTAGATAAGAAGCTGTCAAATATTTGTAAGTCTCTTTTTGGATCAAAATCTTTTTGCCCTGCTAATGTTAATCCTAGTCCATAAGTATTTTGCATAATACGTGTCCAGCCATCTGCAAGGTTGTTGGCAAAGAAGTACATGGTGTTAGGACTCCAACTTAACGCCCCATCTGTCATTTCACTTAATAGTATAGCTCCATCTTTATACATGTCTGGTATATTATCTCCTCCAGTATAAGCATCACCCACTCTAGACCTTCTTGTATTATATATCTGTTGTCCAAACGCATTCATATTCATAGCATATTCAAACAAAGGTCTTGCAATTGAAGGCACAAATGAGTCTGTTAAAAATGCAGTTGCATGTCCAGGTGATTCTAAAGGATTGATACGTGATATAGGAAGAGGTAAATAAGAATCCATAAGTATCTCAATCATATTACCTATAACTTCTCTTGGTGGGTTTTCTTTCCCTGAAGCTAACCCTGCTAATTGAGCACCAAATGCTGCAAGTCCGCCATTACCAAAACCCCAAGGTAGTTGTAATACAATATCTGTGCCTGGTATTGCAAACCTAGCATAACGAGTCCAACGTCTCATGTCATCACCGAATGTTTTGTTGTTATTATCATCGTCATCACCTGATAATGCTGCAGCTAAGTAATATACAGTAAGCCCCATACCTACAGATGAGAATATAACAGCTCTAGATGCCTTTTGTCTTTTTTCAAAGTTAGCTTTAGTTTGAGCTAATTTTTGTGGATCGTTTTTAACATAGTCTGGTAGTTGAGCTTCTACATTTTTCCATCGTCTTAAACCTGGACCTATGCCTTCTAAAGCTCTAACTGCACCGGTAGCTGCCGGTCTAAAGAACATAAACCACGCACCTAATGCTCTACCATATTCACCGGTTTGTTCAAAGTTTGCAAAGTTTTTAGCATATGCAGCCGCTGCTTCTCTAGCTGCTTTTTCTAACTGGGCTTTGTTAGTTATTTTATTTTTATTTTCAGTTATAAAATCTTGTTTATATACACGATAGCCTGCAACACGAGACGCTAATTCAAAAGTAAGCATGACACTATCAAAAAATTTAGTTATACCTTCGGTCGACTGTAATATTTTATTTTTATTTAGTTTAGAAGAAAGAGTATGCATAGTTCCTGCAACAGATAAACCTTGAACATATGCGATATTACCACCTTCGTCAAGATATTCTATAACTGATTGAGGGTAAGTATTACCTTTTCTAGCTTGTTCTTTAGCATATCTTCTTATACCATCTATACCATTTTTATTATATAAGTTTGCTATCGTAGCTGTATCTTTCATACCACCTTTTACTACTTGTTCTGCTACAAGTGTTAGGTAATCAAAACTACTTCGTGGTCCTATCTCGGCAGCAATAACATAAGCGTTAGTTAATGCATCACGAACAAAGTTTAATACTGGGAATGCAGGGTTGAATCTAGTATGTAGTTGTCCTAATAATCCTGTAACTCCATTAGCTAAATCTAGTAAAGGATGAGAGTCTCTATATGTTCTACGAACTGCTTCTAATACTGCGTCGTCTTTTAATTTTATTACATCGACAGAACCATCTTCATTAAAGTGAAGTATTTTTTTCTTATCATTCATATCCTCTTTTATTTCGTCTAAAAATCTTTCGTCAAAAGAATATGTTTTTATCTCACCATCTATTAATTTTTTATTAACTTTTTTACCATCTTTGTTTATATAAGATACATCAGTATTTATAGCATTTTTTATAGACTGAGTTAAACCTTTTCTACCTGCTCTTGCCCCTGCAACAGTTGCATCCACTAATACTTGTGCAAACGGGTCTTGTGCTTGCTCTGCACCTTTTTCAAATGTGCTTTCCATTCTTCTTAAATCACCTGATAACCTCTTACCCTGAATATCAAGAAACTCTTCGTTCTCTCCTTTTATTTCAGTCTTTCCTTTTAGTGGTATGTAGTTTTCCCATCCATAGAACTCAATCATATTTTTAGCTTGTACAGGCATGTAGTTAGCTTCAAAGTTTAATTTTTTGGTTTCTTCTTGAATAACTTTCATAGACTTTCTTATTTTATCTATGATTGCTTTTTGTTCTTCAGGAAGATTATTATACTCTTCTATTAAAGCATCTCTTTCAGTGACTGTTAGAGGACCTTCACCCTTACCTTTACCTACAACACTATATTCAATGTCATTCATATCAATAGACTTATATCTATCCTCTGGTCTAAAGCTTTGTCCATTTGTATCTGCATAGTTATCTGCTAAAGATTGTAGTAAGTCTCTGTATTTCTTAATCTGTTCTTTAGTTAAATTTCTATTAGTTGTAAGTATTTTAAATATATCTCTTCTTAGTTGAGCAGCACTTGTTTGTCTACCTGAACTTAGAGTTATATTGTCTTTTGTACTTAGAGGTACAAACCTTAAAAATTTAACAAGGCGTCGTTCTGCTTCATGAAATGCTGTTAGCCATGATTGTAAGTCTCCTACTGCATCTCTTTCGCTTTGTTTAGTATATTTTAAATAACTTGAAAAAGCTTCAGTGAAATCATCTATAGGACCTTTTACAGTTTCTCTTAGAATTTTATCTGCTCTACCTAAAGCTAAAGTTACTTGATCGTATATATTGTTAAAATACTTACCACTTCTAGTTAATATTCCTGCGTTGCTTGCTACGTCTTGTATTTTTTTCAATATTATTCTATCGTTTTGGAAGCGTCTAATTAAGTTAGTCATTGATTTTTCACCGCTTGCAAACAAGTCCTTAAAGGTATTGAAAGCATTACCAAACCATGATCTGTATTCATAATCTTTTGCAGCTGCTCTATTTGTCTCTCTTATTTTTTGAGGGGTGGAATCCCCTATGTCTTTAGCTTTTTTAGGTGCAAAGGATATACCCTTACCTTGTAATGTTTCACTAGCTGGTACATATTCTTTTGATGTAATTATATTTTCAATAGATTGAAGCGTAGTTGCGGCAGTTATTCCTGGAGTAAAACCTCCAAGCGTTCTTATAGTTTTAAGTATAAAGTTAGCCATGTCTTTTAAGAAACCTGAAACTTTCCCATCACCGTACGTTTTCTTAAATATGTCAGACTCTCTTTCTTTTTTAGACCTACCTAGAGTGCCAACTAGTTTTTGCACTTCTTCGCTAGAGAACATCTCAGCAACAAATTCTTTAAATGAATCTATACCAAACAGTTCTAGTGTAACTGGGTTTAAAGTTTGAGACACATATTCATATTGTTTTTCTAACGTGTCTAGTTCTTTTTGTAGACTTAGTGGTAGTACACTTCTATTGTCAATAATATGATCCATCATAGAGTGCATAACTTCGTGTACTACTATCCTACCCAGCGATTCTACTCTGCCAGAAGAGTCACTAAATTCTACTTTCTTGTTTATAACAATAGTGTTTGTTCGTGGATCAAAGTGTGCAAACCTATCACCTCTAACTACACCTAATTTTATTTTAGTGTTATATCCTGGTATTTTAGATATAACTTTAGCTAGCATGTTAGCGACTGTTTGGGTAGAGTTAAGTTTTGCTGTTGCTTTGCCTGCTATGACTTTTAAAATTTCTGCTATAGACTTACCTGATTTTATAGCCTCCATCACGTCGTTATTTGAATCAGTTGTATTTTTATTTTCTAAAGCTTGTAGTTGAGCAGGCGTTAATGGCGTAGTGTAGTTCATACCTGCACCACGTTTTCTTTGTTTAGCAGCTTCTTGTTCTTTTTCTATTCTTTTTAACTGAGCTTTTTCTTTTCTTTCATTTAATGTTTTTTGACCAATTACTTTAGTTGCGTTACCTGACTTGTTTATAATTCTTGCCATTCCATCATAGGTATTTTTCATTCTATCCGCTACAGCTTTTTCTCTAGTATTAAATGTTTTTGCAAATTCGTCTCGTACTTTTTTCTTATCATTAAATTTATCTAGTTCAGTTTTGCTTTTTACGTTTGGCGCTTCGTTAACTATAGTGTTATATTCTTCTTGGTCTATAAAGTCTAATGGGTCATTGATAGAAAACTCGCCTTCTTCATATCCTCTTTCTTTTGCTAATTTTTGTATTTGCTTATCTATCGCATTTTTATCTTTTAGCCCATACTCATCGTTAGCTGCTTCGAATGCCCAGTCTTTTATTGCTTCAGCTCTTTGTTCTGCAAAGTCACGAGATCTTTCGTATGGTGCTGGTACATCTTCTTCAATAGCCCCTGTTTTTTCAAACGTCTCCGTGAACAGAGCATTTAAAGGTTGCATACCACCTTGCTCTCTAGCTATATCATTATATTTTTGTTCACGTCGTACTCGTTCTTCTCTGATACCTGCTATACCTGATGTTTTCTTATACATCAATTTATAAGCTGCATCAGCTATAGTTGAGTATTCTTTTCTTTTATTTATTTCTTGGAACTGTTCTTTGGATAGATTTTTTTCTAGGAAGGAACGCACTTCACTAGGTTTAGGTTTAGCATCTTCTCTTTTATTCCATGCTTCTTTTGTATTAATATAATTTCTTGCAAAGTATTTTGCTACTGATTCTACTGAAGTATTATCTAGTGTATCTCTAGGTACTAAACTAAAACTTTCTACATTACCTTCTGCATCTACATTTTCTTTGATTATATGAGATTCTTGTAAATTATTATCTGTTTGATACTTAGTTACTTTTGGTTTTAAATTACTATCAAATACAGAGTTAGGTGTAGTTTTTATTATTGCATTTTCTGTAACTTTTAGGTTAGCTTCTGGGTCAGTACTTTCAAACTGAATAGGGTTACCGTACTGGTCATATTCTGTTCTTTTTGTAATTACAGGGGGCGTAGGGCTTGAGTAGTCTTGTAAGAATTTACCAAAAGTAAGTCCAGGATTATCTTTTTGTGCTTTTAAAAAGTCTTGTTCAGCAATATATTGTTCAAGAGTATAGTTAGGAGAGTCTTTTCTTCGCTCTTCATACTCTGCTAATTCTGCATCTGTTGGTTCTCTTTTTGAAGGTATGTTATTTAATAAATTATCTATCTTTTGATTTCTATCTACAGAATCTATTTTTTGTTTTTCTCTAGTGTTTCTTCTTTTAGCTTGTTCTCTAGCTAGAATAGATAGGTTGTCTGGGTTATTTACAAATAGCTTTACTGCTTTTCTTAGCTCTTCATCAGTAAAATTTAATACATCATTACGTTTTAATGTAGTGTCATTTGTGATTGTTCTTCCAGAAGTTGTGTCAAAAGCGCTTCCACTGCTAGCCACTGAAGATGGTTCATCTGTTGTAGTTCTTTTGATAGTTTTTGGTTTGGGTTCTCCAGGAAGTTCATCGCCTCTGAGATCTGTTCGTCCGTCAATTCCAGCATCTTCTTCTCCTTCAAATAAGTCCATCTGAGGTGGAAACATATCAAGCTGTTCTGATTCTGCATCTTGCTCTTGTTGGATTATTTGTTGTTGTGAATCAAATAATTCTTGTTGTCTTTGTATGTCTTCTTGTTGTGTGCTTATTGGAGCCGTTATTGTTTCTTCTGATTTTATTATATCATCTGCTGTCTCAGATGCGGTTTTTTCTTCTTCTATTAATTTCTTTTTAGAATCTTTTTCTTCTTTACTTTCTTTATAATTTTCAGGTTTTTTATCTTCTATTTTAGTATCTAATATTTCTTTAGTTTCTTGTTCAGATACTTCTGTTATAGGTTTAGGTGTTCTAATACCACCGATAGTAGCAGGTATGATAGGCATAAAGAACCCACCTGCAGCAGCGTCTATATACTCACGCATGGCTTGTTTATCTGCTAGCGGTAAGTCTGCCCCGTATCTTTCTAATGCACTTTGTACTACTTCAACAGGTGCTTCTTGCAAACCTGTAATACCTATCTTTCTAGCTATATTTAGTAGCATACTTCTTGTAGTAGGAGCTAACCCTTCTAATGCACCAAGACCAATTTTAATACCTACGTAGTCTGCTAGCGCATGAGCTGTACTTATTGCTGCGAGCTTACTTGTGCTTAGTTCTTGTATTTTTTTAAGTTGTTCTTCTGGGTTGTCTATACCTGCAATGGCTTCATCTACTGCGCGAGTTGTAGTTTCGCCTGCACCGTATCTAGCTGCTAACTGTGTGTAACCTAGTTTTCTGCCTATTTCTTTGTTAACTTCTTTTCTAAGTTCGTTATTAATTGCAGAATCTGCAAGTTGGTCTCCTATTTCTTTTTTAACATAGTTATCAGCAGCTTCCTGACCAAACTCTTTTGCTATTTTTTCTGTTTGCTCTTTGACGCCTTTCTTAATTAGGTTTTTTGCAACTACACCAGATATACCGCCTGATACTGTACCGCCAGGTCCTGCCATAGAACCTAATATACTACCAACTACACCAGACAATACAGCTTCACTGACCATGCCTACACCTTGACCAGCTATATATGGTATATAGTCAGTTATTACAGTGCCTAAGCCTTTTTCAAAAGCGGCAGTAAACGAGTCTGTTTCTTTAGATAGTGGGATTTGTTCTTTTTGTGCACGCTCCATTCGTTCAAGTCCAGACTGTATCATGTCTGCTGAACCAAACGCTTTACCTGTTAATACTTGAGCACCACCAAATAGTTCTTTTTGTTGTGGGATATAGGACTTAATACCTCTAATAAAATCGCTAGATGTATCATCTGCTGGTAGAGGTTGAGGTTCTTTTGCTTTAAATATAGGTTCTTCTGTTACAGGTTGACTGGGTAAGGGATTTTTTAATATATTATTTTCGATAGCATTAGTTATTTCCTCTTGCGACATGTTGTCAGGGAAATTTACTACACCAACCCCTTGTATATTTACTTGTTGTACCATTTGGGTCCCTTATTATTGTTTAGGTACAAGTCCTTTACCTGGAACATAATCGAATGTTGTAGATGCTGTTGTACCTGCGTTAACACCAGTATTTCCAGATGGGCCTCCCATGGATTTTTTGTCTTTCATTATTTGATTAAAGAGCGCGTCTTCAATTGTTTGATTTTGTTTTTGTAATTCAAGATACTTATCTATTGCTTTTTGGTCACCTTGTCTAACTTTTTCAGCTAGCTTTAACATTTCTCTGTCATTTGCCTGATACACTCTATCTGTAGTCATAGCCATATCTTTAGCTTCTTTACGGTATTGAGCTGCAAACTTATCACCACCTAAAATTGCTGCTAAATATTGTCCTTGTTTTGTAGCACTTATTTCAGCTACTTCTAAGTTATTTGCTAATTTAGCATATTCTACAACTTCTTTTTGTTTAGCTAGTTGAACAGCTCTATTGTTATCTCTAGCATATCTTTCAGAGTCCATTCCATATTTCTCTAATGCTAGTTTTCTGTCTTCATTAGCTTTTAATAATTGTAAATCTATGTCAGCTTGTTTCATAGTTAAAGCATTAGTTTCTTTTCGATTTAGTCTTTCACCTAAACCTATTTTCTTAAACATTTCACCAACGGCTTGTCCTTCTTCACCTTGTCTTGCGCCAAATAACTCTCCAGCTGCATCAAACAAGTAAGCCGACCTTAAAGTTCTTTGAGTGTCTAGTTTTAGGTCTTCAATGCGTTTACCTTGTTTTTCCAATGCTTTTGTATATTCATCACCAAGAGATTTTGACATTTTTTCTTTAGATTCTTGACCATACAAGGTTGGATCTTCCATAGTAAGTTCATCATAAAGTCTTGAGTCTACTTTACCTGTATCTAGTTTAGCACCTTCAAATATAGATGCAGGTTGATCTTTTAATCCTGGTTTATCTATTGTAGTTTTACCTATTGGTAGGTCTTCTTGTAGTGTTTGTCCAGATTTCATAGCTGCTAATTTTACTTCTTCATCAGACATCATTGGGCTTTCTGTAGGAGTAAACCCTCCACCTGTTTTAGGAGCACTTAAGTAGTCTTGTTGAGCTTTAATTTGTTCTTTTATCTGACTTATTAATAAGGGTCTTCGAGTAGGTTCACTTTCTAATTGAGCTAGTTGCTCTTTTAATTTAAATATATTTTGTTGTGTAGCTTGTATGTTAGCATCAAACCCTTGAAATGCTTTAGGCTGATCTATGTAATTAGGATACGTAGCATTTGGTACGTTAACATTACCACCAAACTGATATCCAACTACGCCCCCTTCTTTAAAGTCTGCTACATAACCACCTGCTTTTGCAAGTGCAGGTAAACCTGGCATGTTTGCTCTTTCTGCAGCTGCCATTTCAGTTGGTTGAGGTACATTAGTCATATCAGGTCTTTGTGCACCTAGATTATCAATACCACCCGTCATCATATTTTGAGCATTAGCTTGTTGCATCAATGCTTGGTCTTTTACTGTAGGCATAGGACCCGCTGCTTGAGCTTCCATTTGTTGTCTTTGTTTATTTTCTACTTGACGGCGCTCTACTTCACCTAACACTAATATACTAGGAATAGTTCCTGGATCTTGTAGATAATTAAGTAACTTTTCATCGCTAGTTATATAGTTACCGTTTGCGTCTCTAGCTCTTAAATGACTTGCAAATCTTTCTTGTAACATAATCTTATCCCTGTTTACCTAGAATGTTATATAAACCTAGACCTGCTAGACCTAGACCACCTAGTTGTCCTGCTAAACTTGGTGCTGGAGCGTAAGCCACTTGAGTAGAACCAAGAGCACCTGCAGTACCTCGTAGAATATTTGATTGATACTCCAACAGACCCCTTTGATAATCTTGTGCTTCTTTGTATTGTTGATAAGCTAAGTTATCAATCTCTTGTTGTAATGCTTGTTTCTCTGCACCTGATGCTGCTTGAGCTTTTAATCTTTCTAAATTAGCCATTTGCTCTGTAGCACCTAATTGACCTGTTGCTTTTGCAGTTTCAAGTCCTGTACCTAAACCAGCTAAGCCTACGTCTTTACCAAGACCTGCTTGGAACTGTTGAGCTTGTTGACCCATTTGAGCCGCTTGTAACCCTGCCTGTTGATTAGCTTGTGCCGCTTGTAGTTGTCTTGCTTGGTCCGCTTGAAATGCTTGTTGAGCTTGTTGAAAAGCTCTTGAACCCCCTTCAGCCTGAATTCTATTTAATAAATCTTGTGTAGAACGGTCTTGCTCAGTTTGCATTAATGCTTGTCTAGCACCACCAAATGTGCCTCGTCCAATAGCGCCCATAGCTGCACCAGACTTTTGTATGTTAGCTTGTCTTAATGCTTCTTGTTTTTGTACATCGACAACTGCCTGTGTATAGGGATCCATATAGCTTTGAGCTATACCCGGCTGAGTAAACTGACCCGTTTGTACCTGTTGTGGAGTAATTGTACCTGGTTGATATGCTAATGCTTGAGTTAAACCTTGTTGAGCTGCAGTTCCTGCTTGAGACCCTACTGTACCTAATGTACCTGCTGCTGTACCAAACGCGCCTGGTGTAGTCATTCCTGCAACTTCTTGTTGCACTGCTTGTTGTTCTGTTGAAAATGGAGCTATACGTTGTCCTGTATAGGGCTGAAATTCTTTGACACCAGTTAC
>Ga0196905_1001189_pt1 | contig 10027 bp, 5 predicted proteins | sample CB_VirMetaG_3_FD_169098 | JGI IMG/M metagenome (GOLD analysis project Ga0196905, IMG submission 169098) | Freshwater to marine saline gradient viral communities from Chesapeake Bay - CB_1508_1S Viral MetaG (v3) (version 3) | ecosystem: Environmental > Aquatic > Marine > Coastal | place: USA... | reverse complement strand
CAGCAGATTATTGCTGCTAATCCATCACTGGCTGCACGTGTAGGTAAGCTTTCTAATGCTGCCCAGAAGAAGGTGTATGCTGCTAATGGTGGGTATATTAAAGGCTATGCTGCAGGTGGAATGCCAGGTGATGACACAACACCTAAACCAGAAGAAAATGATATTGCTAATACAGGCATGTCAGATACTCTAACGAAGTCAGGTGAAACTGCAGGTAAACTTGTAGAAACCTCTATTAAAGACCCTTCTGAGCTTGTAACAGAGACTAAGGTAACTAAATTTACAGACGAACAAAAAGAAGCTGGTAAGGTTTCAGAAGATTTAGCTAACGTAGAACCAGGGTTACCTGAAACCAAACTTACTACTGCAGCTACGCCTACTGATGTAGCTGCACCTGAAAAGATAGAAGCTACTACATATGAGACAGAGGCTGTAACACCTGAAGTACAGAAAACTCTAGATACCATTACGGCTGCTACAGGAAAACCCAGTGATGAGGCTCTTGTAGAAGCAGCACAAATGGACCCTAATGAACTGTCTCAATTAGGACTTACTGTTGATCAGATTAAAGAGGCACAGACAGTAAAAGCCCCAGAGAAGCGTAAAGTAGAAGAGGGTGAGCTTGTAACTGGAACTACTGTTGATCTAGACAGAGCAGCTAAGTATGTTAACTTTGAGGCTGTAACAGGCGCACCATCCACTGACGCTACTGTTCAGGGTCAGCTTACTGGCTTAATGCAGGACTTTGAGGGTACAACACCGCCTGCATGGGCTGCAGGGGCTATGAGAACAGCTGCAGCAAAGTTGGCTGCACGTGGTCTAACTTCATCCTCTATGGCTGGACAGGCTATTGTTCAGGCAGCTATGGAATCAGCACTTCCTATTGCACAGCAGGATGCTAAAACTGTTGCAGAGTTTGAACTTAAAAACCTGAGCAACAAGCAACAGGCTGCACTGTTTGCAGCAGAGCAACGTGCTAACTTTCTTAAGCTAGAGTTTGATCAAGAGTTTGAAACACGTGTATTGAACGCTGCTAAGATCACAGAGATTGCCAATACGAACTATGATGCAGAAGTACAGATTGCCCTAGAAAATGCTAGAATGGCACAGACTGTTGATATTGCAAACCTAGATGCACGTAATGCTAAGATTTTGGCTGACGCTGCAGCTATGACTAATGTAGATATTGCTAACCTAAATAATCGCCAGGCTGCTGCTGTACAACGGGCCAATGCTTTCCTAGAAATGGATATGACAAACCTAAATAATGAACAGACTACAAGAGTATTTAAAGGTCAGGCGTTGATAAATTCCTTGCTATCTGATAGAGCAGAAGAAAATGCTGCAAAACAGTTTAATGCATCTAGTAAAACGCAGACAGACCAATTCTTTGCAGACTTAGGCTCACGTATTAGCCTTGCTAATGCGGCAGAGAAAAACCTGACAGAGCGTTATAATGCAGGTGAAGCTAACGTCTTTTCTCAATTCAGTTCAACTTTGCGAGAGAATCGCAACCAATTTGTTGCAACAAACCGTCTTCTAATCGGTCAGGCTAATGCTACATGGATGCAGAACGTCACTACTACAGAGAATGCTGCAGATAACCAAGCTAACCGTGACAATGCCCAGCGCACAAATGAATTTACTGCATTAGGGTATGAGACAGCTATTCAGCAGTATAGAGATTTGATGTCATATGCATGGAAGACCGATGACAGCAATGCACAGAGAGGTGTGTCACTAGCTATTGCAAAACTACAGGCTGATACAGCTAAGTATGCAACAGATAAACAAGCAGCGGCAGCCGCAGCAGAGACAGCATCAAGCAAGTCAAACGCCTTCTGGGGTGCTGTCGGAAGCTTTGTTGGCTCTATTGATTGGACGTAAGGGTTTTATTATGGGTTCGTTTAACGTATTAGATTATTATCTTAAAGAAGAAGAAAAAGAAGGTCCAGTAAGACCCTTTATGGCTAGGGCCGAAAAAAAGCCAACTGTAGATACCTCTCCTGACCCCTACGCAGGAATTGGCAAGCGTTTTGTTAATGCTCTTCGTAGTGCCTTTGATACGGAAGAAGACTTTATTAATACCTATAGTAAGAGTCAGGCGGCTAATATCCCTGATACTACAGAAAGTATTAGACGACTTAAGAAAGTTATGGAAGAGGATCAATACCTTCGTAATGCACCTGTGAATGAGTGGTATAACGCAGAATGGTCAAAAACCCCAGAGCCTCTTGAAGTACCTGAATACATTGCAACACCAGATGTACGTGTGTCTAGCACAGAGGGTAAGTCAGATGCAGGTGCTTTTGTAAAGGGCTTAATGGCTGCACAGAATAAGGGAGATGCTACTAAGGCAACTACTAAGGCAACTACTGAGGGTTCTACTGAGGGTTCTACTGAGGGTTCTACTGAGGCCAAGCCTATGGATTTAACAATTCCAGAGTATAAAGAATATGATAGCCCTTATGATATGTCAGATCTTGAGATCCTAGCACGTACTATTCATGCAGAAGCAGAAAGTGAGCCATACAATGGTAAGCTTGCTGTAGGGGCTGTTATAGCAAATAGGGCTGCATCAGGAAAGTATGGTGAGGGTATTAAGGGTGTTATTCTTAAGAAGACTCAATTCTCTCCGTGGAACTCTTGGACTGGTGGTGCTAAAGGGGAACAGGGTAAAGATATGCTACGGTTGAAGCCAAGTGAGGATGCTTACAAAGCTGCACAAGCTATTCTTTCAGGTGAGTACGAAGATCCAACAGGCGGTGCTACACATTATCTAAACCCTAGTGTTAGCAAACCTTATTGGCTAAAACCTATGAAAAACCAAAAAAGAGGAACTATTAAAATAGGGCAGCATCTATTTGGTAACCCTAATGATACTAAAATATATGATGGTAGAAGCTGGATCATAGGGCTGCAGGATACGTAATGTTTAATTTGCATTAACTTTTGTATATGCTATACTTACATATCTTCCTCAGACTACATTTACAATATAGGAAATTAATATGGTAGACTTACTTAGAGCGCCTATCCCAGGACAGTCCCTTACAGACGAACCCCGCAACGCTCCTTGGGAAACACCCCCAGACTTAAACACAGTAGAAGAGGCACTAGAGTACTACGTTAAGCGCCTGTCTAAAGAAAAGGCACTAGACGATTTAGCCTTGGTATTTCAGCTTGGAGGTGATCTAGATACTATTTCTGAGACCGTTACTGTCATGGGTACAATGAATGGTGTGCATACTGTAGACGTACAGATGCTTGTAAAACCCCTTGTAGCTGAATACATTCGTCTTGCCATGCGTACATACGGCATCACAGTAAAAGACGCTATGTTTGACGAAGCAGAGATGAATAAGAAGCTTGAAGAAGGCCGCATGGATGCGATCCTACAGGATGCTATTGAGCGTAGTATCAAAGGTAACGGCAGAGATGTAGGAACAGAACTACTGGAAGACATGCAAGCTGCTACAGAAGAACAGGCAGAGACACCAGAGTTTGAAGAGTCTGAGACTGAAGAATATGAAGCACAAGAAACAGAAGCGCCTACAGAAGCACCTGCAGGTCTAATGGCACGAGGATAATAATATGGCAGATGAATTACAGAGCTTCTTGACAGGCTTCTTTGGTACTCGTGCTAGTAAGATGCAAGCAGATCAGGATAAAGCAGACGCTGCAGAAGAGCGTATGCGTAACATTGCTGAGCGAAATAAGATTATTGCTCAGAACCGTACAACTATGGCTAATACAGCTAAGTCTATGGGCGATCAACTACTTGCTTGGGGTGCTACACCAGATCAGATTCAGGCTGCACTAGGCTCAGGTCAGACAGGTCTAGCAGATCTATATAAAACGGTCAGCACTGTCCATAGTACTCTAAATGCAGATGAAGCTAAGCGTTTTCTTGGTACTGTAGGAGCAGACTTGGGTGCAGCAGGGGCTGTAGGTAAAGAGGGTTTAGACAATCTGTATAGATCCACCTTTGGTATGCCTATGGGTACTAAGACTGGTGACTTCAAAGCACCACAGGAATCTACACTAGCTAAGGTATTCGGTTATACAGACCGTAAAGCTAAGATGATGCAGGAACTAGACGCAGAACTGTCTGGTGTTGGTGGCTATTCTGTATATGATCTAACTACTATTAGCGCACTTCCTGACTATATTCCAGGGTCTGCTGGTGAGAATATTATGTATAGACAGCCTAGCATTTATACTAAGGCTAACTACTCTGACGCTCTTGATGATGTAAGAAAAGACATAACAATGGTACGTCAGTCTGGTGCATTTGAGAATGTTGAAACCAACATTGCAAGCCTAGATAAGCAAATACTAGATCTAAAAGCGGGTGAACTAACTAATATCGCAAAAGCAAAGATAAAGGAGCTTGAAGGGCTAAAGGCAGCAGAAGTACAGAAACGAGATAGCCTATTAGACAATTCATTAAGAGAGACTATCCTAACAAAATCTAATATGTACTTTAACAGCGATACATACCTAGAGGATATGCAATCCTTTATTGAGAGTACTCTTGGCTACACCCCTTCATGGATGCCTGATCTTATCGAGTCTGAGAAACAAGTTAACGCTATTGTTAGCAAATCTCTTGGTGGTAACTTGGTAACAGAGGCTGGTGACCAAACTTCTGCTGCGCTTGCAGGTGTAGATCCTGTTGCCGCTAAACCTACTGTAATTAGGACTATTAAAACGGAAGCAGGTAAAGAACTTAATGTTGTTGAAGTAAACGGTAAAACACTGGTACAAACAACGGGTGGTACGCTTATGTCTGAGGAAGACTCAGCAGAGGTAATTGCGGCTGCAGAAGAGGCAGGAACTGCTACTAAAGTGTCTTATACATCTAAAGCGGGTGAGATGCCAGCTATTGGCGATATAATGGTAGATCCTACTGTTGTAACTCAATCTGACGCACCTATTACTTGGGATGCTGTGACTGATTTTGCTGGTAGTATATGGAAAAAAGTCTCAGAAAATGTAGCTGGTAGTTTTGAAGATAAGGGTATGTCTATTGCTGGTTATACAGATCCAGATGTTAAGAAAGAAGTTGAAGCTGTCCTAAAAGTAGAGGGCATCACCCCTGAGATGCTCGAAGATGCAGCTAACCGTGCGCCAGAATACCTCGATACTCTTATGGGTCAAGTAGAGGCTGCAATCACAAGATATACTGAGATGAAAGCTGCCGAGCCTGAAAACCGTATGGTTAAGGTTGTAGAAGACCTAATTAAAGACGTACCAGACTTCACAAAAACAACAGAAACAGAGCCAGACTATGCAGCTGCAGCCATGAGAGCGCCTGAGCATCTAGAAAAACTAGGTGAACAAGCTAAGTCTGTAGCTAAGGCTTTGTCAGATGCTATTAGTAAGGCTGTAGGTAAAGCACAAAATACTGCTCAAGAAGCACGTGCTGCTAAGGCTGCATTGCAAGAGCAGGGTGTTACTACTGAGGGTATGTCTGAGCGTGAGACCATCGAAGCGTATGATCGTCAATTCCTCTCCGACTGGAAGAATATGCCTGTAGCTCTAAAGACTATCGTACTTGGTAGCATGGTAGGTAAAGACAAAGGTATGACAGAAGAGGAAACTATTCGTGACCTAGATCGTCAGTTTATTATGGACTGGGAAGGTATGCCCGTACAGAACAAAACGATTATCCGTGATGTACTTTATGGCAAACGAGTTGAGAGCTTTACAGATGAGCAGAACAAACGTTTAAACGAGATGCGTCAGACTAACCCAGAATGGTTTATTGACACGCCTCCTTTGGGCTTGCCAGTACCTGACGCTTCACAAGTAGATACAACCTTTAAGTCACGTACAGATCGTCCTACAGGTATGATGTCTCCTCTACCAGCACAGAGAGCAGGACTAGAGGCTACACCAGCGCTGGGCGACACTGAGCTAGACAGTATGCTAACACGTATCTATGGCGAAGGCTCTGCTGATATGCAGAAGTTTATGAACAAAGTACACACAGGTAAAGTTAAAGCAGCAGATGTAACTCGTATTATTAACTCTACTAAGAAGTTGCCAAAGACAGACACACGTGCTAAAGTACTAGAAAAACTGTACTCCCTACGTGATTCTATTAAATAAGGTATATTAATAATGGGTAAAATAGATGACATCTTGGCTAAATATGAAACAGAAGAACCAGAGGAAAAACCTCTAGGCACTATTGACAGAATACTAGCAAAGTATGAAAAAGAGGAGGCTCCAGAAGTAGTCTCTGAGCCTATTGTAGCACAGGAACGCCAAGTAGAGCCTGACTCTAATGTGTTCGAACAAGAAGGTACACTTAAGAAGGCTGACCTAAAGACTGGCAATAACGCAAATACTATTCGTGCTTACATGATTGACCGTTTTGGTAAAGATTACCGATACGATGGTGACATTAGTAATGATGACATGGTGGAGGACTTCTTCAACCATATGCGTAGCTTTAACACAAACATTGTATCCACTTCTGGTGAAGTACGCTTTGTGTCTAAGGCAGATGATAAGATGAAGGCAAATGCTAATAGGGCGTTTGAGCTATATGATCGTACAGGTAGTGTCTTTACTAATGATGGGGTGTTTGGTGCTATTGATGGGGTAGCAGACTATATGAAAGCTGCTGCCCTAGACCCTACAAACTATATTGGTCTGCTTACTGGTGGTTTGTTTAAGGGTGCTGCAGTTACTACGGCTCAAGGTGCTAAGATGTCTGTTAGGGCTGCTATTAAAGAGGCCGCACGTGTTGCTATGAAAGACCAAGCCACGGCCCAGGCTGCTAAAAAGGCTGCAGGTCAGGCCCGTACTAATGTGCTTAAACATATGGCAACTAATGGTGTTAAGAGCGAGGCTGCATCTAAGCTTGCATATGATATTGCTAAAAAAGAGTCTATCCTATTCCGCAAAGAGATGCTGCGTAAAGCTCAACGTGAAGCATTAGCAGATGCACGTAAGCAACAGGGGCGTAAAGCTATCATGGCTACTACAGCTATTGATGGTACAATGGCGGCTCTTAATGACTATCAGATCCAGAGTGTTTATAGTGAGGTAGACCCTAAGTACCAGTATAACATCGGACAGACAGCATTTAGCTCATTGTTTGGTACAGTAGCGGGTGGCGCACAGCTTGCTGGTGGTTTATTTAAGGGTGCATCTGGTCTTGAAAACACAGGTGATGCCCTGCGTATTGCCACTAAGCGTACAGAGAACCTAGAACGTGCAGACAAATTCATTGCACAGCAGACTAAGATCCTTACAGACAAGCAATTAGACCAGGCTAAACAAAAGGTTAAAGATAGTGTAACTTCATGGTCTGAAAAGGTTACCAATAAAAGAAATATGTTTGGTGATACCGTTAATATGCCTCTTGAACTTCTAAAGGATATTGTTCTAGGGGCAGAGCGTGATGGTAAGGGTGATAGTATTGTATCCATATACAATCAGGCTGTTAAAGAAGGCTCTGTAGCAGGACTGAATAAGAACCTCCGTGTGTCAGACGTACTAACTAATGTGGTACGATACATGGACCCCAAGGAAATAGCTGACATTAATACTGCACTAGATCCTTTCAATATCACGCTTGGTGATGTTGCATCACAGGCAGATACACTCCGTGACTTGATGGCTGGTGGTGCTAGTGATGCAGGTAAAACACTTAATGTATGGTCACAGGCACAGAGACTTGTTAATGGAGCATTACTCCGTACAGATGACGTAGCAGCAAGTATTACCAAAGAAGTAGCAGAGCGTGAGAAGGATGTAGCTAAACGTATGAAAGGGGTTCAGTATGGGCAGAACCTTTGGAGGCGTATGCTTGTATCGTCTGTGTCAACAACGGCTGTTAACGTTGCTGGCTTTTCTCAGTACTATATAGCATCCTCTTTGGCAGACGTCCTTAATGGCGGTGTATTGATGGCTGCAAGTCTAGTAACACCAGGTGCTAAAGGCATAGAGATGCGTCGTGTTGGTAAGATTTACATGAACACGGTAGCCCAAAAAGCCCGTCATTTGATGGATCCCTTTACCACACACGATGAGTATATGCGGTTTCTTAGCCAAAACAAAGATGTAAAGAATACGCTATTTGAAACTATTGCAGGTGGTATTGAGCGTACAGCCCAGCGCTATGGTATTGATGATACAAAGGCATGGTATCAAATATCAGAACGTATTGCTAACGGTGCTTCTTCACTAACAGGTGTTCGTATTCAGGATAGCTTTACTAAGTCTCAGATGTTTATGACTGAGATGGATAAGTATATGCGCATTAAGCACGGCACTACTTTTGCAGATGCACTAAAGAACGGTAAGTTAGACTTAATTGATAACGACGTTCTTGGATCTGCATTAGATGTAACTATGAAATCTGTGTACTCTAAGGATTATACAACTGATGACCAGCTTCTTGGTTCTGTTGCTAAGTTTGTAGAACAATTTTCACAGTTGCCCTTTATCGGTACGATCCTTCCGTTTGGCCGCTTTATGAACAACACTGTTGCAACAGCATATCAGTGGGGTCCACTGTCCTTTGTACCGTCCATGGCACGTCTTGCCCGTAATCAAGATATTAGTTCTATGGAGGCTTTGTCACGCTCTATTGTAGGTACATCTGCACTAGCTCTAGCAATGCAGTTTGATGAACAGAATGCAGCAGAGGATCGTCCATACAACGTTATTGATACAGGTGGTGGTACTCTAGTAGATGTTAAAAACATGTTCCCTATGTCTCTCTTTTTGGCTGTAGGACGTATGGCTAACTTAGATCGTAAGCAAGGGTTTGTTCCAGACGAAATCAAGAAGGATGTATTAGCTCAGCTTGCTGTTGGTCAGTTTGCTAGTGATGCACAATTTGGTAACGATCTGTATAACATCTTTGATGTTCTTACATCTACAGATGAGGATAAACGTGGTCTAGCTCTTGAAGCACTATATCAAAAAGCAGGTGGTATCTTTGCAGGTTTCACAAGACCATTAGATTCTATCAACAAGATGGTAGGCTTTATTAATAACACAGATGCTGCACGTGACCCTCGTCAGTCTCAGGGTGCTGAGCGTATGAGCATTGAAGCCTCAAGATATGTAGATAACATTGTTGAGATGTTCACAGATAAGCTAGATGGTATTACAGGTGAAGAGCTACGTGTTGCTTTGCGTCCAGGTCAAGTCTATGATTATAACCCTCTAGCAAGTATCTTTGGTGTTAAGGTAGTACCTAGTAGGACTGCAGGTGAGATCGTATATTCCATAGCAGAAATGCACCCTTATATGGCTAACATGCGTACAAAGGTTCCAGAGTACGATAAAATATATAACACTATGATCCAGCCTATCCTAGACGAAAAGTATAATAAGTTTCTAGGGGATTCTGACTTCAAGAAAAAACCTCTTGATAAACAACGTCAGGCTATTAAAGATATGGTATCTGAGATTAAGTCTGAACTTAATTCTTTCATTGAAAACTATGGCTCTCTAGAAGGTACGACTAAGGATAAACTCCGTGTTAAACTAATGGGCTTAGGTTCTAAAGAAGAAAAGTATGCAGCTAAACAGTTTATGAAGGAGCAGGGTGTAGAAGGCCCAATGTCAGAATGGACATGGAAGCAACTTAAAATGTATGAAGACTTTATTTCTTTCGATAGAGAGTATAGATAAAAAGAGAGGGGCCGTTTGGCCCCTTTACTTTATTCCGTGTTTCTCTGCTGCGTGTCTAGCCCAGAGTAGGGCTTCTGTTAAACGCTGCAGGGTTTCCTCTTTCTCCTGACTCTCCCAAAGATTATCAACAATGAATTGCTTAGCCTCTTTTACGTCTTGCTCTAATGCTTCCATAAAGATGCGTTGCTTTGCATTGCTGTACGCTTTAGCTTCGTCTTCTAGCTTCATGGTGATCCTTGTACCACTTCTTTCTTAACCATTATAACCCTTCCTTCATAAATACTTTCACCCACTCAGCACAGATACCACTACGAACAATGTCATCCACACCAAACTCAACAATAGGAATGTCTAGCAAATA
>Ga0196905_1001182_pt1 | contig 10059 bp, 4 predicted proteins | sample CB_VirMetaG_3_FD_169098 | JGI IMG/M metagenome (GOLD analysis project Ga0196905, IMG submission 169098) | Freshwater to marine saline gradient viral communities from Chesapeake Bay - CB_1508_1S Viral MetaG (v3) (version 3) | ecosystem: Environmental > Aquatic > Marine > Coastal | place: USA... | reverse complement strand
CTTGGTCATCTTGGTTGATCCACCCACTATCCCACTTAGAAACCGCACTACTACCATTACTTGCAGCTGTAATCCGTCCTTGTTGGTCTACTGTAATGTCAGCATTCGTATAAGAACCAGCGGTAACGGCAGTGTCAGCTAACTGATCTGGACCTACGCCATCATTTGCAATACTAAGTGTACCACTTGTAGTAATAGGACCGCCTGTCAGTCCCGTACCACTGCCTACTGAAGTTACTGTACCTGTGCCTCCTGATACTTCACTAAGCTTCGCTAAACGAATACCACCAGCAGTTGTCCCGTCGTGTACTCTAAGAGTGTCGTTTGTTGTATCTACTGTTACTTCACCTTCGGCCCCAGTAAAGCTACTGTGCTCGGTGTCTGTACCTCTTCTAAGTTGTACTGATATATTTGGCATGATGATATTATACGATTGATCCGAAGTCTAGCGTAAGTGCAAGCTTTGCGGAAGTTACAGCCTCATCGGCTAATTGCGTGGTATCTACTCCACCGTTTGCGATACTTAATGTAGCGTCTCCAGAAGTAGCTCCTCCACTCAGTCCGGTGCTGGCGATAACAGCAGTGATGTCTCCGGTCCCTCCGCTAACAAGTGTACCACCTGCGGTCGATCCGTCGTGTACATAAAGTTTCTTTTGATCTGTTGTGTAGATTAACTCTCCAGCTGCTCCAGTAAAGCTACTGTTTTGAGAGTCTGTTCCTCTGCGAATTTGTACTGCTATACTCATAATGTGTTATACTATCTGTCCGTAAGAATAAGAAGCCGATACAGGATCAGTGGCTACACTCCCCCAATCATACTCCGTTGGAATATCTGTTGCTACTTTATACCCCCGCTCAATAACAAGGATTTCTGAAAGATTAGGTGGTGGTGTATCGAACTGTATCTCATCTGCTCCACCTGCTATTGTGTAGTCGTCTGGGTCTTGTACGATTCCGTTTATGGTTACCAATACAGCAGAAGAAGCTACACCGTTTGTGGTGAAAGAAAGAGAGAATGTATCAGTCGTACCGTTCCCTGTGAATTTATTAAAGTCTGGAGTAAGCCCAACACCCGTAGCAATAGCAGAAGCAATACCGTCTACATAAGCTTTCGTCGTAGCGTCTGCTAAAGCAGTAGGAGTACCTACATTTGTAATACGTTTGTTCTTAGCATCCCACTGTGTACCGCCTTGTTCTAACTGCAACGACGCATCATTTAACTCACTGATCTCTTCAGCAAGATAACGATTGTGTAGGTACGCTCTGTCTAACTCCGATTCCGTTAATACAGAACCATTTACAAAGTCTACGAGGTTATCTCCGGGTTGACTCTTTCTGCGTACTCGGACGATTTGTCCAGCTGTTGCTTCTGTAGTAAGTACAATCTTTTTAGTCGGAGAAGTTTCAATAGTGTAGTCAGCTGTTGGACCTAATGTTTTAACAACACCATTAATCTCGACTGTTACGTGTTCGTCTTCTAAGTAATCAAAGTTAAACAGAAAGTCGGTCTGTGAAGCTGTCGCTGTATAGTCTACGTAGGTGTTAGCCATGATGTTAAGTGTATATTATTAATTATTGAGTGAGAAGAGCAAGTCCTTAGTCAATGACCTCAAGCAGTTTAACCGCTGGACCATAAGGTGTCTTCTTTAAACGCTCTTGTAATCGAGTGTCTGGTTGCGTCTTTTTATATTCTTCAACAGGCATTTCTGACGTTATTCTCTGTAATTGTTCAGCTGATGGAGTAGTAACTAAAAGAGCATTCCTTATCTTACGTTCTCTTTCTTGATCGAGAAGCACTGGATACTCTTGCCTCATCTTTTCGTAAGCTACTTTTTTGTAACCATTTAATACTTCTCTAAACTTAGATAATCTTATGTCTTCTTGCTTAAAACCTTCAGGTGTTTTATTAGGGTCTAACTTAGTCGGAGTGGTTAACTGTCTAGCTAATACAACGGTAGCTTGTTGAGCTGTTAAACCATCAATCTTTTGATTCTTATATATCTCCTGCCAACGCTCAAAAGCATCAATTCTTGTTTCAGGATGTATGATTTCTTGTAGGTCTATACCGTCCTTTATACTAGTACCACCATTAAAGTGATACTCTCCATCTAGTTCCAAAGCCACAGCCCAAGCTGCATTGCGTACAGCGTTAGCGTCATACTTAGGGTCTTTTTCGTTTACTATAATACTTTTAAATTTCTTAGCATCAAAACTTCTAAGACCGTTTTCATCCTGCACAACATAGTCATCTACGTCCATCAGTTGTTTACCCAGCTTGAACGGATTTATTAAGCTAATAGCTTGTGCTCTATCGGTCTTATGCAACTGCTGTGGTTCTCCCCACATATCTCTATGTACAGGAACTTCCTTAGCGATGCCTCCAATTCTTTTAGCGAGCATTTTAAGTATATCATCACTACGTCTTCTAAACTCGTCAGTAGCCATAGACATAGCATTCATAGCAGAAGGAACACCAGCACCCAACATACCTTTTAGTAACCGCATACGTTTAGCTTCTACAGCTTCTTCGGATTCGCTGGTAACTGTAATCAACTGCAATGCGTCACCTAAGTTTTTAAAGTAAGATTTATTACCTATGTTATTAGATACAACTAAAGCTAAGATGTTTAACGCAGACATAGCTTCTCTTTTCTGAGCCATACTACCTTTTGAAAGTGTATGAGCATCTGCTACTATATTCATTACGGTTGCAAACGGTTCTAGTGCGGCTATGTCCTGACTTATAACACCGCCTTTACCGTCTGGTATTCTTAATTCGTAATCATTTAATCCTGTACCTGTTTGTATGTTCTCTCTTTTCTTCCAGTTCTGGGAAATCATACCTTCGTACAATCCAGCTTCAGCCATTCCCCAAGCAGTTGCTATTATACCCGCTCCTATTATTTGCCTACCTTTTGCTCTAGCAGCTATGATAGGATCGTTACTATTTAAGTCTTGTACAGTCTTAGACCAAATCTTATCCGAAAACTTTTTTAATCCCGGCACATCAGCTAATGCAGAAGTAGTACTTAAACCTTCCCTTATAATATTCCTACCAGTTCTTTGGAATGGGTTCAGGATAGTTTTAAGAAGTGGAAATGTATTAAGCATACTTTCCAAACCTTTAACAGGTACTTCTAATGTGTTCATTTCAGCGAACTCTCCTAACTCATCTGTGAAAGTTATTTCTTTTACATTACGCTGAACATAATCTACAAAGTTACTAGTGGATTTATCCCAATTATTTTGTACATAATTATCAATGTAAGAAGCTAAATCTTCTGCTTTAACCCCTTCCTTTTCTGCGTTCAAAACAGCTTGTCTTCTTACTTGGTCTTCAGTCATCAAGCGTGTGCCATCTTCGGTAAATACTTTATTTAAAAAACCTTTATAGTATTCATCAAAATTATCAGGCATCTCTTCGCCATTCAACTTAGCCATTCTCCAGTCGTAAGCAGCTTTAGACTTAGTCATGGCATGTGCTATCCTCATTCTTGATCTAGCATCGACAGCAGCCATAGCCTTACCCGGTACATCTATAAATTGACCTAAGTTCTCTAACGATTGTCCTAACGCACCTGAAAGACCTGTACGTTCCATTGATAACGCAGATTCGCCTACACGTTCAAAGTGTGACCTTAAATCAGATATACCACTCTTAAATGCTTTCTTTGCTTCTTGTAGTGCTATGTCATTAAACTCCCCATAAGAAGAAGCTACCCTACTCCAAAAGTTATAAGCCTCATCAAATTGTTGCTTAGTCATACCACGTCTCGCCCAAGGAGCTACAGCCATATACTTAGCACCTACCTTACCCATCCAAGAATTATAACGAGACATAACAGCATTACCTATACCTACTTTAATTAGAGTAGTGGGGGCAGATAACATGCTTGAATACAATACATCCATCCCTACATCTCTTACTTTAGTGTATATGTTACTACCTTGCTGGAAGTTTTTCTTTAAAGAGCTTTGGCTTTGGAATGCTTGTTGTTGGTCTAGTAATATCTTTTTTACTTCACTTACATCGTCAGCTTGTTGCACTGCTTTTAGTAAACGTTTTACAGCTTCTATATCACCAAAAGTCTTTACTTGTTTATCTAATTCTTCAGGACTCATGTCCTTAGAAGTTTTTAAACTGCTTACTAAGTTTTCCTCCATCTCAGTTTCAAGCTGCTCTATTTTTACTTCCAACTGATCTTTTGTGTATTTTCTGGATTGAAGTAATCTACCAGCAGCTGACCCCGTCTTCTTCCAACCAAGCATTAGAGGTATCAACTTATGAATAGATACCATAGCGTCGTTTAATTCTTCGTGATTATCAAAATTCTTTTCTCTAGTTAACTTTAACAAATCATCAAAACCTTTTACCATCACAGCACCGTTAGCGGTCATCTGTATAGATAACTCATTTAAAGCATCAGCTACTTCTATGTTATCACTTAATTGAGAAGCCTTTAATACAAGTGAAAACTCTTCACCGGAATCTACACCTAATCTACGATCTAATTCACGCTGTACTTTTGCTAAATATTCAAGCTGTCCTTCTCGTCCACCTTTTATATTCTTTAAATCTTCTTTGATAGCGTTCTGTACGGAATTGATAAGCCTTTGCTTTTCAGCGTCGTCTGTGAGGAGTCTGGCTTTTATTTCATCCTCAGTGTCCATAGGTTTCCCAGTCTTAGGATCAATATCCCTAGTACCTCCGCCGCTTTTAAAATCTTCCAATATTTCTTTAGCTTCTGCCTTCCGCTCCGGTGTTAGCCCTTCAGGTAATCTTTGAATATCAACATCACCTGCTTTACCAAAACCGGGTTGCCGCATTTCAGCCACTTCCTCAATTTTTGTTATAAGGGTCTCAGCTACCTCTAAAGTTACAGGCTCTTTCTCTTTAAAAGCTTTTTTCCCTTTAGTAACTTTACCTACGCTTTGATTAATTAAATCCTTTACTACTTCAACAAACTTTTGAAAACCTGATTTACCGGGTTCATACTCAATCTCTTTTAAAGCTTTTTGAAAACCTATATCTGAATAAGCAAAAGCTATAAACTCATTCGGGTTAGATATAAAATAAAAATTTTTAAAACCAGCCTTAGATGCCACTTCATCTCGCATGCCGTCTACCTTTTTGTACATGCGTAAAATTTCTGCTATTGGTTTAGGTATTTTTTTATTTTTTAAAATGTCATCTACAAGTTTAGCTCGGCCTTCTATATCGTTTATATCTATATCTTTAAACTTTTGTGTATCAACATACTTATTAACATTACTTGCGGTTACGGCGTGTGTACCCTCGTGTAATAGAACGTAGACGGGATTATTCATGAAGGATTTATTCCTCTCGTCTAGTATTATTCTGTTTTTCTTAGGGTCATCTGAAAATGTTTGATGGAAAACGGTAAACTCATCTTCGGGTACAGATTCCAGTCCGGATGCAAGCTGACGATTTTCTATTCTAACATCCACACCTGTGTCTCCACCTAGTGATAACAATTTGTTTATAACACCAGTGTATTCACCTAAGTTACCGTTTGTTCTTTCAGATAAATCAGTAAGAGCTTCTCTCAAAGTAACAGGTTTATCTGTTTGCATTCTACTGATTACATTTTCAACCAATTTCTTTTGACCAAAATCGGATACTAATGTTTGAGATATTCCACCGGACAAGCCTACGCCGCCTAAATACTTGCTGGGAAATATTTGACTTAACGACTCTCTAACATCAAAAGGTGTTTTACCTTCTCCCCGGAAGCCGGGTTTAGGACCACGCATAACTGTATCGGTAACAACTGCTCTTTTAAACGTATTTAATCCGACAGCCTCATCGAAGAAAGGATCAGCTTCTTTAATAAGTTTTACTATATCTGCATCAGTTAATTCTTCTCTATTGAGGTTAAATTTATTGGTATTAAAATCATATTCAAAATTATTTATATCTATATTGAGTTTGTTTCGCAACCGAGCCGCTACCATATCTTTTTCTATCTGTGCTAGATATTTTAAATCGGTCTCGTAATTTCGACCAAAGTACATATCTTTCTTAGACAGTTGTAAGTAATCTCTTTGGTTTGGGTGAAGCTCAAAGTGTTTAGTAGACTTGTTTTTTAAGGCACTACTAAACATTGCACTTAGTGATCTTAATTCATTCTTATATGTTAACACCTCTTGAGGTTTATATATCTTACCTATATTATGTGCAAATTGAAGTATAGTTTGATAAACATCCGATCCTTGCCCTCCCGCTTCTTCAGCGTCTACGACCAGCTTGTTCCCTTGGACTTCTGCTTGAATCACATTACCACTACTATTTGTTTTTTCAAAAACGTAGTAATCGGGATCATTCGGTTGTGGAACAATCTTCCAGCCCTTTACTTTCATATCAGTAAAGATGCCTTCAACAGTGTCTTGGTACGAAACCTTAGTTTTAAACAACGGCTCAGTCTTAGACAGTGCTTCCCAAGTCTTACCTACTCTTTCAACATCTTCCTTAGTAGCTAACGCAGCTGGTATGCCTTTTTCAACTCCGGGATATAATTTAGATAGATTAAACCATTCTTTATCCCCTGCTTGTGCGATCTTAGAAGTTGGTTTAAGCCTACCCTCAGTTATAAAAGTTTCTAATTGCTGTCTACTGAAACCTCTTCCTCTTTCACCATCGTACCTAACTCCGTCTTCATATATGTAGAACGGCAAGTCTGTTTCTAATTTATCAATACCTTCAATCGTTTCAGGTTTAGGTATAACATCAGCTCCTTCTACCTGCGGTTCTCCAAGGTCAGCTTTTCCTAACACTTTAGCAGCTTCGCTTTCCTGCCACTCTTTAGCGAATAACTCAAAAGCTTCTACTTGTTGTTGCTCTTGCTCTTCTAACTGATCGATAGCACGTTGTAGTATTTTGTCTTCCGGTTCTCTGAGTTCTTCTAACTGCTTTTCCAGCTTTGCAATCTTAGCTTCGTGTCCTTTTAAACCACGGGCTTGTCCTTGCTTCTTTAATCTAGCTACTTCTTTCTTAGCACCTTTTAATTCGTCCTTGATTGCTTTTCTAAGTATAGCTGCTGGTTTTTCTTTCGGATCGTATTTAACCAAAGCAGATTCTAAACGACCTAATACAGAACCAATAGTAGCACCACCCGCTGTAGTCAAAGCAAGTTCAGTTCCTGATATTTCATTTCTTTTTCCGTATAATATCTCAAGACCTTGGTGTGTTAAATTTTCTCCAGCTCCCATAACAGCACCCTCGAAACCTCTAAGCACTGTAGTAGCAGCAGCACTCATCTTCTTAGTTGGTCCTAAACCGGGAACCATACCCCAAGCAGTAGCAGCTGCCGCTTCTTGATACGATGTTTCATCTTGGTGGCCGTATCCTATACGCATTTGCTGTGCCCACATATTAGCTACACCAGAGTTTAAGCCTAACGCACTAAAATAAAGCGGTCTTGAACCGGGTACTGGTGATAACAATAAGGGAGATGTAGCTATAGCTTGTGTCATAGGCATCCCTATCTCGACTGTTAATGGAGCTATAGTTTCGTATGCCTGTAGTATCTTACCTGTGAAGCCTTCATAATAAGGATTGGGTATAAGACCCGCCCTCACCATCTTCATTGTTTCAACCCTAGCATCCTCCATAGCTTCAGTTGAGAATGGATCGCCTTTAGCTAAACGCTGTGCAATGCTGTGAGTAAAGGGACTTTCGGGAGGTAAGTTTGTTATCTGTGAAGCTCTTTCAAGAATACGCTCACCTTCATTATATAACGCCCTTACTCCGTGTTTTGGTAAAGTAGTTGGAAGTTGTATTTTATCAGAAGTAGGGGCACCGGGTCGAGGTCTACTGGGTATAACGCCTTCAGGTGTAGCTTCTATCTGTTCTTGTCTAGTGAGCGGCTTAACAGGCTTCTGAGTACGTACACCCTCAACCATGCGTTGTTCAGCCTCTTCAAGAATAGGAGTAGTAACTTCTTTAGTTAGTTTCTGCTTTTCTTCTTCGGAGATAATTTTATCTTCTTCGTCCATATGTGCTTTATTTAAGATAAACTGTTTGTGCTAGGATAATAGAATCATTCACCCAACCTTCAAATTGTTTTTCTGCTATAGTGTCTTGGTTTTCTTGTATGTAAGTTTTAGCTTCTTCAATAGTTCTACCTAAACCAATTTGTTTATTAAATTCTAATTCAAGCTTATTTCTTAAAAGCCTATCAAAAGTTCTATACTGTCTATTAACAAACATCTTGGCTCTAGCTTCCCCCACTTTTGTTTTTATGCGATTATATATAGATGTTTGAATACCTGCTTCAGCTTCCGCTTTATCTAAAGTTATAGTAGTAAAATAATTTTTTACCGTGTTTTGGTCTATATCGGCCAGCTCTTTATCTTTTCTAAAACCAGTTATAATTTCTTCGTATGAGTTCTTTAAGTCGATATAACTAGGATTCTTAATAACCTGTATATCAAAGTCTCTGGAGTTTTCTAATCTAGTATTTAATTTATCGTAGTCCGATGGTGTTATACTGCCTGAATCTACTGCTTTGTTTAGTTCCTGTTTTAAGACATCTAAATCACGGCCTTCCTCAATGTTTCTAACAAAATCATCAAACACCACTTTAGTAGCTTCGTCTTTTAACTTATTAGCGTTAGCCCAACTTCCTTGAATATCAGCTATTAACTGATCTCTTTTATGATGTGGTACTAATTCTACAGCTTTATCGAGCTGATCCATTAAAGTAGCTTTTGACACGCTTCCTGTATCTTTGATTTCTTTATAAAAAACATCAGTAACATCAAACTTAACTTCTTCAAATTGTATATTAAGTGCTTCCTTTGCTTCGTTTTCTAAAACAGCTCTACGACCATCAACATAACCAATGAAATCGCTAATAGCGTTTCCAGTCTCAGCGTCTGCGAATTTTACTCCGTTTCCTAAATCTAATTCCCTTAAATCTTCTACGAAATCTAATACATCCGAAGGAGTATATTTACCTGTAGTTAATCCTTCTTTTAAATCTTCCTTAATCAAGTTATCCCAAGCATACTTCCGAGAACCTTTGAATAACCCTACTTTATCGTTTACCCAGTTTTTAATAGACGGATCATTTATATCTAACACTCCGTTTATGGCTTGTTGAATTAATGGTTTACCGTTTAATAACCAGTTGGTTTTAGCATCTTCTATATCGATAGCATCAAACCTAGCATTTACATCTTTAATAAAATCCTGCTCTACCTTTTGAATATTTTCAAGGGCTGCTTGTTTTACTAGCTCCGATTGAAACTCAGGGCGACTGAACAGTTCTTGTCGTTTCTCTTGAACCGTTTGTACTGGGTCTATTGTTTCCGATATAGTCTGCGGATTAAATAACATTTCCCGGTACACATTGTTAGCTAACACCTTACCCTTAGCTTGCTTCGCTCCTAACATAAACAGAGCGTTTGCTTGCTCAGGCATCTTACCTTCTTCAGTTAACTTTCGTACTTCTCTTTCGTATGCCTCCATTTGACGGGACACACCGCCGGGGTCTAAATCAAACTGTGTAGCACCTTCTGTTATTAAAGCTTGTTCGTATGCCTCACGCTCCTTACCTTTTAACGCTCTAGCTTTTTCAAGTGCTTGTCTTTGCCTGTCTTGTGTTTGCTGTATTTGATCGTAAGTAACAACAATATCAGACACTACATTTAAACCTTTAGCTAAGTCTAACAGCTTATTGCTCTGAGGTACTGGTACTCTAGGAGCTTGCAACTGTTCAACACTGTATTGACCTAAAGCGGGAAGTGGTATTTGTCTAGACATATTAAGCTAGTTTTTGATAATCGTAAACTTTACCATCGAAACGCACTGGCCCCTTTGGTACATCTATTGACGTATCTACGCCACCCATTCCCCCAGATAACTGTTGTCCCATTTGATAACCACTGAAACCTCCACTAGCTACACTCAATACATCTTGTATGCCAAGTCCTCTAGGTTTTATAGGGTCCATGATTGGTTGTCTAATACCCATTAAACGCTGTTGTAATCCTAAACCTTGATCCTCAAGAGCTAATGTCTTACCAGCTTGTAGC
>Ga0196905_1001181_pt1 | contig 10064 bp, 16 predicted proteins | sample CB_VirMetaG_3_FD_169098 | JGI IMG/M metagenome (GOLD analysis project Ga0196905, IMG submission 169098) | Freshwater to marine saline gradient viral communities from Chesapeake Bay - CB_1508_1S Viral MetaG (v3) (version 3) | ecosystem: Environmental > Aquatic > Marine > Coastal | place: USA... | reverse complement strand
CTAGCGTGGGCTGCCCGCTTCTCTTAGTAACCGTAGCAACTTCATCCGGGTCCACACCTAGCAGCGCACGTATGTCGTCAGGTGCGTACTTTGCGGTGATTGGGTTGATTACCCGTACTAACTTAGGTGTATCTTTCTTATGGTTTTGGGTGCCCGGCACTCGCAGTATGCGAGACGCATCGAACACGTTAGGGTCGGCACAAAACTTCTGCGTGGCGCATACTTGCTGGAGCCTCTTGGCGATAGGTAGCCACTTTTCAGTGGGGACTGCTTCAGTAAACGCCCAGTAGATATGTAACCCGTAGCCAGAGTTAACTATCATAGGTTCGGGGAGGTCTACCGTGGCGCAAAACTTCTTAAGCGCCTTCAAGCCTTCCTTCTGGTTAGCGTAGCCCTTGGGCAAACCTGTAGATTCTTCGATCTGGTCGGCCTTGCCCCCACCGCAGTCTATGTCGAGCCATATGGCCCCCAGAGAATCTACGTTTTCTGTTTTCCTACTGCCTTTTTCCTTCAGTTTCCCTAGTGCAAAATACGCATCAATGCCGCGTTCGGAAAAGTTATTAGCTATTTTGTATGCTTCTTCTAGGTTAGTAGTAAACTCTGAAATGGGCCTACCTTCTCTAGTTATGCCGACCACACTATATACACCGCCCGGAGGGACGACGTGATTTATGAGGTCAAACGTTTCCATTATTCGTATTCAGCTATAAAGTCTTTTATTAGTTGTGATAAACGGTCGTTTGGTTCATGGACACCAATAAACCAGTTGTAGACAGTCTGCCTGCTAACTCCCAACTGGGAGGCCACTTCAGAAGTGGGTACATTGTTTTTAATGCACACGCGACCAAGGCGGACTCCCAGTGAGAATTTATTAGCTTTCTTATTCAGACTATCGATGCGAGTCGTATAGCCGTAGCTCATTAGTCGTCGTCACTCCATGATGCAATGATGTCTTCAATGTCGTCATCATCTTCGTCGTCGACCACTTCAGCTTTTTTCTTACGCTTTGACGGTTCTTTAACTTTTTCTTCAATTTCTTCGTCGTCAAAATCGTTTGAACTACCACTTTCTTCCGAATCAAACATATCGTCTGAGCTTTCTTCCCCAAAAGGACTACCGGACTCATCGTCTGCGCTGAAGCCTTCTTCCTCACCGAACGGCGAAGGTGGTTTGTACGGAAGATACTTAATAACCTGAACACCGCGCAGCCTTAAAGACACACCGGTAGAGGCCATTTTAAAGGGTATAAGTTCTACCGCTACATTTATTGTGCTACCAGTAGTGAGTTTAAAATCTGCTCCCAGCTTCTTGTTCTTTGCATCAAACTGGTCGGGAGGAGAAGTTAGGCGTCCACTGTAAGCGGCCTTCAGGGTGGCTTTACCGATAAAGCTGCCGTCTTCTTGCTTTTTGAACGGCATTTCCAGCTTTTTAGGCCAAGACTTGTCGCGGTCAGAAGCGTTGGTGTACGCGTCCTGCATAATATTGTACAGCTCTTTTGCCTGCTTGCTGTTCATCTCGAAATCTAGCTCATACTTCGCACCATCTTCCGTAGCTTCACAAGGTACGCTCCTGCCGTTAGCTCCCGCCTTGCTATCAAACCTGTAAGGCTTGTCTAGGCGTGGGTAGCGTGCGGTTACACCGCGTATAATGTGAGATTGATTAGCCATAAATTGCTCCATAAATGGGTTTATTTCTTGTTGTGCGGCTTCACTTAGCCGCGTTACGTTTGCAAGTTCTTCCTCGGAAAGAGGTCGAACTGGTTTGAAATACATTTTGTAAAAGTCACGATGCTGCACAAAATATATTTCGGTGAGCACACTACTTACATGCTCCCGGTTACGTTCAAGATGCTCTATATATTTATAAAGATTCATCCTGCTATCTTCTTTCGAGAACAAGCTTAGTGCGTTAAGCCTAATCTCGTACCACACAGCTTGCTCGGGGAAAGCTACCTTAATCTTCGTAAAGAATTTACAAGGTGCTCTTCCGGCAGCGTCGCCTGTTCGTATGCTCTTACTGCAATCTATACAGCGCCCGGCTTGCTTGTCAGTAACTGCTGCGTCTGGAAAGTCACAGTCGTAAGACCAACAGACAAGCTTACCGTCGTTGTAATAGTTTCTTGAGAGCGTGCCACTATCTATTATTACGACTTCTATAGAGCGCAGTGGCTCGTAGGTATCCGGATGCAAAAAGCACCCGTCCTGTATTTGAAGTCTGCTCATGTATTACGTGGCTTAAGTACAGTTACTGTGTACTTGCGGTTAACTTGTAGCCCCGGTGGTGCCACATCAGGATTAGTTTCTAGGAACTCTTTCATGTTAGAAGTGTGTATGCGCTTCTCTAGCAAATGAAACGCAGCGTGTTCTTCTATGAAGTTGTACATCTTATCCCAGTCATTAGCCCAGTAGTTGGTACGAACTCTACGTGAAATAGTACCGGCTGGCGTTCTCAAGCTGTCAATGTTTTGCTCTTCGCACAAAGCTAACATTTTTTCAATTACTTTTTCTTGTTGTGCTTTTATCTCCTTTATCTCGTCCTCTTTATCTCTGATAGCATCTCGCATCTTTATGTAGATGGCGGTTAGCTTGTCTGGTGTGTCTTTCATTTGCTCCTCCTTTTTGGCAGGGAGGAGTAGTCTATCAATAAGCTTTACACTGTCAAGTATTTATTTCTTGTTTATATAAGTCGATTATCTTGTGGTGGTGGTCCACTTTAGACCGCAACATATTGTATAGGCGCGTTTCAACTTCACTGCCCCGTATATGAATTATCGTCATTGGGTTGTGTTGCCCCGGCCTATTGATACGTGCGTTGGCTTGTAAGTATGTCTCTACGCTAGTAACAGGAGCGTACCAAATAATCGTATTAGCAGCGGTCAAAGTAAGACCGTGGGACGCAGCTTGGGGCTGTATTATAAGCACTTGAATTCTATTAGTTTCTTGAAAGTCCTTTACTATTCTGCTGCGTTTGTTTACTGAAACACTGCCAGAAATTATTTCGCACGCTATTTTATTTTTAGTCAGGAATCCTTTTAGTAATTCTATAGTATGGGTGAAAGGCACGAACACCAGCACTTTGTGCGATGCCTCGTCAATAGCTTCTTGTACTACCCTTAGTCTACTGCTAACGTCAAACTCAATTACTTCTCTGTCGTCTGAATACACAGCACCGCCAGAAATTTGCAGTAGTTTATTTATATTAGTAGCGGCATTGACAGAAGTAACTTGCTCCCCGTCAGCTTCCATTACCATGCGGTCTTTTAGCTCTTTGTAGTAGGCAGCCTGTTGTTTCGTGAGGGGTGCGTCTCTGTCTAAGTACGTAACCGCAGGTAGGTCAAGGCACTGGTCTTTCTCAAACCTAATCGCTGGCTGCAACGCGTCGTGTACTATCCGGTCAGCGTCTGATTTAGGCTTCCATGTGTACTTAGACACCTTGTACATTACTTTATCTTTGAACTCAGTAAAGTACTTAGGAACACCGTCTGGGTTTACTAGCTTTGCTAGCCCAAACGCATCTACAGGGGATTGTGCTGCGGGAGTACCAGTAAGCATCCACAGCCACGGTACGCCAGCGCTTATCGTACGCAAAGTCTTCCAACGGTTAGTCTGTGCGTTCTTGTAGGCATTGGCCTCGTCCACTACAATCATGTCGAAGCCGCCGTTTATGATTTCGTCCTTAACTACAGCTACGCCGTCGAAGTTAATAATGACAAATTCAGCCCCAGCAGTGAGTATTTTCTTACGCTGCTTGGCGGTGCCATGCGCAACAGAACAGGTACGGTGCATAGCAAACTTGAACATATCTTCTTGCCATGCAGATTTCATAATAGACAGTGGACATATAACCAGCACGCGTTTAACCAATCCTTGCTGCATGAGGTAATCAACTGCCCATATTACAGATGCGGTCTTTCCGGTGCCTTGCTCGTTAAAGCAAAAACCACGCTTGTGTAGTGTAAGGAAAGAAGCGGTTTCTTTCTGGTGCTCGAACGGTTCATAGCGGCCAGTAAACTCATAATCACGCGCCATAGGAGAGGGCACTTCTTTAACTTTCAAGTCAGCTAGTACTTGAGCCTCGTGTAATTCCCAAGGTATTGCTACCTTGTACACGCCGTTGTCCTCCTCTAATATTTTGTAGTTCTTTACCCGCTCGGTTATTAGATGAGGACGCTTTGTCTTGAGCACGATGGCTCTATCGTTGACTACTTTCACTTTTTATTTTTACGCTCCCGCTTGCTAGTTTCGGACACTAAGTTACCTTTGGAGTCTCGTTTGAAAGACCGGTTACGGGACTTACTCTCTACTCTAGTACCATCAAAGTTCGTACCACCTTTATCCATGGCTTTCTTGTGTGCAACATCTTTGCCGTCACCTTTGGATACTTTGCCTTCGCGCATGGCTTTGCGGCGTGCGGCGTTACGTTTGGCGCGGTTCTTCTTTTGTTCTTCTGTGCCTTGGTAGTTCTCGTATTCTTTCTTGTAGTTGCGTTTCTTAGTAGCCATCGCTAACTCCTATATCTAAATCTTTAAAATCCTCGATGGGTATATAGATGCACTGCTCCATGTCTAGTGCATCGCCCCGGTCAACCCTGCCTCCTAGGCCAAATTGGTACTCGTCTCTGAGATGTACCATCCTAGTCTTATCTGTGTACTTTACTAGCAGTAACGCAGGGACTTTCAGTGCGTTCGCCAATGCAAGCATTTCTTTATATTTCGCGGCACTTAGCATATACGTAGGATACTTATCGTGCGCGTTGGTCCTTGTCTTTAGCTCGACTATGGCACTGAGCGTGCCTTTTTTTGTACAAATTAACCGGTCTATCCTACTCAATTTTGGTGTAGTTATACACACGCAATTAAGCTTTTTTGCTAGCGCGGAAAATACGGCACGCTCCTTGGCCCTGTCTTCTTCTTTTTCGTACATGGGGCGCATCGTTAAAACTCGTTGTACTGCTCTTCCAGCTCGTGGGCGCTTCTTAATTTACGTCCTACTTTATCGTCAGCCTCTAAGGCATCTTTTATTAAGTGCATACCCCATTCGGCAGCGCATTCTGGATGTAAGTAAAAAGTTAACATTCTACTAGGGTGGTCTGGGTTAGTATTAGTGTTTTCTTGTATAGCTAATTTCACTACTGGTGGAAACGCATCATATATTGCTTGCAGGGGGACATGTACGTCCCAAGTTACATATGAATCCGAAAACCCTATCACCGGCCCACGACAGTTAGGGTAAAAGCATTTTTCTTCGCTGTTTGTGCCCGGACTACCCGGGGGCCACAAGTTAGTCTCTGCTGAACGCGCTGTCATATTACCTCCTATTATGCTCGCAGCTAGTCACCGGACAGAATCGACACAGCGGACCATCTACTGCATTCCATACACCTTTTTCAGTAGCCACTTCTATTCGTTCAAGCTCGTCATCGAACACACTTATGTAAGACTTATACATATCAACAGTATGCTCTTTGGTTATGAAGTTATTGCATACAACGAATGAAAGGGCGGATTTAATCTTTTTAACTTCGGGGTAGTTCACAAAGACTGCTCCGGCAAGCAGGTCTAGCTGTTTGGTGTCAGCATAGTTAGAAGTTTTACTGGTCTTGTAATCAACTAGGTAAGCTTTGTCACCGTTTAGTATCAGCAAATCAGCTATACCTCGGTACCAGACATCGGAGGACCAGAAAGTACTAGGCGCGAATTCATTACCGTCCTTAGTTACACCTAGCCTAATCTCACAGTGCTTTTCTCCTTCTATGTTATTAAGAGCGTCAAGCGTGCCTTTGATGAACCTGTATTCTTTGGGTAAAGGCTTGCCATCCCTTATATATTTTTCAGCAGCGCTATGTACTTTGCTGCCGTACGCAGTGGCGGCACTGCCCGTATCCTTAACATCTTTTTTGACGTGTAGGTGGTAATACTTCTTAGGGCATTGCTTAAAAGAATTTACTTTACTGTAAGACCAAGCCGCCATGGTTGTTTCCTTAATGTTTTCTTTGGAATTCTGACAGGGTGTGGTTATAGAGGTCGGTAGCAGCCTCAATCCAATCTTGCAGTATATCTAATTGAATAATCGGATGCTCGTCAAAAAAGTCAGCTTCTATTTCTATACAGCCTTCCTCGGTGTTACTGTCGTATACTAAAACGCCGAAAATATCTTTTCTGCCACCGCCTTCCTCCCTCTCTAGCTTGTTTACTTCTTTTGGTGTTTTCATAGTAGACCTTTTCCTTTCAGTGCTTGGTAGTTAGCTTTATGTGCTTCTTGTATTTCTTCTTTGCTTTGCCCCTTGTAGGGTACTGCTAGGCGCTCGGTTACCAGCGCAACGTTTATCGTTAAGTCCCCGCTGATTTTAATTAGCCCGAGGTACCGCCCGTACTTGTCTTTTTCTTTGGTCGTTATTTTGTAGGTTTCCCCAACGTGGAGCGTCTCTCCGACAAACTTCTTTGCCAAGAGTCCGGCAGCTTTTTCCTCCGCATCTCTTGTGCGGCACTCTGGAGTATCAACTCCGTAAAGACGAATGCGCTCGTTACAGCGCCAAGTATCGAAACCAAGATCAATATCCACATCGACTGTATCCCCGTCCACTACGTTAACAATTTTGCAGTTATACTCATACATCTCTCTTAAACCTCGGTATAAACCCGCCAAGCATACGCTTTATAGGGTCAGTAATTGGCTCGACGTTGTATGTAACCGCTGTGTGTTTGTTCTTGTGCGTGTCACTATCGCTGTACCTACTGCTGTAACCTACCGCTGGAGTGCTGTATGCGCGTGGGGGGCACTGGGTTATCTTCCCGCCTTTTGCTAAATACGCTTCAACATCACGCGCAACCCGTTCTTGTAGCGCCTCTCTATCTTCGGGGCGTAAAGTACTTGTTTTCTTTCTCATCCTTATTGCACACCTGTATAGAAAATATGTGTGTATATCCTAGCCGTTACACGCCCCACGTAAGCCCATTCAGGAAACACTTTTGTACTATGGTAATGGGTCGCGCCCCCTGTAATGTCGGGAGTAAACCCACTAAGTTTTGCTATGTACAGCGCGTTAAACCAAGCCTGTTTGTTCTTAGGATTATCGCTCTTGCCATCACAATAAAAACTAAACTGGCACATGTTGCGGGTTGGGTTGCCGTTCCAGTAGTACCCTTGCTTTACCACGTCACACGCATTGTCTGGATAGCGCGGGTCTTCAATTCTGTTTCGTATTACGTGAGCAACTGCAATCTGCCCAGTGTCCGGCTCACCCCTCGCTTCGAAGTAAACTGCTAGTGCTACGCACATTAGTGAAGTTAGCATAAACTAGTCCTCCTTATGTAGCTCCTTTAACTCAGCCAACATACCCACAAGTTCTTCTAAGTCGTCGGCTATGCTATCTAATTTATCGACGGTTTCTATAGCACGGCGCATTAGTTCCATACCTTCTTCTGCGTCGCAGTCGTTAAGCTCTACTGTTATTTTCATTTGACGTTGTGTATCTCAATAAGTAGGTCAATACAGTGCTTGGCCTTTTCTAAATCAGCTAGCGGTTGGCCTTTCAGCTTCCACCTAGTTATGTATTTCACTACATTACCTTCTAGCAGGGACAAGCCGTTTTTCTCTGCGTACTCGGCAGGCTGGATAGCCATACTTTTATAGTGCGTACCACCTGTTTGTCTCTCTAGCGCGGTTTTTTCGGGGGCTTTAACTGGCCCCCCTACGTGTGCATATACCATCTTTTTTTCTTGTTCCATAGTTGTATCTCCTGTTTATGCTTTTACGTTGTAGTCTTTCTCAACAAAACCTTCTTTGCTACCGTTTACGAATGTAGAGTTTACCCAAACTTTTTTCCCGCTTTGGTATGTGCGTATATGCCCACGCCGCATATGGCTTCGTTTACCACTGCCTCCTCCACTAATTCCATGGACATAAGAGCTATCCCAAATTTCTCCACCTATGGATAGCACCTTGTAGCTGTAGTTAGCATCTTTATTATTTCTAGCGTGCTTCTTAGCTAGTTTAGCAGGGACATCTATAGGTATTTGTTTACAGTCTGTTACTTCTAGAAGTTTGCAAAAAGCGGCTGTAGACAGGAAGTCAGGCTTAAAATCTTGTATTAAATCTTTTTCAACCGCAACGGGGTCTCCTTTAAAATATTCATCCCCTAATAAAACTTCGATAGCATGGGAAGTAAACTTGTCCGCATTTAGCTCTATTGTATAACAGTAAGAAAACGCGTCGGGGGGTACTTCTGAGGTGTCAGTTTCAAAACAAAACCTAGCAAAAACAGGGACGCTAACCCATTTCCGGCCTGTAGGGTCATAAACAACCGTAGTGCACAGGATGTCTGGGCGGCTGTCCTTGGATTCTTGGTCTTGCATTAAAAAAGATACCTTATGCGACTCCATAGGTATATTTCTGTTTGGCGACTCTGGGCGCGTATCTACTATTGTTGTAGTTTGTAGCAAAGCCATCTTTGGGTAAGGAAGCTTATAAGGTATATACTTTTCCCCGTCATACGTAGGGACTAAATCTCTTTTACGAAATACTCCGCTAACATTAGGAACAAAAAACTTAGGAGACTTCTCTATACCTTCTGCAATCATGGCTACAAAAAAAGCTGACTCTTCGTTGTTTGTAAAGCTAAGGTGATGTGCTTGGCTGCGCAGTGCACTTACTGCGTCTTTAAACTTTCCCCACTGGGGTACACCTCTAACTTTTTGCTGTTTCATAATCTATTCCTTAGTCGTCATCTAGCGGGTCTTCTTGGTCTGCTAGATATTCGTCTCGTTCCCGCTTTAATTCGTACGGGTCTACGTAGTCTTCCTCTAGCGTCGTCAGGTACCGATCAAGGTCTACCATTACTGGGTCTTTGCCGTACATATTTATCTCCTAGTTAAAAGGCCCGTAGCGTGGGCTAGCCGGTATACGCACACCGGGGAAAGAGAACGCCATCCAAGATAGCATGGCTATACTTGGACAGAGAGTTTTTTGCCAGTGTCGCATACTGCGGGTGTTTTCGGCCATGTCTGAACCTGCCCACCGCCCGCTGGGGCTTCAGCAATCCCCATAAGAATCGCCATACCCACCTTCACAATCGAGAGGCAGGTCGGGCGCCCACTTGGGTCTTATCTTCATTACTTCCTCAACTAGGCGCATCCCTTGTTCTACTTCATCTTCTGGGACAATACACCCTATGGCGTCATGCACAGTCATAACAACCTTGTACTTCTTGGATACACGCAGTAGTTGTTCACCGATAACGATGCGCGCCAGTGCCTGACACACGTTCTCGATTACTTTACCTCCATATATCCTAGTATCCATAAGTGCCCTACCCTTGCGGGTCTTGTACACTAATTCTGTTTTACCGTCTTCGTCAGTTTCTTTTTGCAGTTCTGGGTACTTCACATACAAGCCATTGGGCAGTTGGATTCCGCTTGTACCGTCTATCTTAAGTATATCGTCCCGCCCGAAAGAGCTGCTCTTGTCAGCGATTATGTTGTCTAGTGCATCGCCAGCTTCCCGCCATAAGGCTGGTATCTTGGGGTACGTGTCTCGATATACTTTTATGATGCGGTCGCATTCTTCTTGCTCTAGTTCAACCCCGAAGTTTTTTAATTGCGCTCGGAATTTAGCGGCGCCCATGCCGTAGCCTGCACCTAGTATAGTAGTCTTACCTACAAATCTTTCTTCTTTGTCTATCTCGTCCTCCGGCTTATCGTAGATAGCGGACGCCATTATCTTGTACACATCGTCGCCTCTGTCGAACGCCTCCACTAAGTCATCTTCCTCAGCTAGCCATGCTAGAGTACGTGCTTCAATCTGAGACAAATCGCAGTCAATAAACTTATACCCGGATGGAGCGCACATTGCCTTCTTAAGCTGCGAACCACGGGGCAGGTTCTGCATGTTGATCTTGTCGTAACCGCCCCAGCGCCCTGTGTGGGCCGCGTAATAACGCAAAGGTATAGGGAGTGTACCCCTGTTGCCTATGTCGATAAACCGTTGAGTTCTGGTCTCCTCAATAGTAGACCTTACCCCTAGCCTAGCAGCTACAATAGCTTGAACCTCTGGGTTTTCGTGTTCTTG
>Ga0196905_1001177_pt1 | contig 10077 bp, 18 predicted proteins | sample CB_VirMetaG_3_FD_169098 | JGI IMG/M metagenome (GOLD analysis project Ga0196905, IMG submission 169098) | Freshwater to marine saline gradient viral communities from Chesapeake Bay - CB_1508_1S Viral MetaG (v3) (version 3) | ecosystem: Environmental > Aquatic > Marine > Coastal | place: USA... | reverse complement strand
GAATGTCTGGGGTGGGGTGAAGTATGCTGGTAGCAGTGATTATATTCAAACAACTGGTGTTAGCGACTCAATTGTAAACACTACGGTTTTTGGTACTCCTTCCTTTTTTGGCGGTGCTTCCGCTAGTTCATCAGCATGCGGTCTGACAACTAACGATATTGGGATGTGTTTACAAAATGTGCCACCAGGCACCTATGAAATATCAACAAATCTTGAGTTCGGTAACAGATATGCCGACGGGACGCCAGGTTTTGCAATTTGTTCTGGCCATGTCGCAGTCACGGGGTCGTCATTAACTACGACAAAAACAGCAAGCGCATTAGCATATTCACCCATAACAAATGGTGAAGATTGGTCGCAATTAGGAACGGGAATAGTAAAGATTGACTCATTGCAATCTTATTTGAGTATCGTTGTGAAAGTTACAAAAACTAGCGGTGCTGGTGGTTGTCGAATACGATCAGCTTCAAGTGGTTCATCAATAAATTCACACCCAACGATCACATTCAAACCCCTCGACAACAACTCAAACTCAGCACTGTACGTGCAAGGGCCAGTCAAAGCTGCGGCTACAGGTGCGGCTATATCGGCGGGGTATCAATTTGAAGAATTAACCGGAACTATTGATCCATCATTTTCGATGGGCAATGGCGTCGCTTATAAGGTCGGGCAAATCACATTGCAGCCGGGTATTTATTTTCTATCATCACGAATTTATGTTTCTCCGGCTGGTTCAAACAGCATAACGCTATTCAGGACGTCAATTTCTTTAACGAACGGAAGTCTACTTGGATCAGAATTTACGTCAGGATCAGATACAGCTCCTGGAGCTGATACAGCTCACGAAGATTTTGAAATTGTACGAGTTACGTCACCGACTACATATTATTTAAATACGCAAGTAATTTGGACAGGAGCATCTGCCACAACATTTGCGCAAACAAATTCTCACTTTAAAGCATATCGCCTCAACTAACCCCAAGGGAGAAACGCCATGCTCCGTGTTCTCCCTTTCTTTCTCTTTGTAGCGTGCGGTTTTGATGACCCACGCTCGCCTACTCTTTCAGAACAAACAAAACTAGACATCCTTTTCGCAGCGCAACAAACTGCGAATTGGGTTCCGTTTTGCGACTACTATCCGTCAAAGATCGATTGCTCGGACGGTGACGCTATGGCTCATGGTATCGGCTATCTTGCAGCGATGGGTTATAAGCCCTCAATCAGAGCCGTCACTGAATCAATCAAAAACGGACGTGTATCACGCTCACCGAATCGCAGTGACACTGAGGACGCCTTCTCCCGTGATCAAATGCTAGGGTTCATGGCGGCACAACTCAGTGGTGAAAATGGTTGGCTTGAGGTCAAACGCACTACACTTGAACTAGGCAATCTTTGCAGCCCATCGACCGACACACGCTGCAATCTAACACCGACGATTTACGGCCTAATGAACGATATTCACACTTTCATCGGATACCCGCCAAGCCCTGAGCTGTGGTGGAAGGAATTGTTCTGGGACTCACTGCTTCTTACGCAATCCGGCACAGTACCATTAGGGTATCAGCTCAACTTAGTGGTGAATGCGGCATGGATCGCCTACAAGACAGGGAATGAAACGAGAGCAACTTACCTAGCGGCAAAAAATGCTTACTTACGACAACAAGGTAATCCGTGGTTTTGTGTCGTGCATATGGGGCCGACAGAAGAGTGTGCCCAAAAAGCTCTCGCAATATGGCCGCAAGAGACAGAGCGCAAGTCACAGTGGAGCTTTGAGCGCGACACTGCCGAGGGTGCGATAGGTGACTCAATGGGATGGGAGTTTATTTTTCTTGCGAGTCTCTTTGGAGTTGATCCAAACTCGCTGGATTACCGCGGCACACGTCAGACCAAAGGCGATCCTCAATCTCAGTGAGCGTCTGTTGTGCATAGGTGATAGTTTTTTGTAAGGTCGCAGCAAGCGTTTCGAGTTCGTCATTGGTGAAGTGTGTAAACTGCATAAGCCCTCCGGTTTTGCGGGGTGCCCTTTCTAAAAGTATCATGACAGAAAACTGATGAAAAGAGGTTCAAAATGGCTCACGTTCAGATCCCAGCGAAAGAAGATGTGGCACAGTTTCCTTTCCATCACGCAGGCGCACCACAAAAGCAGTCTTTTAGCCTCACAGGCGAGGGATGCGAGGTATGCAAAGTAAGTGATACCGAGTTTGTCATCAAAGTTAATAGCGACCCCGACAAGACGTTAGAAGCTATCACGGACTTTGGGCCTATCTGGGAAGCGATTCAAAATCTCGAAACGTTGCTTGCGGACGTGTCAGAAAGCCACGCATCCGCTCTCACTTCACTCGAAAGAGGTGATAAGCTCAAAACAAGCGGCGTAGCACAACTAAAGGCCGCACTTGGAATCTTAGAGCAAGAATCCATTGAATTTGCCGCCAACCTATCATCGGCGCGGGCAACGATGAGGTACGCAGTCGCAGCAAGCGTATTAGCGTTTTTGTTTAGCATGATAGCGGTTGGAGTGAGTCTATGGACGTGAAAGGAATGATCGATTGGGTGATACGCGGCATCCTCGCGTTTTTCCTGATGCAAGGAATTGAATTTATGAAAGAGACAAAAGTAGGCCTGCAAGACTTATCAATCAAGCTGGCAGTGATTGTTGAAAAAGTGACGAACCAAGACAAAACTATTGAGCGTTTGGAAGGTAGAATTTTACACCTGGAGGAAAAGAAATGACAGACGTTAAAGAAACAAAAGAAGTTTTAGTGGCAGCAATTAAACTGATTAAGACAGGCAGCGAGCTTGCCAAAGACGGTGTAGACTTGTCAGACGCCGTGGCACTCGGAAGCAAGTTCATATCTGACGAAGAGTTTCGCACTGCGTTGGTTGAGGGTGTGAAAGGCGCAGACAAAATTATCGCGGAAATCAAAGATATGGACGTTTTGGAAGCCGGACAACTTTTGAAGGCCGCAGCCGATGAGCTTACAAAGTAAACTTAAAAAACTACTAGACTTTGTTTTAGGTTTGTTGACTTTGTTAAAATGGCTTCCGTTTCTTGGTAAATGGCGGCCATTAATTATTGCATTGTCAACAGTTCTGGGAACATTGTCGGCGATTAAATGTGATCCGCCAGCCAACAAAGAACCGCCCAAAACAAGCCCGTCAGAACCAACAGCCACACCAACTCATACGCCGTCACCGTCACCTACCCCCACGCCTAAGCCTTTGCCTAGAATGATTATCGACAGAGTTTTGCATGTGGGAAAGCCTTTCAGCGTCAAATACACTGCCGAGTATCAATATAACGTGAGTTTGTATGCAGATGAGCACAGACTAGGGTTTATGGGCAAAGATCTAGACGGCACGTTTGTGCTCAATGCAGTTGTATTGAACACGGCTGGCGATAGAGTGATTAGTTTAAGAGACAAAGAAGGAAAAACAATCGTAAGCGCGGAGATCAGGATCAATGAGTCGCTTGGAAAAAATTAGCAAAGCGTTAGCAGGCGAAACACTCACAGGCGCAGCGCGTGGCGTAGGCGAGGCGATTGGTTACGTCGGCGCAGGCGGTGACTTTGCAGACGTGCCGGAAGTGCTCCGGGACGCAATCAAAGAACAGCGCAAGCGAACAGAGCTTGGCACGCAGGGTGAAAAAGACGCCTACGGGGCGTTGCAGGCACTTGGACTAATTAGCAACCCGTTGTCACAAATCGGCGCGGCGACCGACTTTGCAGGCGCATTGCCGGATCTCGTTTCATCAATCCCAGAACGTGCCAAAGCTTACATCGCTGGCGAACCTGAGCCGGTCGGACAAATCGCAGAAAGCGGCCTCAAGCGCAGATTGGCAAAGGGCGGCGCACAGGCGGAGTATGCAAAGAAAAATCAGCTTGAACGTGCAAGAGAAGCAATTTTATCACAAGAAAGCGGCGTGCCAAATATTGCTCCCGACTTAAAATACGGGGAAGTCGATGCTTTTATGCCTATTTCAAGCACAGGATCAAAATGGCCTTATGGGGAAGGAAAGTTTCAAGTTGTCAATGACTACGGCACAAGGGCATATGATGTGGCAAAGAACACATTTGACGCGGCAAAGTTGCTTAACCCGAAGGCGCGTGTTCGAGGAATGGGGCGAGTAGGCAAAGAAATTATTCAAGGATATGCTCACGATCTTGGTGTAGAGTTTGGCAACACTATTGGCCTTGCCCCAGAATATCGCGGCAAAGGCTACGGCAAAGCAATCTATCAGAACATGGCCGACGTTTATGGTGGCGGCATTTCCCACAGCGGATCAACATCGCAAGATGCGCGCAATGTTTACAAAAGCCTTGGTGCAATAGACACAGGCATACCGTCGGGTGGCGGCACACGCCAAGCATTACCCACTACTGCAATGAAAAACGATCCTGCGGCTATGGCGGCATTTGAGGCAGAAGTTAAAAACTATGCAAACAAAGCTCCAGAACGAGCAATTGACAAGCTTGGATCAAGAGATAGGCAATACTTAGATCGAGAACTGGCAAGCCTTGCAGATCGTTCAAATGGCTACGTTCACGAAGCAGAAATTTCAGATCTGCTTTCGGAACTTTATTCGATCAATCTTACGGGTTTGAACATTCCCGCAAAATTGGAACTCGACAGCGGGACGTGGGTAAGAGAACCTAATCGGGCATTTTATAAGCGTCTTCCTTAACGCCTCAATTTTTTGAAGCCGAGCTTGCGGTGAAGATCACTCCGGTTCGTCTTTGAGTATTCTTATTAGCTTGGCTTTTTTGTTGCCTTCCATCATATCGATCCGCTCAATTAAAGCGTCATACTTAGCCGCCAAGCCTTTCATCATTTTTCTCATGTGCCGCGCCTGCGCCTTTGCTTGTGTTTGTTGGTCGAGTGTTTCCTTTCGACGTAGCTCCCATCGTATCGCTTCGACTACTCCGAATAGATTTTCCTGCAGTACGGGTGCGGGGATACTGTCAGCGCGCGCGCCCTTCAATGCCTTTGGCTTTTCACGCAATTCTGCGTTTTCAAGCTTCAAGCGTTCATTCTCGGCTTGCAATGCTGGCAACTTTGTCTGAAGTGTTTGTTCCAACTCATTAAAAGCGTTCAAAAACTTCACTTTCCATTCTAAAGCTTTGCGGCCAGTGAATCCCATTGCGAGCAAAACAAAACCATCGCGAGAAATTAGGTAGTGTGGTTCTGGCGGACGGCCACGTCTAGGTGAATTGTCCAATGATATTCGCTGTTCCGCAAAATTGAGAGAAAAGAATTGCATAAACTCTTCTTTGTCTTTGTTTGAGAAATGCAGCCTTTGAATGTCTCTGATTACATCACTGTGACGCTTGCTAAACTTTGCGGCTACTTCACGGGATGAAACAAAAACTTGATTCTTGTGATTTACTGTGACTATATCGGAATGCACTTGCTTTTACTCCATTGAGTGAGTGTCGCGCCCGGAAGACGACCTTGCCGGGTTTTTTCACGCCTACACGCAAATGCTTATAGTTTCAACGCTTCCATTTTTTGAAGTCTATTTTCTTTGGCTCCGCAGGCGGTAGTTCCTGTTTGACTGGCTCGCACTTTGTCGGCGCAACCATAACTGGAATCGTTGGCTTGCACTTAGTCACCAGATACTCAGCAACGTATTCAGCGACCGCATCCGCAGCCCTAAGGCTCACACCTTCTAGATCGTCGGGGTCGATTGATCTGTTGTCCATAAAGTAACTTTCGATAAGTACCGCAACCTGCACACTGTCCGGCACGGTTTTGAGCACGCCTAAGGTTTGTTTCTTGCCGCCACGGTTGGCGAATCCCAACACCTTTGCAATGCGCTCTGAGAGTTCCTCAGCGAAATGCTTGTCAGCGAGACTGCCGAGGGGGTGGTAAAGCACTTCCGTACCCTGAACCAAGCCATTGAACGCGTTGTGGTGAAAGCTCAGAAATACATTGTGCCCCGCGCCTTTCCTGCCCCTGTCTGACAAGCTCAAACCGTTGTTTTTGGTACAAATCACTTTGGTGACACTGCAGCCCTGCGACTCCAAAATCTTTGCGACGTGTTCAACCTGCGCCACGTTTAGCACATGTTCGTGAATGCCTTTCTTGTTCGCTCCTGAGTCGTAAGTACCATCCTCATGGTATCCATGACCAGCCTCTAAACATACCCGATAACCTTGAAGTTTTTGCATTTGTAATCATTCCTTGTTGACTATTTGATATCAGGTTTGATAGCAAGTTTGATATCACTTTAACACACAACGAAAGGGAGGAAAAGTGAGGTATGAATGCCAAAGAAACTTGAAGGTGAAGGTACTAAGCCAGTTTTTCTTAGGTTGCCCGCCGATCTGCACAAAGTGCTATCCAGTCGAGCGCGTAAACGCAAAACGACAATCCAGAAAGAAATTATTAGAACGATTGACGAAAGGACGAAGTAAATGACTGTGTTTTGTGTCACTGGCAAATTTGCAGAAGATGCAAGGAAAGCTTTCTTTGGTGAGCTTACGATGCGCCTCGAATACTTGGCCGAATCTTTGACTCTTGAGAGTAGTCTCGCAGATTTTGATGAAATGGCCGAAATAATTGGAGCGTTACGCTCCGAAGCCAACGCGGTTGCGTGTGAAAAGATAATGGCCGAGCGAGCGGCTCGCAAAAAGATGGAAGAGGTAAAATTCTAATGTGGACGGAGCTTTCTGATGAACAGTATTTTAATGAGCATAGCAGCTACCTTAGCAGCACTGATATTCGTAGGTTGTTACGCAGCCCGGCGCACTACAAAAACCCGACAATACTCGAAACGCCAGCCCTTGCGTTTGGAGCCTTGGTACATGCGTTCGTATTGGAACCCCACGCTGCAGAGGCGCGTTATCGCCCGCGAGCTGATGTCGACGGCAGGACGAAGGAAGGCAAGGCTACCCGTGAATGGGAGGCAAATCTCTCAGCGAACCAAGGGGTCAAGTTTGTCTCAAGATCGGACTATGACGCAGCAGTCAACATCGCTGCAGCAGTTCGCTCACATTTGGGGGCAACAGAACTATTATCCAACGGATTCGCGGAAGTAGCAGGTATCCTCGCGGATTACCAAGGCGTGAATGTTCGCATTAAGCCGGATTTTAGAACCAGCACAGCGATAGTGGATCTAAAGACCACGCAGGACGCACGTTCTGACGCCTTTACACGCTCAATTCTTAATTATGGCTATGACGTACAGGCCGCATTGTACGTTGACGTTGCGGCGGCGATAGATGGCATGAAGCGTGACTTTTACTGGGTCGCAGTCGAGAAAGACGCACCTTACGCCGTGGCAGTTTACAAAGCCAGCGACGAAATGCTTCAGCGCGGACGTGAGCAGTACACGCGCGCAATAGAGCTTTATAAGGAATGCGCCGCACTCGATCTGTGGCCTGCGTATAGCCAACAAGTAACAACCATTGAATTACCGGGATGGGCGAAATGAAAGAAATTTATACGGCACTCGTGAAAGCACAGGGCATGATCAAGAACGCAGTGAAGGATTCGACGAATCCCCACTACAAATCGAAGTACGCAGACCTAGAAAGCGTTTGGGATGCAATCAGAGAAGCTTTGCAAAAGAACAACCTTGCAGTTTTGCAATTGACTGACATTGACGCTTCTGGGGCACCTGTACTTGTCACGCGCGTGATTCACATATCAGGCGAACATATTGAAGGCCGCTATCCCTTGGTATGTAAAGATCCAACGGACGCCCAGAAATTGGGCAGCAGCACTTCATATGCAAGAAGGTACAGTCTTTCTGCAATGTTAGGTGTAATTCAGTCAGATGATGACGGTAACGCGGCAGCAGGTCATACGCCAGCACCAGCAACGAAGCCACAAGCCAAGCCAACAAGCAACTCAATGAGCGATCTGTTTGCAACACACGGGCAGCAATACCCTGATTGTCTTGAGAACATAATTGGCAAACGTGTCGCTCAATGGAGCGATACTGAGAAGTCAGCAGCACGTCAGGCAGTCGAGTTACTACGCGCCGGTAAGCCTTGGGAAGAGGCGCGGTCAGCACTTGTTAAGGCGGCTGTGTTCTCATGATCGGAGGTTTGCTTGCCGTTGTGACTTGTATATTCGCATTGAGTATAACTCTTGCGCTATTTGTTTATGCAATGATTCGTTTAGATGAAACAATTACAAACTTTTTAAGAAAGAGACGGGAGAAAAAATGACTTACGATTTTACAACAGATCAACTTGAACAACAGATCGGTGTTTTGGTTGATTATATTAGACTCAAAATTGAGCAGGCTGATTGGCATGGTATTGCAGACGCGGCGAACGACATTCGCGTCATTGAGGCGCAAATCAAAGTAATTGAAACAATCGAAAAATTTAACAAAATGGAGGAACTACCATGAGCTACGCACAGATCACGTTGGTTGGAAGACTTGGCCGCGATCCTGAAATGAAAATGACTGCGGCTGGCAAGAGCATCACATCTACCAGCATGGCGGTTAATAACCGGGACAAGTCGAGCACTTGGTACACGATCAATGCGTGGGACGCGACAGGCAAATGGCTCGGTGACGCAACCAAGGGCGATATGATCTTTGTACAAGGCGATCTTGAAGTGCGGCATTACGACAAGAAAGACGGCACTAAAGGCACAGAAATGACTGTCACAGCTCGAGCTATTCGCACGATGGGCGGCAAGCGGCAGGAATCGCAAGCCAGCGCGCCGGTTGTCGACTTTGACGACGTTCCTTTTTGAGCGGCGTCATGCAGATCAATTCGCTAGGATTTTACCAAACACGCGGCGGGCAGGTGGTTGAGATTACCAAAATCTATCAATCGCAGCCTGTTGCTGAGGGAACAATGGACGGGAAGTCGTATCTGTGGAACGTCGACGGAACGACTAACAAATGGAAACAAACAGACAGAGACATCGTTAAATATTTGGGGTTGGCTTATGATCACTATTGAAAAGGTTAGCAACGGGTACATTCTCAGAATCGAGGAAGGCGACACAGACGAAACCATAGTGTGCCAGCGTGAGTTTGGCTCAATGAACGCGGGACTTGGCGCGGTCTGTCAAATCCTGAAAGAGCACTGGTTTGACGAACAAGAGGGGATCAACCTGACAATAGAGGCAAAACCGTAATGGCTGGTAAAGCGACAGGAATTGAAAAGAAGATCGTGCTTTTGAGAATGCCTAAGCAATTATATGATGCAATCATGCAAACGAGCACAGGGTTAAGTGCTCAATCCATTATTCTCAATCACTTAAGGATGAAATATTATGGGAAGATTAAGCCAAGAAAGTCTCGACAAAATTCACGCGCGCAGGCGCAGACTCAATGCCGAGATGGATCAGATCGTGGTTGAGGGAATCACAAGGTTAGGCGGACGGTTTGAGGGTCGCATCATGGATCTGTCGAAAAAGCTTAGTGAGTTTTTGCGCGAAGCTCAAATCAAAGCTGCGATCAAACGCCTGTCGGAATCTGGGGTGATTGTCATTGAAGGTACGACCAACGCTCGCGTTTACCGGGTACTTCAATGATTACGATCACTAGTGCAGAAAATGGTTGGGTCGTAACAGAGTCAGACGGCGACTTTGAGCGCGTCTACTGCTTTTCATATGACTCTATTGCCGGAGGGGACGTTGAAGCGTTCTCCGGCCTTCTTTGCTACCTTACAGACACTCTTGGAATGAGCGGCAGCCGTTACGACGAAAAGCGAATTTACATATCCGTCAAACCTGGGGACAAGCATCAAAGTCATCCAGACAATTCAGAATCCTAACAACACCAGATAACTCAAAGCGATAGCCGAAGATCTAAACTACTAAAACTCCACACCTGAAAGAAAAGGGCGGGGTTCGGGGGCGGCTCAAGCCCCTGAGCGGGTAGCCCCAAAGGGGCGATGGGCGGCAAGCCCATTAAGGCGAGCGTAAGCTCAATCTTAAGAATCATTATCTTTCTTTTCCGCTTGCTTCTTAAGCCAACGTCTGTGAATGCCGTCGATCTCGCTAAGGATAGGATCACTTTGTTGGATCTTGTTAGCGGGACGCCTACGGCGAACCGCCTTCCTTTTTTCTTTCTTTGGTTTTTCTTCCGACATGTGATCTCCGATC
>Ga0196905_1001174_pt1 | contig 10081 bp, 12 predicted proteins | sample CB_VirMetaG_3_FD_169098 | JGI IMG/M metagenome (GOLD analysis project Ga0196905, IMG submission 169098) | Freshwater to marine saline gradient viral communities from Chesapeake Bay - CB_1508_1S Viral MetaG (v3) (version 3) | ecosystem: Environmental > Aquatic > Marine > Coastal | place: USA... | reverse complement strand
CCCTTCTCTATCTCTTCACCTTCTCAAGCTGGGGTATGGGGCTGTTAGCCGCGTTAGTCGCCTTGTCCATGAGACTCCAAGAGCACTCGATCAAGATCAAAGCGGCCAACATGGAGCTTCAGAGTAAGACCAGGGTTATTGACACCCTTATGGGAGGGATTGCTAACCGCCCTGCTCGTCAGAGCAGGGGTATCCCTGAAGAGCTAAAGAACCTAATGGATCTGAGCCCTGAGCACCCCGAGGTGAACGAAATCGAAGAGGGCGATGAAGTGTTTGGTATCGTCTTCCAGTCCCACAATTATCCCCCTGCAATGGAAAGCAATGACGAACAAGATTCCTAAGTGTGGCCTTGAGCTGATCAAGCGGTTCGAGGGATGTAAGCTTACAGCCTATCCAGACCCTGCCTCTGGCGGGGCTCCGTGGACGATTGGCTGGGGTAGCACCGTTAATATCAATGGCAAACCGTTTGCCAAGGGTGATACTATCACTCAGGGGCAGGCTGACACCCTATTGATAGAAGATATCGAAAAACGGTTCTGGCCCACCCTGTACCGGACGATTCCCGACTTCACTCGGATGACCGAGGAACAACAGGGTGCGTTGTTGTCGTTTGCATACAACCTTGGCGCGAACTTTTACGGCAACCCGGGCTTCACCACCATTACCCGCTACCTTCACGACCTGGATTGGGAACGCGTACCGGACGCGATGCTGTTGTACCGGAATCCGGGCTCGTCGGTAGAGGAGGGTTTGAAGCGTCGCCGCATCGCCGAAGGCGCCCTGTGGTCCAGTGGCCTGGAGAAATCGCGCAACGCTAAACGCCTGATCGTGGCGAACCGGGACACGTTACTCAAAAAAGAGCCGATCCAATCATTCGAACTCTCGGAACGCGAGAAAGTAACCGTCCCTAGGGGACGTTCATACACCATTGTCAAAAGTGTAGAGGAGGGAGCACATATCAGGGTGACGCTCGACTACGGTGCGGGGACATGGTGTATTTATAAGCCGCATTGGGACATCAAAGTCCCTGGATCGGTTGAGACGCAATCGTCTGATAACAGGTTCATCCTGCTCAACGTCCCCTACTACACCCAGCTTGATTCGACTACGAATCATGGGATGAGAATGTGCTTTTCATCTAGTTGCGCGATGGGTGCGGAATACCTGAGACCGGGGTGCCTAGGTGGCAATCGTGGTGCCGACGATAAATACATGACACAATACGTGTTCAAGTACGGTGACACGACTAACCCTACAGCCCAGGTCCGTGCCCTAGCCGACCTTAAGATCCACGCCGTCTTCCGGCAGAATCTGTCCCGCAAAGATATTATCGCCCAGTTGACAAAGGGTGTGCCGGTACCGGTCGGCTACTTGCATAAGGGTTATGTATCCAGCCCTAGCGGTGGCGGTCACTGGTGTGTGATTGTTGGTGTCGATCTGGACAAGAAACAGTATATTGTCAACGACCCCTGGGGCGAAGCCGACCTTATCTATGGCGGATTCGTCGGTTCTCAGAACGGTTACCAAGTGCGTTACTCTTTCGAAAACTTTACTCCTCGTTGGGAGGCGGAGGGGCAGGGTACGGGCTGGGGACTCATCCTTAACAGGTGAAGTCGCCATAGGCGGTAATCTTTACCTTGTAAGTGGTGAGAACCGAACAGGAATTAGTAGGATTTCGTGTAAATTCATAGTAGGAGTGCAGACTCCTTAATTCATACTACCTACCGCCATGCTTACAACCGTCTCCATGCTGAACGACCTACTCGACTCGGCCCGATACAGTTCAATTCCATCTGTAACAAAGGGTTCGTATACACCTCGCTACAACGTTCGCATTGAAGGGGATACGGCCACATTTGAAATCGCCCTTCCCGGGTACGACAAATCTGATATCGAAGTCCGTTGTGCCGATCGTCTTCTCACCGTATCCAGCAACGTGAAACGTTCGTACTCCGGTTACGTGGTAGCCGGCAGCCGGGTCGGCCCCTTCTCCCTGTCTTGGGTAAACCGTGGAGCAACGGTATCACGTGCTACGTTTACCAACGGTGTATTGGAAATTGTTATGCAAAGTAATGTGTCAGAAAACGGTGACCTAGTCGCCATCGACTGATCCACGGTGCTAGGGTGAGTGGGTACACAGCTCACTCACCGTGCTCACAGTCAACGTTTCTGAGGCCAACAAGCACCTCAATTCCATTATCCGGGGCAAGATCAAGACCTCTGTCATGCTCTGGGGTGCCCCGGGTATCGGCAAATCTAGTGTCGTTAATAAAGTGGCGAAGGCCAACGAGATGGATGTGATCGACGTCCGTCTTAGCCAACTTGCACCTACCGACCTGCGCGGTCTTCCCTATGTCGAAGACGGTCAAGCCCACTTCGCTCCTCCTGGCTTTCTCCCTCAATCCGGAGCTGGCATCTTGTTCCTGGACGAGATCAACCTGGCTCCACCGGCCATCATGAACGTTGCCATGCAACTCGTCCTGGATCGGCGTGTGGGCGACTACGTGGTACCCGACGACTGGTACATTGTTGCAGCGGGTAACCGGGCCGAAGACCGGGCCGCCGTATCCCAGATGCCCGCTCCCCTGACCAATCGTTTTCTTCACATGACCGTGGAGTGCGATCTGGAGTCCTGGAAGCAATACGCCCTGACCTCGGGTGTCAAGGAGGAGATCATCAGTTTCCTGAACTTCCGTCCCCAACTCCTTCACTCCTTCAATAAGAATGCGATCTCCTGGCCCAGCCCTCGCTCCTGGGATTTCGCGTCCGCTCTCTTGAAGATCGGCATGTCCGTCGATGCGGCTGTAGGCGAAGGCGCAGCGGCCGAATTTAATTCGTTCGTGAAGCTGTACAGCAAGTTGCCTGACGTCGAAAAGGTACTGAATGGTGATATGGGTATCAAGATGCCCAAGGAACCTTCGATCTGTTTCGCTCTCACCGGTGCGCTAGTTCACCGTTCTGAAACTGCCGACAACTACTTCAACGCGATGCGGTGGTTGATGAACTCAACGACCGAAGACTACGTTGGGTGCTATATGAGTGATGCCCTGACGATGATGAAGACCAAAGGTGTTCAGGGGGCGTTTGTTAAGAAGGTCACTCAGGACAAGCAAGCCAAGGACTTTATCGCTAAGTACCAGGAACTCCTGAAATAAGTAGCGCTTCCACAGGGTGATGCCCCCGGGTATCGCCCTTAATCTTTTCTTAACATTTCATCCGCCATGGCCACCCCCCTCAAAGACCGCCTCACCAAAGCCCGCGTCAAACTCCTGAAGCGCTCACCGTTTTTCGGGACTCTGTTGCTCAACGCTCCGTGGCGCGAGGATACCTCGATTCCCACGGCGGCGACGGACGGACGTGGTCTGATGTTCAATCCGGACTTTGTCGAGAGACTGAACGAAAAGCAACTCAATGGCGTCCTAGTTCACGAGTTGTTGCATTGCTCGCTGCTCCATGTCCCCCGGATGAAGGACTTGTTCCGTGTCGATCCGGCTACCTCTAATATTGCGGCTGACATCGTCGTCAATGGTATTATCGATGACAACGGTCTTGAGTTACCCGATGACGCGATACGTGATAACAAACTCAAGCACTTGAGTGTACGCGAAGTCTACAGCATCCTGAAGCAGAATCAGGCAAAGAACCCTAACTACCTAAAGAATAAGTACGGCATCTCTAATTACTGCTTGCAAGAACCCGACCCGAACGGGCAGGATGGCGAATTCGTAGACCAGGACGGCAACAAAGTCGATGCACCCGACTGGAAAGACGCCATGAACAAGGCGGCTACTATTGCGAGAATGAAGAAAGCCGGACCCATCGGTGCCGGTATGGAACGCATCTTTAAGGAGTTGCTAGAACCGACGATCGACTGGCGCACCGTTCTTTTCAAATACATCACCGAATCCCGTAACGACTTTGAGGGCTACGACCGTCGATTCGTGTACAACAACCTGTACATCGATGATTTCAGTGGCTCAAAGGTCCATGTTCTTGTGTACATCGACGTAAGTGGCAGTATCGATGAAGAGATCCTGACCGAGTTCATGTCCGAGATTCATGGGGCCATCAATGCGGTGAGCGAAATCGAAGGTCAGGTTCACTGCTTTGACACCGAACTCCATTATGTGTGTGACATCCAGGATATCGCCACGGACTTCAAACTGATCGGTGGTGGTGGCACCTGCTTCGAGTGTATCTTCAAGCACATTGAAGCGTACAAGGACGAGAACATGTCAGCCGATCAGTCCCAGCTCCTCCCCATCATCCTCACCGACGGATACGCCTCCTTCCACACCCTCACCCCCACCGCCCCCCTCCTGTGGGCCATCTCCCCTGGTGGCGTCGACGACCATGTGATCCCCTTCGGTGACGTCGTCCGCATCGAAGGTACATGACAACAAACGCGAAGCGCCCCCACACGACAGCCCTCCCCGCGCTCTCACCACCCTCGGTGTCGCCCCTTCCCCGTGCCTCGGGGGCTAGGGGGGCCAGGCAATCCCTGAAATCTACGCCGAAGGCGGTAATCCCCGGAACCTGCGCCGAAGGCGGTAATCCCTGAAATCTACGCCGAAGGCGGTAATCCCCGGGGCTTCGCCCCGTATAATAGAGCGATCACTCCGTACATGCCATCCACCCTGTGCCGAATCCCCTTCAGCCCACCCAGACCCACTACGATCTGGCCGACTACGTTGAGTCTCGCTTCCAGCTCCGATTCATCGAATCCGGTACGGCGCTGGCCGAACGCCGTGTAACGGTGTACGGGGGTGACCTGGACTCATTGGCGCGCACACTACCTGCATACACACCATGGCGAATGGGCCGCACGGTATTCCTACAAAATACCGATCCCGGATCACCCATCCTTGTAATGGCAAGTGCCATCGACCGAACGATCGAGATCAAGGTGATGGGCGACGAACCCGGCGTTGCCGATGTAATCCGGACCGTATCGTGGCACTTCGAACCCGTCCCGGTCCGGGTCAAATGGGTCTATAACGCGAAGGGCGAGAGCGTCCGGCTCCCGGTACGGAACGATAACACCCCTGCCGATGCGTTCTATCCGGCGCTACGCGCCGGAGGCGGGTTAGCCGCATATTATAATCGCTACCTGGAGTCGGATTCCAACATCCTTGTGCTGATCGGGCCGCCAGGCACGGGCAAGACCTCGTTTATACGGGGTCTACTACTGCATGCTGGCGCCGACGCCATTGTCAGCTACGACCCGGACATCCTGTCCGACGATGAGATCTTCGCCGATTTCATGTCCGACAGTGAGCGGTTCATGATCCTGGAGGATGCGGACTCTTTCCTCGCTTCAAGGGGAAAGTCGGGCAACACCATTATGCACAAATTCCTTAACGTAGGTGACGGCCTTATCAGCACGCGAGGCAAAAAGATCGTGTTTAGCACCAATCTCCCTTCGATTCGCGACATCGATGAGGCGTTGTTGCGTCCGGGCCGGTGTTTTGACATCTTACGGTTCGACCGCCTTACGGCGAGCGAAGCACGGGCGGTGCGGCCCGAATACAACGGTAGCGACCCCATCACTCTGGCCGAACTACTGTGCGGTGGTAACGCCACCGAGTCACGCAAGGCTACCGACCGCGTGGGGTTCGTATGAATACGGACTCTCTTCAGGGGACATGTAAGCGAATGAAAGGGCTCGTATACGTCTCCGACCTTGCCATGCTCAACCGCACATACCCCCGATTTTCAAAAGAAGTCGAACCGTACCGGTTTCACAGCAATGGCAGCAAAGTCTATTACGTTAACGGCAATAAAAGGATATTCCTTTTGAATTCTTTGCCAGAGGAGGTAATCTATTGTGGTGCATGTAGCAGGGTCTTTCAAAGATCCAACGGCGGACTCCTCCTGTTCACCCCAATTTCCCACCTAGAGTACTTATTCTCATGACTATCAAAACTCTCCCCGGATCCGTTATCCGAACCCCGGGACGAATTACTGTAAAAGCGAATTTTATAGATAGAAAGGGATACAATAAAAAGGTTGGCCACTACTATAAAGTATACCAATACATTACTGACTTAGGAAACTTTACCCCTAAAATGTTTACAACAAGATCCGGCATTTTTTACTACATGAACGAAAAAGGCGATTTGTTCAGAACTAACATAAGCGATCTGTTCGAGGTTCAGTTCCCAGAATCCGGTGACATCGTGGAAATGAAAAAAGGTGTCGTCCTGTTTACACCTCTTCATAAAGTGGAGTGGCTTTTCTGTGATCCTATTTAACATCACGCACAACACTGCGGTCCGTCGAATACGTATTTGAGTGATGCGCACCTTTAATTTTTGGATGGGCAAGATGCCACCAGCCTACGACGGGATCTGGACGACAGGAATCCATACACGAACCCAATACGTCACCGATGTGGTCCTGGTACGATCAGGGCGTCTTTATGTGGCCGAATTACCACCCTGCACGATACCGCCTCATTGCGAGGGTGAATACGTTGACCCGAACCGTAAGAACTGGGCGGTACCAGCTATTTACGAGAGAAAGCGCAACTCATGGAGATCGCTAACCAGTGGGTGTTCGTTGCACGATGGTAACATATGGGAAAATGACACGCACTTTGCGTTCACCTATGAAGGCGGTAAGTTGCACGTCCGGTTCGATAACATATCGTATCGTTTGCGATGGAGACGAACAACATTGGCCGAAATAGACACCTTGATACAGGTTTCTCTTAATTTCGGCTAAAATTAGACACACCCCTATAGCTTTCAACACTTTCAGCCATGCCTATCGATCTCGCCACGCTGCGCATATTCAACAAAGCCGATGTCCTCAAGTTCCTTCGGAAACACAAACTCCCACTCGACCGCGTGGCCATCGCCGATACCCTCACCAATTACCTCTATGTGGCCGAGGGCAACGAACTCCTTTTGGTACTCGACCCCTATACGGGCGACCCCGTCCAGGTCGAATCCGGTATCCAGACCTTCGTAGCCGACTACGGCCGCAGCTCGGAATTCCCCCTGCACACCGTCTTTCTCAACGAATCCGGATCCGTCTGTGTCGACACCGGCATGCCATGTAACACCCGATCCGTGTCTCCATCATCCTGGACATCAGCTATGATGGAGATTACGTTTGGCAGTAACACCCTGTGACCGACCCTTTCTTCCGCGTCGAGCTGATCGCCGCTACCTCAAATCCTCAACAAGTGGTGTACGGTGCGATGCACCAGGACTATAGCGAAGGGTTTGTGTACGACAAGCGAAGCGAGTGGCCGAGCGAATCAAGAGCGGGGGAGATCTGTGTAAAGCGCTTGCTGGCAGGTGAACGTGGGCACTACGGACCGCTCGAGCATCCGGCAATCACATTCAATGCGGGCTGGTTTCCGCACAGTGTCATGCAGCAGGCCCGCACCCATCGGGTCAGCGTATCCTTTGATGTGCAGTCGGGTCGGTATACGGGTCAGAGAGTATGCCAGGCCGCATCCGGCGAACTTGACCTGGAAGAGGTGTTTTATTTGCGACCGCTAGGTACGTATGCGGACCGGAAAGGTAAGAAGTACGAGTACACGCAGTCGCAGCGAAACACGGATCTCGGCCTGTGCCTGAGCGCGGCGCAGCGTTACGCCCAGCTAATCGACCAAGGGTATGCCGAAGAACACGCCCGGGGCATCCTGCCCTTCGACATCCGGCAACACTTTGTGGTCAGTTTCAACCTCCGATCCGTATTGCATTTTATGGATTTACGTAGTAAATCCGATGCTCAGCCGGAGATCCGCGTTCTGTGCGACTTAATGTGGCCGCATGTGGAGGTGTGGGCACCGGAGATTGCTGGCTGGTACGGGAAAAACCGTTTGCATAAGGCGAGGCTGGCACCGTGAGACTAAAGAGTTACGCTGATTTCCGTCACCTTCTTAGGTCCCATAACCTCGGATATGATGTTGATGGCTTGTCGGATACGTATGTGGTCATAGATCGCGAAGGTAACGAGCTAATTACGCTGGACGGCTACACGGTGCGGAACAACTTCGACAAAGTACGGGACGACCTGGTTACTGCAGTAACTGTGCACAACCTATTTTCTTGATAGCGGATCCGGATTACTGCAGTAACTATCCAGCAACACCCTAACGGTGTCGTCGTGATTTTTAAGGCCGAGCGCGGCCTGTAATTCGGCTACGCGTGCGTGTACGGATTCGCCGACGGCGAGTGTCTTATTCTTGGACCTGGAGCGTGCCATGGGGGTATTACCGGATTACTGCAGTGCTTTCAACGAAAGTTGCAAGTTTTTTAGTTATTTTATTTTATAAAATAAAATTTAAAAAATCGCAACTTCGGAACTACTGCAGTAGTCTCGGTTTTTCTCTGGCGGATTAGCGGGGTCTGGCCGGAGTCCCGGAAGGTCCGTATCTCGGATAATATGACCACCCCACCCCTACGGGCAGGCTGTTACAATGGTCCGTTACGGGGGCGGCCGACCAGGCACGCTATGATATGGGCATGCGGGCGCACCGGTCCCGCACCGAAATCTGAAACATGAACAGCTTTGCACAATCCTGCACCGCCATCGCCGTTGGCGCAATGACCGGATTCCTAGGAGTTGGGGTCTTGGCCCGTGGTATCGACACCATAGAGGCAGCACGCTGCCCCGGTGTCACCCGTGTTCAAGTGAACACGGGAACCATGCTCAAGGACTGGGCTGCCTGGGGAGCATGCCCCAGGCAGGGGCTAGTGACCCCGCTCAAGCCCTGACGCTGGGGAGGCTACGGCCTCCCTGTCAACCCCCCCCCCTACCTAACGGCCCAGCAGGGGGGGGGTACCCGTAGGGTACATGTGTATATTTGGGCCGTTAGGGTGGGAGGATCGGGTGAGAGGTACACTTGAAACATGCAGGCAATCCGGCCCTGCGCAGCTTAATTTGACCGATGACCAACTACACTCCCTCCGAGATGGCCACCCTGCGCCGCGCGGCGGCGCAGTGGAAGGGCACTGCCCTCTCCGAGTCTATCGGGGCCCGGCTGAGGCTGGCATTTAAACAGTTTGTAGTTGCCCGAGATCGGGCCGGCCGGGTGGCCGGATTCGCCAGAGAGGGCTTCCTCCTCACCCCTAAGGGGTGTGGTCTGTATTTCTGGCACGAGAGACCAGAATTTGAAAAAGCTCTCAACTGGAGAGAGGAGGGCTACCCTTATTGAGCAGGGGGGCTACGGCCCCCTTTCTTTTTGTCAACCTGCCCTAACCTAACGGCCCATTGCGTAGGCGTATTCATAGGTATATATGCTTATTGGGCCGTTACGGGGGCGAGGGGCCGGGGCCTGCTACTCTGTAGGAGTAGTTCACAACTAGATCATGATCGTCAAGAATCGTTCCTGGCGGGATGGCATGGCCTGGCGCGCGCGCGGGCTTCGCCTTGCTTGCGCCTTCAAGGAGGCTGACCGCGCTAAGTGGGAGGAGATCTATGCTCGCGAGGCAGCCTGCGAGGCTGCAGCCGAGGAATACATGTTCGAGCGCCACTGTTGGTAGTGGGGGGGGCCACGGCCCCCTTTTCTTTTGTCAACTGCCCCACACCTAACGGCCCATTGCGGGCAGGGTATTCATAGGTATATATGCTTATTGGGCCGTTAGGGGTGCAGAGCCGGGGCATGCGGTACAATTGATGGATGCAGGCAATCCGGCCCTGCGCAGCTTAATTTGACCGATGACCAACTACACTCCCTCCGAGATGGCCACCCTGCGCCGCGCGGCGGCGCAGTGGAAGGGCACTGCCCTCCCCGAGTCTATCGGGGCCCGGCTGAGGCTGGCATTTAAACAGTTTGTAGTTGCCCGAGATCGGGCCGGCCGGGTGGCCGGATTCGCCAGAGAGGGCTTCCTCCTCACCCCTAAGGGGTGTGGTCTGTATTTCTGGCACGAGAGACCAGAATTTGAAAAAGCTCTCAACTGGAGAGAGGAGGGCTACCCTTATTGAGCAGGGGGGGCTACGGCCCCCCTTTCTTTTTGTCAACCTGCCCTAACCTAACGGCCCATTGCGTAGGCGTATTCATAGGTATATATGCTTATTGGGCCGTTACGGGGGCGAGGGGCCGGGGCCTGCTACTCTGTAG
>Ga0196905_1001172_pt1 | contig 10091 bp, 10 predicted proteins | sample CB_VirMetaG_3_FD_169098 | JGI IMG/M metagenome (GOLD analysis project Ga0196905, IMG submission 169098) | Freshwater to marine saline gradient viral communities from Chesapeake Bay - CB_1508_1S Viral MetaG (v3) (version 3) | ecosystem: Environmental > Aquatic > Marine > Coastal | place: USA... | reverse complement strand
GCTCCGGCGACCAGTTGCCGGTCTATACGCCGAACAACGGCGATGCACGCCGCCTGCCGATCAGCGCGCTCCTGCAATACTTCCAGCAGACGTTCGCGTCTCCAACAGTTGCCACTACGTTCATAACACCAGGAACAGGCTTCAACTATGCCATTCCTGCTCCTGTGTCACAGAACCAGTGGATTCTGATTCAGCCTGCTGGCGCACTCGCCTCGGGCACTGTGACGCTTCCGTTAAACACGGCAACGCCTGATGGCACAGAGGTGACAATCAGCACCACGCAACAGATTCTGGCCTTCTCGATTGGCCTGAATGGCGCGGCTCAGATTTACGGAACAATCACAACACTTGAGGCTGGTGCCGCTGTCACGTTCAGGTACTACCAAGCCAGCAACTCTTGGTACAACCTGAGCAGCGGGTTGGTCGGAATTAACGCAGCAGTACAGGCATTTTTAACAACGCCAAACAGCGCAAACCTTGCCGCAGCAGTCACTGATGAGACTGGCAGCGGAGCGCTTGTATTTGGAACAGCTCCAACGATTAGCGGCGCCACGATCGGATCGTCTACGCTTAACAACCCGACCGTAAACGCACCAGCAATCAACTGGATGACAACAGGCGTTCAGTCTCTGAGCGGCCCAGGCGCGGTTGATATAATTACCAACACAACCGCCTTTTCATCCACTGGTGCAGGCGATGCGTTGACACTTGTTGACGGGGCTGTTGGCCAGTTGAAAACAATCGTTTATGTAGCAGAAGCAGCTGGTGCTGACACTGGCGTTCTGACTCCGACAAACTTCGGAAACGGCACTACGATCACATTCAACAATCTTGGCGAGGCGGTGACGCTTCAATTCCTTGGTACTGAATGGTGGGTTGTCTCGCTGTACGGCGCTGTGGTGGCCTAATGGCAGCCAAGAAAAAAGGCCCGTCGCTTGCTGTTGGACGAGGGGAAAAATTGCCCGTCTCCAAGGGCGCGGGCCTGACTGCTAAAGGCCGGGCGAAATACAACCGCGAGACGGGCAGTAACCTGAAAGCGCCAGCGCCGAATCCTAAAACCAAGGCCGACAAGGCGCGGAAGGATTCGTTTTGCGCCAGAATGTCAGGGATGCCAGGGCCGATGAAGGATGAGAAGGGGCGGCCTACTCGCAAGGCGGCATCATTGAAGCGTTGGAACTGTCCAGAGTAAGCCATGGCCTACACCAAGCCCAAACTGCGCGAGCGGATCAAAGATCGAGTGATGGCAGGCTCCAAGGGCGGCAAGGCTGGTCAATGGTCTGCGCGCAAGGCCCAACTGCTGGCGAAAGAATATGAGGCTGCTGGCGGCGGCTATACGGGCGAAAAGACGAAGGCGCAAAAGTCGCTCTCGAAGTGGACAGGCGAAGAATGGGGAACCAAGTCAGGCAAGCCATCGACCCAAGGCCCGAAGGCCACTGGCGAGCGTTACCTGCCAAAAAAGGCCCGCGAGGCTCTGACGCCTGCTGAGTATGGTGCGACGACCAGAGCAAAGCGTGAGGCCACCAAGGCCGGCAAGCAAACGTCCAAGCAGCCTAAAAAGATCGCACAGAAAACAGCCCGATACAGGTGACCCATGCCACAAATACCGATTGTATCCGGCATCTACAGCGACAACGGTCCAGACCTTCGCACCAGTTATCCGGTCAACATGATGCCGGTGCCGAAGCAGTCTGGCGTATCGACTGAGTTTATGCGGCCCACCGATGGGCTGGTGGCCTATGGCACTGGCCCTGGCAATGGACGTGGTGGCATCAACTGGAACAACGAACTCTACCGCGTCATGGGCACTAAGCTCGTTAAGATCGCGCAGGATGGCACCGTTTCGGTTCTGGGCGACGTTGGCGGCACAGGCTATGTCACGATGACGTACAGCTTCGATCGCCTTGCAATCGCATCTGGTGGCAACCTGTTCTACTGGGACGGCGCAGTGCTCACGCAAGTGGTTGATCCAAACATCGGCACAGTGCTCGATGTCATCTGGATTGACGGCTATTTCATGACGACAGACGGGCAGTTCCTGATTGTCACTGACATCCTGAACCCGCTGAACGTGCTGCCGTTTGCCTATGCGTCCAGCGAGCTTGATCCAGACCCAATCAATGCGATCGTAAAGCTGCGCAATGAGGTGAACGCGGTCAACCGCTACACCATCGAGGTATTTGAAAACACTGGCGCAACGCTTCAGTTCCCATTCCAGCCGGTGGACGGTGCCGAGATCCAGAAGGGCGCAATCGGGACGCACGCCGTATGCGTGTTTGATACGCAATTGGCTTTTGTCGGTAGCGGCCGCAATGAAGCGCCAGGCATCTACCTTGCGCAGAATGCCAACACTCAGAAGATCAGCACGCAGGAGATTGACGAGATTCTCTTGCAATACGGCGAGTCCACGCTAGCCGGGTGCCTGCTGGAAGCCAGGAACGATCGCTCGCACAAGCATCTGATGTTTCACCTGCCAGATCGCACGCTGGTATTTGATGCGGCCGCCAGCGAGACGCTTGGCCAGAACATTTGGTTTATCATGGTCACCACGGTGGTGGGCATTGCGCGGTTCCGCGCTCAGAACTATGTCTGGTGCTATGACCGCTGGAACGTAGAAGATCCGCTCTCCACCATCATCGGGCGCACGACCGATACCATAGGCTCGCACTGGGACCAGAAAGTGCGCTGGGAGTTTGGTACGGTCATCATTTACAACGAAGGCCGGTCGGTCATCGTCAATCAGTTGGAGCTGGTGGCGCTACCTGGTCGCGTCGCGCTCGGGCAAGATCCATTCATCGCCACCAGTTACTCGCTCGATGGCCTGACGTGGAGCCAAGAGAACGGCATCAGGATCGGCACCATTGGCCAGACCAACAAGCGCTTGGTGTGGTTCCGGCAGGGGTCATTCCGCAATATGAGGATGCAGCGCTTCCGTGGCGACTCTGACGCCCATGTGGCCTTTATCCGGCTGGAGGCGGCCCTAGAGCCGCTGGCATACTGATGGCCGGCTCAAAGTACACGCCACCTCTGCGACTTACCCGCGAACAACTCGCGGAGTTCCTGCCTGACCATCAGATGATACGGGCATTCGAGAACTTGTTTGCGACGGTCGAGCCGCTATCGCCGACGACCATTGATGACCTGACGATACTGGCCGGACAGGCTGACAACAAGGCCATTCAGGCCCTGCAATCGCTGGCCCAGATCGCACAGGACGCAGCCATCAATGCAGGCGCTGCTGATGACAAAGCGCTTCAGGCTCTGCAAGCCATTGCCCAACTGGCGCAAGATGCGGCCATCTGCTGCGCGGTGTCAGAGGGTTATGGTCGGCAGGCGCTGGAGTCGCTGCCAGGTATTGAACAGACGGCAGCGGTCAATCAAGCGGTCATCGAGGCCCGCACTACGCAGGCGCTGGACTCCATCTCAGCACTGACTCAGGCCGTAGAACTGCTGGCACTGGCACCGCCTCCCAGAGAGTTCAAGCGAGCGCGGTATGGCTCTTTTTACGATACGACAACGCAGGCAGCACTGGTTGTCAACACTGCCACGGCTATCACGTTTAACACCACTGACCTTAGCCGTGGCGTCTACATTGGCACCACGACGAGCGAGGTGTATGTTGATACTGAGGGCGTCTACAACTTCCAGACATCCATCCAGTTGGACTCTAGCGTGGCCACTGCGGAGAACTTTTATTTGTGGTTCCGAGTCAACGGCGTGGATGTCACAAACTCGGCCAGCCAGCTGAGGGTGCAGGGGAACAACGCTGAGGTGTTTGTGTCACTTAATTACTTTTTTGACCTTGCCGCCGGCGATTACGTTGAGCTGATGTACTCAGTCAGCAATCTGGGCGTCGTCCTATTGGCATCTGGCGCAGTAGCGCCGCATCCCGGCATACCATCTATAATCCTGACAGTTGCCAACAATATCGAGGGCGTACAATGACAGTTACAGTTCAGGCTATCATCTCCAAAGAGATTGAGGCCTTACAAACCACGCAATACACCAGCACAGCGGCTCGCACCATAATCGACAAGTTCACGGTGACAAACAACGACGCTGTTGCCCGGACGTTCTCGGTCAACCTTGTGACGGTCGGCGGGACGGCAGGCAATGACAACCTTATCATCGACACCAAGTCGGTGCAGCCTGATGAGACGTACCTCTGCCCTGAGATGATCGGGCAGGTGCTCAACCCGGGCGACTTCATCTCGACCATTGCCAGTGCGGCTACAGCCCTGACGACTCGGGTCAGCGCGCGGATCATTACCTGACAAAACTGGTGAGGTGTGCAAGACTTGCTCAAGCTGAGAACCTTGAGCCGCCAGCGCCTCGCCCAGACAGCAAATGCTAGACGGAGGCCTCAATGGGCTTTTTAAGTGATACCTTTAGCGGCATCGGTGATGTCATCGGCGATGTTGTCGGAGGCATAACAGGCGCAACGCAAGCCGCTGAATCTGCTGAAAAAGCCGGAGAGGTACAATCCGCTGCGGCCATGGCCGGCATCGAGGAACAGCGCCGGCAGTTTGATATTGCGATGCAGCAACTCTCGCCGTACCAGCAGGCCGGCGTTGCGTCCATGCAGCAGCTTATTCCTTTCATCGGCGCAGGTCGCCCGGCCATAGAGGCTCAACAGGCTCTGGCAGGCCTTCGAGGCCCAGAGGCCCAACGTGCTGCCATCTCACAGATTGAGTCCAGCCCTGAGTTTCAAGCGCAGGTACAGCAGGGCGAGCGTGCCTTGCTTCAACGCGCATCGGCCACGGGCGGCCTGCGCGGTGGCAATGTACAGGAGGCGCTGGCCCAGTTCAGACCTCAGATGCTGTCCGAGCTTATCAATCAGCAGTACAAGCGCCTCGGTGGCTTGGCTGAAGGCAGCCGCACAACCGCTCAGAACATCGCTCAGATTGGCCAGTCGGCCGCTGCTGGTCAGGCCACTGGGGCGCTCTCGACGGCCAATCAGGTGTCTAATCTGCTCGGGGAATCTGGCGCAGCACAGGCCGGCGGTATTCTTGCGATGGGTGGAGTTCCGCGTCAGGCGTTTAGCGATTTGATGAACATTGGCGGAATGACCGTTGGCGCTATCAGTGGCGGCATATTTTAAAGGGGCAGACAATGCCAGCACCGTATAATTACATCGGGCAGCTTCCTCAAGTTGATTTGGGCAAGAGCTTTTTGTCGTCTTATCAGACAGGATTGGCACTTGGCCAGACGGCTGAGGCGCTTCGTCAGCGTGAACGAAACGAGCAGTTCAAAACTGACTTCGCCAAAATTCTCACGAACCCTTCTATGCAGGGGTCGATGGAGCTGGTGGCGAAGTACCCTGAGTTTGCCGATAAAATTCAGGCCGCCAAAAACATCTACAGCGAAGAAGAAAACGCTCGCGAGTTCGACTTTGCAGTTAAGGCGTCGCGTGCGCTGAACTCTGGCAATATCGACATTGCAAAGAATCTGACGCTTGAGCAGATCCAAGCGCTTAAAAACGCTGGCAAGCCGACGGCTGAACTTGAGCAGATCATGAAAGGCATCGACACCAACCCTCGCGGTGTTGCTGGCCTTATTGGCTCAATTGCCGCGGCATCAAATCCGACGCAGTGGAAGGCCATCGTAGAGGCTGACTTCGCTCGCTCTAAGGCAGAGCAAGAGAAAAAGAAAGAAACGCTAAGCATTGAAAAACTTGGCGAAGATATTGGGCTTACAAAAGCACAAATCAAACAGGCCGAAGCCGCAGCAACAGCATCAAGAGCAGCTGCCAGCAAGTCTGGAGCAGAGGCAGCGCGCATAAGGTCAGAGGCAGCCAACATAGCGACTGGAATTATTCCAGTTGAAAAACGGCCAGAAGCTGAGTCGAAACTACGCAAAGAGTACATCGACAATACCAAGGACTTTACGGCTACCCGTGACGCCTATGGCAAGATCATCTCTGCTGGCGATGATGCCGCTGGTGATTTGTCGCTTATTTTCAGCTACATGAAGATGCTTGATCCTGGCTCGGTCGTTCGGGAAGGCGAGTTTGCCACTGCCCAAAATGCGGCAGGCGTGCCAGATCGTGTTGTAAACACTTATAACAGGCTCATATCTGGCGAGAGACTTTCTGCAACTCAGCGAAGCATGTTCGCAAAGCAAGCAGAAAAACTCTATGACGTTTCGGCCAAGCGCGAACAGGAAGTCAGGGCTGGCCTGTCTCGCATAGGCGAAGGGTACGGATTGAACCTTAGCAATGTCTTTTATGCTCCGGGTGGCGTTGAAAAGCCAACCGCACAAGCAAAAACAGCGACACAGACAGGCCAGCCAGTAGTGACGCCAGAGCCAGGGTCGCCGCTTGATAGAGCTATGGGTCGATACGGTCAACCGGCAGGGGGCCGCTAATGGCACAGTATACCTTGCAGGAAATAATGGCGGCGCGTGATGCCGCTGCGGCAGCTGGTGACACTGAGAGCGTGCAAGCGCTATCGGCAGAAGTAGACCGCCTCCGCAGCCAGATCACCAGTAGCGTGCAGTCTCCTGATACAACCGCCACAGGCGCTGCCGGGGCCATAGTTCGAGGTGCCGCTCCTGTTGCCACTGGTGCCGCTCTGGGCGCTTTGGCTGGCGCTCCAATAGGCGGCATAGGGGCCGTTCCCGGCGCGGCCACAGGCGCAGCCATTGGCGGCCTGACGACGCTCGTTGGCGATCCTGTTGTCAGTGCCGTGAATACGGCCTTTGGCACCAACTACGCCACGCCAAGCGAAGCGATGGAGTACATGCTTACCCGGATTGGCGTGGCGCAACCTCGCAGCGAGGCCGAAAAGATCCTGCAAACGGTGGCCGCTGGCGGCGCTGGTGCTGCTGGTATGGCTGGCCTTGGCAAAGCCGTGCAGGCGCTTGGCGCTACTCCGCAAGCGCAGGCTGTCGGCCAGACACTGGCAGCGCAGCCAGTCCAGCAGATCGCAGGGGGCGCAGTAGGCGCAGGCACTGGCGAACTGGCAGGAGAGGCCGCACAGGCGATGGGTGCAAGCCCGGCCGTCCAGACGGCTGCCGAGCTGGTTGGCAGCGTGGCCGGAGGTGCAGCAGGTGCAAGAGCCGCGGGGCTTCGAGCGCGCGAGACCGCCCAACAATTGCCCTCTGACATTGCCGATGCTCAAAGCCGCGGCATTCGAGTGCTGACCACTGATGTAGTGCCGCCCAGGACGTTTATGTCCAAGTGGGTGCAAACCGTTGGCGAGCGCATTCCAGTGGTTGGCACTAGCGGCCAGCGATTGGCGCAGCAGGAAGAACGCATCGGTGCGGTTAAGGACGTTCTTCGCGACTATGGCGTGACCGACATATCGCCCAACGTGCTTGCGTCTCAGACTGATGACATCTTCAAAGATTTGGCCTCGAAGCGTGCGGCAGACCTTGATAGATATGTCTCTGCGAAAAAGGACGTTATTGACCGCCTTGATACGATGGGGACTGTTCCAGTCGATCGTACTCTGGCACAGATTGACCAAGAGATTGCAAAGCTGACTTCGCTTAAATCGGCTCAGTACAAGCCTGCCATTGACATACTGGAGGACTGGAAAGCATCTATCCAAAATCAAGGGCTAAAGAACATCGAGGAACTGCGCAAAGGCATCGGCAGCGCGTTCTCTGATCCCGGCCTTGCTGGAATCAAGACGACAGGAGAAGCCGCGCTCAACCGCATCTATGCGCCTCTGCGACAGGATATGGCCGACTTCATCAAGGCCAACGGAGAGCGCCGAGACTTCGACAAATGGTCGGTCGCAAACAAGCGCCTATCCAACATGGCTGGTGAGCTGGAATCATCAGCCCTCAAGACCGCGCTCAACAAAGGCGATCTGATGTCAGAAGTGGTTGATAGGATGCTGTTCAGTCAGAAGCCGAGTGAGATCAGGCTACTTTACCGCAACCTGACGCCAGATGGCCGCGCACTGGTAAGAACCAGAATCATGTCGAAAGTGGCAGAGCAGTCTGGCGGCCTTGATGAGATCAGCCCACAGAAGTACCTGAGCGCCGTCAAGAAGTACGGCAATTCGGTCGGGGTGTTTTTCAACGGAGATGACCTTAGAAACATCGAAGGCTTGACTCGTGCACTACAATTCACCAGGCGGGCGCAGGAAGCCGCAGTCGCGCCGCCTACTGGTGTTCAGGCCGTGCCGATCCTCGGGGCTGACCTTCTGATGCAGACCTTTGGGAACTTCATGGGCGCAACAGCAGCAGCGACGACGGCTGGTCTAGCGGCTAGACTCTATGAGTCGAAGCCTGTTCGCAATGTGTTTGCCAAGGTGGCGCAGACGGTGGAAGGAACGCCAGAAGAGGCGGCAGCGATTAAACGGGCGCTGGCAGCACTGCAACAGCAGGCCACGCAACAGCAGGAGAAGAAATAATGTCCGCACTTTCGATCAACCCGCCGTACCCGGTCTTTACCGATACTGAGGGGCAGCCGCTGGAGGATGGTTACATCTGGATCGGTGTGGCGAACCTCAACCCGCTGACCAGTCCCATAGTGGTTTACTGGGATGCGGCGCTGACGCTTCCTGCCGGCCAGCCGATCCGTACTGTGAACGGCTATCCTTCTCGGGCTGGCACGCCTGCGCGGCTGTACGCTGGTTCTGACTACTCGATTCAGGTGCAGAACAAGAATGGGTCGGTGATTTACAGTGCGCTGAATGATAATGGATTGAATGGAGGTGGTGCTGTTGCGGTAAATGCCGTTGGCAATGGTGTACAGACGATTTTTAATGTTTCGTCTGTTCCAATGTCAATTTACATCAACGGTGTTTACCAGAACAAAAACACTTACTCGTATGCTGGCGGCAGCGTGATTTTCTCACAAGCCCCGCCACAAACGTCAGTCATAGAATTCCTGCTTTGAGGGCTAGATCATGCTAAAGGCTGTTTCATCTATCACCAACGCTATCGGCGCGTTGAATTACAAAGGCACTTGGAACGCCAGTACGAACAGTCCAGCGCTTGCGTCTGGCGTTGGCACTAAAGGTGATTATTATGTCGTGTCAGTGGCTGGCAGCACATCAATCGATGGCGAAACACTGTGGGGCGTTGGTGACTGGATTGCATTCAACGGTACAGCATGGCAGAAGGTAGACGGCGGTGATACCGGGAACTTTTCAAGTGTAGCAGTGACTGGTGGCAACATCACCATGAACACTGCCGCGAAAGGCGTCAATTTTACAGCCAACACGCCAGCAGCAGGCATGACCAGTCAGCTGTTGAACTGGTATGAGGAGGGGACTTGGACGCCTACTATTACTCCAGCCGCTGGCACCATAACATCATATTCAATCAGCACTGCCACCTATACAAGAATAGGGAGGTTAGTGACAGCCAGCGTAAGGTTTACAATTACTGATGCAGGGACAGGGGCTGGCGGTTTAGATATTACACTTCCATTTGCTGCTGGGGCACAAAATAGTTCTGGATCAGCTTTTGAATCGTCGCAAACTGGCGACGCTGGTAGAACATGGGTGCCTTCCGGGGCGTCATCAATGTTCGTGGCAAAATACAATAATACATCGTATTGCGTGACAAATTACGTCGTTACTGCAACGATTACTTACAGCGTGTAAGGTGAAGCCATGTCTTTGACAAAAGTATCATATTCAATGATCACAAGTGCGCCATTAAACGTAAGTGATTTTGGCGCAGTTGGCGATGGATTAACAGACGATACGGTAGCGCTACAGGCTGCACTGAATGCTGGAACTAATATTTACTTTGGCGGTAATAGCAAGTCATACAAAATAAGTGACAAGCTAACAGTGCAGTCGAATACGACTATTTTTGGCGAAAAGCCAACCATTACGCAAACAAAAAACCTAACTCAAATTTTTGATATTGACACAAAAGACAATATCACCATTAAAGGTATTAAATTTGTTGGGGTCGGGACTGATTTTGTAAACAATGACGCTAACCCTTATGCTACTGCAATTTATACAAATTCAGGGTCTAGCAACATTTGCATTGCAGACAATGAGTTTAACAACTTTGGTTATGCAGGTGTTCGCTTAAAGGGCGCTATTGGGGCGCAGATTACAAATAACACGTTTGATGGACCAGGCGCTCCAACGCTCACTCCTATTGTAAGCGGTGCC
>Ga0196905_1001170_pt1 | contig 10093 bp, 3 predicted proteins | sample CB_VirMetaG_3_FD_169098 | JGI IMG/M metagenome (GOLD analysis project Ga0196905, IMG submission 169098) | Freshwater to marine saline gradient viral communities from Chesapeake Bay - CB_1508_1S Viral MetaG (v3) (version 3) | ecosystem: Environmental > Aquatic > Marine > Coastal | place: USA... | reverse complement strand
ATCGACAAAGGGTTTCTTTCCTTGGGATTTACGGAGGGTTACGTAGTCTGTCATAGCTCCCTCCGCCGAACCAACCCAACTACCGAAGGGCTTCAGGTGCCACGCCCCACCCCATTCGATAGGTACACCTACATCAACAGAGGCTCTCTTCATTGCGTCTGCAATCTTGTGGTACAGAGGCCAGTCCCACCTTACTTCCCCGTCTACGTAGGCTCCAAGGTCTACAGCATGACCAGTGAGATGGCGAGAGTTCATAGTCTTTGAAGCACCAGAGGCTACCAGTTTCTTCTGTCTCTCCTTAGTACGAAGCCCCTCTAGGACAGTGAAGTCCACCTCGGTAATCTGAATAGCTCTGAGAACTACCTTGACCAGATCGGGATGGACACCATCAAGACGACTAAGTGATCTACTTCCTAGTACGAAACTCATAGTTGAAATACCTCCTGTCCTACAGCAACGTAATCTCCTTCAGATACCTCTCCTTTTGAGACAGCAGCTTGGAGTTCTTCTTCACTTGTGAATTGTTTCACTCCAGCAGGATCAACACCTACCTTAGTGAGCATGGCTATGGTACGCTCTGAGAGGCCCTGAGTAGCTCGCTGAGAGGCTTTACCACCTGAGGTACCCTCTACCCTAGCAGAGTACTCAGCCTCTGTCTCACCACGGTTTCTGGGCCTTGGAGAGGACTCTACAGCACTGACAGTCTCTACCGGTCTAGGCTCAGGTCTTCGGGAAGAGTAGGGAGGAGTCTCTTGGGTACCAGTAGCCTCTGACATAGAGACGGCTCTTGACTCTCCGTTGTACTTACTGATCCAGAGATTGGCAAAGGCTCCGGCAGTCATATCGAGGGACCCTCCATTAAGTCTAACTGCGTCTTCTCCAACTACATCTACAGCCAGAGTATCCCCGGCAGTGAGTAGTCTAGCCGCCCCTGCACCACCCTGTTGGTGAGCAAGGTACAACTCCCCGCCAGTAGGTTCTCGTCCTAGTGCTTTAGATAGAATCCTAAAGTTGTCTCTAGCGAACTTAGCGGCACCCTCAGTAGACTGAACAGGGTCAAATCTATCCTTCACACCGTAGGCTTTAGCGTTAGAGTCGATCTGTTGGAACAGTCCACCAGCACTGGAGTTAGGGTTCTTAGCAGAGGGGTTTCCTCCACTCTCGATCATAGCTACCTTTCCGAGATATCCGGTAGGTAGACCATAAGATGACTCGTACTCCCCAAAGTTTACTCCGGCCAGAGTATCAGCACCAGCAGAACCCTTCAGTTCTCCAGTACCACCACCGCCACCTACTCCTTCTCCTCCTTCAAACAGGTACTCAAGGATATCACCTTCAGTGCCTTTGTTGTCCAGAGGGATAGTTCTGAACTCGGCTCTTTCAGAGACAGACAGCAGCAGGTTCATGTTGTCTACGGCCTTGAGTAGGTCTCCAGTCCTTGCCCCAAGGCCAGCCATATTTGAAGGACGAAGGAACTCCCTGCCGTCCCTGAAGACAACCATCTTGTTGCCTACCTTACCTACGGTAAAGCCAAGGGCCATTCCCTCTCCAACCAGACCGTCAATCACCAGCTTGTTCTTCTTAATCTGTTGAGTGACAAAGGCAGCAAGAGTGTTCTTAAGGTCAGTACCGTTCTCCCCGCCAAGTTTGATAGTTGAATTGATCTTCCTAATGCTTGAGGGGTTGAAGACTAGCTTAAGGGCGTTATTACCAAGAGGAGTAGTTAGGGCTTCTGAGTTCACGTAGATGTTGGCGAACTCTTGGAGAATAATCTCTCCATGCTCCTGAGGGTCGGAGTCCATGACAATCTTGGAGGAGGTAGTCATCGAGTCCTTGATGTAACCCGGAGAACTCTTCTCCATCTCCCTGACGTTAGAGACAGCTTCAGGGTTAGACAGAGTACCACTACCGTCTACACTCTCCTTAACCGTATTAGGAATGTTAGGGATAAGCGAGAAGGCGTCGATGAATCCCTTGTTACCTCTATCGCTGATAGACTTGAGGGCAGAAGAAAAGTCTTCTTGGTTAGCAGCAGCAAAGAGACTATAGACTACCTCCTTAAACTTTGGGTCACCAAACATAGGGTTGATGGCAAGAAGTTCCTTAGAGAGTTCGTACTCAGCGCCCTTCTTTAGGGCCTCATGAACAATACCAATATTCTCAGCGTTGCTCTTAGCAGTCTGGATAAGACTATCAATAGGAGCAAGAGCTTCCTTCAGACGTTCCCTAGTTACTTCTGGGTCAATACCAGCAGCATTAGCCTTACTACGGAAGTTAGACTCCATAGCGTAACGGGCATTAGTAAGGAACTCTAGTTGTGTCTTAGGGTCAGATACCTCCTCTGCATTTAGGATTAGGTTGTCTACGATAGCCTGAGACTCGTCCTGCCAAGAGACAACAAGAGTGGAGAACTCCTCGTCACTCTTGGTCTTGTATATCTCAGCATCATTCTTTACTAGCTGGAGTTCTCTGTTAGACTTTTCTAGTTTAACCTTCTCCGACTGGCTATTAAAGTACGAAGCCATCAGGTTCTCTCTGGTAGCAACCTCATCAAACTGTCCATCCTTAGACGATGCACCAGACATAATAGCAAGCTGACCCTCAGGGGTAGATAACCACTTGTTCATCTCTACAGTAACAGAGTCTACGGCAGCAGTAGGAACAGGTTCAGTGGTAAAACCGTAACCTTCCCCTGCGATCTTGAAGACACCATCACGATACTCTGGGGTAAGAACCAGTTGATCCTTTACTGCCTTACGGACAGACGCTGTGTACTGGTCGGGGTTAAGGTTCATATTCTTGAGTTCGTCTAGTCTCCTCACGAAAGGACTAAGAGCAGCCCCTTCCTTCTCTTTCTCGGTAGGTTGAGGAGCATCCTGTGGTCCCTTGGGGGTTGAGGTGAAGATACTAGCCAGAGCAGTTCCAACATTATTCACAGGAGCACTGGGCTGCTGTACGGCAATTCTACTATCTACCATAGGAGCAAGAGTAGCCATTATTCAATCATCCCTTCTAGGCGAGTAGCGAGGTCCAACTTACCACGTTTAACAAGATTCATAATCACAGACTTCGGGAGTTCGGTTTGGTCTAACCGTCTCCAAGCCTTCTCCCTTTCAGTGGGAGTGAGTAACCCAATCTGAGAGGCGATATCTTCCATTACTTTAGCAGCAGCTTCATAGTCTTGTTCTCTGATATGACCCTTAGCTACGTTAGACATCCTACGGACTTCCTTCATCATCTTTTCAAACTGCTTGTCATCCTGTTGCATGAAGGTTACATTCGCCCAGAGTTCTTCTCGTTCTCTGAGGGGGATACCGAGAGCATTCAGGTATGAATCTACAATAGACATATCAGACAGGGTGACGTCTCCAGTCTTTCTGGAGGTAATCTCACCCAGTCTAAGGGCGGTCCACATTTGGTATCCTTTGTCATAGGAGTGAACTATACGGGCAAGCCTATTAAGGTCTGCCTCTACGTAATCATACTCTCCTTTAAATACCTTACCCATGGCAGCAACAGCAGTCAGAGAGTCCCAGACTATTCCACCACCCGGTCCAGCAGCAACCTCAAGAAGGGATTCATCTCCAAGCACAAGATTGCGGAATAGATCGGTAACACCCTCACCTACAGCCAGACGAGCAGATAGGGCAGTCTCCTCTCCACTTAGAACTTCAAGAGCAGCGTCCAGAGCACCGTACCTTACCAGATCATACAACCCAGTGTTAGGGTCTACTGCTCCTTCATAGGCCAGCTTGTCTTGCAGGTACCCTACACCCGGAATAGCAGCAGCACCGAAGGCGAAGAAGTGCATTAGAGAAAGGGAAATCCTCTCCCAGCCGGTAAGAATCTCTTTAGTGAAAATCTGCTCCACCATTCGGACGTGGTAGGTAGTAAACTGGAGAGGCGCTGCAAGGAGAGACCTTTGCCAAGGGGCAGCAGAGGCTGAAGTCATAGACGCAGTAAGTATATCCTGACGGTGAATCATCTTTCTACTCACAGCATCATCGAAGATATCCTCTGCACCATACTTGATCCTACGTTCTACCAAGTTAAGGAAGGCAGCACCAACACGAGCGATAGTCTCCCCCTCTTTAAAGAAGACTTGGCCAGCATCTATGAACCTGTTCCCCAAGAAGGCTACGTCGTTATTGATCTCAACCAGAGAGCCTCCAATGTTCAGACGCCCAGTAGACTTGAGCCAGTCTCTCAGTTGAATGAAGTCCTCGGCAGATACACCTGTGAATGGAGCTTGAATCTTGGCGATACGTTTAAGGGCGGCAGGGGGAATCTTCTCTACAAGAGCCAGACGCATAGGCATGACACCAAGCATACCTCTCATGGCGTTGTGAGGTCCGATAGAACCAGAGACAATACCCATGGCAGAGATAAGTTGAGACGCCTGTACGTACACTTGGTCGATAGCAAACATACCGAGCTTAGTATGGAAAGCCATAGCCCTGATAAACCCGGCAGGGTCTGAGGTCCTAGCCCAATCAAGAGACTTGGCGAGCTTCTGGTAGTTGTTGCTGTAAGCCCAGTCAGCCCAAGCCTTGATAGTCCTACGTTCAGCTTGTACCTGAGCAGAGGTAGCCATTAGCCTGTGTTTGATGGTGAACCGCTCAGACTCAAGAGCCTTGCCTAGGGATGTAACACTGGATAGCTTAGCCTCCAGCATTCTCTGCTTGGGGCCTAGGTGCTGAATGTCTGCTGCGTTAGTGATTGCTCCACCCTTCTCAGCAGCTTTAGTCCAACCGTTGATTGCATTATGGAGATACGCTTGGTCAGCGAACTTGTGGGCAGACCTGACAAAACCTCTGTTCACAGCCTTTACTGGGTCAAGGGTCTTCAACTCTCTACCACCAAAACCGACCAGAGGACGTACCCCACGTTTCTTGGAGACATTAAGTTGCTGCCTGAAGGCGTCACCGTAGGTAGTCTTGCCACCGAAGGTTGAGATAGGATCACCGTCCCCTACGTGCTCTACCTTCTTGGTGATGTCTAACCCTCGTTCAGAGACAAAACTCTTGAAGTCGTCAAAGGACTCGATGTCTAGGTTCCAGTCGTTGTTTCTTCTAATAACTTCGTCTATGTTCTTGGCACCGGAGTTAGCTGCGTCAACAATCGTATTGAACTGCTTAGCCGCTATTCCTGCTTCTTTCTCAGTACGGACAGCCATGAAGGTAACAGGACGAGCAGGAACCATAGTACCGTCAGCGAGCTTGAGGGAGTTCTCTTGCTTGATAAAGAAGTCCAAAGGCTCGTCGTAGATACGGTGTCCACCGAAGTTGTACGGTAGTACATCTGTATGGTACAGCCTACGGGTAGTGAAGGAGTCTCCGACTACAAAACGTACCTTACCAGTACCGGGGATATCGTAGAGATTAGCAATCTCATAGACAACAGATTTATCAGGATCAAGATCACTCCACTTCACTACCCGATTAGTTACGTTGTCCCAGACAGGCTCATCAGGATTGTCCGGGGCTACCTTGCGGGCACGAGTATAGAAGCCATTCAGCTTTACCATAGTCTCACCACGGTTTACTGCTTCTTTAACCATAGAGTCTGCTGTGAGGTAGTAGTCTAAGTCAGAGATATCTCTTAGTGTCCTGTAAAACTCTACGGTCTTGGGGGATGGGTCCTTGTGGTACCTGTTGAAATACTCGGCACTGAACTCAAGATCAGTCAAGGCTTCAGTCCTCTTGTTCAGAAGAGGATCATCTCTAAAGTCTTTGACTAAAGCTACGGTGTCAGAGAGTTCATCCTTAGGGGCAGACCGAATGGCTTTACTCCAACGAGTAGATAACTCACTGACGATCTTAGAGTGCGACATCTCCCCTCTCTTGAGAAGAGCATCTAGGTTCTCTGAGGTTCTAGCTGTGGTAGACATAATCTCGTGAAGGAATCCACGAGCAATGTCACTGGGGTCAAGCTCATCAGCAAGACCGGAGGTAGGGATATCATACCCTTTACGTACAACGTAGGCAGTCTTACCCTCATAGAGAGTACCAACAACTTCACCACCTACAGACTCAGCGAGTTTAGAAGCAGACTCTATAGTCTTGTAGGGAGCACCTTTAGATGTGCCCAAGTAAGCATTACCTACGACACGACCGCCGAATCCTACTTCTACTTTGTAGTCCAGAGCGTTCCTATTGTAAGCTGCATTCTGCTTGGTGATCTCTTCGATCCACTCTGCTTCCTTCTCAGCAAGAATCTTGGGATCAACAAAAGAACCAAGGTTGTGAGACTTGACAATCTCAAGGGCTTTGTTACCAGCCTCCAGTTCTCGCATGGCGTTCAACTCAGGGCCAGTGAGGAACTCTACTGTAGAAGCAGGGGTTGACATAGAAGGGGCAGTATTCTCAGCTACGACAGCAGAGGGATTAGGACCATCAGCAGCCTTGATGATGATATCTTTTGCAGCAGTACCGCTCTTAAGCTTTGCGATAACCTTAGGGGACTTGGCCACAGTACCAGCAAAGCTGATAGTAGTACCGAAGACATCAAGGAACTGGAACAGATCGTTAACTTCTGACGTCCCGCCTACACCTGACTCCTTTGCCATGTCGATAAAGTCATTCAGGAAGAATGGATTCTCTTCCGAGAAGAACCCGGTATCAGCCACTCTGTCCATGATATCAGAAAAACTAGCCCTGAAATCCTCAGGAGTAATATCAGACACCATGAGCATAGAGGCTTCCATAGCCAGTTCTTTAAGTGTCTGGTTGTCCGCGAAGGTGGTGTCTTCCACCAACCCCAGAGCACTATGCACAGGCTGAGATACGGCGGCATCGAGGAAGTACCCAATACCAGCCATTATGCCAGTGCTTCTCTGGGCCTGCTTCTCAGCAATGATACGCTCAGCTTCAATAGCTCTCTCAAAGGTTCTCTTCTCAGCAGCACCCATAGGAGAGTCACTGAGCATAAGGGCTACATCAGGGGCTACATGTTCTTTGAAGAGCAGGTCTTCTCTAACCTTACCAAGTTCAGCAATCACTTCCTCTTGGGGAAGACCGGAAGAGACCAGACTATCTACGTAGGAGGTAGCTCTCTGCTGTTCTTCTTGGTTAGCCTGAAGGTCTGCATCGGCCTGAAGAACAGGTAACTGTCCTATAGATATGTCTCTGGACACACTCTCACTGTCCCTACCGAGAGCAGTAGAGTAGTAGTTTACTAGAGCCTCAGTAACTGTAGGAACGGTATCGATCTGAGGACTACCTATCTCGTAGAACTTAGACTCTTCCTTAGGTGTGGTGATCTCAAAAAACTCAGCCATCAATAATACCCACTAGTCCCTAGTCCGCGTGGTGCCGCCTGTGGTCTGGGCTTAGGTCTTGTTGTCGGTATAGGTGCTTTAGCAGAAGGATTGTTTGGAGATTCATGAGAGAAACTAGGCAGACCATACGCACTAACGAGATTGCCTCCGATACCTGCTACGTCACCCCAGAAGGCAGCCTGTTGAGACTGTGCCGTGACCACGTTAGACAGAGCACCGTACTGGGACTGGTAGCCTAGTGTTTCCCCAAGTTGGGATGACAAGCTACCGATACCTCCAGCAGCCCCTGAGCCTTGCAGAGAGCCAGCACCTTGAGCAGAAGCTGTAGCCTGTGCTCTACGTATCTGAGCCTCTCTGATGGCCTGCCTGCGGCTTCTACGGGTGGTGAGAGTCTGTTGTTCCTGCTGTGCTTTAGAGGCAGACCTCTGAGCGTTGATACTTGAGACAGTACCTACGACAGTAGCGATGGCACCGATAGCTGGAAGGGCCTGAGGCATTATACTTCTCCGTATTCAAAGACGTTCATATTATCTGCTGTCCCTGAGTGTACAAACCCCAGCCGAGACACCAACTTACCTAGAGCTTCGTCTGTTTCTGGTACAGCAACCCAGAGATTAGTCCACCCATGAAACAGAACTCTTTCCCATATGCTCTTGATTGTGGACTTCATGTCTAAATATACCGACTTGTTAAAACGATCCACTCGGGGGAGGTGGAGAATTGCAAAGTCTTTTGTATACTCCAAGTCCACTGAGTAGTGCTCCTTATCTAGGATTCTTATTCTGCTAGAAGCGGGGGTTTCTTGCACCGATCACCTCATAACCAAGCAGGTGGAAATCTTTACCTTGTTCACTCTCAAATCTGATCCTCATACTTCTACCTCTGCCCCTGCACTTTGTTCTGGTGGTCACAGTAGTCCAAGGGTAGCCAAACGTGGACAGGTTGGTATCGTCTACAATAGGCACCATCTTAAATCTATACACCTGTTGAGGGGTAGAGGATGATGTAGTCTTGAAGTCCCAGAAGGTAGACATCAGGAGTGAGGAGCCTCTGATAGGATTGTATCCGTTACCCTCTGCTACCCATCCAGTCTCAGTGACCTTACAGTAGGTGGTGATGTACGGGGCGTTCTTGAAGGTGGTCAAGTCCCCGAGGAAATCATAACCAGTCTCTGCATAGGACTCATAGTTTGTTGTACCCCAGTCAAGGAAATCTGTATTAGTGAAACCAGAGAAGGTAATTTTACCAGTAGCACCATCCCTTACAAGGAACTTCACTGACGAAGAAAAGTAGTTCCTGTCGTTTCTGGTGACTACTACAGTGTTACCTGAGGAGTCCAACACCTCGTTACCACTAGAGTCTACCACAGTGAACTCAACATCGTCAAAACCAGCACCATCGTAAAAGGATGCACCAATTACATAGCTAGTCGAGGTAGGAGAATCCTCTACTCTCCAAGGGAAGAAGGCTTGTAAGGATTCATCCAGAAGAAGGAGGTTGTTAAACTTGTTAGAGTTATCCTCACCTATGTCAGGGTAGAGCCAGATAATCCTTGCGTTGATAGCATCATAGATACCAGTGGACCTACTACGTTCATCATCCCCAATGTCTTCCCAGAAGGATTGGATAGTAGGAAGAGAGATGTTCTGTTCTTGTACTACCTTTAATTCTGTAGAGACAGTCAGGGTATGGATACCTCTTGTACTCCACCAGTAAGGACGACCATTAGCAGACACGAAGCTTGAAGGGTAAGATAACCCCACTTCGGTAAGCTTAGATACAGAGTATTCAGTAGCTCTAAAAACATCATCTACACCACTTACTGACCACACACCGTTCTCCGCAAAGACATATAGAGTGGGACCAAAGACATGAAGCTTCTGGACATTATATGCTTCTGGGATTGCAAGGAAACCACCATCAGTGTCCAGCAGGTCTGAGAAAACCTCTGAGGTGGGGTCGTTAATTTGGTAGCACTTTCCGATATCATCGAAGCCGGTGACTAGGACAGGGCTGAAGTAAATCTTGCTTCCGTTGAAGTCAGTAGAGTTCTCCATACCGGAGTAGAATACTCTTCCTGCGTAGGTTGTCACAGTGGAGAATCTAGCCTCCTCAGTAGTTGTAGTAACACCAGTGAGACCAGAAGCAGTATCCCTGTCCTTGGAGTACAGGTCAAGGATGAAGTGACCATTGGCGATCAGGGAGTTCCCTGCAAAGTCCTTCTGCCACTCTGCCTCATCGAAGTCGTCAGTGCTATTCTTGCCAGCGTACCAAGGTAAGGTGAGAGACGGGAACTTGTTAGAGTTAGCGGCCTTGTACGTAGCGAGGGCAGCAGCACCCTTTGTTCCTACCCAACCAGTGTTAGCTGTGTCATACTCTCTAGCGATACCGGGAGTAGACGTAGCAGACTCTTCAAGGTAGTCCGAAGTATCCCCCTGCCAAGCGAAGTCTCTTACTAGAAACTCGATCTCCGCTACAGTGAAAGAACCATCCGAGGTGTCTCTGGTGACGAGGACTGTATTGATTTCAGGAGAAGCTACAATAAGCCCACCGTTAATAGACGTGACCTGAATCTTACTCTTAGACGCACCACTACCTGTAGGTCTGTTATAGTCAGACAGGTTGATCTCGTAGTCTACGCCAGAGCCAGTGGAGGTTTCAACTCTGTTAGTGCTAATGGTCGCACCAACCTTCTGGAAGAAGATCAGCTTAGCGCCTACCTGAACACAGAGGAACTCTACTCCGGCCTCACCCCCTACATTCTCCCAAGTGTGGGTAGAGATGGTGTCATTGGTAAGGACTGTCTTGTCATCG
>Ga0196905_1001163_pt1 | contig 10130 bp, 18 predicted proteins | sample CB_VirMetaG_3_FD_169098 | JGI IMG/M metagenome (GOLD analysis project Ga0196905, IMG submission 169098) | Freshwater to marine saline gradient viral communities from Chesapeake Bay - CB_1508_1S Viral MetaG (v3) (version 3) | ecosystem: Environmental > Aquatic > Marine > Coastal | place: USA... | reverse complement strand
GTACGAACACAGATTGTAGGAGCGATTACACCGGAAAGAGAACAACAAGCAAACCGAGTCAAAGAATTTATGAATTATCAACTCATGGATCAAATGCCAGAGTATGAACCTGAATTTGATTCTTTGTTATTTCATTTACCACTAGCAGGATCTGCTTTTAAAAAAGTTTATTATGATTCATTATTAGGAAGAGCCGTTTCTAAATTTGTACCTGCGGAAGATTTAATTGTTCCTTACACAGCTTCTTCTTTAGAAGATGCAGAAAATATTATTCATAGAGTAAAAATTTCGGAAAACGAATTACGAAAACAACAAGTCAATGGTTTTTATAGAGATATAGAATTAACTCCTGGTTATGGAGATGAATCAGATTTAGAAAAAAAAGAATTAGACTTAGAAGGAATTAGTAAGACAGGAAGAAACGAAGATGTCTTTACCTTATTAGAGTGTCATGTTAACTTAGACCTAGAGGGTTTTGAAGATCGAGGGCCCGAAGGGGAAATAACTGGTATTAAATTACCTTATATTGTAACGATAGAATCAAACTCTCGCAGTGTGTTAAGTATTCGAAGAAATTTTGAACTTGGTGATCCTTTACGCAAAAAAATAAAATATTTTGTCCACTTTAAATTTTTACCAGGTCTAGGTTTCTATGGCTTTGGTTTAATTCATATGATTGGTGGATTATCTAGAACCGCAACATCAGCATTACGATCTTTATTAGATGCAGGGACATTATCTAATTTACCAGCTGGATTTAAACAACGAGGAATACGAATTCGCGATGATGCACAATCGATTCAACCAGGAGAATTTAGAGATGTAGATGCGCCTGGCGGAAATATTCGAGATGCATTTATGACTCTTCCATTTAAAGAGCCGAGTCAAACACTTCTTAACCTTATGGGTGTCGTTGTACAAGCGGGTCAGCGTTTTGCTTCCATTGCTGACATGCAAGTAGGAGAGGGTAATCAACAAGCGGCAGTGGGAACGACAGTTGCGCTTTTAGAACGTGGATCAAGAACCATGTCTGCAATTCATAAGAGACTATACGCAGCTCTTAAAAATGAATTTAGATTATTGGCTAGAGTATTTAAATTATATTTACCACAAGAATATCCATACGATGTAGTCGGTGGTCAAAGAATGATTAAACAACAAGACTTTGATGATAAAGTAGATATTGTTCCTGTAGCAGATCCTAATATTTTTTCTCAAACACAAAGAATTAGTTTAGCTCAAACAGAATTACAATTAGCGCAAAGCAATCCTCAGATTCATAATTTATATCAAGCGTATAGAGGAATGTACGAAGCATTGGGTGTAAAGAATGTAGATTTAATTTTAAATAAACCACCTCAACCCATGCCGAAAGATCCAGCAATTGAACATATTGATGCATTAGGTGGACAACCTTTTCAAGCGTTTAAAGGTCAAGATCACAGAGCACACATTACAGCGCATTTACATTTTATGGCAACCAACATGGCTAAAAATAATCCTGTAATTAATTCTTCTCTTCAAAAAAATATTTTTGAACATATTTCTTTAATGGCATTAGAACAAGTTGAAATGGAATTTATTAATGAGATTCAACAAATGCAGGCTATGCAACAAAATCCTCAAGCTATGCAAGATCCTATGATTCAACAACAGATGATGCAAATCAATATGGCTATTGAATCTAGAAAAGCTGTGTTGATTGCTGAAATGATGGATGAATATATTAAAGAAGAGAAAAAAATTAATGGTGATTTTGGAAATGATCCTATTGCTCAATTGAAATCAAGAGAGTTAGATATTAGAGCACAAGAAAATTCTCGAAGAAAAAAATCAGAAGAAGAGAGAATTAATCTGGATAAGATGAAAGCTATGATGAACCAGATGACTGATCAACAAAAGCTTCAACAAAATGAAGACTTAGCTCTTTTAAGAGCGGATACTTCGTTGGAGAAGACCGTTTTACAACATGAACTTAAAAATAATGGAGGAATGTAATGAAAAAAGGTCAAAAAAAGGTCGCTAAAGTGATGAAAGAGTTTAAATCTGGAAAATTACATAGCGGAAAATCAAAAAAGGTGGTAAAAAACCCTAAACAAGCAATTGCCATTGCGCTTTCAGAAGCTGGAATGAGCAAAAAGAGGAAAAAATAATGAATAAATTTGATAAATTAGAAAATAAAGTTCCAATGCCTAAAGGCGGAAAGGTTTCTGATGGATATCCAACTGGTGGAAAGGTCATTCCTACTCCTAAAGCTGGTGAAAATCCAAAAGTGACTGTTAAAGGAACTGGAAAAGCTAAAAAACAGACAGCTACTTGGTACTAAATTATGTTTCCATGGGGTTTACTAGGCTCTGGAATAAAAGCCGCAGCAGAAATCTACTCTAACAAGAAGAAATCTGAAATTGCTATGTCAGAGGCAGCATTATTACATGCCGAAAAGATGAAGCGCGGTGAAATTGAATATACTGGTAAGATTTTTGAAGCACAAAAATCAGACTGGAAGGACGAATTCATTTTACTCGTGTTGTCAAGTCCTCTGTTTTTGTTGGCGTACAGTGTATTTGCAGAAGATGAAAAAATTTCTCAAAAGTTAGATCTGTATTTTGAGAAATTACAAAACATGCCTTGGTGGGTGACCGGCCTCTGGATTTCAGTAGTGGCGGCTGTGTACGGAATTAAGGCTACAGACATTATTAACACTAAAAAAGGAAAATAATATGAAAACTTGGAAAGATTTATTTAAATCTTTAAAAAAGAAATCTTGTGAGCTAATGTGCAAGATATTTGGAATTACACAATGTTTGTGTAGTCACGAATGTAACTGTAAAAAGGAGAAAAAATAATGAAGAAAAAAATACCTGCAGGTAAAAAAGGAAAAGGCATTAAAATGCTAAAAAAGAAAGCCCCAGAAGTAGCAAAAAGAATGGGTTATAAATATGGGAGTAAAAAATAATGGCTACTAAAAAGAAACCCGGCTTATGGGCCAACATTAATAGAAGAAAAAAATTAGGTATATCAAGACCTAAATCTAAATCTACTATTTCAGCGAAAGCATATGCTAATATGAAAAAAGGTTTTCCTAAAAAGAAAAAATAATATGGCTAAAGGTGTAAAACATTATTTTAAAAATGGAAAAGAATATAAAGGTGCTACGCATAAGGATACTAAAGGTAAACTTATGTCTGGTAAAACACACACAGCATCCAGTAAATATTTAGTTCATAAAAATGAATTAAAAAGAAAAAACAATGGCAAGAAGAAAAGATAATCCAATAGCAAGAAACAAGAAAAACTATCGCCCAACTAAATCGGGCGCGGGCATGACACGAGCCGGTGTCGCTGCTTATCGTAGAGCAAATCCCGGCTCCAAATTAAAAACAGCGGTCACTGGAAAAGTCAAGCCAGGATCAAAAGCTGCTAATCGACGTAAATCATACTGTGCAAGAAGCGCAGGTCAAATGAAACAATTTCCTTCAGCTGCAAAAGATCCTAACTCAAGACTTAGACAGGCTCGCAGAAGATGGAAATGTTAAATGGCAGAATCAATAACCTTTGAAGGTTTCGTAACTAAATTTAGAAAAAGAATAAGAGATTCTTATCAGCAAGTCGGTGATACGATGGTTGCTGGAGGAGTAAAAGATATGGAGCAATATAAATATCTTTTAGGTCAAGCACATGCTTATCAATTAATAGATCAGGAAATATCCAACCTGCTAAATCCAAAGGAGGAAAAAAATGGAAAAGAAAATAGGGGAAACGTCGTCGACTTCGGAAAAGACAGCGGAAGTACCGAAAATTAAATTAGCACTTCAAGAGAAGTACGAAAAAGAAAATAAAGAATCTGTAGATAGACATAATTCTATCAAAGATAAAGAATCATCTAAACTTCCACAACCGACCGGTTGGAGAATGGTAATTCTACCTTTTAAAGCAAATAAAAAAACTAAAGGTGGAATTTATTTAGCGGATGAATCTATTGAACGATCACAAGTTGCATCGACTTGCGGTCTCGTTCTAGCGCAAGGACCACATTGTTATGATAAGGAAAAATTTCCTGAAGGTCCTTGGTGCAAGGTCGGCGATTGGGTTATCTTTGCACGATATGCAGGTAGCCGAATTCTTATCGATGGCGGGGAGGTTAGACTTTTAAATGATGACGAAGTATTAGCCACTGTGAAAGACCCCGAAGATATCTTTCACCAATTTTAACATAGGAGAACACTATGCCAAACATAGAAGAAAAAATGGTTGACATTGATACGTCTGGTCCAGGTGCCGAGATTGAATTACCGGAAGAAAAAACATCTGAAACTAATATAGAGGTATCCCATGAAACCAATAATAACAGTACTGAGTCCCGTGACTCAGGTTCGCAATCGAATGAGCAGCTTTCTGTTCGAGATAGCGAGGACGATAAGGAACAAAGTAGCAAGGATCAAGAACCAGAACAGACAACTAGCGAAGAAAAAACGAAAGAATTAGACGACTACTCCGAGGGAGTAAAAAAGAGAATTGCAAAACTAACCAAAAAAATGCGTGAGGCAGAAAGAAGAGAACAAGCTGCCATTGAGTACGCACGAAGGGTTCAGTTAGAGCAAGAATCTTTAAAGTCTAAATATTCTAAATTAGATACAGGATTTGTATCTGAAATGGAAAATAGGATTAAATCTTCTATGGAAGCTGCGGCTAGTAAATTAGCTAGAGCTAGAGAAGATGGTGATCTAAAAGCTGAAATTGCAGCTCAAACCGAGATCTCTAAACTTGGTTATGAAGAGGCAAGATTAGCTGAAATTAAATCCAAGCAGTCTGCTCAACCAGTAGAAACAGAGGTTAGACAACCTTCTGTTCGAATGGAACAACCTATCAATCCAGACCCAAAAGCTCAAGATTGGGCTAGTAAAAACAGCTGGTTTGGTCAGGATGAGGCTATGACTTATACCGCATTTAGCTTACATAAAAGGCTAGTGGAGGAAGAAGGTTATGATCCTCAATCAGACGAGTATTATTCTGAAATAGATAAAAGAATAAAGCTTGAATTTCCGCATAAATTTGGTACAGTGGGACAACAAAAAACGACTAAGCCTACACAGATAGTTGCTTCGGCATCTAAAAGTAGTAAGCCCGGTCGCAAAACTGTGAGACTCACGCCATCACAAGTAGCAATCGCTAAAAAATTAGGTGTGCCACTTGAAGATTATGCAAAACAATTAAATTTAATCACGAAGGAGTAAATGCATATGGAAAAAAATGAAAACAGAGCTTCTCGTGCGAGTCAGACTAGAGAAAAAGAAGCTCGAAAAAAAGTCTGGACTCCACCGTCATCTTTAGATGCACCCCCGGCCCCTAATGGGTTTCGACATAGATGGGTAAGAGTAGAATCTATGGGTTTCCAAGACACTAAAAACGTCGCTGGAAGATTACGATCAGGATACGAATTAGTTCGTGCTGATGAATACCCAGATTCGGATTATCCAGTCATTGAAGATGGAAAATATTCGGGAGTGATCGGAGTTGGTGGCCTTGTGCTGACAAGGGTACCGGAAGAGATCGCACAATCACGATCACAATACTACGCACAACGTGGTATGGATCAAGATCAAGCAGTCGAAAACGATCTAATGAAGGAACAGCACCCAAGTATGCCAATCAATGTTGATAGGCAGACTCGTGTAACTTTTGGTGGCTCAAAGAAAAGTTAATTTTTTAACGATTCAAGAACCCCAAGTAACTTAAACAATTAATAGGAGTAAAAACTATGGCAAACAAAGACGCCGCTTTCGGATTGAAAGCAATAGGTAAAGTTGGTCAGAATAAAGATGCTCAAGGTTTAAGTGAATATAGTATTGCAGCTTCTGCAACCGCTATATACCAAAACGATCCAGTGCAAATGTTAGCAACTGGAACTGTTGGTGTAGCTGCGGCAGGAGATGTCTTATTGGGTTCACTTAACGGTGTTTTCTATACTGACTCTTCAACTTCAAAACCTACATGGGCTAATCACTTAGCTGCATCTAACGCTGCAACAGACATCGTTGGATTTGTAAGTGACGATCCTTATGAAAGATTTGAAGTACAAAGTGCTGGTACAGTAGCTCAAACAAACATTGGAAACTGTGCTGACATTGTGTATGCAGCTGGTAGCTCGCCAAATTATGTTTCAAAAGTAGAAATTTCTGGAACAATGGCAAGTACTGCTGCTCAATTAAAAATCATTGGTGTTTCAAAAGATCCTGATAATAGTGACTTAGGTTCGGCTAATCCGAATGTAGTTGTTACTATCAACGAACACTTCTTGAAACAAACCGCAGGCATATAATAGGAGAATAAATTATGGCTATATCACGATCACAACTAGTTAAAGAACTAGAGCCAGGATTGAATGCACTATTCGGCCTGGAATACAAACAATACGAAAACCAACACGAGCAAATCTATACGAAGGAAACTTCGGACAGAGCTTTTGAAGAAGAAGTGATGTTATCAGGTTTCGCTCAAGCACAGGTTAAACCTGAAGGTTCTGGTGTGACTTTTGACAATGCTCAAGAGACTTTCACTGCTAGATACACTCACGAAACTGTTGCTTTAGCGTTTTCAATCACTGAAGAAGCGATTGAAGATAACTTGTATGACAGACTTGCGTCTAGATATACAAAAGCGCTAGCTCGTTCAATGGCACAAACTAAGCAAGTAAAAGCTGTTAATCCTTTAATTCAAGGATTACCAACTACTAACAATTACAATGCAGGTGACGGTGTTTCTTTATTTAACACAGCTCACCCAACAATTGCTGGTACGTTTGCTAATACTTTAGCAGTTCAAGCTGACCTTAACGAAACTTCATTAGAGCAATCATTAATTGATATTGCTGCAATGACAGATGAAAGAGGTCTTAAGATTGCTGCAAAAGGTATGAAGTTAATCATTCCTAGTGAATTACAATTCACTGCAGAGAGATTAATGAAATCTGCAAACAGAGTTGGAACAGCTGATAATGATATCAACGCAATCAGAAACATGGGAATGATTCCACAAGGTTATGTGGTTAATAATTTCTTAACTGATACTGATGCGTACTACATCATTACTGATGTGCCAAATGGAATGAAGTATTTCGAAAGAGCTGCTATCACTACTAAGATGGAAGGTGATTTCGATACTGGAAACATGAGATACAAAGCTAGAGAAAGATACTCTTTTGGAGTTTCTGACCCTAGAGGTATCTTCGGTGTTGAAGGTGCTTAATACTTGATTTTCAAGCATTAATTATTTAAAGAGGGGGGTTTCGGCCCCCCTTTTTTTATGATAGAAAGAACGAACCATGAAGAAATATCTAATTAAAATCTTTACTAAATATCTCCAAACTAAGTTTGAAATTGACTCTTCATCAGAGATTACAGACCTAGATACAGTCCATAAGCATGTCATTGACTTTCTAGGAAAAAATGATATAAATTGGGAACCAAATCATCTGAGATATACAGGTGGTTTTTATATAACCTATGAGGAGGTTACTAATGGTCCCAGACAACATGGTGTTGTTCGCGAAGAAGCTGAAGCTCGAATCTGATTGGAACGAGTTGTTTCTTAAAAACGGCGGCAATGTAACACCAGAAATGTCCGTGCTTGGAGATGAAATTAAAACTACAATTAGATTAATTTTACAAGCACAAGAGGAAAAAACGTCTAAAAATCCAAGAGATTTAGAAGTACATCTCTACGCTGGATAACTAGACTAGTTTTCTTATTAAAAGTGAGTTTCACTTATAAGGATTCCTTGCTCTTTTTTATAATTTCATATATAAATTAAGTACTATACTTAAAAATATTCTGCATAGACGCGTATAGTCGACGGCCTAGAGACTATGCGGAACTAACTAGGAGGATATATCATGGCAAACACAACTTTTTCAGGACCAGTTATTTCTGATAACGGTTTTCAAGTATCAGCAAGTGGAGGTGGGGTTACTTTACCTTCATATCTATTAGCTGGATTACCTACAGCAACTGCTGGATTGGTAATTTATGTTTCTAACGCTAGCTCAGGTGTTGGAACTATTGCTTTCGGTAATGGAACAAACTTTATCGATATCAAAACTGGTTTAACAGTAGCGTAATTAATTAGTGTGGACCTTCGGGTCCACATAAATTTAAGGAGAATATATAAATATGAAATCAGATGTAAAAGCAGTTAGAGTTACAGGAACTGGTTCTGTATTTGGAGGAAGAACAAGATTAAGAGGAATTATTCTTGCAAACTCCACTGCAGGCGCTGGAACTATAACTTTACAAGATGGAAATTCTGCTACTCAATTTGTAGGAGACTGTCCAGCAGGAGATGTTTTCTCTTTCAACATTCCAGAAGATGGAATTTTATTTGTTGGAGGAATGACAGTTTCTGCATTTTCAGGATTAACAGCAGCTACGATATTATTAGATAAGTAGGAGGCTCGATGGCTAATACTACTTCAGGTACAACCACTTTTGAAAAAGGTTTTTCTATAGCAGACATTGTAGAAGAAGCTTATGAAAGAATCGGTATTCAAGGTGTATCTGGATATCAATTAAAAGGTGCTAGACGTTCTTTAAATATCATGTTTCAAGAATGGGCCAATCGTGGTTTACATTATTGGGAAGTAGCAAATAATAATATTACACTAGTTGCAAATCAAAATGTATATACTATGTACCGATCAACTTCTGATGGTACCTCAAGTGCAACAGCTGTTTATGGAGTAGATGATATTTTAGAAGCATCGTATAGAAATATATCTACACCTAGTAATCCTATTGATACGCCTTTAACAAAAATTAATAGATCTGCTTATCAAGCTTTTTCTAATAAATTAGCAACAGGACAACCTACTCAATATTTTGTTCAAAGATTTATAGATAAAATTACCGTTACTTTATATACAACACCTGGATCTTCAGAAGCAGGAAATTATTTAAATTATTATTATGTTAAACGAATTCAAGATTCTGGAGATTATACTAATGATGCAGACGTACCGTATCGATTTGTACCATGTATGTTAGCCGGACTTGCATATTATTTATCCATTAAATTTGCACCGGAAAGAATTCAAAATTTAAAATTATTATATGAAGATGAATTAGCAAGAGCATTACGAGAAGATGGTTCTTCTTCTAGTTCATTTATAACCCCACAAACGTATTATCCAAATGTCTAATTTAGCAAAAGGAAAATATGCACAAGCAATATCTGATCAAAGTGGAATGGCTTTTCCTTATAATGAAATGGTTACTCAATGGAATGGTTTATTTGTACATTATTCAGAAGTAGATCCTAAACATCCACAACTAGAACCTAAACCAGTTAAAGCAGATGGACAAGGTTTACCTAAAGCAAGACCTTCTAGAGTAGAACCTGCAGTTGCTTCTTTATTACCAGGTAATCCATTTACTATTACATCTGGATCCACTACTGTAAGTGTTAATGAACCTAATCATGGAAGATCAACTTCCGATACAGTTGTATTTAGAAATGTAGATGGAAGTCCAGGAGGAGTTGCTTATACAGTATTTGAAAATGCTTCAGGTTATAGTATAACTAAAATAGATTCTAACCATTATACATTTACATTAGGAGCAACACCTAGTGTAACGGAACAATCAGGAGGAATGACAGTGACTGCAGGTCCAGTTACGTTAACACCATAATATGAGCTACACTTTTTCCAATTTAAAAACAGATATTAGAAACTACACAGAAGTAGATAGTTCTGTATTAAGCGATTCTATACTAACAACTATTGTAAAAAATGCAGAAAATAGAATATATAGAGAAGTAGATTCAGATGATAATCGTTTTTATGCTACTTCTAATCTTCAAGCCGGAAATAGATATGTAACCATTCCATCGGACCTTAGAATTATTCGTTATGCACAATTAACTGATTCTAATGGAGATCAAACTTATTTAGAAAAAAGAGATACTTCTTTTATGGCAGAGTACTATAATACTCCAGGTACACAATCTGGATTACCTAAATACTATGCTAATTGGGATGCAAACTACTGGGTAGTAGCTCCTACACCAGATAATACCTATTTAATTACTTTAGCTTATGTGAAACAACCTACTTCTATCACTACTTCTGACTCTG
>Ga0196905_1001161_pt1 | contig 10139 bp, 12 predicted proteins | sample CB_VirMetaG_3_FD_169098 | JGI IMG/M metagenome (GOLD analysis project Ga0196905, IMG submission 169098) | Freshwater to marine saline gradient viral communities from Chesapeake Bay - CB_1508_1S Viral MetaG (v3) (version 3) | ecosystem: Environmental > Aquatic > Marine > Coastal | place: USA... | reverse complement strand
GTTCCTTGATAAGATCTGTAAGGTGGAACTTGAGCCTTATATTGAAAGTTGCTACCAAGAACTGGCAAAGTATGTAAATGCATACGACCAGAAGATGAAGATGAAGCGGGAGAACATCGCAGACAAAGGGATTTGGACTGCGAAGAAACGCTACATGCTCAATGTCTGGGATTCAGAGGGTGTGAGATACGAAACCCCCAAGATGAAAATCATGGGACTAGAAACTGCTAGATCATCTACTCCATCGTACTTCAGGGATAAATTATTCAAGGCATTTCAAATTATCCTAACAAAGGACAACGACACCCTGATTAATTTCATCAACCAAGTCAAGACAGATACAAAGAAGCAGGATATTGTAGACATCTCATTCCCAAGAAGTCTTAACAATCTCCATAAGTATAAAGGATCTTCTACTTTGTATGCGGATAGAACTCCAATTCAAGTACGTGGAGCTATTCTGTATAATCATTTGATCAAAACTAAAAAATTGAATAGGAAATATCCATACATTCAAGAGGGGGAAAAGATCAAGTTTGTATACTTGAAAGTTCCCAATCCAATTCAGGAAAATGTAATTTCATATTTCCAAACACTTCCTGCAGAGTTTAATTTAGAAAAGTATATTGACTATAATATGCAATTCTCCAAGAGCTTCCTTGAACCACTAAACTCTGTATTGAATTCAATCGGATGGGTATCCGAAAGACGTGGTACACTAGAAGCATTTCTATAATTTACAGAGGTTACTATGAGTTTTTTAAATAGTGTTATTAAGGAACTGGACAATGAGTACGCAGGAATCGTTGAAGATGGAGTCGCCGCAGGAGATTGTGGGGGCTTTGTTGACACTGGGAGCTATATCTTTAATGCTCTCCTTAGTGGCAGTATTTTTGGGGGGCTACCTAACAACAAGATTACAGCTCTCGCTGGTGAGTCATCTACTGGAAAAACTTTCTTCGCTCTCTCAATCGTTAAATACTTCCTTCAACAAAATCCTACTGGAGAAGTAATTTACTTTGAGACTGAATCTGCTATCACTAAAGAAATGATGACCAGTCGTGGTATTGATGCCAAGCGTGTTGGTCTAGTTCCAGTATCTACTGTTCAAGAGTTTCGTACTCAGTCCATCAAGGTCGTAGATGAGTACATGAAACTCAAGAAGGATGATCGCCCACCACTGATGTTTGTGCTAGACTCTCTGGGTATGCTTGCGACTACCAAGGAGATCCAGGATGCCACTGAGGGCAAGGAAACCCGTGACATGACCCGCTCACAGGTTATCAAATCTGTGTTCCGTATCCTGTCTCTCAAGCTTGGCACTGCAGGCATCCCGATGATCGTGACCAACCACACCTATGATGTAATTGGTTCATACATGCCAACTAAAGAAATGGGTGGTGGATCTGGTCTAAAGTATGCTGCCTCTACTATCATCTATCTTTCAAAATCAAAAGAGAAAGATGGGACTGAAGTAGTAGGTAACATCATCAAGTGCAAAGCATTCAAGTCTAGGTTTACTAAAGAAAATTCACTAATTGAAACGAGGCTATTCTATGATGAACGTGGACTTGATAAATTCTACGGCTTATTGGAATTGGGTGAGAAGTACGGAGTCTTCGTTAAATCTGGGGGTCGTTATGAAATTAATGGCGGGAAGTTTTATGCTAAGGCTATTCTTTCAGAGCCTGAGAAATTCTTCACCCCCGAAGTGATGGAGGCACTTGACGAATGCGCCAAGAAGGAGTATAGTTACGGTACAGTGGAAACTTTTGATGGAGATGATGCTTGATGGATCGAATTGAATCTAAAATTCTTTCAAATTTAATTTATGATGAAACATACACAAGAAAAGTAATTCCCTTTATTAAGGAAACATATTTTGAACTCCTCCCAGAAAAAATTGTATTCCAGGAGATTCACAAATATGTTGTGAAATATGATGACGTTCCAACCAAATCTGTATTGAAGATTGAAATTGAGAATCGAAAAGATATTTCAGATGATGCTTTTCAAACTTCAGTCAACCTAGTAAATGATTTGAAGGAAGAAAAATTCGATCAACAATGGCTACTGGATACAACTGAAAAATGGTGTAAGGATAGAGCCATTTATTTGGCTCTATTAGACTCAGTTAAAATTGCTGATGGTAAAGATAAAACCAGAAGTAAAGATTCTATACCATCTATCCTCTCAGACGCACTATCAGTATCTTTTGATGACCATATTGGACATGATTACATAGTAGATTCGGAATCTCGTTATGATTTTTACCACAAGAAGGAAGATAAAATTCCATTCGACATTGAACTTTTTAACAAGATCACAAAAGGTGGTCTGCCTAATAAGACTCTCAATGTCGCTTTGGCTGGTACGGGTGTCGGAAAAAGTCTCTTTATGTGCCATGTGGCTTCTTCCGTCCTATTGCAAGGCAGCAACGTTCTCTACATCACTCTTGAAATGGCGGAGGAGCGAATTGCTGAAAGAATTGATGCAAATCTTTTGAATGTTCCTATTCAAGATATTACAAATCTTCCAAAGAGTACATACGAGGGTAAGCTATTTAAGTTATCTGAAAAAACAAGGGGTAAATTAATCATTAAAGAATACCCTACTGCATCTGCTCATGTTGGACATTTCAAGGCACTTTTGAATGATCTAGCATTGAAAAAGGGTTTTAGGCCAGATATTATTTTTATCGACTATCTAAATATTTGTGCTTCATCAAGATATAAAGGATCCATCGTAAACTCATATACATATGTAAAAGCTATTGCTGAAGAGTTGCGTGGTCTTGCCGTTGAGTGCAACGTACCAATCGTCAGTGCCACCCAAACCACTCGCAGTGGCTATGGAAACTCTGATGTTGAACTAACTGATACCAGCGAATCCTTTGGCCTTCCTGCCACTGCAGACTTCATGTTTGCACTAATCAGCACGGAGGAGCTAGAGGGGCTTAACCAGATCATGGTCAAGCAGTTGAAGAACCGTTACAACGACCCCACCATTCATAAGAGGTTCGTCGTGGGTATTGACAGATCGAAGATGAAGCTGTATAATTTGGAGGACAGTGCTCAAAAATCCCTGATCAAGACAAGTGGATCATCTGATGATGAGTACGAAGTCAAATTCTCAAAAGAACAACGAACATTTGAAGGTTTTAAAGTATGACAAAAAAGCTAGTTAGTCTCGATGCATATCAAGAATTTGTTGGTGATACTACAAGCCTTGCATCAAGCAACCCAGAAGAATTTATTAATCGGGTAAATGGACTTGAGCGTAAGGTGCCTGAAGACAACATAAACGGGGTTGGTGTTGACTTGAATCGACTTTTGACTGCTGCTATTGGTCTTACTGCAGAAGGCGGGGAGTTTGCAGAGATTGCTAAAAAAATTGCATTCCAAGGCAAACCATACAACGAACAATCTCGTATCCACATGATCAAAGAACTTGGTGATGTTATGTGGTACATTGCACAGGGCTGCATTGCCCTCGGAACCAATATTGAAGAAGTTCTAGAGACCAATGTGGAAAAATTAACTGCTCGATATCCAGAAGGGATGTTCCGAGTATTTCATTCTGAAAATCGTAAAGAAGGAGACATCTGATGACAAATAACTACCCAGCAGATTTATTTGGTAAAAGTTGTGCTGAAATCTTAGCAGAAATACATCACATTAGATCGTTGGGTAGTTCATTTAGATTTACAGTATCTCAACACAAAAAATTTAATATTGCTATCAAGAATGCAGAGGCAGCAGTAAGCAAAAACTCTGCATTCATTAGCTTTGTTCATAAGACTCCAACTTTCTATCTCTTTATTATTTTCAAGTCATTCCTAAAAACAGGAAATAAACTAGATACATTTGAAGAATATTACACTAAAGCTATGGGGAAAGATAAGCAATCTCCATATGGATTAAAGTTCTTTAAGTTATACAAAAAAAGTTTTGAAGAATTTTACAGATTGAGCAACTATATGAACACTGCAAAAACCATTGTCGCAACTAAGTTCTCACCTAAATAATAGATGTAGAACTTTTGTTTTTGATGAAAACTTTTAGACAATTTATAACAGAAGCAAGAACTCCTGCTGGCAAAGAAGCCCAACAAAAAGGTTATACACACCTTGGGAAAGGTTACTATGCTAATGCCAAAGGAGATATTGTCGCTAAAAGTGAAAATGGTGGACAGAAACTAGTCCCTATTTCAAAAAGTGATAAGAAGAAATTAAAAGATGGTCAGCCTCTTATGGGACCATCTTCAATGGCAGATGCTCAAAATATTTCTCAACCACCAGCCCAGCAACCAGCTCAAACCACCGCAGAACAGCCACCTGAAGAAATTCAGCATGGTGATGGTCCTGCGGTGGTTATTACTTTTGGTAGATTTAATCCTCCTTCCCTAGGGCATGAAAATCTGATTAATGCAGTTCAAGAACAAGCAGAAGAACTTGAAGCAGAGTATAAAATTTATCCAAGTCGTACATCAGATAAAAAACAAAATCCATTAGATTTTAAAACTAAGTATAATATTCTTCAGCATATTTTCCCAGATCATGCTGAAAATATTGTTAATGATCCTGAGAATGGTGATAACATTTATGATATTCTAACATCTTTACATGACGAGGGATATCACCATGTTGTTATTGTATGTGGTGATGAAAACGTACAAAAGTATGAAAAAATAGCACAGAAATATAATGGAAGTGTTTATGATTTTTATGGAGTAGAAGTTGTTGGTGCTGGAATGTCTGATCCAGATACAGATAAAACTGAAGGAATTACTAGTTCTATGATGCGTAAAGCTGCTCTTGAAAATGACTATGAAACTTTTAAACAGGGTCTCCCTGGAAACGTAAGCAAAAAAGAATGCCGTGCAATTTACAGACAAGTTAGAAATGCATTGAATTTAAAGGAAGATCTTTGGAAAATATCTCCAAGTTTAGATATTGATAATCTTCGTGAAGAATACTATCAGGGAAACATTTATAACCTTGGAGAACAAGTAATAGATTCTGTAACTGGAATATCTGGAAAAATTGTTACGAGGGGATCTAATTATGTTATTTTTGTCGATGAGCAAAAGAAAATTCATCGCACTTGGATTAAGGATTTAAGTTATCATCCAGGTCCACTTGAAATTGGTACAGATGAATATCGTGAATATATACAACGAATGCATCCGACTGAACCAGTTAAATCGTTTACTAAAGGTAAACGAAAAGATAAATAATAATAAATAGAACTTCAATAACGTACAGAATATGGATTTATCTATTGTCTCCCAATTCATGTCACTTACTCCTGACATGATGTATAAGGCTACGAAGATGGTTGAAGCTGTTCAATCATATTTTCCAGGTGATGTGGATGCTCAAGAGCAGTATCTAAACGAGAATTTAATTGATCAAACTTTAGAGTATGCACTAACTCTTCTAGAGGACAAGAAAGTTAGAGACTATATGGATGTTGCTGTTTATACAAATGGCAGAACATTTAGTGCTCCTACTCTAGCACTTTATAATGTAGCTTCAATGCCTGAGATGAAGCAACGTATTCAGGCAAAGCTAAGTGCTAAAGGTGGAATGAAGAAGGAAGAGACTGAAGTTATTGCAGAGAAGAAAAAAAGACCTAAACTAAAGGGTCGCAAGTTTAATGGCAAGAATCCTTGGTGGAATTCTGATGGAGATGATACTCCATATGAAGAGGGTGATGATGTCAAGAAGACCAGAAAAGAGGCAGTAGATTACGTAGCTGAGCTTTGGAGAAACAGACAACTTCAGGAAGATGAAACTGTAGATGAGGCAATGCGTCCTGGTCCCCGTCAACGAAGACTAGCGGCTAAACAGTATCAGACATATGGTGTAACTTCAAGAGATAGAGCAAATCTTCATAACATTGCAGTTCGTGGCGATGGCCCTGGAAATCCTGGGTATGAGAAAAAATCCACTGGTGGTAAAGGTTCAAGATATGCTGGATATGGTGATCAGGGTGCTGGAAATAAAGCACGTCGCCGTCAAGGTCTAGAGCCATTTAGAGGCAGCAGAGATCCTAGAAATGAAGAGTTTACCGTCGAAGCAAAAAATAAAGAGGGTAAAGAACAAGGTGTAGATGGCAAAGCTTGCTGGAAAGGATATAAGTATGCTGGCACTGAAAGTGGTAAAGATAAGTGTGTAAAAATTAACAATGAAGATATTGATTTCGTTGCAGATTATCTAATCGCAGAAGGTCTCAATGAATATGGCATTGATATTCTAATTGAAGAAATGGGTCTTGATGACTTCTGTGATTTTGTAGATGAAATTTCATCTGAAGAGTTTCTTGTAGAGTGGAGAAGAGGTGCTGGTGGCACTAAAGTTCGTGGTTCTGGAATGTCTAAGAGTGGCAAGTCAATTGGCTCACTCAAAGGTGGTGCAAAGACTGCTGCTATTCGTGCATCGGCAGAGCACAAATCAAGAAAAGCTGAGAGAGAGAAAGAAGCATCAAAATCATCAGGAATGAAGTCTGCACTGCAGAGTCAATCTAAGATTGCAATGGCCAAGAAATCTCAGCCAGAAACTAAATCAACACCAACACAAACTAAAGAAAAGGCAAAAGGTGGTATTCTTGGAGCACTTAAAGCAAGAGCAGAAAAAGATACTGCACTCCTTAAAAGATCAGTAGACACAGCAAGACAAGTAGGAGCAAGACGTGCTGCAGAAGTTAAAGCAACTTATGATGCGGTTAGGGCAAAAGGCAGAGAAGCTGAAACATCCGCCGCCGCAACTAGGGCAAGAAGACAAGCAACTGTTACAACTGGTAGAGCAGCTAAAGCAGCAGGTAGAACTGCAGTTAAAGCTGCGGGAGCTGCTGGAGCGGCTGCAGGGCAAGCAGTAGCAGCTAGAAGATCTGGAGCAACTGCAGCTCAGGCTGCAGGTAGAGCAGTGGGAACTTTTGTTAAAAGGATGAAAAAAGAGGAGAGAGAACTTCTAACTCACTACTTCCTTGAGTCTGAAATTGCATTCAATTATGATGAAGTTCAGGAAATCTTTGAATCTCTCGATCAAGAGCATTTTGACTATTTCCTAGAGCAGGCAATGCTAATGGTGGAAGAGTCTGGACCTTCAGCTCGTGAAATTATTGAGCAAAAGCTTTGTGACACTTTTGACATTGAGAGATTTACTTTTGCGGATTGGAGACATCTAACAGAGAAAAAAACTTCTGATGATACTGCAACTTCAAAGTTTGTTAGCTTAACTCAGACAAATAGAACTGATAATACTCCAGACGTAAAGGGGAAAAGAAAGGATGGTGTAATCATCAATCCTCAAGTTGATATGAGAAGTGAAGATAAGGATCTTGAAAATTATCAAAAATCAACTCAGTCATCTATTGATAATGTAAAAAAAACCAAAAATAAGATGGTGACTAGAGCTTCTGCAAGTATTGCAGCGAACCGAGTTGAACGTGATGTTAAAACTGCTTCTAAATATGGTCCTCAGCGCCCACGCCCAGGTACAGTTGGTGCGTATAGAACTGATGAAGAAGTTGAGCATCTAGATGAAAGAAGAAGAGAAAAGAAAGGTGAGCCAAGACCTCCTGAGCCAAGTGCTGCATTCAAACTGGTCTCTAAATCAATGGGTGCAGGTAGACTAGGCGTTCAGCCAAGAGGAAAGAAAAAGACACCTGGAGAGCTACCACCTGCTGCTGGAGAGCCTGGTTCCGAAAGACAATCACCAAAACAGATAATTGATAAGCGCCGTGCTGCTGCTCAGAGAGCACAAGATAATATGTCTTCTAGATTTGATTGATTAAAAATTAGTTAATATTGATAAATAGAAGAGAAACACCTTATAGGAGGTAACTATGGGAGCACTAGTTGAAATCGTAAGACCACTTCTTCTTGCGGCAATGAATTCATGCCACACTAAAAAGCTAGTTGTGGAACTTCTAGATCGTTATGTTGCTACAACTGATAATGATATTGACAACGTAATTGCAGCAAGTGTAAAAACTGCACTTCTAAAAAATTGTAAGTGATTGAATGTTTGTTACTGAACTGGGGAGTAGAGTTAATTTTAATTCTACTCTTAGCAGGTTCAGAATACTTAGGTAAAACTAAACGATTTAAAGAAAATAGTATATTAGATTTTACTAAAAATACAATTAAACGTATGCTGGGGAGGTGACTCCCCATTTTTTATAAATACTAATAGAAAAAAATATTTTTCAGAGGATTGTTAAATGTCTCTATACGGAAGAACCGATTCTAACGCAAACAAAACAAAGGTTGAGAGAACTATCTCTGCATCATCACAGGCTAAAACTATTGTGTTTGTTGATGAAACCGAAGCACAACTAAATGAGAACCGCCAGCGTGGCATTGATGGTCCTGGTTGGTGGTCATATTTCACATATACTGATGCAGCAGGAAATACTCGCCATAAGGCAGAAAAGTTAGTTGCTCTTGCAAATCCAGATACCAACGCTAACGAAACTCAGGCCGACGATACAATCGCAGCTGACGTAGCATCTGCAGTAACTATTACTGCTCAACCAGCAAACGTAACTGGTGCTTCAACACCATTTACTGGAACTTTCGCAGTTACCACTTCGACAACTGGAACTCCTGGAACTCTCACCTATCAGTGGCAGGTTCAGACTCCAACCGGAACTCGTTGGACCAATATCACCAATGCTGGAGTATACACTGGAGCTACTACAAATACTCTAACTTTAACTGCAGCAGCTAAGGCAACTTATAATGGATATAAGTTCCGTGTGAAGATTAATTCTGCCGGTGGTACTGAGGAAGTAATCTCTAATTCAGCTACCTTAACTTATGCCTGATAACAAATGAGATTTACTGAATTGAATGATGATAACTTTTTGTTATTTGCAATTAAACATTATGACAACCCAAATGCATTAACAAAAGATGATTTTCTTGAAGACCTGAAAAGGTTTAAGTATATCAAAAGATTACTTAAAAGATACGATAAAACAGGAATTTTAAAAACTCATCTTTTGTTAAATCATATTATTGTTGTATATAATATTTTTGGTGATGCTGCTACTCCAATATTGTTTTTTAAAATTGAAACCCAATATTGGAAGTATTTGAAATCTTTTATATTATTTTTAGATAGACTGGAACCAGATACTATTCCTCATATAAGTCCAGATAATTATTGTTTAGAAGAACTTAATAAGATATGAATTATAACGAAGAAGTTGCTGCTAATAGTGTTGGGGATGGATCTGCAGTGTCTATTCCTCCAAGTGTAGAACCACCTGGAATTCCTGCGTCTAAAAGAAAGAAAAGAAAAAAGGTAAGTGAGCAAAGACTATTTGAAAGCGGCGGCAAAGTAATTGATCAATTAAAGCAAATTGCATTAGCTGGTCAACAAGGAGTTGTTATGTTTGATAATGGAGAGAAAACTCAAATTTCTCCTGACAATGCAAATAAATTAGTTGACTTGTATCGAAATTTAAATGCTAGTAATAGAGTTAAAATGATTAAAACAATCAATTCATCTTCTGCTGGATTTGAAAAAATTTCGACATTTGCATCCTCCAGAGGTGTTCAGCCAGCACAGTAACATCAAGAGGTAGCATGTTTCAGTCTCAAACTACAGAAACAAAGTTAGCTTTGCTAGAAGAGAAGCTAAACATTTACGAGCAAATGATGAAGAAGATTGAATCTGCTATTGAAAAAATTGGAGAGACTAGTCAAAATATTAGTAAGATGCTTGCTATTCATGAAGAGAAAATAGATCAATCATCTAAGTCTGATGAAGTTCTCGTAAAAATGGTAAACGATATTAAAAAATTGAATACTGATGAGCATAATAAAGTCCTCAAACGAGTTGATGATATGGAAAAGACCCTTGGGGATTTGATGAAGTTTAGGTGGCAGGTGGCCGCCATCTCGGGGGCAGTTGTATTAGTGGTCGGCTTGGTGGTCCCATTCATTGACAACATGCTCATAATGCCCTATAATGGAGGGACTGAGCAAACCACCAAAAAATGAGTTACATTGATCACAAATATATTAACCTCATTTCAATCAGACTAAGCAAATTTCAAAAGAAGCAAGATAATCTATACAATTTTAGATGTCCCTATTGTGGCGACTCTGCGAAGTACAAAAAC
>Ga0196905_1001147_pt1 | contig 10232 bp, 11 predicted proteins | sample CB_VirMetaG_3_FD_169098 | JGI IMG/M metagenome (GOLD analysis project Ga0196905, IMG submission 169098) | Freshwater to marine saline gradient viral communities from Chesapeake Bay - CB_1508_1S Viral MetaG (v3) (version 3) | ecosystem: Environmental > Aquatic > Marine > Coastal | place: USA... | reverse complement strand
TTCACAGCTTCGTCCTGATCTTTTAGCCTCTTTAACTGCAATCGAGTTATCGTCCCCTCACGAGGATCTTCTCCCTTCTGAACCATCAGCCAAGCTTTCTCATGCATCTCTCTGGCATCTGAGAGCCGAACTGTGGGATAGCTTCCCAAGCTGAGTTTTAGTTGTTTGCCGTGAAGACGAAAAGCGTAGAACCAGAACTTTCCATCATGGCGGACCTCTAGATTCAGTCCGTAGCCATCGGAGTGTTTGATTGTTCTGAGTCCACCCTTTTCATCTGATTTTGGTTTGGAATTTCTACAGAGGACGTCAGTGAGTTTGCGTTTGGTGGGATCCAATTGACGAGACATAGTGTTGGAACCTGTTGGAGGTGTTCAGTATTGTCTGAACCATTCATGTTCAGAAACAGAAACAATTACTCGCCAACAATTTCGCCAACAAATTTAATGGCTGTCAATGGATTTTTATAGACTGAACTGGAAGAGGAATGATCTTTGATATGCTTGGATCTCAGTATTTACCTGAGATTAACGGTCTTTCATGGAAAGTAAAAAACTTTTGTGGAATCCACGTTTTGTTTTCTATATCAAATCAAATCTTGCTGATGATTGCTGATTCTAAATTGATGTAAATCATTTTTAGCCAACAAACTCGCCAACAAACTGACTTGTCAGGAACCTGAAATCGTCCAGATTTTTACCTCTGTTGAGACTGTTTATTGAAGTTCACAATGGTCCCCAACGCAATATCGTTGTTCAATCAAAACTCTATTCCCAAACGAAGTCGAGAGAGTTCAAACCTCTGTCTAAAAAAGGAAAACTTGTTGGAGATTTATTCTGACAATTCTCTGAGGAATGAAAGGGGGGGGTACAAAATTGGGTGTCTGCTGTCTGTAGTACATTCGGTTCCCACTCACGGGGAGAAATTGCTATGGGCTGTGTTGAATGGACTGACAGATGAGAGCAGTTAGAAACTTCTTTTGGATCTAACAGTCTCGGTTGTTGATGGAGCCGTCCGGCATCTTAGTTTTGCAGAATTTTGCCTCTGAAAAATTTGCTTCATTGAAAAATATTATTCCATCATCTGCTCCAGATAAATTGGCTCCTGTGAGAATCGCATTTTTGAAATCGGCATTTTTTAAATTGGCATTGCGGAGATCTGCATATCTCAAATTTGCTTTGTGAAGGACAGCACCCTCTAAATTGGCGTTGGTCAAAACAGCATTTTGAAAATCGGCCTCTTCTAAGTTTGCTTTCTGGAGATTGGCATCTTGTAGATCTGCTTCTCGAAAAATAGCTAATTTCAATTGAGTCAATGGCAATATGCTTTTCTGTAAATTGGCTCTGTAAAAATTCGAACCTCCCATTGATGAAGAGCTAAGGTTTGCTCCTCTCAAATTGGCTTCGGTGAGATCTGCTCGACTAAGATCCACTTGATGCATCGTAACACCACTCAAATCTTCACCTCTTAAGTCACAGGAATTACATTCTCTCTTTTCAAAAAGTCTCTTTTTTCCTGTTGTTCCACCCAAATTCTCTTCAAGCTCTGAATATATTTTTTCAGAACCTTCAATAAATACTCCGTCTTTCCAAAGTCCACTCTGCTTTTGGCCATCTGGATATGTCAGAGTGCCTTGACCATTTGCTAGACCATTTTCCCATTCACCAACATATTCTGCAGAGTTTGACCAAGTAAATGTTCCAAGGCCACTAAAATCGCCATCTTTCCAATTGCCGACATACCTGAACCCTTCCGGGGAAGTGAGTGCCCCATGTCCATCAGGCAGGCCATTTTTCAAATCACCCGTGTAAACAAGATCCTCACGAGAATTTCCAATGACTCTCCAACTACTGGCTGAGGAAAACAGATCTTGATAGTAATCAGTCAAACTCATGTAACGGGTCTGCTGACCTAGACTCGGTTGGGTTTCATTATTTCGCGGTGCATTCTTCCAGTAGCTGACTTTAGATTGGGCTCCAGATCTTAGATCAGCATCTTGATTTGAGTACGGATTGTCCTCAGCCCAGTTACTGAGAAATCGTTGCCAAGACTCAATTTTGACTTCATTCCCAACATTTTGTTTTTCAAAAACCAGAACTCGCTCGTAGTCCTGCTGCATAGTCTGCTGCCAATTCTGCCACTGAATCCGAATTCTCTGCTCTTCAATTTTCGCTTGCTGTAAGGCATCGACCTTCTGTTGGAGATCAGTCAGTTTAATCTTATTAGAATCCGGTGGTGGATCAAAGACCGGTATAAAATAGAAATCTCCTGTGATTGAGGAGGAATCCCATGGAACCTGCCTGTTGTTGCTATCTCGTTGAACATCTGCTCGGACTCGCTTGAAGACTTCCTCTAACTTCAGTCCAGGAGTTTTCATATGCTCCAAGAGTTTTTCTGTGTAGAGACCATTGCTTCCATCTCCATCAGCTGCAACATTTCCAGGCGCTGTCGCATACGAAATGAAGGACCCAGTCGGAGCAATTACCTGTGCAAGGCCACGATTCGTACTTCGGAAGGATCGGGCAAATGGATTGTTTCGACAGGCATCTAGAATCACCATGTTCATTCCGTTGCCAGCAGCATTCATCTGGGCTAGGAGTTTTCCCAAGGGCACTGCATCATAACGAACATCTTCTTGGGTACTTGGATTGATATCTACTGGGAGAAGATAGTTCTCATCGTCAAATTGCATTCCATGTCCAGCATAAAAGAAGAGTCCAACGCCGTTGTTTTCTTTTAATTGATTTCCAAATTCTCGGATCGCGGTTTCCATCTTTTGCTGGTCAGCATCAATCAATGTAGTGACATCAAAATTCAGTTCTCTCAAAGTCTCACTGATTGCCTTAGCATCATTGCCAGGATTTCGAAGGAAACCTGCAAAGGTATATTCTGAATTGCCGATGACGAGGGCATCTCGAGCGTTAGATCGAGGTTTTTTTGCCACTGGACGAATAGCTCTTTGATCATCCTGTACCATTGGAAGAGTATTGACATTCTCACTTTGCTTGCTGCATCCAGACAACAGAATCGACAGACATAGCAAACAGAGGTAAATCAAATACTTGTTCATCATCTCAATTACCATGAGTTGATTTGTTCTCCGTGATGAAAACTTTGAAAACAGCAGCGATAGAAAACGTAGACATGATCAAACCCAAGATTGTTGATCCACCTGTAATGGAGCCAAATTTCCAATCAAGAATTTTAAGTTCATAAAGCAGATTGAGGAAGATGAGATTGGCCACCACAACAACCACCATTGCCAACCAGAAGTAAAACAGTTTGAGAAACTTTTGCACGGCCTCTCCAGTAGTTATTCTTGATCAATCACACAAAGCCTCACAGGGAATTCCGTCACCATCTCTGTCCAGATTCTTCATTCCACACTGGATCAGGTACGCCTTCGCTTCATCGCAGATCGACATATCCTTGCAGTACTTTTTCGCTGAACAATCTACTTGAGCCACTGGAAGCTTTGCGCTGAATGGATTGATCGAACCACTGCATTCTTCAGCCATGATTGGCAGCTCTGCTTCAGTACCGAGGAGAGATCTCAGGACTTCAATTTCCTTGGCATCTGCAGTCAATCCCCACTTCAGTTTTACAGCAACCCAAGCTTGTGCATAGTCCACCTGGTACGCCTGATTTGGTGGCAACCATTCTGCTGGATCACCAGCACCCTTCTGTCTGTTGAGACCACGATCTACTGCAATCAAAGTGTTTGGATCACTCAGGTCATTGGCGTAGTCTCTGCGCTTGTAAGCGTCCCAGGCATGACCTCCAGATTCATGAGCTTCTTTCAAGGGAACCAGGTGGTCAATATCCAGCTGACTGGCATCTGTAATAGTTCGTCCACTGTAGGGGTCATTCCAGCTTCCTGAAACTACTCGACAACCCTTGGAAGTTTTGAATCCAACAGGTGCAGAAGATTCAGCAATAAGCACTTCATGACGAGCATTCTGGCAGTCTCTATCTTCATCTACCCAGTGTTTCCAAGATTTGCGGTCATAAGCTGGACAATCTGAGGAATCAGCGATCAAAGGGGTTGCAGTCAAAGTCAGGAAGATGAATAGAAGGAAAACCATGAAATTTACTGATTATTCTGAAAAGAACGGATTGTTGATTTTAGGAATGAAGTGAGTCGATTAAGAAACCAACAAGAATTGTGGTCGGTTAGTTACTGGCCTCATCAATTGCCTCTTGAGCTTTCTCTTTAATACGCTCGATGTCGTAACCAGCATTTTCAACATATTCCTCGATGCAATCGATATATCTTCGAAGCTCAAAATTGTAGAGATCAACATCTGAGTTGTAGGAGTCAATTTCCCACTGACTGTCCAATGAATATGGTCTGATTGGTTTCAGAGGCTTAGCGCATTCGTGTGATGGATAACCAAACATTCCCAAGTTGGTCCCCCCAAAAACAATTGCAAACGCCATAAAAGGGACAAAGAAGGAAGTTACGCAAAAACAAATGAGTACCAATCGTGAGAATAATGGTTTCATTGATAGCACTCCAAAATCGAATGTCTGTTTGAGCAGTTAGCTGAGATTAGGTCATCAAATGCTCTTGAAGTAAGCCTCATCAACAAACACATCTTCAATTGTTCTTTGTTTAACCTGAATTCCCATTCCCAGTTCCTTCAGTTTTTTTACCAACTCTTCTCCATCCAACAGATCCAACGGTGGTGCTCCATCACGGTATGCTTCTCTTCGTGCTTCTCGAGAGAAAGTTCCAGTAGTAATCAGTAATCCCTTGTCTGCTCTTCCAACCATTGCACCACGAAAATCTCGGACTACAGAAGGTGAGATGGAACCATTGTATCGTTTGCACTGAAAGAAGACATGAAAGGACATCAGACCACCTAATCGCAATATTCCTTTCCCATCAATTCCACCATCTCCAGACTGACCAGTAACCTCAACAGAAGTAAATCCAGATTCTCTCAGGATCCGTTGACACAATACCTCGAAAGCATCTGGTTTCATCTGCTTTAGTAGGTCCAATACCTGGTCCTGCCACTCCAATTTAGACTCTTCTTGAGTTTCTTCAGCGATTGGATCTGGTTGTGGTTCATTCAATTTTTTTCGTTTTCGGGATTCGACATATTTTGTGACTTTTTCACGAGAAATCGTCTTTAATTCTTGTCCCTTCAGTGTCAGGGCCCAAACCCCTCTAGATGAGTTTTCAAAGACACCATAAGTTTTGAGATTCGTTCTTGCCCAAGCAAGTCTGTAACTGAATCTGGTGGTATTGCCTCTGTGAATTTGTGAAGTTTGTTCCTCTGTCAGGTTCATTATATCTGCCACTGCTTCTTCTAATTCAATCGTAGTTGCAGACCCCCCCAAGTCTTTCATTGCTTTGAAGAGTGGTTCATACAAAGAATCATTTTTCAGACCTGCCATTTGATTTCTCGGATCTGATTGTTGTCATAAGAATCTCAAATGTACTGATATACTTCGACAGCACTTGTTAACAACTGTCTATCTCTCAAACTCAGCTTATTTGATCAAGTTTCTTCAGTCTTTTGATTCATTTGTTCATTCTTGAAGCTTTGCGTTTGATCTTCCTAGTTTGAGACTGGATCAATTGCTTCTTGTTCTTGAGAAGAATTTCAGATTCTTCAAGGAGGGACAGTAACTGGTACTGTTGCAGGGTGGGATACGTGGCGAAGTTCAAGTCTCGGTCGCTAGTCTCTCGGATGATTTTGAGGAATAGAGTGCCAACTAAGGCACTCTTCGGTGGATCGACTCTGCCTGTCTCCCATTTCCAGACTTGGATATAATTCACACCAAGCAGTTCTCCGAGTTCTCGGAGGCTGAGACCAAGATCTTCTCTAAACTCTCTGAGCCATTGATGAGGAGTCTCGGATTCCTCTGTGAAGAAATCGGCTCTAGTCATCTCAAAGAAATTTCGTCCAGGTGATCTATTCTCCTGCTTTTTCATTAGACCTCACGATTTTTCTGAATTCACTTCGGACAACAGAGCATCGTGGAGTTTCGGAGGAGAAACGAAGATCCGTTTTTCCAGTTCATCACTGTGGTACATGATTCTCATCAGAAGTGCTACGGTAGCCACTGACTTTGGAAAACTTTGATATCCGGATTCAAACTTAGTGTAATTTACTCTGGTATAACCGAGTACGTCCGACATCTCCTGCTGAGTGAATCCGAGTTCTGTTCTAATTCCACGTAACCATTCCCCAGGACTTTTGTCTCCGAAGAAATCTTCATCGGTCATGGTCTGTAGACAAGCATTTGATGCCAGTGTCGCTTTCCTGATCATGTTCCTCCCGAGACTAAATCTTCTGTTGATCGATGGTGTCGAAATGACAGGAATACAGGGTTTCTACTGATCAAGACTACCAGTTTTTTCTGGAAAAGATGTCAATTTTTGATTCTGTTTATTGCAACTCGAAAGAGATGTTTGAGACGGAAAATTATGAACATTCAGGGACTGGGAAGAATTTCTCAGGCAGTCATGGGAGTGATGGACTCACGAGGTCGGAACCAGTTGGATTCAGTTGGAATCTTACCATTTCTGGCTCACAGATAATCCGGAAGAATAGTTCGGAAAGAGGTCGGATTGGGTTGGATCCCCCTTTAGGGGGTCCCACCCATCCAACCTTCCAACTCTTCTGGATCTGTCAGCTTGGTAATGAACTTCCCGGTAAATTGATATTGAGTTCCAATGGCTTTTGATTTCTGAAGGTCGTACCAGATGGTTTTCATTTGCTGATCTGTTTTATCCAGTTTTTCCTTCAACCTATCTTTCAGTGTCTTCGCTTCGACCTGATTCTCCGATTTCGTTTCATCAACTAGTCTCGTAAAACAAGATACAAAGGCCAATTGATTGTTCCCATGGTTTTGAACTTTTTGCTTCTCAACATATCCAACCTGTTCCAGTACTCCGGAGGTTATAGGTTCCCCATCTTCGTCAGTCATGTTGACTTGAATAAACTGGAAAGACATTGGATCAAATGGTTCAGCCTCTCTTTGCTTCGTGTTCGTGATGATCTGCTTGCCCTTCTCCTTTTTGATGAAAATCTCTGTGTCCAATGCTCCACGAAGTGCAGTTGAGCCACGAGGACCTTTTTCATGTGCTTTCCCTGAATGATGCACAACCAGAATCGTTGCACTATAGAATTGCTTCAGTTGATCAAGCGTTCGGACAAAACCTGACATATCGATTGCAGTGTTCTCATCTCCTGAATAGTGCCGGGCAAGCGTGTCCACGATGATCATTTTCACGTTCTCATAATTGACCTCCTCAATAGCTTTCTGGATCTCAGGAAGACATTTTTCGGAATTATTGAGATCAATTGCATAAGACGTAATACCGAAGGCAGTTGGAACTTCTATCTCATTTGCGATACTCCAGGCATGGGCTCTCCTGGCGATTCCGTCTCTACTTTCCCCAGCCATGTATATGACATCACCTTGTTGAACTTCACGGCCCTTCCAACGGAGTCCTGTTGCCACACAAGCACCAAGATCTACAGCAAAGAAACTCTTCCCACACCCAGGCTCTCCGTAGACCAAGGTCAGTTCTTCTTGTACGAGAATTCCATCTACTAACCAATTTATCTTCCTCCGGGGAAACTCTGGGAGGCGAGTGATGAAAAACTTCTGCTTGGAAGGAATGGTTTCAGAAACCTTCGTATTTGGTCTGATAGGCACAATGGAATTTGACTCCACCATCATTCTCCTTATGTTCTCGGACCCAGAGTGGCCTTTCAGCCACCCCGGAAGCGAAGTTAAAAGATTTCCTCAGTATCCAAGACTGGTTGCTGGGATTTTTTCAGGTCTCTGATCAGAAAATTCTGAGTCAGCTCTCCACTACCTTTTTTATGATTCTTGACGATCAGCATGAATCGGGACCGACTCGCTTTCTGATCAGCCAACCGAAAAAAAGTTTGGAAATCCTCAGGCTCTGAAACTCCCAGCAGTACCTTACAAGCACGCTTTGCCTCGGACTCAAAGAAAGAATTCACTTGGGGGAAAAGTGCCTTACCGGTCCTACCAGCATCAGTTCTAAATTCAACAAGCAGCATCCGGTCTCCAGCCTTGGTATCTTTCCAGTCCATCCGGAGCATTGTTGCTGGATATTCTCCCTCATCAAATGGGAGGTCTTCGGAAAATCGTTTTCCAAAAATGGACATAATAATCTCTCAAGAAAAGTTGAACGAAGTCCTTCCTGATTGCTCAGGCTAATGAACTTAATTTGATGGGCTTTGAACGATCTGACGTTGTATCCAATCCTCGACATCCGATGAACGCCAACGACTGCTACGACCGATTTTGATGGGCTGGGGGAACTGACCAGACTCGATGAGTTGGTAGATCTTGGATTTGCGGAATCCGATGACAGATTCCAATTTTCTTAATGGAAGTAAAGTTTCCATATGTCTCCTGAAGGTGAGGTATGCCATCGGGTTATTCCGATGACTTGATTCACTTTTACAGAAGTCCGATGAATTGTTTTGGACATGTCTAATTAATGTCCCAACTTTTTTATACGCTTGCGAGTGACAGCCCTTCTGAATGTTTCTTTGCTGACTGAATAAGGTTCAGTATCAGACGGAAGTTTATATTGGGTTACTTCTGGTTCTTTTTTGTCGACAACTAAAGGTTCTCCATCAATTTGGAATTCACTCTGTGCATCTAATCTTCGAAATTCTCTCCAGATCTGCTGAAATTCTGTTACTCCCTCATCAATTTTTTGATCAATAAACTGGGTATGCGGGCGGAAAGCCCCTCGTGGTCGCCCCTGAGATCTTTTTAGACGAACCATTCCGTAATTCCTTCCAAAACGTCCTCGGAGTTTTCGCTCAAGGAAATCATAGTCTCCCATCAGATCATCGAGAGTGTTTCTTACTTGTTCAATATTCTCAGGGCTCACAACCTTCGTGATTATGATTTCCCAGGCATCAAGAAAAGCTTTCTCTAGTTGGCTGGACTGTGTTTGCTTATCTGATGCGATTGGGATATCCCCTTGGGCCATAGGGGGTGATTCGTCGATCACTACTCTCTTGTATTGTTGAACCCAACTCTTGAAACCTTCTAAGAGAGACTCAACCATCTTTTCCTGAGGTAATATTTCTTCAAGAAACCTAAGTTCTTCCTCTGTTTGAGGTTTATCTTCTGCCATTTGCTTCCTCTGACATTGCTTCATCCAGTTGGTCTGCCCACCATTGAAGAATCTTTCTCCTCTGCTCCAAGTACTGAGCACGGTTGTAAGCAGCACGAACCTCATTTTTCTCGGAATGAGCTAGAACCCATTCAATGGCATCACGGTTCCACAGACCCGACTCATTGGCATGAGTACTAAACGTGGAACGAAATCCATGCGGATGTACTTGTTCAGGAGAGTAATTCATGTTGAGCATAATATTCTTGAACAGTGGTCCCCCACAAAGGCCGTCATCTGCCTTTCCTGGGAACAACCATTTGTTACTCCAATTGTAAGATTTGATACGCTCCAGGAGCGATACTGCTTGATGACTAAGGGGGACAAGATGCTCTCTAGACGCTTTCATGTACTCAGACGGTATAAGCCAAGTTGGTTTTTCCCCATCGAGATCTCTGAAATGTTCCCATCTTGCCTTTTGGACATTCTTTGATCGGACAACTGTAAGAATCAAAAATTCGAGTGCCAGTTTAGATTGCGTGACTACTCTGGATTGTGAATCTTTGAGACTTCGCAGGAAGTCTCCCATTTCGTGGAACTCCAGAAATTTCCTATGTTGACTTCTGTGCCTTTGAAGGTCGGGAGCATATTTAACAGCCTCCGCAGGATTGTTTTCACAGAGTTCGTGTAACCGAGCATAATTAAAAATTTCCTGCAGCATAGTTCGACAAAGATCCATCATGGAGGTTGATCCTCTTGCGGAAATTGGGTCGAGGACATTGAAAATATCTGCATTTTTCAGTTCGGAAATTTGACGATTCCCAACAACGGGAAATACATCATTTTGCAGAAGAGCTCGTCTACTCTGAAAGGTTGAGTAAGTCCATGAAGGTTCCTTTTTGATAAGCCACTGTTCGGCAATCAGTCGAAAGGTCCGATGGCTTTTCGCTTCCTCCTTGGCCCTCTGCTCAAGCTTCACAGCTTCGTCCTGATCTTTTAGCCTCTTTAACTGCAATCGAGTTATCGTCCCCTCACGAGGATCTTCTCCCTTCTGAACCATCAGCCAAGCTTTCTCATGCATCTCTCTGGCATCTGAGAGCAGAAC
>Ga0196905_1001141_pt1 | contig 10273 bp, 18 predicted proteins | sample CB_VirMetaG_3_FD_169098 | JGI IMG/M metagenome (GOLD analysis project Ga0196905, IMG submission 169098) | Freshwater to marine saline gradient viral communities from Chesapeake Bay - CB_1508_1S Viral MetaG (v3) (version 3) | ecosystem: Environmental > Aquatic > Marine > Coastal | place: USA... | reverse complement strand
TTTATTTTTTGTCAAGCCTTGAGAGAAAATTGCATTTGACTGGTTGAATAGTTTTTTTATCGTATCCCTATGTTTGAACCATTTACAGCTACTCTTGGCCTGCTCTCAAGTGGCATGGGCTTGCTTGGTGCATTTGGTGGAAAGCAGCCAGAAGGAAGATTAAGTCCTGAAATGATGGACACTTCTTTCTCGCTAATGAACAACAACCAGCCCCATGGTGACTTTTTAAGCCAATACATGTCATACATGGGAACTCCTCAATCAACACCGCATATGGGAAGCTCGTTCATGTTCCCGTCAACCTATCAAAATAACCCAAATGGCATGCTTTGGGATAATAGTTTTTTTAACTCAAATACAGGATTCTTTTAATCATGGGCCTTTTAGATACAGCAGGAAAATCCGCCAAAGATATTGGCGGAGGTGGATTATCGATACTCAATGGAGTACTTCAGCCAATCGTTGGACTCGGCGGGGCTATTGGCAATGCTTTGGATAAAATCTATCCTAACAACATTGGCCACAAATTTAAGGACTTTCAGGTTCTGAATGAAGTCTGGGATCCGCTGGCAAATATCGGCAAGCGATTCGGAGGGGCACTAAAGGGATTTGCACAAGATCCTAATGCGAAAGATAAAAAGAAGCCTGCGGTTAAGTTGATGGACACATCTCGTGCCAAGGACTACTATCATTCACCTGGATATGTGCAACCATACTCAGGTATTGGCCTTGAGAGCTTTTATGCCAGCCCGGAGCCTACTATGGAAGTGGGTGGGGGTGAGGACTCCTATGATATTCCTGGAGTATCATCCCCTTCTTCTATTGAGATGCCAAATGTATTTCTTGATGTGATACCTGATCAGTTTACACCTGTGCTTGGGTATGGCTATAGCCGTAATTACTCAGATGGAGGCATGTCGGTGCCTTCAGCGTATAATCCGCAGAATGATCCTGCCTACACTGAATACATGTCGGTGCCTTCAGCGTATAATCCGCAGAATGATCCTGCCTACACTGAATACATGGAGTCTCCTGATATTATTAATTCAGCCCCTAACAACAATCGTGCAGGAGCCCTGCCAATGCTTCCGGAAATAATTCCGGACGGCGAAGGGGTGTCTGGTTCAATTAGTGCCTCAACAATGCCTCCTTTTACTATTCCAACAGTTGGAGATATTTTTGCTCCTGGAAATATGGTGTCAACTATACCTCGCAACATTGCCGCCCCTTCCGGAGATTCCATGATCCCGAAACAGAACTCACTCACAAATGATTTAGAGTGGGTTCCAGGAACCTCTGTCATTGATCCATTTACGGGAATAGAAACTACTACGCCCGGATATTACATTAAGCGTTCTGCTGGTTCTGTTAAACAACTGCCTGCAAAAACCCCAGAGGACGCAGCATACGATAGTTATTTAAGCAACTGGGGCGGAGGTCTTTAATGGCCAGACTATTGCTTAAGCGACTTCCTGAATGGTGGAAGGTTGCCAGCATGAAGCATGGTGGCATCCGGAAGTTGGTGAAAATGATATGTGGTCTACCATTCCTGATTGCCTCTCTGATCTTCATGAGGAGAGCGGAGTACTTCCGGAGAATGAGGGCATGCTACTCCTGTCCTATCTTCGATCCGCAAAACAAAAGGTGCAAGCATTTGTTTGTTGCAAACATGGGCTGCGGTTGCTACACTCCTTTTTCAAACCTGGTCCAAGATAAGTGCTGGTACAGAAAGCACATGCTGGACGATGAATTTGGCTGGGACTCCAGCGAATCAACACTGAACACATAAAAGCAATGACACCGAATGAAGAGATCCCCACTGAAACGCAAAACTCCATTGAAGAGATCGCAGAAGCCGATGGAGCTGAAGTCACGACTGAAGCCGATGAGCAAAAAGCGAGAAAAAGAGATAAAAGAATACAGCGTGCTAAGAAAAGACTTTTTAAGTCAAAACCAGTGCTGCCAAGTGGAGTCATGCGAACGCACTTCCACGGATGTTCACCATGTCAAAGGCCGAGGAAAGTACTATCTCGACATTAGTACATTTATGGCCGTGTGTAGGCCGTGCCACGACAAGATACACTTCGGGGATTCGAAGTGGGCAAGAGAGAAGGGGTATTTGGCTTAGCGAGGCTTCCCAAAGAGGAAGCGTAGCACACACCAGAAACGGGCCTTAAGCACTGATACGCCTTCAGTTGGTATAGCTGATGCGATCTTATCAAAATCCGGTGCCCTGCGTACCTTACACTTCATGACGGGATATTTCTTGTCCGCCTTATCCACAAACTGGCTGAATCTCCATCGAATGGAGCTTACCTCTCTGTTTGTGCCCTCATAGATCCTTTTGTGCTGTCCGTCGATTGTAGATGCGATATATGCCTTCATCTTTGTTCTTTCTCCAGGTTGTGAATTGCCTCAACTATACGAGAGTCCCATTCGTGAACATGACACTCTGGATTCTCACGCAGTCTTTTCAGCTCTTGAAGGACTTCTCGGATTGTGAGTCCTTCAGGAAGGAGGGAATATCCCTCGTAACGCTTAGGCTTAGTTTTTGCCATTGGCCTCTTTCTTTTTACTCAGACCCTTTAGAGCAGCAAGCCCATCTCCTTCCTCATTAAGGCTGGGATCAAGGCGAGTAGTCGGCTTCACTTTTTGCGGCTCCTTTGCTTCTGCCACTGGTGCATTTTCCTTGGCGACAGGTACAGGCTTTTGTGATTTCATGGCGTTACTGATGGAGATCCCTGCTGGTTCAGGGAATGCCTGATCGTAGGCACTCAAAACCTCCATGCCTGCCTGAATGCAGTTTGCTGTCGGCATCTTACCGTCACTCATCCTGGCAGCGATGCATTGAGCAAAAACTCTCCGGCGTTCCTTTTCGTGTCCGACTATTGAAAAATACTGTTCTTCTTGAGTGAGGTCCATGTCTATTGATTCCTGATATGTGTTGATTCTGTTGGTTGAAAGGTCGGTTTTTATTTTAATAGACCGAAGATTACAAGGTAAAAATAATGCCTGTCTCTCCAGGCTGTCACTGCCATTGATTGCCTCCCTTTAGGTCGCCGCAGTTCTGCCCGCATTTACACAGTGGAGGTCTCGTGGGACTCTTTATCCAATATCATTGTCCAAAGCCTTCAGTAGCGGGGTGTAGATTGCCCTTGCTGATTGGAAGCTGAAATTACTTTCTGAGTGCTAAGAGTGAGATGCCTATTGCCACTCCTGATAGGATTATGGTAACAATGGATAGGAAGGGGGAATCACTATTCTCTAACTTCCCCTCCATTTCTTTGCCCCAGACAATCAGATCCTCGTGTGGCTTTTCTTTCTCCTTATCAGTATCTGGTGATGGACTTCGGGGGGCAGCAAGCGGCTCGGTATCATTACATGTAGGCTTATACATCTCCGCATACTGATCCCAGGTTCTGAACTTTGGGGTAGCGAAACGCAAGGCAACTCCCTTCAGAGTTCTGTCAAGCTCCTTGGCGATATTCGGCAGGGGCTCGCCCAGCATATACATCTGAAACATTGTGTCCTCTTCATGCGGGAGCCACATCTTGCAGTTGTTCTTCACGTCTGGAGACTTTCGAGGCTTAGACTTTGGCCCCTCGCTGCTCCCTGTCAAAATACGAACCCTTGCTTCAATTGTCTCAATCGATAGCCCAAGGTCGGCTGCGATATCTGAAAATGATCTCCCTGATGCTACTGACTGAATTATGAAGTTATCGTGTAGTGTTGCGTCACTCATGGCTATATGGTTTGTGTTTGAGAGTTAAAACTTTTTGCCGCCATGCATTTTGGGGCGTGTCTTATTAAACGCCGTTTTTGCACGCATGGCCCCCATGATGTAGTCTTCATCCTCGAAGTATGTGGTAATAAGCTTCACGCATGAGCATAAGGATAATGAAGTCTTGTACCTACTGACATCTATATCACTTTCCCGCAGGGCTTCAATTGCGTTCGATAGATGCATGTTGACCTCGTTGAAAAAATCTTCATCATCAAAGTCAATGTCCAATGGGGCATTGAAATCAACAACATCATAGTTATGGCCTGCTCCAAAATCCAGGATGCGGATAACGACATCTGCCAGCTCGGCTTGTAAGCCGGAGAATTCCGGAATCTTGTCGTCAGGCGGATTGCCAGCCTTGCGAGCAAGATAGGCTTCTGTTACCTCTGAGTGCATGAGGGCAATACACTCACCCTTATTCCTTGGATTGTCCCACCAGCCTTTTTCCTTGGCCGTATTATGGATGCCAATCTGCATAGTCTTGAGTTCTTTTTCGATTTTATTCATACCTTATGTGTTGTAGGGTTGCACCCAAAAACCCCGCTGCCTTGTTACAGGACAGCAGGGCCATCATGGTTTCTACACACCTGCAGAAAGTTAGTCAGTAAGAATCTCCCAGTCTTTGGAAAGCATGTCAGTCTGTGAGGCAAGCCATCCGGTAAGGATCTTCTTGTCTGCGGTGAACATGCGAATACTACCAAGGGCAGAGAAGGTTTCCCCTCCAACCTCGGCCTCAATAACCTTGCGAAGTGCAGGATCATGGATCGCCTTGGTTGGGATGTTGTCATCCGCAGGAAGCAGGAAAAGGAACATCCCTTTGCCGTTCCATCCCTTGCGAGCGACACGCTGGCCATGCTCAAGGGCATGCAGGGCATCACCAAAGGTAAGCTCTCCATTGGATCGATGGTGTTTATCAAAAACCACTTTTGGGCACCAAGAGATGTATCCCTCATGGTCTGGATGGTTTGGCTTATTGTCCGGATCGGCTGGATACTCTACAAGCATACCGACTTCGTCAGCATCTTCATCATCGGGCATGTCCCATCCACGATATTTATTGTAATCGCCACGAGTAATTTCCATGGCTTTGATTGCCTTGATTCCGAAGAAGATCTCCATATATGGCTCCATTTACTTACTTTGTTTTAGGTTAAAAAGATCGGGGCAGGTAGTCAGCCTGCCCCTTGCATGCACGGCTCTCGTCAGCATGCCAGTGACTCAAAAGGACGAAAACCCAACGTGGTAATCAACGCCCCGGCCAGAGATAATACTACACAACTACACGGAATGAACGAGTTTTGATGAACGGACATATACCAGGTAGTCATAATGCGGAATTAATGTATGACGTTAATTGAATTATTGTCAAACATCTTTTGCGAGTTTTTTCCAAAATTCATAATCCAGCAGACGGAGCCTCATAGACTCCCATTCCCTTCCTGCAGCCCTGCGGGTAATATCCTTCACTTTTTCAATGAAGTCTTTCGCCTCCTTCTTCGAACCGTAGAAAAGGTATTCGTTGTGGATTTTACACCTGATATCTACTGCTTCAGTCATGGCTTGGTTCTTTGATGTTTAAGGTATCCCACTCCTCTACAAAATCCACGTATGACCTATCGCACCAGAGACCGGTGATGGCCTCCACGATCTTACAGAAATCGTTATAGATGTATCGACCAGCAGAGGTGATGGGATTGAGTTCAATAAGGACTGGATCAATGTCTGAAAATAGGTCTCTTGTGGAGATAGGCTTCCCTGTCTTAATGAACCCAATATCCATGACGTAATAGGTGCAGTCAGGGTACACCCTCCTTACCTCATTGGCAACATCTTGTGCGAAACGCTCAAGTTTTTCAATCGGCTCTCCAGATGCTTCCGGATCATCAAAATAGTCAGAATATGTGGAAAAGGTCACAGGCTTGTGATTGATCACAAATGTCCGATATTCTTCCTCGTCAAGATTAATGAACTCAGATATCATGAGTTGAGTATTTGCTGGCATGGCGTGCGTTGCATGCATGTCAAAGCTATCAAGCCCCTCAAGTGTGCCATCGAATGAGAAATCCTTCTCGACAGTCTTCATGAAGCCCCGCCCCTTATCATCCTTAATGGCATCCCATAGAAGCTGGCGATGTTGCTCCCAGGTTCCGACATTGGTAAACAGGATCTTTCGCTTAGCGAACTGCTGAATCTCTGCAACACATGCCCAGTCACGAATAGCGACATATTCTTTCATATTGACTGCATAATCACGACTCCATGTGGAGAGCTTCGTAAGTGCCCATGGGCAAGTTCCACGGATAAGGTGTCGATGCGGCGGAGGATTGTCGCCATCATGCATAAGCATCTGGAGATGCTTGTTTTGCAAATGTTTCAAGATTGACTTCTCAATCTCCCGCTCTCGGTAGATGCAGAATTCTTTGTCTTCTCTATCCCCTGCATAGGGAACAGGCTTCATTGGTTGGTAGTGGAATATCATGGTGTTATGTGTTTGATTGTTTTGGGGAGTGATGGTTGCACCTACTGAGATTTTGCACCTTCAGGATTACCCCATGCTTTTTCATAAATGTGCAATCCATATAGATTTTAGAGGTTCCCCCTTTTTCTTCGAAACGCTTACTGGCCTCGTTTGCGATGAAGAATGCGGCGATAGATAGCACGATCATAATGCCAAATGGCACGATCATAATGCCAATTATTGTTTTTTTGTATTGCTTAGCTTATTTTTCATATCCGGAGTAGTGTTTATGCGGCCTCGCAGCCGATTTTATTGCATGCAATTTGACATATTGGATAAATGTTTTTCCGAGGAAACACTTACTGGAAATCGTGGATTGCATGCAATTTTATGACTTTCCTTTCTTTCCCATGCACACGGAAGTTCCCAGATGAGGTCCGCCACAAATCATTACCTGCGGACTTTTCCGCCCAAGGAATAGGACAAGAACATCCTTCATCCAGTCACGAGCCTCTTCCTCAGTCTCAAACAGATACACCTTAGTCCATGGATATGCTATGTCTGGGTATTGCCCACCAGGGACTTCTGGACCATCATCGTGATAGACCACTGCGTATTTAGGAGCCTTGCGAGCATCAATTTCATCAAGCTCCATGATGTTAAGTCCAAACAAGTCGTGTTGTATCATGAACTCTATGGCCTTATTGCAAACCTCAGAACCCTTTGGTGCCAAGTTTATCAACTGTGCTGTTATCAGTGCGAGTTCCTGAACCAACTTGCTGAATTCCACCTCCTTGATATCGAAAGCCTTTAGCTCACGGCGACACCACACGATATCCCGCTTGGCGATATCCTCAAACACCTGCATTGCCGCTTCCATATCCAGTGCTTCGCAGAAGTACAGGCCGACATACCCCTTATCCCGATTGACCGGATGATCTGATGGGGAGAAGACCTCATATGTAGCCATGGCGAATTTTTTCATATCAATCCTTCTTCGCAATTGTGAGTGCGATGCCGTGACTCAGCGTGAAGAAACTGGGCCAGACTGTTTCTGCCAAATGTCCAGCCAGATAAGCCCTGGCTTCAAGATCATCAATTCCACAGTAATCCATAATCCGATCTACCACATGCTGCATTTCGTGACCCAATATATTGCAAAGACGTGCCCTGCTGGTCATGGGATACAGAAGAATGATACTCTTTCTCTCATCCAAGTTATAGTAGTGGGAGCCCCCATCCACCATGCCCTTGATATTTTCAATGGGGCTCACGTCTTCTTTATGAAGCTCCAGCTTATCTTCGACAAATTCCTTCACCTCTTCGATGTCGGAATCCAGGTCCAGCATCACGACATGTAAATGCCAGTCGTAGACTTCGATTTTTTTGAATAATAGATGTTTCATATCTTGTAAAAAATGGTGGGAGCACTCCGATTCGAACGGAGATCTTCCGGGCTTCAACCGGACGCAAACTGACCAACTGTGCTATACTCCCTTATTTCGCCTCCTCTTTCGCCTTATCAGCTTCCTCTTGCAATATTTTTGCACGATGTTTCATAGCAAGCTTTCTCGTGGAAAAGTACGGAACACTTCCATCCTGAATGAAATGAGGACACGACAAATTAAAAGCCAACCAACCATCTACTCCAACCCACAAAACAATACTGATCTCAACATACTTACGCCCTGGTTCCCAGTAATGAACCTCCATGCGAGGAACAACCTTCACCCCATCAGATGTCATAAGTGAATTTTTTGGCTCCCTGTCCATAAGCTGCCTCGCTGATTCCTCCCATGCACCCTTTGCCAAATCATAAGCCTCTGCCGGAGGCTTCTGGAAGCAAACACTCCTGAGCCATGTCTCAAATGGTTTATTGGTTTCTTCGCTCATTCTTCTCTCCTTTCAAGTGCTTGCTTATGAGCTTGTTAGACTGGACAATCCCTCGCAGCTCTATGGTTATTTCCTTAACACGCTTCACGTTCTGCTTGTCCAAGGATTGCATAAAGCCCAGGAAGTCCCGCCTCTCCATTACTTCTCGGATGTTACTCATTTTGAATTCGGGGTTATAGTTAGGATCCCCATAATTAACGTCATACGTTTTTTGTCAACCCCTATTTTTTGTCATACGTTAATTTTTTTATTTTGTCATACGTTTTTTATTTTTTTGGGAGCCTCATATTTCGACGAGAATCGATTTTTGAGGTTTTTTGGTACATAGGTATGGGTTTTGGGGTGAAAGGCCTTTCCTGATAGCTTCTCGGTGCCCTAATTTTTCCAGATTCTTGGAAATGTGAGAAAGGGGGGATATAAAAGACAAAACACAAAAAGTTCAAACCCCCCATAGCCCCGGTCACATATCGGTGCATATGTGGTATGGGCGTAAATAGAGGATATGATGGTTGTCCATCCAAGAAAAATCGCCTCTTTAGGCAAACCCATAAAACATCATGTCAACATTGACAATCAAAAAAACTGAGCCTAAACTCATTAAGTCCAGCAGCAAGCTGGCAACTTCTATCTCCAATTGGAGAAAACAAAAAACCAAGGCATTAGAAAATGCATTGAAAAATGCAAAAAAATCTATGCACAAAACCATCATTGAAATGATCAGTTTTAATGATGATGGTGATTGCATTGTTTTCAAAACAATTGGGGAAAAAGATACTCCATCCAAGCCAAACGACAAGATTTTGGTTCAACGTACGGGTAAACGTACAATTGGAAATGAAGAATATACTGTAACATTGCCAGTCAATATCGAAGTAGAGAGATGTTCATCCAGCGAAATTGAAAGTTGGCTTAGAAAGCAAGCCAAAGATTTGAACTGCTTGGTATCTTTGGAGATTCTTCAAATCCTCGAAGATAAAGTTCATCTTATGAAGGCTGACGCATCTGACATGTCGGCAATACTGACTGGTAATGGTATTAAGGAAGTGAAGTTCTTTCAACGCAACGGCATCTTGAATATTGCTGGAAGGAAGGCTGAAAAGAAGGCATTGAAAGCGTAAACCATCCGAGAAGGGGAGCCAGTAGAGATGCTGGTTCCCCTTTCTCTTTTTTTCGGCATTCATCATTCATCAACAGTCCTTGCATGGATCCAATGGTAGTAGATGCAGTTTCATGCATGGCTTCCAATATGTGGATCCTTGGATATGTGGTGGATGCCCAACCTTTTAATCTTATGAAATCTAAGTCAAACACATGGAGGCCTCTCCCCTTCCAAAAGCGAATCCTTATGCGTATCGCTGAAGGGATCAAAGAGGCTCCAAGGAAAATCAAAAAAATTCGGAGCAAGCTCCTCCATGGCAAAAAGCCGGATCTCATCATCGTGGATGAGATGACGGAGGATGATATGCCTCCTTTCTAATGCGTTGAGTGGGTGGGATCTCACTTTTCAATGCATGGCTGCATATGTGGTCATGCTTCACTAAAAGATAAACCAAAAAACCAAACCAAAAACTAAAATGCAAACTGCATCAAATAACTCCAACACCATCGCTAACGCCAACGACTCCAATGAGTCTGTTAAATTTTTCTTGTTCCAGGGTGGCACAATTTGCCATCCATCTATCTTGGCAATATCATTGCCTCACGAGTTTAAGACTGGCTCAGGGCACATTGTGTCAATCACTGGGGAAAATAATAAGTTCGTAACGGGTCTTGCCCTTGATCTCAAAAGGTTCTTGATGAGAACCATTAAAAAGAAGATGCGTAATGTGCTTGAGATAGGCATCAAGTACATGGAGAAACATCCTGAAGACTATAGTCGGGTATTCTCGGCAACAAGCCCTACTTATGGTGACTCTAATCATGCTACCGAGCCTGGCATCTTGGAGCTTCTGGCAAGGGCTTACTATGAGCTGAAGTCAGGCATGATCACGCAGGTCATTACCTTATCTCAGGATGATGCTGACCATTTAACCATGATGTCTGACATCCAGCGGGCTGGACGGGAGAAGCACTGGACTGACCGTCCTCAGGGCGGATTGGCTCATCATCGCATTTTTCAATACGTATATCTTTAACAT
>Ga0196905_1001139_pt1 | contig 10276 bp, 4 predicted proteins | sample CB_VirMetaG_3_FD_169098 | JGI IMG/M metagenome (GOLD analysis project Ga0196905, IMG submission 169098) | Freshwater to marine saline gradient viral communities from Chesapeake Bay - CB_1508_1S Viral MetaG (v3) (version 3) | ecosystem: Environmental > Aquatic > Marine > Coastal | place: USA... | reverse complement strand
TTGTTGATAACAATACAGAGACATTCCATAGCGAAGAGATAACCTCACAGATTCCTAAGTACATAACAAAACAAGTAGAGAAGATAGCTGGTTCACAAGCAGAGAATACTATTGTTGTTGGTACAAGTGGAGATCGTAATACATTGTTTGTGTATAAGTACTTCTGGTCGAACAAAGAAAAGATACAAAGTGCTTGGATGAAGTTCACCTTTGGTCGGGAGGTACGAGGGTTTGACTTTATAGACAGTAACTTGCATCTGTTTACTAAGGACGACGACGGGTTACACCTTGAGAAGCTTACACTTGAAGATGGTATAAAAGATGCTGGGTTAGATTATACGTTATATCTTGATAGTAAAGTGGATGGCAGTGAATTGACTACTAGCTACGACGCACCGTCTAAGACTACAACGATAAGCGGTTTTGAATACGATCCAGCTGATGTAGTAATCTACACTAAAACAGGTAATAAAGTAACATTCACTAAGACGACTAGTACAGCAGGTACAGTTGGTGGTGATCTTACATCTATCGATTTTGTAGCTGGTATCCCGTACAATATGTTGTACAGGTTCTCCGATCAAACACTTAAACAACCAACAGAGCGTGGCGGACGAAGTGCATCTGATTACGCTTTTCAAACGATCCGTAACGGTAGCTTGAACTACGCAGAGACCGGACACTTCACTGTAGAAGTAACTCCGAAGTTCAGAGATAAGTATACATACGCATTTAATCCTGACATCGTTGGTGCTAACTTAACACTTAATGCTTTTACCCCACAGGACGGTCACTTCCGATTTCCCGTACAGTGTCAACCTAACGAAGCAAAGATAGAAGTTGTTACCGATTCTGCTTTACCAGTTAAGCTATTAGCGGCAGAGTTTGAATCGATGATGATACCAAGGAGCAGACGTTATGGAGCTTAGGATAGATGAAGCACAACCTGATATGGATGCTGTTGATCTGTACGAAGACCTACGGGAGGAAGATATGTTAGAGATACTCGGACTTATGCACCACCCACGAGACGCTGTTATGTTCTCTTACGCTACATCCAGCAAGTGTTACAGTGTAAAAGATGAGATGAATAACTTATACTGTTCTTTTGGTGTAGCTGCTATCAACGGTACGAATATCGGAAGTGCTTGGTTATTAGGTACTAGAAGATTACCAAGGATCAAGAAGTTCTTTTTAAAACACTCAGCTGAACGTATGATGGACTTATTAGACGGATACGATTATCTGACGAACTATGTGATGCGTAGTAACAAGTTGAGTATTAAATGGTTGGAGTGGTTAGGTGCAGAGTTTAGCGATTGTCAGTACGAAGGCTATCTGTCATTTATATTAGAGAGGAAGTAAAGATATGTGTTTTCCAGCAATAGGATTAGCATTAGGAGCATCAGCTGCGAACGCAACTGCCGTGGGACTTGGGGCTACAATGGCTGCCGTAGGTGTCGCTTCTTCCGGTTTACAGTTTGCGGGTCAGCGTCAGCAAGCTAAAGCACAAGCTAAATACCAAGCACAAGCTGCAGCTGCTGAACGAAAACGCTTTCAACAAGAACAAACCTCGATGCGTATGCGTCAAGCACAAGAGCAAGAGGCAGTCGGACGAGAACTTGAACAAGTAAGTCGTAAATCACAAGCTGAACTTGCTAGAGCTAGAGTATCTGCTGGAGAAGCTGGAGTAGCAGGTGCATCTGTACAAGCATTGATGGACGACTATATGAGACAAGAAGCTGGTTACAGAGGTGCGTTATTACGACAACAAGAACTTGGCGGTATCGCTACAGGTATGGGTCTTGAACAAGCTGGGTTCGCTACGCAACAACGTCAAATCGGTATTAACCAACCTATCAATCGTCCGAGTGCTTTAGGTGCTACATTAGGTGCTATTCAAAGTGGACTTGGAGGATACGCTACAGGTTTAACTGTGGGTAATATGATGGGCGGAGGAGGCGGAGGTTTAACAAGCCCAACTACCTCATCAGCTATTTACGGCGGTAGATATACAGATTACCAACCAATACGTGGAAACTTAGGCGGATAATTATGGCTAAAGAACGAGTACAAGTACAAGGGTTGGGAGACGCAGTCCCCGGCATTCAGCCGACTATTCAACGGGGCGGTCAGTACGCCGTGCAAGTTCAACGAGCAGGTCGGAATAAGTTGATGGACTTGGCTGATGCGTTGGGTCAAGTTAATCCGTTATTACAACAGTACGGTGCGTTACAGAAGCAACAAGAACAGATCGGTATTGAACAAGCTCAGTTAGTAGAAGAACAGAATGTTATAGCTGAGTTAAAGAAGCAGAAGGATGTAGACGGTTTTAGTATATTAGCTACTACCAATAGAGATAGAGCATACAGAGATGCGTTGCTTAAACGACACATCAATAACACGATGCTGCCTAGTCTTACTGATAAAGCTTCGGGTTTGTTAAATTCAAAAGATAAGACACAGTTTAACGAAGGTTTACAGAACTTACTAAAGTCTGAATGGGATGGTTTGGTTCAGGAGGTTGGTCCCGATGTTGCTAATAGTTTAGCGGGTAAGGCTTTATGGAGTGTAGTTACTAATCCGGTAAAGAATAAATTAGCACTACAATACGAAGAGCATAGACAAAAGGTAATCGAACAAGAGACTGGAGATCAGCTAAATCAAACTCTCAATGTAGCAACTAGAGACAAAGGTTTTGATACTGCTATACTTACGGACATAGCTAACAATTATGAAGAGCGTTTGCTAGAAGACGGTGTTGATAAGTTTAGACGAAACGAGTTACTAGTTGATGGATTTGCCGCTAATTTAAAATTATTATTAGCACAAGATAGAGCGAGCGATGCTAAGTCTATGTACGATGCAATGCGTGCTATACAATTAAAAGGTAAAGTTAAAGTCTTTGGTACTAAAGAAGCAGCTAAACAATTAACACCCATACTAAGCCAAATTAACAACGAGCTATCAAGGGTGTCCACAGAATCAACAGCTGAAAAAAGACGCATACTTAGCGGTAAGATTTACTCTGTTATATCAGCTAGTAACATTACTGAAAAAGATGACATGCCGGACGCTAAGTTAAATACTATGCGTTCTGTTATAAGTACTATAATGCCTAAGTTAAAAAAGGATGAAGTAGAGGCTTATGTTGATAGGGCTTTTAGTGAGGCTGGTAATCTAGGTCAGAACTTTTTAAATATACTCGATGAACTAGGAAGCACAAGTGACACAGCCGCTGCTCTATATTTTCCTATAGGCGAGAGTGCTCTCAAAGACTACAAAGAAGTAAGTGCAGTAGGTGCATCTATTAAACCTGCTAACATAGCTGACCCCGAAGTAAGAGAAGAAGAACTAGAAAAGTTTAGGATGTATGTAAGAGATAACCCAGATGAAGAAGTTCCTTGGAAAGGTTGGATTGCTTCTCAGGGCGGTCGTGTTGAAAAGTTTGAAGAGTTATTAGAAGAGTCTGAAAGATTGACAGCTGGTAATTACGTGCAGAAGAAAGATTACTTTCAAAATGTACCTATGATTCTTAGAGCACAGTTGAAATCGAGAGCTAAAGCTTTAGAGGGTCAAGAACTTAATATAACACAAACAGCTGACCTATATTCACCTGAATCTATTTCCTACGTGTTATCTGAATTAAAAGATAAAGCTATAGAGTTAAAAGACTTAGAACCAGTGGAAAGAGATAAACAACTAAAAGCTTTTTCTATTGAGTTAATGGATGAGGAATCTCGTAGGTACGAAGGTATAGCTAAAGCATCTTCTATAATTATATCAAGAGACCCTGAACCAGCCTACACAGCTGAACAAGCTAGAAAAATGGAGGTAGAGGGGATTAGGTACGCATCACTAGAGAAAGATAGAGTAACAAATAGAGCTGAAATTAATAGAAATAGAAAAAAAATGGTGGAATATAACCACACTAGTTCTTTAGCGTTATCTCTTGCTAGACATGGGTTTGAACGGTTCGATCCACAAAGTGCTGAAATGTTATCACTAACAGGTATGGACGGAGCTGATGTTAAATTATTTTACAGTAATTCTGAACTTAATAGATACCTATTAGAATGGGATGGCATTATAGAAAAGGACTTAGCTAGAGAAGAAGAGTTGACTGAAGAGGAAAAGGAAATAAGAGCTATATATCAAAAGCTTGGAATTTTTAACAAAGAAAGTTTAGAAATATTTGCTAACGCTCAACGAGTATTTTATTAATGAGTAGTTATATGGAGGAGCTGAGACGTGCTAATAGAGAAGGCACACTCGAAACTTTTAAATACGAACCAGCGGGGCAGGAATCTGAGCCGGGTTTAAATTCAATAACGCCTCCTGTTAATATACAAGAAGAGTTACCAGCTGATGTTATTGAAGCTGTTACTGTAGCAGAAGATGAGATAAGTACTGGTAAATATTTACTAGGAACTGGGTTGGGGGCTGCTGGTGAAATAGGTACGGGATTATTAGCTACTAAACTACATAACTCACAGAAGGTATTAAAGTGGTTGAGTAGTGCTAAAAAGATGTCGGCCCTTGGTATTGCTACTCCTGAACCAGCTAGTACTGTTGGAGGCTTAATAGGATTCGGTTTAACTGAAGCTGGTATATGGGCCACATCTAACTTCATAGGTCAAAGCATTCGTAAAGAGTTTGGTTTGCAAGATGAATACTCTGCTGGTGAAGCTATAGCTGCTTCTGTTTTTGGAGTAGGGTTAGTAACCAAGACAGCTGATAAAGTGTTTAGGTTAAGTCCCGGTATCGGAGCAGCTGATGCGTGGAAGGGTAAGGAACTTGTAGTAAACGGTGTTAAAACTTTTATGAGTGGTTCCGCTCTAGGTCTAGCTGAGTCGGCTTTAAGGCAGGAAATAGAAGCACAACTAAACGGGACTGATAGAAACATTTACGATTATATATTCTCGTCTGTAGCTGGTGGTAGTTTTAATACTATGTTTACCGTATGGGCTAGGACAGGTAAGTGGGGAAGGGGTAAAGCTAAAGAAGCTGTTGAAGCTGCTAAAGAAAACTTAGAGCAGAAGAAACAGGAACTACAGAAAGTAGTCGAAGAAGCTGAACAACCTTTACCTACTGAAGTTGCTTTTGGAATGGGAGGTGGTGCCGCACAAGCTGCTAAATCAAATCAAAGACATCAAGCACTGAAGCAGATACAAGATATTGAACAGGCTCAAGCTTCTTTAGAAGATTCTATACAACAGATTGTTGACGCAGATGCGGCTTTATCTAAACAAGAAACTAACCCTACAGTAAAAGAAGAAGTAGACCCAGAGGTTGAGGATGTAACAGCTAAGTTAGAAGAAGAGGGTCCAATAATAGTACGAGATGAAGAAGCCGATCCTATTGAAGAACCATCCGAGAAACTAGAGCCTGAGAAATCTAAGGAACCAGAAGAACCTGTCGTAGAAGAGCCGCCAGCTAGAGAAAGAACGGTAGAAGATAAAAGAGAAGATGCGTTAGATGGTTTGTTACTTAGAATAAAAAATTTAGACATAACACCTGAGACTGGAAATGCTTCTCAAGAATCAGCTAGAATTAATAGAGAAGGTAAAAAGATATACGACCAAACTTTAGGTAATGTTAATTCTTTAATAAGACTTTTCACTAAGACACCTACAGATAAAAACATAGCTAATGCTTTATTAAATGAAATAAAGTTCATGCGTACTCTTAATGTTAAGGTTGTTGATTGGTTGAATACTTTAGGAGCTAGGGTCGTACAATCACAACGTGGGGATTCGGATCAGTATGCTTGGGCTACTAAATACAGTGAAAGAGCTAACTTGCAGGATGAGGCTTTGGTTAGATTACAAGCTACATTAGAAGCTAAAACTAGAGGCGTAGTCGATGGTGATGAAGCTGATATACAAGCTATGTTTGATGAGTACTTAGCTATACCGGATCAGTTAAAAGGTAGACAAAGGAAGCCAGTAGAGACTGAAGAAGATGAATTTATAGAAGTATTTAAAGAAACAAAAGCAGCGGATGAAATAGATGTAGATAAACCTACTAAGGAGGTACAACAAAACCTAGGTAAGCGAAAGAAAAAGCTGCAAGAAAAACTAGCTGAATTGCAACAGAGATTCGGGGACCGAAGTAAAATAGCTTTAGCTGAGACTGGCGAAGAGCTACCTGAAGATGCTGACATTTCTGATTTAAAACAACGCATAAAGTTTTACGAACAAGCCGAAGCTGATGCGTTAGAGTTAGAGAAACTTGAAGCTGAGTTAGCTAAGGTGGCTGAGTTAGATGTAGCACCGCTAGGCGAACAAAGAGCAGCTGTTACCCCTAAACCCACTGGTCCTAAGAAAGTAAACATTAAAGCCGCTAAACTTAGAAAACGAATAGCTGCTGTTAAAAGTAACATCAAACAAAGACTAGCTGATATAGATAAAGCTAGGCGTGAGATGTCCGAAGAGTTTCAAGCAGAGCAAGCTGAGAAAGTAATAAACAATAAACTCAATACTCTACAGCAAGAGCTAGACGAACTTCGTACTACATTTGGTAAAGAACCTGAAGAACTTATACCTGCTAAAATAAAAGAAAAAGACCCACGGGTAAAAGATTTAGAGGATAAGATTAAATTTTATAAGGAAGCTCAAGCTGAAATAAGGAAGATAAAAGACCTAGAGGCTGAAAGAGCTAGGTTGTTAGAAATAGAAACAGGACCACTAGGCAGACAAAGAGAAGAGATAACACCTAAACCTACAGGACCCCAAAAAGCACCCGGTCGAGTAGAACAATTAAATAAAGACATAGCGTTCCTTCGTAGTAATATGCGTAATCGTGTGAATGAAATAGATAAAGCACGAGTACAAATGTCTGACGAATATAAAGCTGAGCAACTGAGAAAAGCTTACGAGAAGCAAAGAAGTAAACTTGAAGGCGAACTAGAAACAATGCGTAAAAGGTTTGCTGATATAGATGCTGCTGAAGAAGCTGCTGGTTTAAAAGTTAAAAAGAAAAAAAAGAAAGACCCAAGAATAGCAGAGCTAGAAGCTAAAGTAGCTTACTATAGAGAAGCTGAGAAAGAAGCATTAGCTGTTGTTGAGCTGGAGAAAGAACTAGCTAGAGTAGCTGATATTGAGGGACGCAGTGTTATAGGTGAGGTAAGAGCTGAAGTTACGCCTACTCCTAAAGGACCTACTAAACCAGCTAGATCACAAGAACTTAGGAAAAAGATAGCAGATTCTAAAGCTAGGATGCGTCAAAAGTTAGCTGATTTAGATAGAGCTAGGAAACAAATTGAAGAGGAACGATTAACAGCTAGAGCCTTTAAAGAACTAGAGGAAGCTTTCTACAAATCTTTAGAAGCAGATGGAGCGGGGTGGCTAACAAAAGGTATTAGGTATGTTAGATTGGCTAGACAACTATCTCTAATCGATCAGCTTCCTTCTGTATTCGCAGGTGTACCTACAGGCATAGGAGCAGTGGCTAAACAATTCTTTAGACCTGTATCTACATTTCTGTACAATCCTTATAACTCTACGCTGCCAGTTAGAACTCGGATGGCAATGGCAGATGCGGCTGGTGCTTTTAAAGTTATATCTGACTTGAAAGGGTTATGGGCGGAAGCTCGTCGTACTTTTGTTGAGAATATATCAGCAGTGGACGGCAGAGCAGGTAGACTTTCTGATGAAATAAATCCAAGGTCAATGCCTAGAGGTGAACACGCTTTAGTATCTAGGGCTTATAAGTCAGCTGAAAGAAGAGTACAAGCTTTAGAGAATACAGCTAATTGGTTTACTAACGCTATTAAAAACGGTCAGTTCTTTCAGTTGTGGACTTTAGGTGTTAGGGGTATACAGACTGTAGACTCAGTTTTTAAGAGACAGTTAATTAAAGGCAGGTTATACGCTGAATCTCAGAAGAAAGCATTGTTAGAATTTCCTAATGATCCAGTTAAAGCCAAGGCGAAAGCTGATGAGTTATACGACAACGCTTGGAAAGATAGCGATGGGCTAGCTGTATTAGCAGATGAGCATGACTTTGAAGATACTGTAAATCAAATTAGAGAAGAATTGTTATTCGCTGCTGACGGCGACTTAGAAGATATGCCTGTAAACTCAGCTGAGAAACTTATTAAAAAGTTGAAGGATTTAAGTAACGATGATGGTAAGTTAGCGATTGTAATAGACGCTTTACTTCCTTACATAGGCGTGCCTATCCGTGCTGTATATAGAGGTGCTAGATTTTCGTTGTCTCCTGCCGTAGCACCTTTAGCTATTACACCGGGCTTTAAAGCCGTAGCAAATCCTTTCAGTAAAAAGATAAAAGAACTAGATCGTAAGTTGAAAGCACAGTATGAGAGGCTCAGGAAAACTACAGACCCTGAAACTACTAAGAACATACAAGTTGAAATAGACGATCTAGCACGGAGGAAGTCGCAAGCTGAAGCGAGGCGTATTAAATACAATGAAGAAATTATAACTGATAGTTTGTTATCTACTTCTTTATATTTCATAGGTGGTACAGCTGCTTTATCTGGTGCTGCGACTGGTTCATTAGAATGGTTAACTCCAGACCAAAGACAGAAGAATAAGCTAGAGTCTTTCCAAATAATGGGATCAGACTATTCAGCTGCTTTACCTTGGTCGTTCCCTATAGCCCTAGCTGCTGATGTTATGACATGGGCTAGAATAAAAAACGAGGAGAGGGAGACTGGTCAGACTATACTCACTAAAGATCAAACATTAGACTTTGTTATTGGTGCTTCCTTTAAGAAGTTGGCTGAAGCAATGCCGTTAGCACAAGGTATAGAAACCGCACAAGAGATAGCTAAATTTGAGGGAGATGTAACAAAGAACGCAGTAGCTAGACTAGTAGCTAGTTATGTGCCTTTTCCCGCACAAGCTAGAAAGATAACTCAAACAATACTTCAAGACGGTGTGCCTGATTTAAGAGGACAAGGATATTGGGAAAGGTTTGCTTATGCGGCTTTCGGTCTAGGTACTCCTAATGTAAAAACTGATTTATTGGGCGAGGATTTGGAAAGTTCACACACATGGGTTACTCAAACTATAGTAAGACAAGCACCGAGGAAACCTTTAGATAGGACTCTGTTTGATGAAATAGTAGCAACTGACACACACGGTAACATAGCTAGAAAACCTAGTAACATAGCAGATAGATTACCGATGACCGACTTCATAAACGAAGAAGGAATAACACTGGCTTACGCTTTCGATCAAAAGTTAAAGACTACTACTCTATACAAGAAAGGTCGTAAGTTAAATATAAACCAAGCTGTTAATGAGTTAATCACTAGTGCCGCTTGGAATAAGAAATATAATAAAGGTTTCCAAGAAAAGGATGGGGCTTATGTTAACGAAGGTTTAAAAGATTTAGATCAGTTACTAAGAGATTATTACAATCAGACTAAAAAAGATATTTTAAAAGATAAGTTATTCCTAAGCAGTTTCATTAACGATAAGGAAGAGAATCTAAATACCATCTTACAAACAAGAGGTACGATACAAGCACCACAGATAAGACCTATATCTCCTCTTGAAATTCTAACTCAGTGACTAAGGACTTGCTCTTCTCACTCAATAATTAATAATATACACTTAACATCATGGCTAACACTTTCGTAGACGATACAGCAGATGCAGGGCAGACCGAATTTCTGTTTAACTTTCCGTACCTTGAAGACGAACACGTCGCAGTGTTTATAGATGGCGTACGTCAAACCATAGGTGTAGACGAAGATTACACAGTACAAACATCTCCCAGTAAAAGGATCGTGCTTAATGCCGCAGCCACAGGCGGAGAGATCGTCCGAGTACGTCGTATATCAGACCCTGCCACCGACCTCGTAGACTTTCAAAATGGTTCTGTATTAACGGAATCGGAGCTGGACAGAGCGTACCTGCACAATCGTTATCTTGCTGAAGAGAGTGCCGAACAGAACGATATATCACTGCGAGTACAAGCGGGTGCGGACGATCAGTTCGATGCTCTAAATAAAAAGATCATTAACGTCAGTGATCCAACAGCCGACCAAGACGCTGCTACTAAGAACTATGTGGACGACACGGTTGCTGGTATTGTTGGCGGTGCTATTCCTAACGACTCTGTTACATACGCTAAGTTACAAAATGCTGCGGGTAATAACGTACTGTTAGGCAACGACAATGGTGCTGACTCTGATATACAAGAGTTATCCGCTGCTGAAGCTAAAACATTGTTGGGCTTATCTACTGTAGCTACCAGTGGAAGTTATAACGATTTAAGCGATAAACCAACTATAGGCACA
>Ga0196905_1001131_pt1 | contig 10305 bp, 14 predicted proteins | sample CB_VirMetaG_3_FD_169098 | JGI IMG/M metagenome (GOLD analysis project Ga0196905, IMG submission 169098) | Freshwater to marine saline gradient viral communities from Chesapeake Bay - CB_1508_1S Viral MetaG (v3) (version 3) | ecosystem: Environmental > Aquatic > Marine > Coastal | place: USA... | reverse complement strand
CCTTTCGGAAACCTTTTAAATGATCCATGTATTTTCCAAGAACACTATTAATAAAAATGTGGCCGCCTTGTGTTGGACCACCTAGGTCTTTTACTTTAGTTCCTTGTTTGACAAACTCTTGAACTAATTCACCAAATATATAACTGTCATGATATTCACTGTGATTAAAGATATCATCACTTTCATAGATCCACCGCCATTTTTTAAAAAAACGATCAAAATCACTGTGATGTCGGTTAAACATCATCCAACCACATTCAGGCCAGGTTTTGCGTCCTAAGAATGTAACTAATTCATCTTCCGCTGGCGCGATCTCCTGTAAAAATTCCACGGGTATTTGTGTATGTGTTCTAACGTCACCATCGCACCAAATCATAATGTCAGCATTGGTGTGTTTAGCAAAATGCCAGACAGCAAAAACTTTGTTAGCAAAACGACTTGCGTCCCATAAAAAACTTTTAACAGTTTTATCAGCATTCCAGCCGTGAGCATGTGGATTATCTTTATGACGTTCTTGCCAGGATTTTAAATCTGGTAATGCCGTGCGTTGATCTAATACTTCTATGTTGTCAGCATTATATGTGTCAGGAACGTGATCTTCAGCATAGATAGTAAGGTTTACAACGGTTGGCCAATATTGGCAAAAACCTTCAATGAAATGCTTGCCATACTTGTTATAACCCACTGGATGCCAAGTACTAAATACTGATAATATACGCATATTATTACTTATCATGAAGATAGCTCATTTCCCAAATAACCTGCCTGTAAATAGTAAACTTGTTTATCCACAGTTACTTAGCGCAATAAAAAACACTGATAATCTAATAGATTCTAGCATGGATGCTGACGCTGCTCTAATATGGAGTGTGCTGTGGTTTGGAAAAATGAGTGGAAATAAACAGGTTTGGGATCACTATCGTGCCCAAGGTAAACCAGTTATAGTAATAGAAGTTGGCGGGTTAATACGCAACGAAACTTGGAAACTAGGTATCAATGGTGTCAATCGTGACGCCGACTTTGCACTTGATGTGGGTGTAAATCCTGACAGGGTCAAGCAATTAGGTATTGAAAGAGCACCGTGGGTGTTAGAGGACAAACCCTACATCTTAGTATGCGGACAGCATGCACATAGTTTGCAGTGGGAAGGCATGCCGGACATGGATACATACTTTAGGGAAACTGTTACTAGTATTCGCAAAGTATACGATAAACCAATTGTACTTAGATCCCATCCCCGTTTCAGAGAGAATCTACACTTTAATCTAACTGATCCGCAATGGTACAGAGAACAAAACTGTGAATGGAATGTTGCTAAAAAAGTTCAACAAACGTATGATAGTTTTGATTTAGAGGATCAATTAAAGGAGACTTATCTAACAGTAAGCCATAGTAGTAATGCAGGAATAACATCTATTTTAAGGGGAGTTCCTGCTGTAGTGACAGAACACAGCCTTGCTTATGATCTAACCAGCGATTTCCAAGAGCTCCGTTTTATGGATAGAGAAAAATGGTTAATTGATATGTGTAATATAGAATATCTTGCTGACGAGATAGACATTCAATGGAATAGGATTAGAAATAAGCTCTAATCAATATTTTTAAAGTCGTAGATCCTACCATTTATCCAGCTGGTAATTAATCCAATACTATCAAGATAACCATTTGAAAAAATTAGTCTACTCATTGATTCGTTAAAAATGCCCATTTCATCAAGTTGATAAAAATTTAAATTATAATCTAGAGGCAAAGAATTTTTATAGGTTATAACTTCAATGATATCTACGTAAGGGTCTTTTTTGAAGTAGGCATCCTTGCAGTCAAAGCCATTTAAAGCAAGCAAATAGATTAATTGGGTGAGTGTAAAGGTATTATAATAATTTGTTTTGGTATAATTAGAAAATTTATTATATTTGTTACTAACTGTGCTGGGAACACAAAGATACAGTAACCCATTTTTATTCATTCTTTTGTTAACAAATCCTAGAAAATTTATAGGACTGTAACTGTACTGCATAACATCATGACACCACACTACATCAAATGTTTCGTAGAGTTCTAGATCTTTTCCTGAATTAAAATCATATTCAACAGTTTTAATTTTTTTATTATGCAATGTATCAGTTGGATTTTTGTCTAATCCAGTACAGTTGATTGAAAACGGAATTACGTTACCTTCATCATCTTCATATGTTACTGAGGTCCATGCTTGTAGATCCAAGCATTTTTTGCCACAGCCTATGTCAAGTAGGTTTTTTATACTACTCATAAAATCATAATGGTTGGATAGTTCGTTTATGGTTTCTACGCTATGGGCATGACTTTCCTGTTCCGTTGAAAAAATCATCAGTGTAATAATCCAATCATACCATAACCTTGTGCGGTTTGCCAAGCTTCTTCAAATGCTGAAACATTTTTTTGTATATTGCTTAGTTTACTTATCGTTGGTTTTTTTACAGCAATTAATATTTCACTGTGAGCCTGATTAATTAATTTACGCGACGTCGAAACAAGTTGTTGGACATCTCGGTATCTACGCCATCCATCCACAGAAGACTCTTTATCTAAAAGTGCTTTTAATATAGACTTAGCATCTTTTTCAAAGCTATCTTTTGTTTCCTCTATTTTTTTTAATAAAGTATACGCTTGCTCATAAACATCAGACATGCTAAACCTGAACGTCTTCCATGCCTGCTGTGCGTAATTTAGTAATGTGTCCTACCATCCACTGTTTACTATCTAGGCCCTTCATTATGCCTAACCACCTATTACGTAGCAATGCTACTTCATTTATAATAGATTCAAAATCTACCACTTCGTCTTCACCATCAACATACTTCTCGGCATCTCTGCTAGTAAGTGCTCGAGGATAGTTTTCAAGATATTTGACAAAATGTTTGCGACGTATTTTGCGTAGTTGTATGTTTAAAAAGTTTAAGACAGCTTCAACTTCTTGTAATTGATTGAATCTAATTTCGGTTATAGCCGGAAGTTCTTTGATATTTTTTTCCACAAGACCGTGCACACCAACTTCCCTTCGAGCAAGTGCCAGCTCTGATTCAAAATGAGTAATAAAATCGGGTATATTACTCAAATCATCAGTTACCTTTGTATACCAGTGTGTCATACTATTATTATATACTATATTAGGAAATTGTCAACTCGGGAAAAAAATTAGCACTGTTCTGTCTAAGTTTAATGAACGCAGAATTTAATTCATCTTTTAGAGTTTTTTTGTAGCGAAATGCGTTGTATAACTTTTGGGCATTTGTAACTAATGTTACATAAGGAACCGGTGTTTGTAGATAGCCATGCTGTAATATATTATTATTCTCCAATACAAGTAGATCCTCGTAGGTAACAAATTGATATGGAACAGTTATATTCTCTAGATCCTTTAAAAACCTTTGTTGAATTCCACAGTATATATCTAGGAACCTAGATACATCCATTTCAATTGGCCTTGGTTCCCATGGTATAGTATTTTTAGTACTATGTAACGCATAACTAGAAGTAGCTTCAGCATAACATACACTAAGGCAATGTTGCCAAAGATCAGTGCGAGTAGCTATAATTAAAGGAATATTATTAAATTTTGCGTGATCATTAAATTGTAATGGAAACTGATGTTCCATACCGGCATGTAACTTATGTTTTCTTTTGATATGAGAAACTAGTATATGAGTTCCACAGCGCCGATTACTAAAAATAAAAACTTCTACGTTCTTACGTATTTCTACCATTCGTCAATGTTGTCGTCTTCGTCGTCTTCGTTTTCTATGTAAACATTTATAGCGTTTTCTAGATATACGTCGTGATCAGCCAATTCATCAAGCGTATCCTGATCAATATTATGCTCGAGCAAAATGCTTATCCACTGATCCGCTGCTAATTGTTTATCCTTAATATATTCGGATAAGACTGTCCATGTTTCAATTAAAAATTCGCTGTTCATTTACTAACTTAATCCTCTATAAAGTAAATTTTTTGTAATCTTGGTAGGTTGGAAATATTTTAGAATAATATTAACACTATTCTCGGGTTCACAATCTCCGCACATAAAAATATCAATTGCCGCATAATTTCTTTCTGGCCATGTGTGTATACTTATATGACTTTCGGCCAAAACTAAAACACCAGTTACACCATAATTTTCACCAAAGTGATGAAAATTATCTGTAATAACGGTTGCTTTTGCTGAATATGCTGCGTGACATAATGCTTCTCGAATATCTGATACTTTGTTTAAAAGTTTGTTATTAACGCAAATAAATCTAAAATTAAATGTTTTCCAGAATATTCACAGATTCTAAATTTACCGGTCACAACACAATCTTCTATCGTGACAATTTAGTAGATCTTATGTTTTTAGGTGAGAAAGATTTGTTAACTAGATCAATAACTTTATTGTCGTCAAAATCTTTACTGCAAAAAATATCAAGATAAACATCACCGGTATCATCACAGAAATGACCACAAATATAATTTGTATCAATTAACTGTACAAGAGTGTATCCTGTTTTATCTTCCTTTCCAAAATGAACAACCTGAGGTTCATCTAAACTTGTAATATCTAATTCTGCAACTAGTTTTTTTGAAAAATCAGAAATTTTATCTCCATTAGGATATTTTACATTGTCATTACATTGTTTTAAATCTAAAATCAAATGCTTACCCAAATGTTCGTGGGCACCAAAAGCATTGGTCAAAACACATATCTCCTTTCACTATCTTAGGTTAGGCTTGTCGTATTAAGTATGTAGTTCTTATTTTTTTAGGTTGGAAATATTCAGTAACTAGTTTTTTCACAACATCCACGTCAAATATTTTACAACTAAAAACATCAAGATATCCTTCGCCGGTATCATCATTAAAATGACCAATAATGTTACTAGTTTCTATTAACTGAACTAAGGTGTATCCTTGCTTGCCATCGGGACCAAAATGGATAACCTGAGGTTCACCGTATGCTACCATATCAATGTCTCTTACCAACTGTTTGGCAAATTGGTATATTTTTTCTTTGTTTGGATATCTAGAATTTTGGTTACATTCTGTTAAATCTAATATTAAATGATAACCCCAATAAGCCTCAGTTGATTGATTCATTATCTATTCTCCCTCATGGTCTATTTCTATATTCTCTACAGAGTCACTTAAAGTATTACTTATCAATCCTTGAGAAATATCCTGCATAATTGATTCTAACTTATCTCCGGTCCAGCCCTTGCGAAATTCTAAAATTTCTTTACCAGCTGCGGTTGTATATTTTAGTCTGTTACCTTGCTTGGTTAGTAACCCTTGTTTTTCAAACATGTCAAGCAAACCGCTGAAGGGATCCATGCCAGTTTCATAAGGGATCTTAACCTGTACTGCTTCAAAAGGTTTTGCATAGCGCGTTTTCATGACCTTGCATGCGGCTCTAATGCCACGCACTTCGCTGATCTTGTTTCCGTCCTCATCTTCTTTTAGTTTTAATTTCTTCATAGCAACAACGATACTTGAAGCATAGATGAAGCCTTGACCGCCACTAATCTTATCATCAGGATCAAACATGTCTTGGCTAGCATACGTATGGTTAGTACACACCATTCCTACGTTGTAATTACCAAACATATTAACACAGTTACGCACCAGCGAGGTAAGGGCTTTAGGTTTACGGCCCATGTCACCTTTCATATCACCTTTGTCAAATTGATCAACGTCTGTTGGAGTGAGTAACATTCCCAGTGAGTCAATAACAAATAGTACTTTAGGACGTTCGTCCTCTGCTAGACCTCTGTAGTCTTTCATAAATGTAGAGATTGTTTTAGCAACGTCATCAATCATGCTCATACTAAGACGTAGCAATTTATCTTCGCTGGTATCAACGCCAAGTGCTTGTAACCATGTTTCATCTAGAGCATTTTCACTATCAACTAAGATAACATAGATACCCTGTTGTTGAGCATGCTTTACAATATTGGCACTGCAAAAATAACTTTTACCCGCGCCCGATTCTCCGGCAAACACCGTAACCTTGCCCATTGGCACACCTTTGTAAAAGTCGCCACTGATAAGATAGTTAAGTGCATAGTTTCCTGTACTGATCCAATCTGTTGGATCATGGAACCCCACACTTAGACCATCGATACTTTTTGTAATGTCCTTGCGGAATTTGCTTACGTCAAAAGGTTTTGCCATTTATATCTCCATATTGTATAATGCCGTAAAAATTTGTCTATTGTTTAAATTTCTTCTTTTATCCATTTGTGCCAGTTTATCCATGCTGCCTACTAGATCTTTTTTAAACGGTTGCTGTATATAACTTGCTAGATTAACAAGGCTGTCCTTATATAGATAATCTGCTTCCTCTTCTAGTTCTTTATTAACTTTATCTAGAACTAATTGTAATATATTTTCAGGCAGATGTCTAATATTAAGATACAAGGGTGATAGCAGTGGTCCTATAATAAAACTATTATTCTGAAAACCTAGACCTTTTAAATAATTTACGCAATCAAATATACTCATAAAATTTAATAAAAAGTGAAGCATATTAAAACTTATTTTGTGATTTAGTTTACGAATAATTCCTAGATTATCTAAAAAGTCAAGCCATGATCCGCCATAACGAATATATTCAAATTCTTGTTCTATAGTTTCAACACTGACAGTCCAATGAACATTTTTAAAACCACATATCTTTTCAAATACGGTTGTGTTTGTTTTACTAAGGTTTGTGTTTATCCTTAGATGAACGTCAGGATTTGTCTTCGCTAGAATGTCCAAAAATTCTTCATTTTCCCGCATCTGTAACGGTTCGCCGCCGGCCATGTATACATGCTTTAATTGATGTGCGTGGCTAAAAATATAGTCTTTAAAATCTTGTAACTGTGTATTATTGGGTTTACTGGAAAATTTTTTTAGTTCACTGGCCCATTTACTACTAAAATCCGGGGTACAGTAAACACAGGCAAAATTACATAAATTAGTCCATCTAATGTCAACAGCACGCAAATCGTGACTATTGTACTGATATGTGTTTGGACTTAGTGTTCTTAATTCCTTAATATAAAAAATTCTGTCACTGATAATATCAAAACTGTTTTTGCCAGTTTCTAGATTGTAACAAGGAAAGCATCTAGAGCCTGGTTTTTTATCCAGCATGTCTGATTGTGTCTGTAAATTATCTTCACCAAGCAGAATTTCTTGTATAGTATTATTTTTAATGTTGCCAATAGGTTTATCACTACGAATACAATTTTTAACCTCGCCATTAAAATTATACATTAAACCTGTCCAGGGCATAGGACAGAAACATTTATTTGTTAAAATAGTTTTTGCGTCCATTATAATACTATCCTATGCCTAGCGCAACCCAGGCTTATTTCTTGTAGGTTTAGTCCTCTGCTTGTAGCAAGTAGTATTAAATCTATAACTGACTTAGCCCAATTATTGGGTTCAGCATATGGAAACTCTGGTTGCTGCCCTGGCTGGGTAGCAACACCGCCTGGTCGAATTACAGTAATATGTGGCCAGCTCTTTTGACTTCTTAAATTTTCGCATGCTGTTTCCAGAGCTTGCTTTTGATTTTTATATTCCATAATATGTCTTTTTTCCAGACCAGGAATATCAGGAATCTTTGGACTTTGTGTCATCATAGTACCTATGACCCAAATCCATTTTTTTTCTTGTCCATACCAATTTTGCCATACTTCGTACAGTAGTTCTGTTTGTGCATAACCTGCTTGTGCATTGCTAATAAAAAAATCACAGTCTAATATTTGTTTGGCAACTTTAGGCACACTTCTAATATTATACCCTGTTCTTCTAGACAAGCCTACTATCTCATGACCTCTTTGAGATAGTTCACTAGCAAATGCTGCGCCTATGCCTGCACTGTGCCCTGTTATTGCTATTTTCATTGTAATAGTTCCAGTGGCTGCTTCTTAAATGTTAAACTTGTAACAATCCTTGGAAGTTTACTAGGATTTATTTTTATAACACTGTGTGGAATTCTGCTGTTGAATACTATAATTTTATCTAAGTTTACAATAGTATCTAAGACAGGCATATTTAGTTTACTAACATCTTCATGTACGTCACCAAATGCTTCTATACTTGGACATTCTGCAAGTTGCTCATCGGTAATACTATACCAAACATTGGTCCAACCTTGTGTATTGGCTATTGGTATGTTTATCTTAGCAACCTGCGGTAATGCGTCTACATGTTTTGGTAGATCATTTTTTAGGACTATTATACTGAAATCTTGTATTATTAATTTTAAATCTCTACAAAATTGTAAAACACTGGGCGTATCTTTTAAAGTTTTCTTGTCAAGAAAGTACCATCCTTCTATCGTGTCTACATTAACACTGTTGTTTATAAGGTTAAATAATTCTACCTGTATGTCTGGCAGTAAGTTAGTTTCAATGAAGTTATAGGGTTTCATAATAATCCTTATAAGAAATATTTCTCATTAAGTCTTGTAAACTAATGTAATTTAATATTTCTTGTTCATTATTCCTATCTGTGCCAACAGCAGACTTTATTATGTCTGGCACTGTTACGCTTGTAAAACTGTTCTTATACTTAACATTCAGAGGATCTGGCGTATTTAATAACGCCCAGCTGTGGTCTAAATTGTGTTCCTTTACAAAATTTAATATATGTTGAAAGTTGCCTATGTTAAGTGCACTAACTGTAGTCCAAGTATTTAATGTTAAAGGCATACTCTTATACGCAATAAGGTTTTTATAAAACCTATCCCATTTTACTGGCCATCTTACATAATTATGTATCTTGTCTATACCGTCCAAACTTACTGTTACTGTTACTGCAACTCTTTTGTCTATAAGAGATAGTAACTCATCTTTTAATACAACATTGCAGTTGGTGTTAAGCCGGACACTCTTTACACCATTGGGCAGGTTATTCAATATGCGTTTATAGTTATAACTTACGCTAGGTTCACCCCCATTAATATCCAGTTGTACTACACGATCAAGAGGCAACTTCCAAAATTTATCACTATTGTTTACTACATAATTTGTCTTGTCTAACTTGCCAATCAGTGTACTATGTTTACTGCTACACGTTTGGCAAGCACTATTGCATGTGTTGTCTAACACGCCGCCTACTAGTAGATAATCTTTCTTTATTTGTTTACTGTGTAATTGTAATGAATTTAATCTAATACTACCTTGCCCCATCTCTTCAGTTTGCTGGCATCGCAAGCATTCACTTGGCCATTGATCGTTTTCTAGTTGATCTCTTACTCTTGCAAGCCAATCACTTTCTACTAGTTCTTTATAACTCTGAAACCCTTTTGCATTAGTCATGTGCCCGCAACAAGTTAGTGTACCATTTGTGTTAAATCTTACAAAATGATCTAGCCTAGGACATTGCATAATGTTTTGGATCTTTCAATAACTTCATTGTAAACATCTGGGTATTGTTGTTTTAGTTCGTCTAGTATTTGCTTGAACGTTACTATTTTATCTATCAAGTCCCAATATAAAACTTTATCCAATGCCATATAGAAATGAAGTTTATTGTTATCTTCAAAATGCTTACTTATAGAATTACTTAAGGATTTGTTCTCATGAAATTTAGTAACACTGTTTAAACTTGATATATTTTTAAGTTTAAGTTTAGCATTAGTAAAACGTTGCAGATTAACTATCCAAAAAAACTGAGGACTAAAATGACGGTTTAAAAATAAATGCCTAGTTACAAGTTCAATGACAGTAGATGTATCTAATTGTAGATTATGTTGGATAAATGTGTTAACACCGCTATAAAAGCGATCCAATGGTTCTCTAACAAAAACAGTAATAGAGTCTGCAGATTTTATATCTGCTAACGATGCCTCTTTAAAATTTTTTACTAGGCTAGTGCTACCATTTTTAAATATGGGATAAATGAGTTCTTTGCCAGTATCAAGCACAATGCATTCATCTGGAAATAATTGACTGTCTAAGATACTTAACATACTAGAAATGGGGAGAGCAATGCTCTCCCCTGTTTGCCTTAGGATTTTTGTCTTGCGCGGATCATTGCAAGAATATCGTCCGCGTTCTTACCGCCACTGGTAGCAGCGGGTGTTGGTTTTGGTGCTGGTTCGTCGTCTTCTTCGGACACCTCAACCTTTGCTTTTACTGGTGCAGGTTTGGGTTTTACAGTTTCTGCGGGAGTGTCAGATTGAGAGGAGCCCTCAGGAACTTCCAACCCATAGGGACGATAATATTGTCCCCAACGCTCTGCATCGTATGCCTGGCCATCGACACTGGCTTCAAACATTTCCTTGATTACGTTAAG
>Ga0196905_1001125_pt1 | contig 10341 bp, 6 predicted proteins | sample CB_VirMetaG_3_FD_169098 | JGI IMG/M metagenome (GOLD analysis project Ga0196905, IMG submission 169098) | Freshwater to marine saline gradient viral communities from Chesapeake Bay - CB_1508_1S Viral MetaG (v3) (version 3) | ecosystem: Environmental > Aquatic > Marine > Coastal | place: USA... | reverse complement strand
TAATCTAAATAGTAGCATTCAATTGAACAATGCTGCTCGTGCTGATGCAGCTAGTCAGTATAACTCACAGCTTGCACAACAGCGTGCTGCTCTAAATGCTGGTAATCAATTAGCCGCTGCTCAGTATAATGCTCAAGCAGTGAATGCAGTGAATCAATTCAATGCTCAGCTTGCTTTTAATAGAGATCAGTTTAATACTCAGAATGCTATTGCAATTGAACAGTCTAACGTACAGTGGCGTAGACAAGTAAATACTGCTAACACTGCTGGTATTAATGCAGTGAACCAAGCTAACGCTATTAATGCATTTAACTTATCTAACCAAGCTTTAAGCTTTGCTTGGCAAGAAAATCGTGATGCGGCTAACTGGGCATTCCAAGCTAGTCAGAATGCAGAAGATCAGAAGACCCGTCTAGCTATTGCTGCTCTGGGTAACGAAGCTGCTACAGACCAAGCTAAGATGGATTTTATTATTCAAGCTGGTAATATTGCCTATAATCTATGGAGTAATTGGGGAACAACTTCAGTTATTAGATAATGTATGAAGTACTGGTGTGAAAATTCTGCAGTCTTGACCCATTACTATAATGGTTTAAGTATTCTGTTTCCTGCTTGGGAGCAGTTATTCTGTAAAGTAATTGAAGCCTATAAACCTAAAGTAGATGATCCAGAATTGCTTGTCGAAATGGATAAATTTATTAAACAAGAAAAGGCACACACCAAAGCACACCACGCACATAATCTATCTATAGGTGATGCTCATTTAGAAGGTAGTCAATACGCTAGGGCTGAAGCATTAGCTAAGAAACCAGCAAGTGGGACTGTGCTTGGGGCTATGGTATCTATTGAACATATGGCTTCTTCTGCTGCTAGAGATCTCATTGATCGTTACGAACATGAAAAAGGTAAAGAATACAAAATGTTTGTTTGGCACGCACGAGAAGAGATCGAACATAAATCAGTTGCATTTAGACTTTGGAAGTACTTTAAAAAAGATAGGTCATTCTTAAAACGAATTGCTGTTGTCAATTTTAAGGGAACTGTTTTGTTTGGTTTGAATTACATGTGGAAAAAACTAAAGGAAGAAAAACTTTTGTGGAAGCCTAAGACATGGTACGACATGACAAGACTTATGTATCGTGTAATATTTAAAATGTTGCTTCCTTATTCTTGTATCTTTAGAAATGATTTTGATCCAGACAAAATAGACGATAGTAAATATGTACTTGTTAGACGTACTACGGCATGATGTTGAACATAATCAGGATGGTCTTTCATTAGAAGATGCCATAGAAACCTATCAAGATAGATTAAAAGAAGGATTTGTTCCTTTTATAAAAAACGATACGTTGTTTTTATTAAGGTTTGATGATGATGTTGTTTTCTATCACTCGATTAATGCAGCTCCTAGACAAGCATACATAGACAACATATATTATTTAGTCGAAGTACTTAGATCCAAAGGTTATAAAGCAGCATATACAGAACTTACAAATCCTAAACTAAAAGCATTTGTAAAAAGATATTTCAAAGACTCAATCATAATAGATGACTATTCTATTATGTTTTTTAATTAAGCAGGAGACTCGGAAATGGGTTGGGGAAAAAAACAAGTTAAAAAAGTTACCAAAGCAGTAAAGAAAGTTACTAAATCTGTAACTAAGGTAGTTAAGAATGTAGTAAGTACTGTTGGTAAAGTTGTTAAGACAGTTGCTAAATCAATCGTTAGTGTTGGTAAAGCTGTAGTCAAGGGAGTTAAGAGTGCCGTTAAAACAGTAGGTGGTGCTCTTGGTAAACTTGGTCCACTTGCTAGCATTGCATTGATGGCTATTCCGGGCTTCCAACCTTTTGCTGCGGGTCTTGCTTCTAGCATGGGAATCACTAGTGTTGTAGGTCAAGGCATGTTTACTGGTGCCCTCACTGGTTTCATCACTTCTGGTGGTGATATGAAGGCTGCATTGATGGGTGGTGCAATGGCTGGTCTAGGTACTGTTGCTGGTGGTGCTATTAAGGGCTTCCAAGCTGGTGATACTCTTGGAGGCATCACTAAAGCAGTAACAGCACAAAGTAGCATTCAGACTTTCCAAGGCGGAATGATGACTGCTAAGACTCAATGGGGCAGCTTTACTAATAATGTAGGTAAGTTCTTCTCTAATCTTGGTAATGGTGATACTGCTGCAGGTACTCAGCGTGCTCTCGAAGCAGACCAGCTTGCTCAATCTAAAGGTATCTCTTACGAAGATGCTATCAATCAGACTGAAATCAAACCTTCTACTTATGAAGTAGGTGAGTGGAAAGCAACCCCTGAGTCTGTAGCTAAGGCTGACTTTGCTCAAGACGTACAGGCTATGCAGAAAGCAGCACAGCCTCAATATGTTTGGGATGAAGCAATGGTTGGTGATGTAGGTTATCAGCCAGAATTGGTAGCGGGAACTGGTGGTGGTTATTCTCCTGTATCTATGGATGACTTCTATGGTAAGCAGGTAGCTACTTCAACTCAGCGTCTAACTCAGGCTGGTATTGCTCCTGAAGTTATTCAAGAGCAGATGGCTATGGGGACTACCGTAGCTGATCAAGCTAAGTTGTTGGATGAGCTGAGAGCTTCTAGCGGTATTCCACAAGAATATAGTTATTATTCACAGCCGGGTACGCAATTCCAAAGTCTTGATCCTAATAAGTATCAGGCTATGAAGAATCCTATCTACCAAGTAGCAGATGATTATAATATTAATCCGTTTGGTGAGCAGGCTCAGCAGTTGATGGAACAAGAGTATGGTTATGTTAATTACAACGCAGATAATAATGTAATCTCCTTCGATAAGGATATGGCATTCTACGATAAATACTCTAGGTCATTGTTCCAACAAGCAGGTGCGGGTGGTACTCCAACTTATATGACTCAGGACATGTACGCAGAACAGCCTGCTGCTAAGAGAGAAAAGAAGCCAGAGCTTAAGAGTCTTCTGAGTGGTTCTCCTGCATCTAAAACTACTTTACCCTTTACTACTGAAGTAGATCCGGGTAATATTAGGGCGGCTGCTGCGGGAACTGGTGATGCTAGTGGTGGCTTCCTTGGTTATTCACAGCACGTAAGAGAACAACAAGGTCTCCTTACTTCACAGGCAGAACAACAAGCTGAACTCTACAGACAGAAAATGAGAAGGAGCATGGCATAATGCAACCGTTTGAAACATACGAAAAGAATGGAACCGATCCATTTGATGCTCCAATTCCGGGCGAGTCACTGACTGGAGATCCTAATACTCCTAAACCTTGGGAAGGTCCTCCTGCATTTACTGATGTAAACGATGCACTCCAAGAAACCTTTCTTAATCTGACCGCTGGTGAAGCGTATGTGGATCTTCTTGATGCGATGCGAGATCAAGTTCCAGTAGATATGCTCACACAAACAATTCTGTTTGGTGGGTATATGCGTGGTCAATGGAATACTGATTTAATGCTGCTAATGGTAGAGCCTCTGATGTACATTCTAATTGCTCTTGCTGAACATAACGGTATCTATGATTATACTGTTTATGATGAAGAAGATGATGACATGTCAGATGAAGAAGCAGCACAACTTCTTAATGACGATGCCAAGAGAATGAGCAGTAAAGCTACCCAAACTAAAGCTCCTCTAAAAGTTCCAGAAGAGGTGCTTCCTAATTCTTTACTAGCACAAATACAAAAGACTCCAGTGCCACAAGAACAGGCATTGCTAGAACCTAAAGGAGAAATGTAATGGCCCTTAGCTTTGGTGATGTTGCTATGGCTTTTGGTACTGGTGTAATGAAAGGTGCCAGTGAGGACCAAAAGCGTAGACAAGAAAGACTAGACGAGCGTATGAAAGAACTTCAGAAGAATAATCTGGAGATGGCTAAGTCTAAGCATGCTGCTGAGTACAAACAATATTTAGAACGGAAAGTAAAAGCAGACGCTCTTAAAGCCTCTAATCCCGGTGTTGATCGTGTAGCAACCTACATGATGAATAGAGGTATTGATCCTGATAAAGCATATAAGTTTGCTGAAGCTAATCCTAACTTCGAAGTACCGAAATCTGCTTTTGATTATGGTCAAGAACCTTTGATGGATTACGATGTATCTATTAATGAACAAGATATTCCAGTAGCTCCTAACTATCTAGCAGACTCTCTTCGTAGAGTACTTGGTGGTGGTGGTAGTGAAGAGACTAAGAGAAAGAGTCTTGAACAACAGACCAGTGAAGTCTTTTCTAAGAAGAGAGATTATCATACTCCAGCACAGCAAGCCAATGTTGTTAGATCAGAACAGGCTGACCTTGCTGATGTTCCTGTTCGTGTAGGTAGAAAGCCATCTAGAATTCAGGAACAGTCTATTCCTGCTACTGCTTATCCAATTGATACTGGATACAGTATGGAAGGCGTTACTGAACAACAGATGCCTGCAGAAAAAGCTGCTCCAGCGGCTGCGGCACCTATTACAGCAGAGCCAGTACAAGCTAAAGTTGTTCCAGAAACTCCAGTAGCGGAGCCTGTAGATTATAGTAGTTTGTATGCTCCAGAACCCACTGCTGAAATGCGTAACAGAGCTGCTGTTGCACAGATCATTATGGATATGGACCCTTCAATTAAAGCTGATGAAGCTGAACAGAAAGCACTAGCACTAGATAACATTCAGATTAGTCCTGTTACAGGTAAGCCTGTTAATAAGCTTAACTATATTTTGGGTCGTGAGTCTGGTGTTGAGGATGTTCAAGCTCAGCGTGCTATTGAACAGCAACCTGCAATTAGTATGGCAGAAGCCGGTAAGAACATTACTGCTTATATCAAAGAGAATCCGTACAACGGTACGATTGAAAATGAAGCAGACTATGTATTCGACCTATCTGATATGACTAGAAACATTCGTTCTGAGTTTGGTCTTGGTTTAGGCCAAGCTAGAAATATAGCTGAGTTGATGTTGCTTCCAGATGTTGATGCAATTAGCAAGAAGGATACTCTTGTTCCTAACTTCTTAGAAGAGAACTACACTTATGATCCTGCTAATGCAATTCCTCTGCCGTTGTTGAGACAGGCAATGAGAGCTAATCCGGGTAAAAATCCAAAAGAAATTATTCTTAGAATCAGAGAAAGAATGAGAGGAGCACAGTAATAATGGATTTTACTTCACTGGATGTAAACACTTTATTTTCTGAAGAAGATAAAAAAGAAACAGAGAAGCCTGTAGTTAAGGCTGAGTCTGTTCCTGTTTCTTCTATTGATGTAACTAATCTGTTTCCTGAAGAAAGAGAAGCAGACATTAATTCATTATTCGACGATCAGCCGTATGTAAAAGAGTTATCTGTAGAAGAAAAGAAGAAACTTCTTGATGAGGATACTCGTGGTTTTTCTCGTGGGCTTTCTTATGGTTATGAAAAATCAGATACACTAGAATCTAATTGGGGTAATTACCTAGAATCTAAATTCCCTATGGGTAGGTTTATTCTTACTCCTAAGAGAATTGTAGCTCCGTTGTGGGGTGGTGAAGGTCCATATGTTTCTCCTGAAGAAGCTTATGGTGAAGACTTCATGCAGCTTGATGAGCAGCAACGTAGAGAACGTATTGCTCAGGTTAAACAAAACTATCTAAAAGAAAAATACCCTGAGTTTTATGGTCGTGAAGATCGTACTTGGGGTGAAGCTATTGGTGAGTTTGGTGGTTCATTAGCTTCTCCTACAACTCTTACTCCTATGGGACGTACCTATAAAGAGACTGCTGCTATTAGTGGTGGTCTGGGCTTCGCCTATGGTGCTGGTGAAGGTTTGGGTAAGAAAGGTGAAGTAGATCCAGCCACCACTGCCACATACACAGGTGCTGGTGTTATTCTTGGTCCGGGCCTCAAGTGGGCTGGCAGTAAGATTGTGGATAAGTTTAAGGGCGATCCTACTAAGATCTCTTCAAAAGATGCTGAGACTTTTGTACAGTCCTATCAGAATCTAATTTACGAAAGAAGAGCAATTGGTGATAGTCCAAGGGAAGCTTTTGATTACGCTAACTCTGTCTTTCGTGTAACTGATGACACCGTTAAATCTTTTACTGATGCTGCTGAAAGAAAGATTGTAGTACCTAAACAGCAAGAAGCACAGCTTTATATTGATTTAGTTAATTTCAATCAGACTGGTAAAGCTCCGGGTAAGATCTCCAGCACCTTTGATGAGTTCCTTGGTGTAATGAGTACTCGTGTGAAGAACATTAGTGTTCCTATGTGGCATCGTCTGCGTAAGCTTGACTACAATCAACACGCTCGTCTACATAATATTTCTGTAGAAGTTAATCCATTCCTTCGTGGTCTTCAGAAACTACCTAAAGACGTACAATCAGAAGTTGACCGTGCTCTGTTAAATGGTAACTTTGATATGGTAGAAGCTGCCATTAAATCTACGAATAACAAACAGATGATGGATGACTTTAATGTTGTTAAGTCTGTTCTAGATGATCTACATAAAGAAGCAGTGGATGCCGGTATTGATGTTGGTTATACTGCAAACTATTTCCCACGATTCATTAAAGATCTTGATGGTCTTCGTAATGCTCTCGGTAGAGAAGAAAATTCAGCAATTGAAAAGTTATTTGATAGAGCAGCCAAGAGAAAGGGATCTGCTCTCAACACGATGGAAAAAGCAAACATCGTTAATTCGTATGTTAGAGGTAAACCTGCTGTAGTAGATGGTGGTACTCCTTTTGCTAAAGCTAGAACCATCGAAGAAATTCCTCCTGAGCTGATGAAGTTCTATGCAACCCCTGAAGAATCTCTACATCACTATATTCGTAGATCAGTAAACGAAATTGAGAAGCGTCATTTCTTTGGTCGTAACTGGACTAAGACTGAACTAGGTACAACTAATATTGATGATTCTATTGGTGCCATTGTAGCTAGAGAAGTAGAAGCAGGTAATGTAGATCCTAAGAGAGCTGATGAGTTGAGAGATCTTCTCATGACTCGTTTTGGTCCGGGTGAAATGGGTACTGGTGAGGGTACTGCACTCGTTAAGAACACTCTATATTCCATGACTCTGGGTAATCCGTTATCCGCTGCTACTCAGCTTGGTGATACCTTCTTGGCTACCTATAAGAATGGCATTCGTCCTGTGATTGATTCTTTCTTGAAAAAGGAAAAGATTACTCTGGATGATTATGGCTTCAATGAGATTGCAGAAGAGTTTGCTGATGCGTCTCGTTCTGCGAAATGGCTACAGAGAAACTTTAAATGGACTGGTTTTACTCGTGTTGACAGACTAGGTAAAGAAACACTCCTGAATAGTTCTTACGACAAGTATCGTAACATGGCTCTTGATCCTAAACAGGTAGGTAAGTTTAGAGACAAGTGGAAGAAAGCATACGGTGAAGGCGTAGACAATCTGATTGCAGACCTACAGACTGGTAAAATGTCTGATGATGTTAAGCTTCTGTTGTGGCATGATCTTGCTGACATGCAGCCAGTAGCTTTATCTGAGATGCCTCAGAAATATCTTGAGACAAACAAAGGTAGATTATTCTACATGCTCAAGACGTTTACTCTGAAGCAGTTTGATATTCTTCGTAGGGATGTAATTCAACAGATCAAGACTCCGGGTGAGCGTAAGGAAGGCGTTAAGAACCTTGCTAAATATATGACTGCTTTTCAAGCTGCTGGACTAACTTCCGATGCAATTAAAGCATGGCTGCAAGGTAGAGAGTTTGATCCTTCTGATTCAGCCATTGAAAACTTCTGGCGTATGGTGGGTGCTAGTCGTTATTCTGCAAGTAAGATAGGCGAAGAACCATTCATGGGCGGTTTGCAGATTATTGCACCTCCTGTTGGTGTCTGGGACAGCATGATCTCAGATGTTGTTGGTTTAGCTCAGGGTGAAGATGTAGCTGGTAAGAGTGTTCGTGCTATTCCGGGTATCGGTAGACTTACCTATGAACACCTCATGGGTGGTAAAGAAGAATATGCTGAGAAGAAACTGGAAGAACAGACAAAGGAATACGGCTTTGCAAAAGGAGGTGTGCTCGATCAGGCACGTCATATCTTTCGTAAGGGTTATGCAGAAGGTGATCTAGTAACTGCTGATGATGAAGCTGATCGTGATCCACTACTTGTATCGGATGCTGGTATCCAAAAAGGTGATACAGATAAAGCCCAAGAAGATCTAACTGAGTTTGCTCTGGACATGACTCCTGTTATTGGTGAAGCTCGTTCTGCTGAAAGAGCAGTAGAAGAATTCAAAAAAGGTAACTATGGTTCCGCTGCGTTAGAAACTGTGGGTGCAATCCCGCTTGCTGGTATGGCTGTTCGTGGTATGTCCAAAGCATTTAAAGCCGGTAAAGAGCTTTATCCAGAAACTGTTAAAAGAATAGCTGTAGAAGCTCCCAACGATCTTCCCGGATTCTATGAAGGACCAATAGGTAAAGGAAAAGCTCTAACTGTTGGGTTTTTAAAAACAACAGGCAATACTATTAAAACATCTTTAAGCCCTGCTGCTCTTGCAGATTTTAAAAACTTTGGTTTTGGGGCAGGCACTAGAGATATATTAGCTGAAAATGTAGAGAACATTAATAAAAATATTGCTATTAGAGACTCTATTCAAAATAGAGTAAAAGAAATAGGGAAATGGAATGGAACAAAGTCAAAAGAATATGAAGCAATTTCTAAAGAATTAACTAAAGCTAATGATGCTATTAAAGAATCTGAAAAAATAATTGTTGGTCAACTTGGGTACAATGCAAACATTGCTCGTCAGATGGGTATTGACTCTCCTGTTTTAAAACAATGGTCTGAACTTTTTAATAAAGAATTATTAGACTTTAATGAGTCTTCTTTTAAAAACGTGGTAGATAAATATTCTGTTTATGGTAGGAGCGGTATTAACAAGAGCAAAGATTTAGATTATTTTTATAATCAAGTAACTAAAGCTTGGGACATTCCTGAAGGCTCTAAAGTTAAGATGGTCCTGCGTAGCATGGACACATGGAAATCTAGGGGTGGAGACTTTAGACAGGATATTTTTACTTCTAGTCAAGCTTCAGCACTTCGTAAAATTCCAGAGAGCATTACAAATGCAGAGGATTTTGTTGCTGAAATTAAAAAACATAATGATGCAATAGATGCTAAATTTTCTAATAGGTGGACTGTTGATCCTTTAGACCAGCAAAAAAGATATACCAAAACAGAAAAGCTTTTTAATATAGACGCACAAAAAGAAGCGGCTTCAAAAATTATTATTAATAAAGTTGAAGGTAATAATGTTTACATATCTTTTTCTAAACCTTCAAGCAGTAAAGTTGAAGGCGGTGTAAATATTCAGATGAAGATTAATCCAAAGACTAAAGAAGTTTACGGATTTGTTTCTGATGAGCATGATCTTTTTGGTAGAGTCCCGCCCGGTTCTGCTCGTTTAATTACTGTTACTCCTATCCAGAGAATGGATGAAGTCCTCGATCCTCAATCAGTTACTCTACTATCTAAGAGTGAAGCTGCTAAAGCTAAAAAAGTTGCAAGTGCCGAGGCTGAAAAAGCATTAGCCATAAAAGAAAAAACATATAAGATGCCTGAAAAAGTAACCACAGACGGCGCAGCTCCTCAATTAAAAAAAGCTGCTGGTTTAACTAAGGATCAAGTGAATATAATTAATACTATTTTATCTACAAAATCTGTAGCAGATACGGACGTTCTTCGTGAAGCTGTCGTTGGAAGTATAGGTGTTCGTGGGGCAACTAGCGTATTAAATAGCGAAGACGAACAGGGTTATGCAGACGGTGGTGAAGTAGTAGCACCAGTAGTAGAAGAAGATCAACCTATCGTAGAGTCCATCAGTCGTAGATTGAAGACTGATCCCGATACCCTGCGTAGTAATCTGGGTGAAGTTAAGCAAGCCATCAAGCAGCATGAGACTGGTAATCAGAACATCTATCAGATTGTAGATAGTGCTGCTCGTGGTCCGGGTGCTGGTTACTATCAGTTTGAACAGAAACAATTCGGTGGGTCTGGTGCTGCTAAGACTGCAGTAAACAGAACACTGAACACCTATAAGTTCCTGAAGCAACCTGCTCCACAGTGGCTACAGGATCTAGCTAAAGATCCTGACCCAGACTTCACTCAGCTAAACGAGAGACAACAGGATCTCATCTTCTTGGGTAATCTGAATCAGGAGAGAGGTAGTGATAAACTGATGCGTGCTCTCGTAGAAGCTAAGAATGAACAAGAGAAGAGAGCCGCTATTGAGAATCTGTGGCGTAAGGCTCACAAGAAAGTCAAAGCATTCGATAAGTTTAGGTGGTAAAGATCTCTTTATTCTTCTTAAACCAATCCTGCTGTTCCTTCATTAACTGGGCTACCTCATC
>Ga0196905_1001122_pt1 | contig 10352 bp, 4 predicted proteins | sample CB_VirMetaG_3_FD_169098 | JGI IMG/M metagenome (GOLD analysis project Ga0196905, IMG submission 169098) | Freshwater to marine saline gradient viral communities from Chesapeake Bay - CB_1508_1S Viral MetaG (v3) (version 3) | ecosystem: Environmental > Aquatic > Marine > Coastal | place: USA... | reverse complement strand
GAATTAATGAACTAAATGTTTCTGATGGAACAAATGGTCAAGCACTTACAACTGATGGAAATGGTACGTTATCTTTTACAACAATATCAAGTAGTTCAGCATCAAGTGCAGTAGCTTTAACAACTGATACTGCAACTTCAACAGGATCTGCTTCTTTTACTCTTAGTATATCTCCAACAAGTGAAAATAATATTATTGCTTTTGCAGATGGTGTATTTCAAAATCAAGATTCTTATTCAATAAGCGGAAATACTTTAACATTTGATACTGCTCCAGATAGCGGTACTAAAATGGTTTTTTATTCTGTTGGTGCAGTATATAGTGGGCAAAATGTAATTGTTGATAATTTTAGTGGAGATAATAGCACAGTTGCTTTTACATTATCAGATGACCCACAAGATGAAAACAACACGCAAGTCTATATCGACGGTGTTTACCAACAAAAAACTGAATATTCAGTAAGTGGAACAACTCTTACTTTTTCTAGCGCACCTCCAACTGGAACAAATAACATTGAAGTTATTATTTTCTCTGCGGCTTCTATTCAAACTATTTCAAACAATGCCGCAGTATCAACTTCTATTGCAAGTAATGCTATATTAAGTAGACATATTGCTGCAAATGCAATTACTGCAAGTGAAATAGCAAGTGGAACTGTCATAGCAGCAGATATAGCAGATAATACAATCACAGCAGCAAAACTTGCATCAGATTCTGTAACAGGAGTAAAAATTGCTGCCAATGCTGTAGGGGCTTCTCAAATAGCTTCCAATGCAGTAGATTCTAGTGAAATAGTTTCAGGAAGTATTGATACTATTCATCTATCAGCAACTTCTGTAACAGAAGCAAAAATAGCTGCAAATGCAGTAACTTCTGCTAAAATAGCAGCAAACTCTGTTGGAATTTCAGAACTTGATTTAAGTGATGGAAGTGTAGGGCAAGTATTAACAACTGATGGATCTGGCACAATAACTTTTGAAGATGTTCTAGTAAAATCAGAAGCAGTTAACCAAACAGGAAGTGCCATTGCAAAAGGGGTTCCTGTATATCAAGTAGGTTCAAGCGGAAATGCAATAAGTGTTGCACCAGCAGATGCAGATGATTCAAATAAAATGCCTGCAATTGGTGTTACTCTTGATGCTCTATCAGCAAATGGAGGAACAGGTGAAGTTGCTCATATTGGCTTCGTAAAGGGAATCAATACTTCTAGCTATACTGCAGGAGATACATTATATATTTCTACAAGTGGAGGGTTCACAACAACTAAACCAACAGGAGAAACAGGGCTTATTCAAAATATGGCTCGCGTTATAAAAGTTGATTCTTCTAATGGTAGTATTGTTGTTATGGGTGCAGGAAGAACAAATGCTGTACCAAATTTAGATGACGGAGATATCTTTATAGGAAATGCTTCAAATGAAGCAGTAACAGCAACACTCGATACAAGTATTGTTCCAGAAAATACAAATTTATATTATACAGACGCAAGAGTAGATTCACATTTAAGTGGTGGAAGTGGTATTACATATTCAAGTGGTACTATTTCAATTGCTGGAAATGCTATAACAAGCACTATGATAGCTGCAAATGCAGTAGGTTCAAGTGAAATAGCAGCAAGTGGTGTAACAGCAGGGTCATACGGAAGTGCAACAGCAATTCCAACTTTAACTATTGACGTAGACGGAAGAGTAACCTCGGCAAGTACTGCAAGTATTAGTTCAAGTTTGACAATTGATGCAGACTCAGGAACTCCTGATACAGTTACAATCGGTACAGATACACTTACTTTTAGTGGAACAACAAATGAAATTGAAACAAGCGTTTCAAATAATGAAATTACAATTGGATTACCAAATGATGTAGTTATAACAGGTAATCTAACAGTTAATGGTACAACAGTAACAAACTCTGCTACAAACACAACAATTGAAGATCTTTTAATTGAGTTAGGAACAGGAACAACTGGAACACCAGCAAATGATGCAGGTATTGTTATTGAAAGAGGTGACTCAGACAATGCTTTTATAGGCTTTGACGAGAGTGCAGATAAATTTACTCTTGGTACAGGAAGCTTTACTGGTGCATCAACTGGAAATCTAAGTATTACTACTGGAACTCTTGTAGCAAATATTGAAGGAAATGTAACAGGTGATTTAACAGGTACAGCAAGTGCAGTTGCAGATAATGCTGTGACAGCGGCAAAGATCGCTGCAAACTCCGTTGGAATATCAGAGCTAAATGTATCAGACGGTACAAGTGGGCAATTTTTATCCACAAACGGCTCGGGCACACTCTCGTTTGCAAGTGCTACTTCCACAATCGCAGGAGCAACTGATACGTCAATTACTTCGCCAACTGGTGGACAATTTTTAATTTATGACGGTACTAACTCATGGGACAATATTTCTCTATCAGGTGATGTGACCGTAGCTGCAAATGGAACAGTTACAATTTCGGCTAATGCTATTTCTGCCACAGAAATATCTGCAAACTCTGTCGGCATAAATGAATTAAACGTTAGTGATGGCACAAATGGTCAAGCACTTGTAACAAATGGAAGTGGTACATTAAGTTTTGCAGATGTTGCAGGAAGTTTAGCAGATGCTTCTGATTCAAATATATCTTCTCCTACTAGCGGACAAATACTCGTTTATGATGGAACAGATAGCTTTGATAATGTAAGTATTAGTGGAGATGCAACTCTTTCAAATACTGGTGCTTTAACAATTGCTTCAAATGCAATAGAATCTTCAATGATTGCTGGAAATGCAGTTGGAGCAAGTCAAATAGCTGCAAACTCAGTAAGTATTAATGAATTAAATGTAAGTGATGGAACAAACGGACAATTTTTACAAACAAATGGAAGTGGTACATTAAGTTTTGCTACTGTAAATCCAGAAGGCTCAGTAGTTTATAATTATACAGATACAGGAGATGGAACAACAGTAACATTTGATACAGGCGTAAATCCCCAAAACGAAAACAATACTTGGGTATTTGTGGGTGGCGTATATCAACCAAAATCATCTTATAGTTATAGTAGTACAAGTATTACTTTCTCAGAAGCTCCACCAAATGGTGAAGATATAGAAATTATTACTGGTAAAGTTGCAGGTTTTGACAGTGCTGATACAGTACTTGGAATTTATAGTACAACTACAACAGCGACTGACACTTATGATACAGGGTTAAGTGCAGCAAATGAAAATAATACTTTTGTATTTATAGAAGGTGTATATCAACCAAAAAATACTTATAGTTTCAGCGGAACAACAATAACTTTTGACGCAGATACTCCAACAGGATTAGCACTTGAAGTTATGGCAACAAAGACATTAAGTGCAAGTGCCGTAACAACAGGAACAATTGCAGCAAATGCAGTAACAACTGCAAAGATCGCATCAAACAATGTAACAACAGCAAGCATAGCAAGTAATGCAATAACTTCCGCACTTATAGCAGCAAACGCAATAACAGCGAGCGAAATAGCAACAAATGCTGTCACAGGAAATGAACTTGATAGCGGTGCTCTTGCTGGAAAGAATATGACTGGCAATATTGCCTTTGATACAAATACACTTTATGTAGATTCTACTAATGATCGAGTAGGTATAGGTACTGCTAGTCCTGGTGATACTTTAGTAGTTGCAGGAACTAGTGTTGTAACTTCAGGTCAAGGTATATTTAAAGTATCTTCAAGCACTACAAGTGCAGGAAATGGAGCTGAAATAAAACTAGAGCATGCTGGTAATAACACTTACGAAATAAAAGGTGGAAGCGATTTAATTTTTTCATCTGATGATGGAGCAAATGAGAGAGTTAGAATAACAACTGCAGGTAATGTTGGTATAGGTATAGATAGTCCTACTGCTAAACTCCATGTAGATAATGGTACTAATACTACAAACTTTGATGCTTTTAGATTTACAGCTGGAAGCCTAGCAAATGGTTATGATGTATTTGGGTATTTTGGAAAATCTACTTCAAATTATGAAGGGCTAAAACTTCATTATTACTATAATACTAATAATAGTACAACTCGTGCTATATTAGGAGTTACTGGAGTTTCTAATCAACTAGTATTAAATGGTGCTGGAGATGTTGGTATAGGTACAGGTACTCCTGGGGGTAGACTAGATGTACGAAAAGATACCACAGGAGAGCTTTTAACACGAGTTTACAATGCCGATACATCTGGCACAGGAACTTCAGTTTTTAGAATAACAAATAGTGGAAATAACGACCAAGGTAGTAGAATAGAATTTACTGATCAATTGTATTATCATAGCTCTATCTCTGGGGATAGAACAAATGGAATTCAATTCGGTACAAATGCTACTGGAAATACAGGTGTTGCCACAGAACGTATGCGAATAGATCCTTCAGGCAATGTTGGTATTGGAACGATTAATCCTACAGGTGCCAAATTACATGTTGCAGGCGGAATAAAAGGAACAGATTTAATTGCTCATGATTCTACTGGAATTAATTTACAAACAGATGAAGGTACAAAAAGATTAATTGTTAAAGATGGTGGTCAAACTATTGTAGGAATAAAAGGACTTACAGTTACAAGCTCTGGAACAAGTTCTGTAAATGATTCAGGTGATAATGCATTATTAAGTCTTCAAAATCCTGCTGGAACTGCTATGAATATACAGCGTTGGGGTGTTTCAAATTCAGGAGAGTCACAAGATTCTTACAGGTTTAGAATAGATCAAACTTTTAGATTTATATCAAATAACGGCAGCAATGATACAGGAAAATGGGATTATGAAGGCTTCCTTACAATGGGGACTGGAACACAAACAACAGATACTCAAATCACTCTTTCTACAAATGGAAGTAGAACACACTTATTAGACGGATATGGAGGTAGCGTTTCTTTTAATACTGGTCAAGCAGGGAGTGGAACTATTACGGATCAAACTGGGTCTTTTTCAATTACAAATAATGATCTAGGAGGTCAAAAATTTACATCAAGAGGTGGTAGATATTTACAAAGTAATGGAACAGGATGGGGCACACCAGATGGAAGAGAACCCGCTCTTGTAATATCTTCAAGTTACTCTACAACAGGCGATAGAGGAATTCCAGGAATAATCTTACATAATGAAAATAACACAAATGATGTTTATGGACCTTCTTTATCTTGGGGGTGTAAATCTTCATCAGCTGATTTTAATACTTCTTATGCTTGGATTATGGGTAAACCCACAGGAAATTCTCAGGACCCTAATTGGAAATCAGGAATACTTGAATTATATACTGCTCAACCAGGAACAGGAGGTTATGTAGATGATGCTCCTGGAATAAGGATTAATGATAGTGGTCTCGTTCAAAAGCCAAAAGGGTGGGAAGCAGGATCTTACTTTTGGGCAGGAGGAACATCCAACCCTAGTGGGTTATCTGGAACTAATCCAGCTATTTTTATATCTCTTGAACAAGGATCCTCAACTTACTTTAATACAAGTAATGGAAGATATACATGCCCTGTAAATGGAGTATATACATTTAGTGCACAAGTTAGAATAGATAGTGCTTCTACTTCATCTTCTTATTTTAGAATGGCATTTTATACTGGAACAACAGCGGCATTTCAAAATTCTTATAAACAAGGACATGTAATACATGGTCCAGGAATGTATTCTACAAATTATTTTTCAATGAGTTCTACTTGGACAGTATATCTAACAGCAGGCACCGAAGTAGGAGTTGCAATAAACATGAATAGTGGAACATACTCAATTCATTCAGAATCTAATTTTTCAGGGCATTTAGTAGGATAAAAAAATGGCAATCAAAAAAATATCAGCAAATTTATTAGGAAGCAACGCAGTACTCGCCGCGAACATCGCAGGTGGAGCAATCTCTGCGGCTGATATTGCAGATAATAGTATTACTGCGGCAAAGATATCAACAAGTACATTTGCAATCGACTCATTGACAGTAAATACAAGTGATTTGGTAGTCGATACAGCGAATAATCGTGTTGGTATTGGAACGACTAGTCCTGATGCTAATCTTGAAGTTTCGGGTACAACTTCTTTACCTTTATTTCTTACAAGAAAAGTAAATAATGTAGGAGTAGGTACTGGTATTGGTTTTAGACTATATGATAGTGCAAATAATTTAACAAACTACGCATCTATTTTTGGAACTATTGAAGATAATACTGATGGTGCTGAAGATGGTGCTTTACTTTTTCAGACATTAACAAGTAATTCGCTAAGCGAAAAAATGCGTATCGACTCATCAGGCAATGTTGGTATTGGTACGAGTAGTCCTGCTTCTATTTTACACCTTTTAGGAACTGATCCAAAAATTACACTTGGCGTTTCTGGAGCAGTTGAAAGAGCATTTTTACAATATGATAATACTGCCTCATTGCTTTCATTAGATAGTGATGGAGCTATTAGGCTTTCACCTAATAATACAGAGGCACTTCGTATAAACTCATTAGGCAATGTTGGTATTGGTACGGATAGTCCATCTTATTTATTAGATGTTGAATCTGTATCAGGTACAGATAATATTTTAAATGTCAGAAATCCCTCTACAAGTTGGGGGGAATACGCTTTAGCAAGATTTCAAACAGATACAAAAGATCAAAGGTTTATTGATCTTGGTTATTACAGAGGAGCAGCTGAGGCTGAAAGAGCTTTTATAATTAATGGTCAAAGCAGTAATCGTTTATTTACAATATTAGAATCATCAGGCAATGTTGGTATTGGTACGAGTAGTCCATCAAGAAAATTTGTCGTAAAAGATACTACAACAGCACATATAAAATTAACTGAATCAGGTCTTGGTGAGTCTGTAACCGATGGTTTAGATTTGGTTATTGATTACACTGGAACTGGTTATTTAATAAATAGAGAATCTGCATCATTACATTTAGGCACATCTAATACCAATAGACTATCCATCGACTCATCAGGCAATGTTGGTATTGGTGGAGGTCCAGCAGGTCCACTTTCTCTACATGTAAATGTAACAACTGGGGGTATTGGTTGGACAAATGGATTTTTTATAAAAAATGATGTTAATACCTCAGGGACTCATAAAGGTATTATATTTGGGGATTCATCAGATAGTTTTCAAGCAAGTATTAGTGGAGAAAGTACTGGGGGATTAGGACAAAATTTAGTATTTGTCACTAGAGCTAGTGGTGGTAGTATCGGCGAACGCATGAGGATTGGAAACGATGGTGGCGTTTCTGTTTCTAATGATGGGCAAATGGGTTATTCAGGCTCAAAGTTTCATGTTAAGGGTACAGCATTTACAACAAGTGATAGTTCAGGCAATGCAAATGGTGGGTTTTCTACTTTTTCAGGAAATAAAGATGTATCAAATAGTGCTACTACTCTTTTTACTCTTTATAGAGATAATGGTGCTCATAGTGGTTTTGTTATAATTACAAAATCAGAAAGTGGAGATTCAGCTTCTGCGATTTATTCATGGGCTTCTAATTATGGATACACCCCTGATTTAGATTTATTAAGTTCTGCAACAACAGGGTATACAGGGTTTACTTTAAGTGCTTCACAAAATACTCATACTACTACTTTTCAATTAACTCATGGGGCTGCAGGAACTAAAAATTATACCTACACAGTAATTTATGGTGGTAGCAGACAAAGTAATGTAACAGTAACTTTATATTAGGAACAAACATGATCAATACAGAATGGAAATTTAAAATTAAAAAAACAATTCCTTATGTTGTTTCAACACAGCAAAGAGATATTGTTGAAAGTTTTTTGGCTTCTTGTGTAGCAACAGATAGCGAGGATGCAGAAAATACTGCAAGTACAACTACTTTACTTAGCTTTGATGTAAGTGAAGGAGTGTCGGAAAACTTTCTTGAACTAACTGAAATCAATAATGAAATTTTAAAAAATTGGGTTATTAATCACTTGGGGCAAGATTGGGTAACTAATGCAGAGCAAGAATTGATAGAAACATTGGAGAATAACTAATGGCAATACAAACAATACCAAGTACTTTAATCGCAGACAACGCAATTAGCGCAGCAAAGATTGCGAGTGGAATCATTTCGGCTGACGATATTGCGGATAACTCTCTGACAGCAGCAAAGATAAGTGCAAGTACTTCTCCGACTTTTGGTGGACTTACAGTAAATACGGATGCTAATTCAACATTAACAATTGCTGATGGAGGCGCTGATGCAATAACTCTGTATGGGGGTTCAGGAGACGAACTGTATATTGGAGCAAATGCTGCATATAAATTAAGATTTAAAACTGATGGCAATATTGTTATGGACAATGGAGGCAATCTTGGTATTGGTACGGATAGTCCAGGAGTTCCTCTCCATGTAAAAACAGACACAGAACATCAAATAAAAATAGAATCTACTGCATCCGCAGGCGCTTCTATGCAACTTTACTCTGGAGGATCTTACGCTTATACTGTGTATGAGCATCCGACTGCTAATTTTAGAATAGGTGCGTATGGAGGAAGCTCATTTATAATTAGAGATCAAGGAAATAGTGCTGATAGATTAGTAATAGACTCATCAGGTAATATTGGTATTGGTACGGATAGTCCAAACTCAAGACTTCATGTAGTACACCCTGTCTCAGAGTTCACTACAAGTTTATCGGAAACAACAACAAAATCAACCTTGCAGCTAAAAACTCACGCTGAGGATAGTACTATTACTACTTTTGGCGGGGTATCTGGAGGTGCCGCGTACATTCAACGTAGTAATGGGGCAGGTACTACTCCTTATGACTTATTATTAAATCCATACGGTGGCAATGTTGGTATTGGTACGGATAGTGCATCATATAAGTTAGATGTTACAGGAAGTGGTTCAGCAGGATTAAGATTAAATGGAACTGGTACTGGTGGTTCGTGGATGGCTTTTTCAAATAGTGGAACTATATATGGATACATTTCCAGTGCTTATCATGTATTTACAGGTGGCTCAGTTTCAGATTTTGGAATTAGAGGAGAAAATAATTTAGTATTTGGATCGTCCACAACAGAACGCATGAGAATACACAGCTCAGGGGATATTTCAATAGGTTCGTCAGGAACTATATATAAAAATATAAGCGCTGCTCAATCTCCAACACTGTCAATAGATGGAACTTTTCCTGCAATTAATTTAAAAGATGATTCAGGTACCGCAGCTTTTTATGGCATAAATGGATCAAGACTGTATTTGGGAGGCAATACGAGTACTGTTGATCTGTTATTTTATTTAAATGATGCAGCTGTAACAAAAATAACTGATGTTGGTATAGTAAGTACAAATTGCTCTACTAATTATAAAGGAGTTCATATACATGGATCTCAAGCCCCCTGTATTACTTTTGCAAAAAATACCACAGACGAAACTAGTCCAGAATGGAGAATTGGTGTTAGCGGCTACGATGGATCCGATCTTGCAATTTCTGTAGGGTCTACAACTGGAGACAGAGTAAGAATAGATCCTAATGGAAGATTACTTGCAGGGGTAGAAAATGTTGCTCCAAGGGCTGGCAATACTAATGTAGGGAATGAGGCAATTCAGAGTTATGGACCAATAATTTCAGGAGCTTTTCAAGGTTCTTATACAGGAGGATTGCATTGTATAAGAGATTGGTTTGTATATGCTGGTCCATCTACAAATACAGGTCCTTATCTCCATATAAAAACAGATTTGGCTAATAGTACAGCTAATTCTGCTTACACTATGTCATTTTTTAAGTATAGAGCATATTGTTATGGTGGAGGCGGCAATGTTGCTGAAGGACTTTTAGGATGGCATAACTGGAGTGGTGGTTATTATAATGTTGGAGTACTAAATTATAACTCTAGCTGGGCTTTGGTACAAAGCAGCTACACCTCATCAGACAACTATGTTGTTTTGGTTGCATATCTACCAGCTTCATACTGTCATTTAGCAATAGATTGGGATCAATGGGGTGGTTATGCATTTAGAACTGCTAAAGTAATAGCAACAACGCAAACCAGTTCATCAACAGGAGCATACTAATGAATGAAGAAATTACAATAGAACAAGCTACAGAAGAAATTAATGCTTTATTTTTCCCTGCCGTGGAAGAAGGAGATAACGCAGAGCATCATGGGTTTAAGTTTGTTTACACAAACGGCGAGTGGGTTGAAGTAGAGGAATAAAATGACAACAAAGGTAAGTTTAGGAGTAATCGCAGCAAATGCAGTTGATACAGCTCAACTCGCATCGGCAGCAGTAGAAACTGCATCAATCGCAGGAAACGCTGTCGTCTCCGCGAAAATCGCTGCAAACCAGATTATTGCAACTAAAATTGCTTCAAATGCAATTACATCAGGGCATATAACATCAGGCGAAGTAA
>Ga0196905_1001121_pt1 | contig 10353 bp, 7 predicted proteins | sample CB_VirMetaG_3_FD_169098 | JGI IMG/M metagenome (GOLD analysis project Ga0196905, IMG submission 169098) | Freshwater to marine saline gradient viral communities from Chesapeake Bay - CB_1508_1S Viral MetaG (v3) (version 3) | ecosystem: Environmental > Aquatic > Marine > Coastal | place: USA... | reverse complement strand
CGACTGGACAGGGCGCAATGACTGTCGGCGCAGAAGTAACCTTGAACCTGTACCCAGAGGGTGCAACTTCAGGCGATACCTATGCAACCCTGTCTGCAATCATCACCGAAGCTGGCGTGTCTGCCTCTTTCGATGGCATGGTTGAATCAACATTCAGCTTTGAAGCGAATGGTGCGGTTACTTGGGGAACCGTAGCCTAAAACCGGGTCTGTGGCGGCTAGGGTAGCCCCCGAAAAGCAGGAATCCGAACCTGCCTGCCGTTATAGACACCAAATTCGGAAACCTGATCGGAGAGGTATTTATGTCAATTCTTGACCGCGCCAAGGCGCATTTTGATAAGCAAGGGATCACAGAGATTGTGGTTCCAGAATGGGCAGATGAGAAAGGCGAGGCAACAGTTATCTACTCAAAGCCGCTGACATTGGCTGAGAAGAAGAAACTGATTAAATTCGCCAAAGAGGATGACATTGAGTTTGTGGCTCGGCTGATTATTATGAAGGCATTGGATAAGACAGGAGAGCCTGTCTTTGATATTTCCGACCGAATCAGCCTGCTGAACTCCGTTGACCCAAATATCCTGTCTAGGATTGCCGGCAAAATGACCGAGGCAAAATCAGTCGAGGATTTCGAGGGAAACTAGAAAGCGATCCGCTGTTGAAGTCGCAGTACGCCTTGGCCGAGATTCTGCATAAGACTCTCGATGAAATAGGCGAAATGACGATAGAAGAGTTCAACGGCTGGATCGCATACTTCAACCTGAAGCGGAAGGCGCAAGATGGCAACAGCGGAAGAAATAAGAATCCGAATCACCGCCCAAGATAGCGCGACTCAGGTTATCAAGGAAACCAATCGTGAGATGCAGACGCTATCGCGGACTGCTACCTCTACCGGGACAGCCACGACCAAGTTTGGCGGCAATCTGTCAGTTATGGGCAGAACGGCAGGCCAAGCTGGTATTCAGGTTCAACAGTTAGTCGGTCAGATTCAGGGCGGCACGAATCCGATGCTCGCTCTGTCACAACAGGCGGCTGACTTGGGTTTCGTATTAGGCGCGCCACTTGTAGGTGCGATTGTCGCTTTGGGCGCATCGCTGGCGATGAACCTGATTCCGCAGCTATTTGAAACTGCAAAGACCGCCAAAGATTTAAGCAAAGAAATCGACGAACTGCGCGCAAGAACTGGCAATCTTACGGAAGCACAAAAAGCACTTCTTCAACAAAATCGCGCAAAAGCAATCGAAGAAGAACGCAAACAAGTCGCAAGACTCAGATCAGAAATTGAGTCCAATCAGAGAGCGGTCATTGCATTGCGCCAAGCGCAGCAGGATGCAGAATTAGACCCAGAAGCAACAGGCATCGTTGACTACAATGCTAAGGTCAACGAACTGCAAGAAAAGCGCGTCACGATTGTTGGAGAATTATCAAACGCAGAGCAACGCCTCAGATTGCTCGAAGCTGGACGCACCGCAGAAGGCGACAAATTCATCTTGAGCCTAGAAAAGCAGGTCGCTCTTTTAGGCAAAAGCAGGGCTGATACTATTGCCTTTGAAGCAACCCAGCTTGATCTGACCGACACCCAGAAGAAGCAGACTGAAGCCCTAATCGAGCAGATTGCTGTTTATGATCGCGCCCAGGAACAAATGAAGGGCAGCGCAAGCGAACTAGAAAAGCTGGCTCAGGTCACAGAATTCAGCAATAAGCAGATGGACAAGGCTGCGGCTGAAGGCCTGAAATCTATGGAAGATGGATTGGTCGGCCTCATCATGCAGACCCAATCTGTGAGCGATGCCTTTAAGAATATGGCAAATTCTATTCTTGCCGATATTCTGCGGATGCAGATTCGCAAATCTATCACTGCCCCGCTCGCTGGCTTCCTCGATCAATCAATTGGAAGTTTCGACTTTGGCTCTCTTTTGCGTTCCTTCGCTGGTGGCGGTTATACAGGCTCCAGTTCTCGTTCTGGCGGCATCGATGGCATGGGCGGATTCCCTGCAATCCTGCACCCGAATGAAACCGTAATCGATCACCGTGCTGGAATGCCTGCTGCTGCACCTGCTGCGCCCCAGCCAGTCCAGATCACCTACAATATCCAGTCATGGGATTCCCGCGATACGATGATTGCCATTCAGCAGAGTGCGCCTCAGATCGTGGGCATCGTTCAAAACGCATTCAATAAGCGCGGACGCAGAGGGCCGATGGGATGAGTGGCACATTTCCGACTTCACCAGTTCCGGCTGATATTAAGGTTTCCTCATTCACGCCGACGCTGGTATCGCAGACCCAATCACTCAAGCGCCAGGTTCGCCGCCGTGGTGGACAGCGTTGGGCATTCGATGTGAATTATCCACCGATGACTCGTTCTGAATTTGCGCCTGTATATGCTTTCTGTATATCACAGCGCGGTCAGTACGAAACCTTCACATTTGTTCCGCCTGTTGTATCTGATCCGCAGGGAACGGCCACAGGAACGCCTGTAGTTAATGGTGCGCATTCTGCCGGAGATACAACGATTGCGACCGATGGATGGACGAATTCAACTCAAATCTTAAAGGCTGGCGATTTCATAAAATTTGCCAATCACAGCAAGGTATATATGATCGTTTCCGATTCATCCTCAGATGGATCTGGTGAGGCAAATTTAGTGATTGAACCGCCACTCATGGCGGCTCTTTCTGATAATGAAGCAATAACAGCAAATGATGTTCCCTTTACCGTTGCACTAACCACAGATTCTCAAGAATATGCAGCAGGCCCACCTGATACTTACGATTTCAGCATTCAGTTAATCGAGGTTATCTAATGGATCGCAACGCTTCAGTCAGCGTCATCTCGGAAATTGGCGCGGATCAGAATTATCCAATTCATTTGCTGGAGATGGTATTCGATTCCGAAACCTTCTATTTGACAGATGCGCCTCGAACCCTAAGCTGGGGCGGAAATGACTATACCGGACTCGGACATTTTCTTGGGTTCAGTGACATTGAAGAAACTGCCGAAGTTCAAGTCAGTTCTGTAACTGGCACGCTATCTGGCGTAGATCAGACATACATTAGCCTTTTCTTATCTGATTATTATATTGATCGAACGGTCAATATCTATAAGGCATTCCTGAATTCATCTGAAGCCGTTATTAGCAATCCTTTGTTGATATTTTCTGGACGAATCTCAGGCGTATCAATCGCTGAAGATACAGACGCAGGAACTTGTACGATTGCGATGGAAGCATCCTCTCAATGGGTAGACTTCGAGCGCAGGCCGGGTCGCCACTCCGTTCATGCCGAGCAACAGATTTGGTTTCCCGGAGATAAGGGATTTGAGTTTGCATCGGAAATTGAGAAAGGCATTCTGTGGGGCCGCAGCGAATGAATCCATCGCTTGAAATCGAATTGGTGCAGATGCTTGATGAGGCTGGCCGCAAGCCATTCAAGTGGGGCTTCAATGACTGCAACACGCTAGCATTGCAATGGCTCGACAAATTGCAGAATCGTGGATGGCTGGATCGCGTCAAGGGCAAGTATTCTGACCTTCGAGGCGCAATTAAAACGGCCTCAGAATTGCCGAATTGGTGTGATGGCCTAGTCGAGGAAGGATGGACAGAGATCACACAGCAGGAAGCTACTGTGGGCGATCTAGCCGTGGTTTCAGATAAGCATTACGATATGGTTCACATCGTCATGGGGTCTTTCATGGTTTCAATTCACGAAACCGAGGGCATGGTCAAGATTCCGCTGGACGCAGTTCAAGCAAGGTATTTCAGGATAATCTAATGCCAGCAGCAGCCCCCCTAATCGGAGCCATAGCAGGTCAATATATTGGCGCAGCTTTAGGCTATGCAGCAGTCGGCGGATACGCAACAACAGCATTCAATGCGTTTATTGGCCGCGCTATTGGCGGCATGATCGGCTCAACGATTGGATCAAGCCTGGGTCAAGCCGTATTTGGCAAAGAGCCTGATTTGCCTGACTACTCAACTGCTTTGGCTGATCGTGGAATTCTTGTAAATACCAGAACAGCAGCATCAGCAATTCCTGTTGTTTATGGTTCGCGCAGGGTCGGCGGGAATATTGTTTTTATCGAGTCAAGCGGCGAGAACAACAAATATCTACATCTTGTTCTTGTTCTGTCTGAAGGTGAGGTTTCATCAATAGGCGATGTTTACCTAAACGACAAGATTTCGACCGACACTCAATACTCAGGCAAGGTCAATATCTACAAGCACACTGGTGCTGATGACCAAGCAGCAGATAGCAATCTTGTTGCAGATGTAACCAACTGGACGACTGATCACAAACTGTCAGGCGTTGCTTATTTGTATGTGCGTCTAGAGTACGATCAGGACGCATTTCCTGGCGGTATTCCAACCATTACTGCTGAAGTTGACGGAATAAAAATATACGATCCGCGCACAACAACCAGCGCATTCAGCAACAACCCAGCACTTTGCATACGCGACTACCTTACAAATGATCGGTATGGCCGAGGCATTGACTCAAGCCTGATTGATGATGCTTCATTTATTGCTGCTGCAAACTACTGCGAAGAAACCGTCACACTTGGCGGGGCATCCGTTGATAGATATACCTGCGATGGCGTAATTGATACATCTCGCACAAGCATTGAAATCCTCAAAGAATTACTGACTGCCTGCAAAGGATTCCTGATCTTCTCTGGCGGGAAGTACAAACTGGTCATTGATAAGCCTGAAACCGCCACATTCACATTCAGCGAGGACAATATCGTTGGTGGATGGTCTATTGGTCTTGGCTCAAAACAGAATACATACAACCGAATCCGCGCCAGTTTCTTCAATGTCAATCGAAGCTGGCAAGAAGATATTGCTGTCGTTGAATCGACCGCGCTCAGAACGCAAGACAATGGCCTGCTGCTTGAACGCGAGATCATGTTGCCGTTCACCAATACGCAGGAGCGCGCTGAAGCCATTGCGACGATGGCACTCAACCAATCCCGCCAGCAAGTATCGTGTGAATTCACGGCGACCATCGAGGGTCTGCGCTGTGAAGTTGGCGATGTGGTGTATATCTCGCACGCAACACCCGGCTGGGACACGCTGAATTCTGGAGCAGGCAAGAAGTTCCGCATCATCGAAATTGCTTTGATGAACTCTGATGAGGTTCGGGTCAAGGCTCTTGAATACGATGCAACGGTTTACAACTTTGGCACGATCTCCGCAGCAGATGCGACCCCGAACACCAATCTGCCTGACCTTTATACGGTCAATCCTGTAACCAATCTGACCGTTACCCAACTTGGCGATGTATTAGAAGATGGTACATTCCAGTCTGGCGTTTTGGTCACATGGGATGCCTCAACTAGCGGATTCATTCGCCAATACGAAGTTCAGTGGAAGCGAGGATCATCAGAATTTGACTATGGTCTTGTTTCTTCTGCGACTACTGGAACCGATGATTTCGGACTCATAACAGGAACCGTAACAGAGGCTCCTGATTATGGATTGATAACAGATCCGATTGATGCTGCGGACATCTACTGGAACTCGATATTTGTCACCGATCTGCAATGCGTCATCAACAATGTATTTGCTGGACAGGATTATTCGATTCGTGTTCGCGCGATCAACACCGCTGGTGTTCGTTCTGCATGGGTGACAGATACGATTTCACCATTGCCAGACACCACACCACCTGAAGCGCCGGAATATTTAAGCGCGGTGGGCGGATTCCGCCAGATTCAACTCTATTGGCAGAATCCTTTGGATGCCGATTTCGATCGGATCAATGTTTATCGAAACACAACGAACAATCTTGCTGGCGCAACCCTGATCGGCACTACAAAAGGAACCAGATACCTCGATGCCGGACTTGGGATCAACCAGACTTTCTATTATTGGATTCGCGCATTAGATCGCACCGGGAACATTTCTGACCCATCTTCAGGGACGAATGCAACCACAGCATTTGTTGATTCGGATGACTTCAGCGCGGAAGTGATGAACCTGTTTTCTGAAGCTGGTGCGTATGGAATTGAACCTGTTTCATCGCTTCCGGCATCGGGCGATTTTGATGGTCAAATCAAATTTGACACAACCAATGTCAAACTGTGGCGTTGGGATGCAGCGACAAGTTCTTGGTCAGATGACATCTTCTCAATCAGTGCTGGATCGGTAGATGCTGCATCCTTTGCGGCAGGTATTGAGCCTGTCAGCGTGGTTGCAAGCCTCCCTAGTCCGACTGGATATACCGGGCCGAACATCGTATTCAACACTGGCGATGGCAAATTGTATCGCTACGATTCAGCTACTCCTGCATTCACGGCGGCAGTACCTACCGTGGATCTTGTTGGTGATTTGTCGCTGACCAATTTCCCGGCATCTGTTCGTCCGATTGAGATCGTCGCAAGCCTTCCGATTACTGGAAATTCCGAAGGCCGGATGGTTTATCTGACTTCTGACAATAAGCTGTATCGCTATAACGGTACTTCTTGGATCACAGGAGTTGCATCTACTGACATTGATGGAACCATCGCGGATGCCCAGATTGCGGCAATATCCGCCACCAAGATCGGCGGGCAGATCACTAGCACGCAAATTGCGGATGACGCAATTACAACTCCAAAACTGGCTGCTGGTGCGATCACTGCTTCTGAGATAGCAACCGGAACGATTCAGGCTGGCAATATCGCATCGGGCGCTATCACCACAGCGAAACTCGCAGCAGATGCCGTAACCGCAGACAAGATTGATGCGGGTGCTGTTACTGCCGATGCCATTGCTGCTGGGTCAATCAGTGCAGCAGCAATTGCGGCCAATGCCATTACTGCTGACAAGATTGCGGCTGGATCAATTACCGCGACCAAGATTGCCACCGATGCGGTGACTGCGGACAAGATCGCAGCCAACTCAATTACCTCATCAGAACTTGCTGCAAATTCAGTCATCGCCGGAAAGATCGCAGCAGGTGCTATCAATGCCTCTGCTTTGTTTGTCGATGGAATCATTGAAGGTTCGCACATTAAAGCAGGAACTATTCAATCCAATAATATTGCAGCTAATTCAATCACTGGCGGACTGATCGCTGCTTCTGGGATCATTACCAGCGCGGCGCAGATCGAAGATGGCTTGATTACAAACGCCAAGATCGTCAATGGCGCGATCACTACTGCAAAGATCACAGACGCAAACATTACAACCCTCAAAATTGCAGGCAATGCTGTTACGCAACCTGTTACTTATGCCAATGAATCAGTTATTGCAGTGGCCACAAATACTTCTGCATGGACTACGGTAGCCTCTGTCACGGTGGATGTGGGCGATGCAGATGGAGCAACTTTGTCCAATTTGATTGGATTCAGTTTCAGGCCGTACAACACCACAGGCGGAGCATGGCTGGCTTGGTATAGAGTCCTCAGAGGCGCGACAGAATTGGTGATTGGAAGAAGTGGCGTTCCAAACAACACAGACGGCCCCACTCTGTCGTCATTTGTGGTTGATTCTGGTGTTTCTGGGTCAAATACTTACTACATACAATCGAGGGGATCTGGGGATACTGGACAAGTCTATGTAGAGGCGCGGCGCGCTTATGTGGTAGGGGCAAAACGCTGATGGGCAAGTTTTATTTATATGACGGCAAAACCCTTCTTGGCACTGGTGAGTGTCAGGACGGCATGGAGTACGCTCAAGCCACAAATGGAGAATCTGTAGGCATTGGCGACCCGCCTTCTGATATAAAATATCCAGATCGAGATCCCCTGCCTTATACTTATTTTAGGGTGCAGGACTATCCTAGTATTGGGGAACAATTTGATCTGTTGTGGCACGCAATGAAATCTGGCGAAATTCCTATGGCGAAGGAATTTTTCGACAGAATTGCAGCGGTCAAGGATAAATATCCAAAGGAATAAAGGATGACAACTCAAGTACAGCGACGCAGAGGCACGACCGTTCAGCATTCCACCTTTACAGGTGCAGAAGGCGAACTCACTGTCGATACCACGAAGGACACCGTTGTTGTCCATGATGGAAACACGGCTGGCGGCATTCCTCTTGCTCGTGAAGATTTGAGCAATGTTGATGGTGGCGATATTGCAACGGCTGTATCGGGCGAAACATTGTCCAGCATTGTCATCACTTCTGCCGACATCAATGGCGGAACGATTGATGGTGCAAGCATTGGCGGATCTTCTGCTGCGTCCATTACTGGCACGACCATTACTGGTACATCTTTTGTTTCGTCTGGGGATATGACCTTCGGCGACAACGACAAAGCTATCTTTGGTGCGGGGTCTGATTTACAGATTTATCATGATGGGTCGCATAGTATTATTAAAGATTCAGGATCAGGTAATCTTTATATTGGTGGTGCAAGTTCTGTCGCACTTACAAATACTGCTGTTGATGAGTTTATGCTAAGGGCTGACCAAAACGGAACAGTTGTTCTTTACTACGATAACTCAGCCAAACTCGCCACAACCAACACAGGCATTGACGTAACAGGCACAGTCACGGCTGATGGGTTGACTGTTTCGACTGCAACCGGATCATCTTCAATAACACCGACTGACATTACTATTAAGACAGAAACAAGTGCTTCTGATTGGTCTACCACTGATGAGTGGGGAAGAGTAGTTTTTTATAGCGATGATGTAAGTAATGGCGGGGCTAAAGCTCACGCTACAATAGGGGTATCTCCAACGGCATCTGGTGGAGGTTTGTCTAATCTTGTATTCAAGACTTCCAACTCTACGCCATCTCTCGTTAAGCGTATGGATATTAACGAAGGTGGCAACATCTCCTTCTACGAAGATACAGGCACTACGCCTAAGTTCTTCTGGGATGCTAGTGCTGAGTCTTTGGGTATTGGTACGAGTAGTCCTACAGCACAACTAAACATATCAGCTAACAGTCCTACAATTCGTTTTGACGATGACACAACAAACAATGCCTTAATAACAGTCAACAACACTGTTATGAGAATTGAAGCTGACCCAGACAATTCAACTGCAAGTAGTGCAATTACTTTTAGAGTAGATGCTTTAGAATGCATGCGTATCGACTCCAGCGGTAACGTAGGGATTGGTACGAGTAGTCCTTCTAAAGAATTGCACATTAAAAACGTCGGCGGGAATGCTGTAAGCGATAGTCAAGTTTTAATTGAGGGCAACACTGGTGGGTATGGTGCCGGTATTACCTTTCAATCGCCACTAACTGGAGGCTCCCTTGCAGAAATGGCTCGCATTACTGCTGACGGTGAAGCTGCATGGAATACGACAGCAAGCACTCAAGATGCTGGGTTAAGATTCTACACAGCTCAAGATGGAACAACTACAGAACGCATGCGTATCGACTCCAGCGGCAATGTTGGGGTGGGGACGAGTAGTCCAAGTGAAAAGCTGCACATCCTTGATAGTGGTAACGATGATAACGGTATAAAAATTCAAAATGCCGACACTGGTTCATCAGCGGTTGCAAATGTAAAGGTTTTTGCAAATGCTGCTCAGGGTGGGCTTGCAGTTACAAGTTCATCATTTACGTCAGGAAATGTAATTGCTGCTGATTGTGCATATTTGTATGCAAGCTCCACTTCGAGCAATGGTTTAAGACTAAATGCAGAAGCGGCTGCACCAATGGTTTTTGGTACAAACAACACAGAACGCATGCGTATCGACTCCGGCGGTAATCTGTTGGTGGGTACTACTGATACAAGTCCTTGGAACAACACAGGAAATAATCCGGGTACAGCAATTTTATCTTTTGGAACAATGGGGATGGCCCGGTATCAAGAACAATTATTACTATTAAACAGAACTGGAAATGATGGAACGCTTGTATCTTTTTATCAAGAAGGAGTTTCTGAAGGCTCCATCTCTGTTTCAGGATCAACCGTATCCTACAACGGTGGTCACTTATCCCGCTGGTCACAACTACCAGACGACTCCAAGGACGAAACCATCGTCAAGGGTACGGTGATGACCAACTTGGATGCTATGTGTGAATGGTCACATGAAGCCGTTGAAGCACAAGAAGCTGTGTATGATGAAGAAGGCAATCTGGTATCCGAAGCAGTAGAAGCCAAAGAAGCATACACCGAAGACAACGAACAGCTAAACCGCATGAAGGTATCTGATGTCGAAGGTGACACCAATGTGGCTGGTGTATTCGTCAATTGGGACAACGATGACGATCAATTCAACGACATGAACATCGCAATGACAGGCGATATGGTGATTCGTATTGCTCAAGGCACTACTGTTGCCCGTGGCGATCTGCTCATGTCAGCAGGTGATGGCACAGCCAAGCCGCAGGGTGACGACATTGTTCGGTCTAAGACGATTGCAAAGGTCACATCAACCCATGTATCTCACACCTACGATGACGGTA
>Ga0196905_1001116_pt1 | contig 10376 bp, 18 predicted proteins | sample CB_VirMetaG_3_FD_169098 | JGI IMG/M metagenome (GOLD analysis project Ga0196905, IMG submission 169098) | Freshwater to marine saline gradient viral communities from Chesapeake Bay - CB_1508_1S Viral MetaG (v3) (version 3) | ecosystem: Environmental > Aquatic > Marine > Coastal | place: USA... | reverse complement strand
CGGCTCGCTCCACGGTTGTCCAATCGATGTCACAAATGTCTCCTAGGTTGGGGATGTCGGGCCAATGCTTCGCGAGCACTTGGCAGGCGTACGGTTCGATTTCGGATTGCCAAATGCAGGTCATCCCGGCGCGTTCAAGGCCGAGGTCGATGCCTCCGATGCCTGAAAACAGCGAGCCGAACTTCATCGGTGTTCCAGGTATGTCTGTGACAGCCGGCGTCGGATCTCTTGCTCAAGGACCAGCCATTTGTCGCTGGGCGGTGCTGAAGTGAAGTGCAGGGTGACTGCGCAGACAAGGATTTCTTCGCCCAGTTTCGGGTAGAACTGCATTAGTCGTTGGATTTCGTTGAGGATTTCGTCGTTGTCCATTGCTCTCTCCATTAGTTGCCCTCCAATCGGGCGCAGATGTCTTTCCAGTCTTGGGGTCGCCATAGGTACGTTTCGGAGCCGGCGTCTTCGAGGACGTTGAGCCATTGGCGTTGTCCTGGTGTGGTGCGGCCGCGTTCGTTCTTGAGCTCCACGAACAGGACGCCTTTCTCAGGGTGGGCCAGTACGAGGTCGGGGAAGCCGGCGTGTCCGGTGTATGGCGTGGACCAGCGGCCTCCGGTTTGGGCTGGTCGTGGATGGAAGACGAGCCAGCCGTACAGGTAGGCGGCTTCGATCACGCTTTTCTGAAAGTCAGCTTCTCTCACGGTTCTTGGCTTCCGCTAGTTGCAGATCGGTGCGGACCTCGAGGAGCTGTTCGTTGAGCCAATGCTTGTCGGACTTCAGCTGCTCGATGTAGAGCGTGAGCTCTCGAAGGCGTTGCGCGGCCTCGCCGTGGAGCGTGTAGCCCTGGCCGCCATAGGTGCAGAACTTGTGTGAGCGTTCAAGCTCTTCGATGAGTTGTTCGTCAGTCACGGGGCATCTCCTTCAGTCGGTCGATAGCGATCTTGCAGGCGTCGAAGTCGACGAGGGCTTGCTCGTCGTACTCGAGGGAGCGTTCACGGCACAGCCGTTTGTAGAAGCCGATCATCTTTTCGGTCGGTTCTTGGCGTTTCTTCACAGAACTGCCTGGAAAGGCCTCTAGAACGCTCTCTAACGGTTCTGGGCTGTCAGCACCCGCGCCACGCTCTAACGCGGCTTCAGCGGCCTTCTGGGCGCCTGTTTTCGCACGTGAACCAACTTTGGCTCTGGTAACAGCCGGCATGGCGTCGTTGAACTCGCGGTCGGTGCCGATTCGGGCGGCGACTTCGTCGTTGCTTGCGATGCCTTTGTCGATGCCGAAGCCGAGGTAGCCGAGGGCGCGTCCGAGCGCTGAGGTCATGCCGACCATCAGTTCGCTGTTTCTGGTGTATGGGGTTCGTCCTGGAATGGGTTCGAGGACCGATCCCAGGACGGGTCTGGTGTCGTCGGGTGTCGTGTAGACGCGAACCGTGCAATGCAGGTTCGTTTGTCCGCCGATCTCGACGATGTCGAATGGCAGCTCCTCGACCCGTAGGTCGGGGTATTTGGCGAGCGCCAGTTTCAGGCGTTCGTTGACGGTGACGTATCCGTCGAGGTTCATGCGTTTCCTCCGTTGCATGTGTAGGTGCCGCTCATGTACCACGGCTTCCACGGACACCAGCCACGGCGGTCGGCGTCTTCGTAGATCTGTCGGGCGATCAGCAGATTGACCGCGGGATGCTTCAAGTCCTCTTTCGTGTAGCCGAGCTCGAGGACGAGCGGTGCCCAGGTGCGCCAGTTGACTTGTGTCAGGCCGTGGTCGCCGGTGTCTGACACTTGTGTCGGGTCACAGCGGGATTCGCGCCACATCACCTCGTCGAGGACGGGCAGGTCGTCGATCTCCCAGCCCATCGCTAGCGCGTGTCCGAACCATTGCTCACACTTTGCGGTGTCGATGTTGCGCTGATATTCGGCTGCTTCCGTCGGCATTTCCAACGGGTCGCAGTTGACAGGGATGATCGCCATTACGGCGATCCATAACAGGGTCTTCATTTTGTCCTCCAAATCGGGTCGGGGTCCGATGGAGACAGTATGCGGATTTTCCGCCGGTTAGTCAAGCCATACCAGATACGATGCCGTGACGCGGCCGGCCTCTGGGTCGACGTAATGCAGACGCTGGCTCGGATGGCCGGTCGCGGCCATGAACTCCTTGGCGTACACATTCTCCGATTCTGGCGAACCGGTGACATAGATCTGGCCGCCGTTCGCCATCGTCAACGTCATCGGCGTATGGAAGTGGCCCATGTAAACGTCCGAGAATGCTTCGGGGATCACGCCGGTCGACCATTGGTTGCACTTGCGAAGAATGCCGAACGCTGGCGTATTGCCACCGAATGACTTGATCTCGTCGCCATGCACCAGCAAAGCGCCGTAGTTACCGATCTTGACGATCTGGTACCAAGCCGGCGAGGTGTGCCAGGTGACGCGGTCGTCCTCGAGGCGGTCGCCGGCGATCTTGTAGGCGACGCGGTCAATGTTGTCGGCTCCTGGCATGTCGCCCTTGCGGCCCAGCCGGCCGTGGTTGCCGTACTCACAGGTGACCGAAACGTGCTCGAAGATGGCAAGCATCCGGCGCACGAAGTCTTCCATGAGGCCGGCGGTGGCGAACAGCTGCTCGAATAGGTGCGCTTCGACTTCGTACGGTTGTCCTGGGAAGATGCCGAGGCCTTCGACCATGTCGCCGCCGAACATGACATGAGCTTCTTTGACGGGATGATCGGCCCGCTGGATCTCGGTCATGGTGCCGATCTTCTCAGCAAACCGATGGATGCGTTTCCGGCAGGTGTCGATGTCGTAGTCGGAGGTTTGTTTGCCGAGCTGCCAATCGGTGGCATGGATTAGCGCGACTTCAGGGTTCTTTCGTCGCGGGTCTGTCTTAGGTTTGGGAACGCTAGGTGCGCGTCCAAGTGTGACGGCCGCGTCTTTCGCCGCCTGGTACACGGCTTCGACGATGGCTTCTGATTTGGCGTGCGCTTTGCGGGTGGCGCGTTGCTGTCTGACGAGGGCGTCGCGGAGCTCTTGCAGCTCTGCTTCCTCGTCGAACGGGTTAGACATTCTTCCTTCGCCATTCCGAAATCGGATACGTCGAAACGTCGATTCCCCACTTGTTCAGCACCGCCTTGATGGTCGGCACCGAATACGACAAATCGCTCAGAGCCGCGACGAGCGCTTCTGAGCGTTCCGCGTCGAGCTCGTCGATGATCTGTTGCATCTTCGCCTTGGCCGGCTTGGGGCGTGCGGCGTCGAAGTCTGACATGTCTGGCACAGTTGCCTCCTGTGTGTGCTAGTTGAACAAAGCCTTCCAAGTCTTAGGTCCGACAATGCCGTCAACGGTGAGGGCTTGGTCGGTTTGGAAGGCTTTGACAGCTGCGTCGGTCTTAGCGCCGAAAATGCCATCGACGGGGCCGACGTTGTAGCCGAGCATCTTGAGCTCGCGCTGAATCAGTTTGACGCGATCTTTCGCTTTCGATCCTTTGCGGACAGATTGCCCAGGGTACGGAGGCACCGCGGCCGGCTGAGTGGTCTGTGGCGGACCGGACACGATGCGCTCCGAGATCGGTGACGCCCAAGTCCAAGTGTCTGGTGTCACCTCGATGTGCAGGTGATCGTTTTGTGCTCCAGGCGGACGGCCGATCCAGCCGCGGCCTACTTCCCAGTAGCGCTTTGCCCAGTAATCGTGAATGCGCTGGATGCCGAGCACTTCATGATGCTCGATAAGCCAGGGGATGACGTCTTGCTCGACGCATTCGCGGGATGGTGCGGTCGGGTGTCCGTCGTCACGGCGATAACTCAGGTCTTGAGCTGCACCGAAAGCGTGCGACGACCAGGCGGTGCCGCCGCGGATCGGCCTTCGGCCATAGCAACCGATTCCCCAGAATCCCCAGCGCTCTTCGAGGTACTTGCGGATCTGGCGCAGGTTCGGTGAGCAGGTGTCAAACGGGTGGCGTGGCGTATCCCGTTGCCAACTGTGATATCTCAAGACTTCTTTCCGATGATCGGGGTCACTTCGTCGCCTCGACGCGCGGCGATGCCGTTGCCGACGGCGTAACCGGCAATCATGCCGATCAGACCGGTGCCGGCCTCGTTCGAGATCGAATCGGTCATCAACAGAAGCGTGACACAAACCAGGGCGACAAGAGCGATCATGGCTTTCGACGGGTTCGCGATGTTCATCTCTGTCCAATCCACAAGCAGAAGACGACGATCACGCTCATCACGAAAGCAAGCGCGGCCGTTTTCGCGTCTTCGCTAGTGATGATCATGGGGCCGGCGGGTATGGGTGGGCGGCTTTGACGGCGGCTACGGCGTCGAGCCAGGCTTGTTCGGTTCCGTCGCCTCGTTGCCACTCAAAGAACAGCGGGTCGCTGGTCGCTTCGTAGTCGGCGCGTCGGGCGTTTTCGACGGCGGCGATCTGGTTGTTGTAGTCGACGGTCGGCCATGCGGCGTCGAGCTCGGCTTGTGACGGCTTCGGCGTGTCGTCGTACCAGACGAGCGTCGCGTAATCGTTACCGGACAGCGACCATTGAGCGCCTGGATAAAGGGCTACAAGTACGGCGGCGTAATCGATCATGCGCTGATCTCCAAAGCAAACAGTTGGCCGGTGTTGAGGCTGTTGTTGATGTTTGCCGTCTGGCTTGCCTCAAACGCCTTGAAACGGCCTTTGTAGGTTGTGGCGGAAGTTGTGGCGGGGCTGTCGTAACCGATCACGGTCTGACCTGCGAACGACTGCAGCGTGCTAAGGAGGAGACCCGTAAGCATTCCCTCGGCGCCGGAGATCGCGACGTTACTGTTGTCGGTGATTTGGTATTGGGCACGAGTGTGAGTAGCGCCGCCGTTCTGCGCGTTTTGCGTGAAAACCCAAATAAGCAAAATGTCGCTGTCGCTTGATGTCGGCGTAATGGTCACGCTTATGTTTGCATCCACAAACGAGGTCGAAGTCGTCGATCTTGAAGTTGCGTCAGTTGCGCGGACAAGCTGCAAAATGCGGAACGCGCCGCGCAGACTGTTCATCTGCGCCGCGGTCAAGACGTTACCGGCGACGAAAGTGGCGGGCAGGCTGGTCGGCGTTGCCATAGGTGACTCCTATCCTAGAGCATTCAGGGCATCGAGGACACCATAGACGGCGTCGTCCAAGATGAGCTGGTAGACGATGGTGGTCGGGCTTGTGTAAAAACGGGCGACATGACCGCCAGAAATGTCGATGTAATGCTCGACGCCTTCGACCGCGAGTTCCTGGGCGAGCTGCGTTGTTGATGCGCCGTTGATGAACGACTTCTCGATCGTGATGGTGTCGCCGATGTCGATCGTGGCGACGACGTCACGTTGCGCGTCAGAGAGTTGTGAGAACGCGACCTCGATTGCGGTGAAGGTCGGTTCCGGTTCAGGGTTCAGCAGATAGTCGGCGAGATCGGCACAGGCGGCGTCGGTGTCGAGTAGCGATGCGCTAATGGCTACTGACTGGATAAAGTATTTGGCTTGGCTGTCTGTGTCTTCTGCGGATCCGAAGTCGTTGGCAAGTGATTGAACGTATGCCAGGTTGACGACTTTGTCGGCCCCAAACGAGATGTCGACGTTGCGGTACGGGTAGTTCGTGCCGTCGTCATGGAAGCTGGCGACGGCCGCGGACAGCGTTGGACCGATCCGGTTCTCAAACACGAGGACGCCTTCTCGATCGATATACAGCCGGCCGCGCTCTGTTTCGTTGATCAGCCTGAGATAGTCAAGGACGTTCTGTCCGAGCTCAAGGTCGTAATCGTGTCCGCCTCCGCCGCCGCCGGTGTGGCCTCCGAGCTCGACGGTGCCGGTAGCAATGTTGCGGGCCGATCCGGTCGGATAGTCCACTTCGGGCAGATCAAGGATGGTTTCGACGCGAGCACCGGACAGTTCTTTGTCGATATGTACGTCGTCGGTGACGGTTTGAGCGAGCCGGTAAAAGTCGTCCACACAGTCCACTTCGACGGCGTCGTTGCCGTCGAGGCCGAACTGGTAGTTGTAGTTGACGACACGGCCGACGAAGAGCAGCTCGGATTCGCGGTACAGACGGACCAGCCGCATCGGGGCGAGTCCTGGTTCATTGTTTGACGGGTCGTAATACGGCGAGTCGCTAGCGAACGGGTTGAAGACGCCGCCGGCGGCGGTGTCGTCAAGGATGAAGCTCATGGTGCCGGCGGAGAACTGGTCGTTGATGTCGCGCCGGCCTCGGTTGATCTGAATGTTTCGTGCGCCATCGGTGATGTCTGCGAAGTCGGTAAGTCCATCGAGGACGAACGTGGTGCCGTCTAGAACGCCGCGTAAGGCGTCATCAAGGCGGAACCCTTGTACGGGTGCGCCGGTGTCGATTTCGAGCGTGTAGTCGCCCGATTGGACGATGGTGGCGGTCATTGCCGGCCGACGAATGAGGCGGAGCCGCTGGCGCGGTTGAACTTGATAAGGCTGTCAGCGATGACACGGCCGGTTTCGGCGGTCGGGTTGAGGGTGGCGACGTTGACGTTGTAGGTGACGTTGCCTTGTCCTGGGCGAATCAGCGTCGAGGATTGAAGGCCAGCAGCTGTGGGGACGGTAGTGCTAACGAAACCGGAGCCTTGCAGGCTGGCTTGAAGATCAGCGAAGCTTGGGATGCCTCCGCCGCCGGCTGGTGCTTCTACTTTGGCAAGGCGTAGCGCGTCGGCGAGTGCGTTGGCTTTAGCGATTGCGGTGTCGAGCTGGCCGGTGTCAACAAGGATTTTCAGTTCCGATTGAACTTCTTGCGGGACGTTGCCCATTTCTTCGATGACGTTGGCGAGTTCTTCGTAGACGCGTTTGTTGGCTTCTTGCCATTCGTCGGAGCCTTCGGCGTTGCTGTCTGCGATGCCGCGGAACTCGTCGACGGCGCTGTTGAAATCGCGGACGGCTTGCTCACGGTCAAGCTGGTCGAGGTAACGCTGAATCTCTGGATTGAGCGCAAACATGCGCTTGTACAGCTCGTCGGTCGACGCCCAAAGCAAATCGACTCGTTCGGTCAGTTTCTCGGTTGAACCGGATGCGCGGTCGATTTTCTGTTGGTAGTCCTCCGTCGGTTTGATGGCACGCTCAAACTGTTCGAGGGCGTCACCGACGCTGTCGCCCATGTCACGAACGCTTTCGTACATGTCGCCGGCTTCCTCGCGGGCTGAGTCGGTGGTGCGCTCAAAGTTCTCGATCTCATCGGATGCCAAGCCAAGTTTTTCGGCGAGCCAGCCGACGCCGTCGCGAAGCAAATTGAAGAATCCGAGCAATTTCTCGATCGCGGCGCTGACGATGCCGAACTTTTGCTCAAGATAAACCAGGGCGGCGATGAGCGCGGTGAACACGATCAGGCCTGACGCGACTTGCACGGCGGTAAATGAGGTGGCAAGCGCCAAGTTGATTCCGGTCGTGATCGCGGAAATCGTTGACCAGATACCCATCGCAATGTTTGCGACGACAACAGCAGCGGCCAACGTTCCGAGACCAGCCGCCAAAGCAAGAATGAGTTCGGTGTTGTCGGCGACAAAGTCGGCTAGCGGAATGATGATTTCGGTCAACTTCTCGAAAGCCGGCAAGAGAGCCAAGCCGATTGATTCCGACGCCTGGCTGAAAGCCACTTTCATCTGGTCGGTGCCGTTAGCGGTCGCTTCCGCGGTGCCGCCGACCTGATTCTCGATTTCCTCGAGGATCATGTTCTGCGCTTCAAGAACTTCGCCAGACTCGACGAGGGTGCGGATCTGATCCTGCTGGGCTTCGGTGAACTGGATGCCAGAACGGCGGAGCGCGGTCAGGCCGGCGATCGGGTCGTTGAGGGCTTTGCCGAGCTGCTTTGCGTTGTCGGTGACAGATCCAAAGCCGGCGGACGCCATGTCGAGCGTGAGCTGCGTGGCGCGGTCGAACGCGCCTCCGACCTCGTCGGCGCTCGATGCGATGTCCTTGAACGTGAGCAGTAGCGCTTGGGATTCTTTGATGGTGTTCTGGTTGACGCCGGTCAGGCGGGCCTGCTCGTTAGCCAGATCGACGAGCCGGTTGGTGACCTTCTGAGTTTCCTCGCCGAACAGCCCCATCGTCGTTGCGATCTGCTCGATGCGCGCGTTCGATGTTGCGGCCTGCTCACCAGCGGCCACCATCTTCGCGCCGGCCACGGCGAGGCCGCCAAGCGCGGCGGTGGCTGGTACAAACGCTTTCTTGAGAGCGAACGCGGTTTTCTGGCCGGTCGTTTCGAGTCTCTTGAAGTCGGACATGGCCTTCTTCAGGCCACGGTTATTGAACTCGCTAACGATGGGTACGTTGATTGCCATTAGCGCAGCTCCTGGTTGATGATCTCGGACATGTCGTCGATGGCTGATCTTACGCCTTGCACGACTTCAGGCATGTGGCGTTCCGCGGTCGGCCACATTACCCTCGAGGCCGGCGCGAAGCGGTCAAGGCGGGCAATCATGGCGCGGCCTGACGGGCTGTTTCCTGAGCTTTTGCGGCCAGCGATGTCGAAGATCACGCCGGCGGCGCTTGTCTGCCGAAGCGTAAGCAGAGGGATGGTGTCGCTATTGCGGGCTTTGGATCCCTTGAACGCGACTTTGACGTTGCGTTTGACGGTGCGGCCGTCGTAACCGCCGCGCCAGTTTCCCCAGCCAGACAACGGTGAAACGTCGGGAAACAGTTTTTTGGCTTCGGCTTGCATTGGCTTAGCGGCCAGTTTCATGCGCCGAATCGTGGTCTTGCGCAGCTCAGGGTCGACGCGGCGAAGCGTGCGAAGCGTGTCGGCTAGGCCGTTCACTTCGACTTTGGTGCTAACGCTTGCCACGGTTCTGCTGCTTTTTCTGCTCCTCGAAAACATCGACCACGGTGTTGAGGTCTTTGGTCTCGAACTCGATGTCGGGGGGCCACCAGCCGACGGCGACCAGCAGTTCTGCTAGCTGGCGTCGTCTGGTTCCCCTGGGGTAGGGCGGTTATCGCTGCTCACAATCTCCGGCAGGCCATCGACCTTGTTGAGAAAGTCATCGAACGTCGCGGGGACGACGATCTTGACGCTCTTGGCTGATTCGTAAGCCAAGAACGCAATGTCTTCGGCGCCGATCTGATTCGCCATCTGCGACATCTTGGCCTTGAACTTGCGTTCCCAAGCGACGAGCGCACGAAGCGTGGTAGTGACTTCGTGCGTCTCGCCGTTCAGGGTAAACCGGAGGGTCAGTTGCATGTCGGGGTTCCTTTGTTAGGGGATGAAACTGGGATCAGCTGGTGGCGCGGGTGAGGGCGCCGCCGCGGAAAGTGACGTCCATCGTCGGCAGCTCGCCGACACCGCCGTTGACGGGGGTGACGGACTCGAGGTAGCAGCCGGTGAGTGTGTAGGCGGGGTTCGAGGTGCTAGGAGTTCCGGAGGTCGTCGGCGTGACGACCACGTTCACAGCCGTCCCGACGATCGAGTTCAGCTTTTCCTCGACCTCGCTCGTGCCGTACGAGATCATCAGCGTGCAGGAGATCTCGTGGTTGCCGAGTCCCTTGACGAACTTGCGGGCGGTGTCGCCGAACCCTGTCGACTCCAGGGCCTCGTAGGCCTCCGTGACGGAAATCTGAGAACATTGGTCTGAAAAATCGACTGAGTCGATGGTCAGGTTGGCCTGGTTGAGAACAACGGTGGTTGCCATTGGGTCAATTCCTTCTTGTTGCTAGCCGGACGGTTAGATCATAGGCGGGGAGCTGTTGCTCACCGATGAGGGCGATAGACGGCGTGCCGGCGGTCACGGCGATGTCCGCGCTCTCATGGATGGCGTCGACGGCGGTCAGGATCCAGTTCGTCGCGTCTTGGTTGCCTGGCGGCGGCGCGAGGACACGGAGCGTGAACGTCATGTCGGCGATGTTAGTGTTGAAGCCGCTGAACGTCGGCATCTCGATGAAGACGGTGAGCGGGCGGGCGTTGCGCGGGTCGGTGACCGGCTTGTAGCCGAGCGCGGTGACAGCGGCTTTGATCTGGGCGATCGCGCTGATGAAGATTCCGGAGGCAGGCATCAGCCCACCTGCGGTCTACCGACGCCGAGGAGCTGCAGAATGCGGCCGTAGGACGCGATCGGCTGAGTGGTTCCCATCGCGTCGAACGAGGCATAGCCGTCCACAGAGCCGCGTTCACGGTACAACGAAGCCCCAAACATGACACAGCCGAGCTTGACGGAGCCGTCTGGGACGGTTGACAGGCTGTCGAAGTAGCCGGCCGATGCTCGACGCCGGTAACACCAGGCGTTTGCCGCGGCGACACAGGTTGCGATGAACGCGGTGTCGTTCGCGGTGGCTGATTCGACGCCGAGCCATTCGGTGATGTCGTCGGCGTCGATCCAGCTGCAAGTGGTGGTGTAGGTGACGGTGCCGGTCGCGGTTTCGCGTGCCAGGTCGTCGCCAGCGTCGATAAAGATCGC
>Ga0196905_1001112_pt1 | contig 10403 bp, 6 predicted proteins | sample CB_VirMetaG_3_FD_169098 | JGI IMG/M metagenome (GOLD analysis project Ga0196905, IMG submission 169098) | Freshwater to marine saline gradient viral communities from Chesapeake Bay - CB_1508_1S Viral MetaG (v3) (version 3) | ecosystem: Environmental > Aquatic > Marine > Coastal | place: USA... | reverse complement strand
GCCCAAAGGTGTTTAGTGGATCAAACGCAGTTTGCAGCGTGATTTCACCGGTGCTGCTGTTATAAGCAGCGACTGTACCAATCGTGATTTGGCGGATGTTACTGCCGTCAGTCCTGACTTTCAGCGCACGGCGGATGTTGCGAGTGACAAAACCTTTGTCCTGTGGATAGGCGCCAGCAGCAGTACCAATGCCTCGGAAGCCGGATGACAACAGCGCCGTCAAGCCGAAGTTTGAGTTGGAGTTGGTGATCGTGCATTCGCCACCACTTGCAGTCCAGTGGTGAACGGCGTCACCAATCACAAAGCAGGAAACTTCTTGGATGATTGAGTCGTTAATACATTTGAAGCCGAAGCTGCGATAGTCAATTTGGTAGCAGCCAGTGCTCTGGTTGATTTCACCAGCAATGCGATAGCGAACGTCGTTAATGTCTGATGCGATGTAGGCGGCATAACTTGCTGGGACATTCCAGCTTGTGCCGTTGTAAATCTCCCATGCGTTCATGTCCTTCTGTAGGGACACGTTGGTGAACTGCGCCACCACCATGCTCTTGAAGCCTGTTACCTTGCTGCCATCAAGGAACATGCCGCACATTCCGTAGTCGGAACGCAGCGAGCAGTTGAACACATAGGGCGAACTGCCCTGCGTGGAATCCACAGCAGGAATGGCAGTCTCGGGATAAACAGTGGTGATTTGAGTTTCACCTGGATTGATGATTTCGGCGTCAGAAGGGTTGAGCCCGAAAGCTGTAGCTACCTTGGCGTAATACGCTGCAAGTTCTGATTCAGGGCAAAATTCAAACGCGGATAGCAGGTGGTGCGACGTTGTAATGTTGGTCGCATCTTTGAACGTAAAGTTAAAGAAGAACGAACCACCAGTTGCTTTGAAAATTGCACCGCGCTCGGTGGAAGGATTTAGATTGGCGGCAGGAACAGTTGTTGGGCGGATAACAGATTTCCTGAGATCTTCGCCAATAATCGAAACACCACGGGGAAGAATCACGCCAAGAGTGGCGCTGTTAAATGCCCGAAGCTGTTCGTCAGTTGGGGACAGTGAACTGCCCCAAGATGTAACGGTGAGCCCGGTGGATGGGGCGTTGTCGATAATGTGCTGACCTGGCGAGACATTGATGACCACGCGGTCATACAAGTCGTTAGACGCGCCAGAAATAATTGACAGACGGGCAGCTTCGATCAGCGCACGCTGCAGGGTTTTGAACGGGGAATTTTTGGAGTAGCCAGCGGTGATCTGCTGGTTGGTCAGCGCAGGGGTGGTCGTACCATCAGCAACACCAGACACCCAGTCATCGCTACCGACCTCGGGATCTACATACAGGGTTGTGGTACTAACGCCTTGGGCGGCACCACCGGACAGACGACGGGCGGCAAGGGCAATCGCGGCGATCTGCTGCCGAAACCCAGATTGGGTAATATCCAGATCATTGATAGATCCCGGCTGACCGGGAAGAACGATTGCCGCCACGGCCCATCCAATGTCATTGCTCCACTTTACTGACCCTGTTTCAATTCAATCGGACCTGTTGTCACGAACTGAGCAGTGCCCACAATCAAATCTGTTGCTCTTGTGTTTATTGCTGTATTTGTAATTAAAACGTCGCAAGTATAATAGAGGTCGCCTGGAGCTAAGTTGCCGCAGCTGTTTGTACGATCTGTAATCATGTAGAACTCTGCTTCGGCCTTCGCTCCTCTCTCCGTCATTAGTAATAACTGCATTAACGCCGTTGGGTCATAGCCGTCCTCATCAGTTCGCCGCTCCACTAAAAAGTCAAATGTGCCACCACCGCTTACTATGGACTTCACTGACTCTCCAAACTTATACCCTACAGCAGTTGTATCTATATTGTCACCATTCAGCTCAATCGTCCATTCGCGTAGTTGACCTTGTACAAACCAAGGCAGCCCTCCGATAGCGCGTCTGGGACTTAATTCTCCGTTGTCATACTCGGCTGTTCCGGCGACTGGTTGCAAGTAATTCGGAGAGAACTCGCATATGCTTTCGAGTGTCACTTCATCTGTGACATCACTAAGCTTGTAGTCTGTGGCCGCAAGTCCTACGCATTCTGCAAAGGTGTTATTGTACTCTTCTGTGCCGGCCGCTGCGATTACTACATATTCAAAATCTAACTGTCTTAGGTCTATCCGTCCTTCGCTCGTGCCTCGTAAGGCAGCTGAACGAGTTGTATAAAAGCTTACTCGATTAAGTTGATCTCTATAGATGAAGTAATTTCCTGTGTTTACGCTTGCACCTCGATTGTAGAAAAATACGCTATCGTTATCCGTTACGTAATACTGGTCTGTTTCGTCTGTTACGTGGACACGATTGGGACCCAGTTCCCAGAATGAACCGAAATAACATCCGACACCCTCTGGTAAAGCATCTGTTGAGAGTGGTAGCCCTTTAGGTGTTACCAGATAGACTTCGTCCCCGCTCCAGAACTCAGTTGTGTTGACTATTAACTTGTCTAGATCAGCACGCAGGGCTGACAAGGGTACGACGATGGGAGCCGGAGCTTCGCGCCGAAAGCGGACGTACCCTTCGTACCCAAGAATTGCCATTGCTTAGAAGCCACCTGTTATAGCACCAGTTACTTGAAAAGAAACAGAACAGACTTGTATGTCACCTGTGCTAACACTTGGAGCTACGCTTGTTAGAAAAGCAGTACAGCTCAAGCTTTTCCCACCAATAGTGTCAAGTACAAAGCTCACGGAGCTGGATGGATTTAGCTCATTAGATAAGATACTGTTAAGAAGACTTGTGGCTTGTGATTCAGACGGGTCATACATTAAGTCAGCTGAACCTGTAGAACCTCTTAGCCCTGTAACGTAGGTACGATCATGCACACCTAGATTTGTAGTTTCAAGCGCGTCTTTATTTACAGTCAATGACCACGACCTTACACGTCCTACGACTGCTCCATTCCACCGCAACGCGCCGTTTTTACCAGTAAGAACAGCCACGAATTGATCCAAGCTATGCCCAGCTTAGCTAGGCGTCACGTAGTGCCTCAAGCCTTACTCGCACACTGCTGATGCCTGGCACGACCCGCTGGAGTTGAGGCGGTTCAGCAAAATGCCAGTTCAAGGCATCGCCACCGTCGGATAAGTAGGCGGTTAAAGCAGCATCGGCGCCGGTGAATACAGCGCTAGGTACTGTCACGCTCTCTAACTGTCCTTTAGCTTCATTCCAGACATCAAGGAATTGACTTGCGATGCTATCGGAGATGTTGTTAAAACTCAGACTTAAGACTGACCTTGACCCTCGGTTGCCGAACAGGCGGCGAGTTACAACTCCACCCAAAGAAGTCTGGGCACGCACTGGGAACTCGGGTGCGGTGAAATCCAGTGCTGTAGGTGTTACCGCTGGGAAAGTTGCCATGGCTATTCCGTCACCCAGTTGGAGTCATTGCTCCATTCAGCGTAAAGCTCCAGCGTGCCGTCGACTAACAGCGGCGAGTGAACAGCTTCAATTTCGTAGCCGTCATCGCTGGGTTGGATTGAGTCGATCCGGTAGGTGCGGGTTACGATCTCGGAGGTTTTGACCGTAAATACAACGCCTGCTGGTGATGCGGTTGTGCCGTTGTTGCTCACGGTCAAGATGCCATCCACCACTTCGGCGTTTTGTTCGCCTGTCCAGTACACAACCGAGTAGGTGCCGTCGGACAGATTGGTGGACGAAACAAGTTTGCCGTCGCCAGTTACGGCGCCGTTGATGAACTGGTTGTAAAAGGTGTAGTCCAGCGCCACTTTGATGAAATCGCCTGGTGCCAGCGAGCTGGTCAGCGCTTCGTAAGTTGTGGTGATACGGACGGTGTGATCAGACAGGCGGCGGGCGGCAATGATGTAGCGGGCGGCTCTGAGCGCATGGTTTTCACTGGTGCAGAAATCAGAAACGTCCACGCTTTCGATCTCGCCTTGACCCCAGGTCGCGTGATACGTGAAGCGTTCTTGCGGTTCCGGGAATAAGCCGTAGGCCGGATCCGTACTCGTAGATGGGGCATCTCCCCCATAGCGTTCTGTCCTGTACTTGACAGAGATTGATACAGGCTGTCTCTGCTCACTTTCAATCGTGCGAAGTTCCATACTAATTGCATTACCTGCTGTGAATAAACCCCGAATATCTGGCTTTTCCGGTATGGCTAGATCTAAGTAAAAAATACCCCCGCGTTCGATCAGCAATAAGCAATGCGCTGCTGCGGTGTCCGCTGCCCACTGGCGCCAGTTGGTGTTGTTGAGCTTGGGACCGTCGTAGAAGAAATGGTTGTCGAAACAGAACTGGGCAGCAGTGGCAAAGGATGCAACATCGATCTGCTCTGGGCTGATTTCATTGCCGACGCCATACCGTGTGTTCAGCATGAAATCGTACAGGATCTCCGGAAACAGGTGGCTAGCTTCAAAGCCGCCGGTAAAGGTGTTGACCTTGATACCTTCGGTGATGTACGCCGAAAACTGGGAGAACTGTGACCACTCGCGTGTTGCCTTGGCGTTGATGCCGACCAGGCAGAGATTGTCGTACTGGGGAGCTGTGTCATTGGGTTGGATGACGTTGACATAGGTGATCTCGTGCTCTGGACCAGACGAGCAGCTTGTGGTGATCTCGTCGTAAACAAAAAACTCGGCAGCGCGTGCATATAAATCGATGTAAGTGCCATTGGTATTAGAACCGTAGTCATCATCTGGATCTTCGGTCCAGCTTATGCCGATCTCACGCTTGGGGCGTAAATTTTGGATGTCAAACATCTCATTGCTATTAAAGCCGCTCATAAATGCTCCTTTCGCAATAATTGTTCCAAAGGCAAACGGCACACTGACGTAATTGTTTTCAAACCTAGAATCAAGCAATACGATGCTTTGCACTAAATTGCGTACTTCCCAACTTGAAACTGGTTCAATTCGCACTTCCCAGCTTGCATCGCCATTCAACGCAAAACGCAGGAAGTTAAATACAGGCGTTTCTTTTGCACTGCCAACACAGAAGACAGTATCACCTGTCGTAACAAAAGGAGTGGAATCATCAGGATCGCTACGTAAAGACACGCGGAAAAAGCTGTAACGCTTTTCTGGTGATGTGATCGTACCAGAAGAGAAGACGGCATTTGTCAAGTTGTCTTGAATACCTGCGCCATCCAAGGCGTCTGCTGCTTTGAAATTGATTGCGCGATACCCCGGCACGCTATTTGGTGGTAGCTCGCTATTTCCGACGGCAGTAATCGTATAAGTTAAAGTGGCGGAGCCGCCGCCCACTAGTGGCAGAGTAGTTGTTACCTCGTTACCTTCTCGATAGTCACTACCACCGTTAGTCACTACTGTATTAGTTACATTGCCTCCCGTGGCGGTGATTGTAAGTGTTAATCCAGATCCACTTCCCCCGGTTGGGTTTCTGTTGTAACTGCCAGTGGCAATAAATGCACCACCACCAACGGGAGCTAAATCTTCAACAACACCTGTCCCTGATTCCACCTCAGTAATGGTATAAGTAAAAGTGGCATTACCAACTCCATTTAATGGAAGCGTTGCAGTTACAGTGTTGCCAGCGATGTAATTAGTGCCTCCATCTATAATCCTTAAAGATGTAATTTGCCCTGAAACAACAGTGAAAGACACGCGCAGTCCTGAGCCACTACCGCCGCTTAGCGAGCGACTGTAAGTGCCATCTAGTAACGGTGAAGAAGATATATTCGTTAATGAAACCGTCTGAACAGAACCTAAGGCGAATTCTATAATCTCGCTGGGCACATCAGCAAAATTACACATGCCTTGAATTTGCATGGCCACCGTACTGCGGATGCCAATTTCAAAGAAGCGAGTGCGGCGATTAAGCGTTACACCTCCCAATGCGCAACGAAATAGCTGTGGAAATCTAGACGCTGTGTAATAACGTTCACCAATTTCACCTTCGGCATAATCAGTGCCTACGGTGTCAAAAAGCCATGGCTTAGAAGCCCTGTTATCAGCGTCCTCTGCTGGATAGATTTTGTTGGCATTTGGCACGTCAAAAAATCTTGTATCAACCAAGCGGGTGCCAACAACTCCCACCCTTCCAGCTCGTACCACAACAAAAGTACACATGAGACTTTCACCTGGAGCGCCTTGATCCTCTTCTGCTAAAACATCTCCCTCTTCCAGGGCGTCCAAGCTGTAATCAGCCTCACTGATGAAAACAGGGCTGCGTGAAACAAGGATCGCCAAGCAAGATCCGACTTTGTACAGTTCTCCATCTTGCAGTGCAGAGTCGTACTGCTTTTGACGACCGGCGACGGACTGGGCAACACTAACTAGCGTTTCTTCGCCATCTTGTGAGCCACGCTTGTTATCGCTGTTGCGTTGGTTTACAACAATCGCCGGGTTTCTGCGTAGATTTCGGATGCCGTCTGATTTCGAGCTAAGCATATATTCAAACGTGTCGCCTACTACGAGATCCACGAGTTCGCCTTCGCCGCCACCTTTTGACGTGGAAATAATTCCAGCCTTACTGCTGTAGCAGTATTTATATTTCCATGCCTCAGCAACAGCTTGGGCATCATCTACTGCGTCGTATTCGTCGTCGTTGGCTTGCAGTTGCCGCAATGGGCGGATGCGTGGATTGATCCTGTAGCCAAGACCATTGGCAATGGGAGAATACAGCCCGAACGATGTTGACGTACTCGGTTTGTACGCGCCACAGAAATATGGCAACGGGTTATCAGTGCCAATGTCAGCCCGGAAAATATCGGGTTCGTAAATGCCCTGACCGCCAATATCGTTCTGCGATCCAGACAGGTAGTTACCGATGGCCATGCGACCACCGTTGGTTACTGAGTAAATGGCAATACGCTGCAGATTGCCTTCAAAAGAATAGGCACCAAGCGTGTTGTTGCCGATGGCAAAACTCTTTGATTGGATCTTGCCGATTTCGCCCTCGGACACTAGAAAGACGGCACGCAGCAGTTGACTGCCACCAAGTGACCAAATCTGGCTCCAGAGCAGCGGGGTGTTGACGCGGGTGCCGCCGTACCACTGCCCGTTTAGAAATTCGCGCTTGGCGTAAACCAGTGGAATTGGATCACCAAGTGGAGCAACATCTTGTACAGCTTCAAAGCCGTAAGTTGGTGCAAAAGCCGAGGGTATCTGTAGAGTCGCACCTTCCCGCTGATTTGTGCGCAGCTTACCTTGTTCCCTAGGTTTAGGCACGAAGAAGTTTGCAACTATAGTTAAACCGACGCTCAGCAGAGTTAAGGTTAAGCTGATCACCGATAAAGTTACAGGATCGATGCCGGCGATAATTGCCGGCTTGGGCCCTTCAACCGCACGCCTTTGTATCTCAGCTTTATACCAGCGCATCTCTTCTTCGCTCAGCCCGAGCAGCTCAGCGATGTATCGATCTTGTGGCAATAACGTGTGCTTCATTGCCATTCGTACCAAGGTAGCTTTTGGACTGACCGTGATGGCACCCACCGGACTCCCTTCTTGTGGCTCACTGTCAGAACCCCGTCCTCGATGAATACCGCTGCACCGACCGACTCAGGTGTCACGTACACTGTAAAGCTCCCATCACTGATTGAGCTGATCTCCTTTAGGTGTGGTCTTATGTATTGCTCTATTGCTTCAAACTGTCTGTTATTTGCGAATAGCAGTATTACTGCTATGTCAATTTGAGACGGTGCTTTCAGTCCCAATGCCTCTCTAATCCTAGTAACCATCAGAAGACAGTCGCAGCCTTCATCGCAAGTCGGATCGTCGCCAGTGACGTGCTCTTTGCCTATCCAATTACGCCAATTCATGAGATCACCAGTGTCCCAGAACTCGGGACACTGCCTACCAACGTCCGTGATAGGAACCGTCCAGGACCCTGCCTAGTCGCATCCCCTGGTCCCCTCAGCGTGAACGTCAGAATCTCCTGATCATGCCTGAAGTCTCCAACAACCCATAGCTCCCTAGATATAGTTGCTACCTCTTGCAGTGTTGCGATGTTTATCTCTCTCGTTGTTACTTCTGCCAAATAGCGATTATCCGCTGCTTCTTTGGCGAAGTTCACTGAGATTAGATTTAGAGGGGTTGATAGAGACGCTGCGGACCTCTCTCCCGCTGTTTGACCGGCCCCCTGCCCGTATGCAAATGGTAAGAAATCGCTCGGCCTGTCTACGAAGAAGTTTTGCCACTGGGGACTCACCACACTAAATGAACCCCTTTCACGGAATTGAAAATAGTTGACAACGGCTACCGACATCAGCTGATCCCCACTCGCTTTCTGGTCTTGACACTGTTCTGAAGAGCCCCTATCGCCAACTCACGACCCCTCACTGCTGATTGGGCTGACATTCTCTCCGCCTGTTCCCGTGTCACGTACTCGACATTGTTGATCACCTGAGATTCGTAGCTGATTCTGAGATCTCCAGCACCTGCGGTTACCTGTTCAAGTCGTTCCCGTTCATAACGTCTTTCTGTATCCATTCTCTGATTCATCAGCTGCACCCGAGTCTCTTGCAGCCTGTTGCTTTCACGTATCGACATGCGCGCTGCCGCAGCCATCGTATTAGCCATTTCATCACTCGTTTCATCGGTTCCGCCTACTGATTCACCAGTGCTTGACGAGCTCAGCGCAGCTCTGTTGTCCCTCAGCATGTTATTAGGAATAATCGAACCACTATTAAGTGGTACAAATAGCTCAGGGCCCATCTCGCCGACTATGTATGGCCTACTCGCTGTCACTGGGCCCCCTACAGCTTTTTTCCCTAGGCTCGCGAAGCCCCCAACGATTGATCCGAGTCCGCCCAGAATTCCAGCGATACCCATCAGAGTGCCGTATGTACCTCCCTCTGAATCCTGCAATGCTTGAATGGCTCCTGTGATTGCTAGTGCACCTGTAGCGACGCCCACCATTGCCCCGGTGAACTTAGAGAAGTTCTCCTTTCCTGTTTTTGATGCTTCATCCGCTTGTTTTGCCGTTTGCTTAGCGGTTTCACCCAGTGCCCCCACGGCAGCTGAGGTCGCGTTGACTCCTGCTACCGCAGACGCGGCTGTTTGCGCTGTTGTTGAACCCTCACCGCTTGTATCGCCACCTGGAGTAGCAATACTCGGTAGGTTCTGCTGTGGACCCGCACTTTGTAACGCAGCCGTGTTGGCGTTAATGGCATCGGTGTTTAGACGGAGATTGACGTTGTTCTGCTCCTGCAATTCTTTCATCGGGTCCTCAAGCCCGAATACATCTTGCAGTGTCTTGACGAACATATCTTCGATTGGCTTGAACGCTGCGTCCAAGAACATTCCTGTCAGTTTTTCCGTTATCGACTTCGTCATTTGTCCGACAGCTTCTTTGATGTCGCCCCCGTTGAGCACAGTCTGAGCGAATCCTTTGTACCCATCGGTTATCGCACTCGATGCCTCTCGTATAGCTGCCATCTGTGCTGCGAATTTCTTGACCTGCTCGTCCATGGCCCCGAGCTCGGTGGCGGCGGAGCGGGTTGTTTCGGCGAAGGCGGTGAGTTCGCGAATGACGTCCTCGGTGGTCTTGGTGGCGTCCTGCTCGAGGCGGATCCGCTCTTCGGCGATGCGTAGTTCCGCTTCGATCCGGCGCTGTGCTGTGGAGTCGTCGCCGGCGAAGGCTTGGGCCATGGTCGCCTGGGCTTGGACACCGGCGCGTTGCACGTCGAAGCGGATGGCACCAGTGGCGCGCTTCAGGGACTCGACGGCGTTTTGCTGCTTCGTGAGTTCGAGGTTGCGTTTGCGGGCTTCGGCTTCTTTGGCGAGGTCGGCGTTGTACTTCTTCTGGCGCTCCGCGAGTTGGGCGGTGAGCTTGTCGAACTCGGCCTGAGTGATCTGACCTTCCTTGAGGCGCTTGCCAGCTTCTTCGAGGATTTGGCGACGCTCGCGTTCGGCAATGAGCTCCTTGGACTTCTGCTCGACGGCGATGCGGATCTGCTCGGGGTCGTACAGCTCGGCGGAGATGCCGCGCAGGGCGTCGAGCGTGCCGGTGACCTCGATGGCTTGGTTCTCGTACTCCTCGAGGGCGACCTTGGGGAATGCCGCCTTAGCGATGGCCTCAAAGGCGGCGGCGGTGCGGGCGCTGGTGAGGGCTTCTTGGAGAGCGCGGGCACGCTCCATGGCGGAGGCGACACCGCGGACAGCCTCGGCGTATTTAGCGACGGCGGGGGCGCCGATGTCGTCGAAGGAGGGGGCTTTGGGTTGAGCACCCACCGCTCCAGGTCCCTTGTAGGAAGCGCCTGGGTCAGCCAGGTGCATGACTTTGTAGCTCTTGCCCCCAGGGCCGGCGATGGTCGCGTAGTTACCCCCAAGTCCGTTGGGGTCGCGTGTGAAGTTCTGCAGAGTGAACCCATCAGCGAGATTGAGGGGGGTGCCCGCAGGACCCGCCAGGTCGTAGCCAGCGTGGGTGCGCCCACCACGTCGGGGGC
>Ga0196905_1001108_pt1 | contig 10430 bp, 13 predicted proteins | sample CB_VirMetaG_3_FD_169098 | JGI IMG/M metagenome (GOLD analysis project Ga0196905, IMG submission 169098) | Freshwater to marine saline gradient viral communities from Chesapeake Bay - CB_1508_1S Viral MetaG (v3) (version 3) | ecosystem: Environmental > Aquatic > Marine > Coastal | place: USA... | reverse complement strand
TAGTATCTGCTGTATACCAATATGGAACCCATAATCTACGCTGGTGAAACTCACCCCACGGAGCGGCTGGCATATGCTCGTACCCTTTGCCGATAGCTAATGCTTTACTTACGGTGAGTGATGCTCCAAGGGATACATTTGCGACCCCAAGGTTGAAGGTAAATCGATCATTCACATTGTCGCTATCCTCATCGGATACAGATGTGACTACAGCTTTTTGATTTACAAATAAATCGTAGGGGGATGCTCCAGCACGGATGGTAACCTCGTCACCTTTTTGGAGGTTATGCCCCGCCCCAATATCCATCGTGACCACACCATTGGTTGCAGAGGCAGTAGTGTCAGTAAAGTATTGTGGCGTAGTATATGCGCCATTGCTTACCCTGGTAAAGTCTTCAAAGTATTCGACCTGTGCGCCACTCACATTGTAGCTGGCAACGGTTTGCGAGTCTGCCATCTCAATCGTGAAAGATGTGGAGGTGGGTGCAGTCTTTATCTGATAGCAGTTTTTTGGATCGTAAGTTGGCCAGCCTGTGAAATTTGTTAGGGTGACAAAGTCACCTACTACTCGTCCATGATCTGCTGTGGTGTTTACGGTGATTACCTGACCACTTTGAGAGGCAGAACTGACTGATCGATAAATAAGTTTTGGGGAGGCAGAAAGAGTGGTCTTGCGGGAACGAAAGATAAACATCTTATCAAACCCCTGTGCCATGCCTACTGGGTTATCTACAGTCTCCCCACCCGCCTCGTATCGGCACTTAAAAAGTGCTGAGTCTTTTAGCCGAATGATTACGCAAAGGTTATTTGTGGCCGAGAATATATAGTCATCATTATTGGATGACGCATCGCTATATACTGCCGATCCATACACCGCATTTACGCCATCATCATTGATGATAAAGTTTAGTTTGGTTGCTATAGAGTTGCCTATGCTTGCAACAGAAGTTGCTCCCACACTATTTCCAGCAATAGTAAATGCTTCCTGTTCTCCTGAAGATCCATCCGAATAAGTGATCGTTTTGGTGGTGAAGTTTACCGAGACTAAGACAAATGTGCCATTTGGATCGGTAGCATTTGTGTAGCCTAAGCCTTCGATGGTTATGTTCTCACCAGGTATAAAAGACAGGCTTGGGGTGTCGTTTAACACAAGGGTAACATTTCCGCTATTATCGCGCTGTCCAGCTGTTACCAAATAAGGTATCCGCACAGCATCCTCACCCGATGTGATTGATCCGAATAGAGTAGATAATCCTTTGCGGGGTTGCCATGTGCCATCATCATTCATCCGGCCATTCTTCGACAGGGCGACCTCCCCAGGCTTTAGCTGGTTCGGACGCAAACGCGCATTCATCCGCAGAAAGAAGGTGTCCCCTTCCGAAATGAATGGATCGTCTAGTTGTCCGTATGATCGGTATCGGCTCATCTATTTCTTGCGGATCTCCTGGGTGATCTTGATTAGCATAAAAGTAATAGTCGCTAATCCCGCAAATATGCCGACTAGCTCATTGATTGTGCCTAAGCCAAAGGTTGCCCCCGTCCCAACCATGCCAGCGACTGAAATGCGGTCGATCATTTGCAAGCGTCTAACAGGATTAGAACTACGATGACTCCTACAAAGATAGTAAGCATTTTGCCTCGTTTGGATAAGGAGTGGAACTTGTCGGTGAGTAGTTTGATATTCTTCATTTGATTGGAAATGGTGGACGGGTTTGGTTTTTAATCGCTTCGGTCTTACTGCACTTACGAGCAACAAAGATTGGGATCGCTAGGTAGCAACCCAGCCCAATAGCCGCCCATGTAAGCCACCGCTTTATAGTGCTGGTAAATTGATCAAATCCTGTTTTATGTTCTTCCATACCTTGGGCCACTAGTGCGGAAACATCTCCGTGAGTTAATGCCTCAATTCGCTCCTCTGCCTCGACTAAGGCATCAGCATTTTTCAATGCCTCGCCAGCCAAGGCTCCCGTACCCGCACCTAGTGCGGCTCCTCCAGGTCCGCCCAAGCTACCTACCCCACCGCCAGCGATTGCTCCTAGTGTTGGGTAGGTGGATCGCAATGAGCAACCAGCGAGCAAAAGGGTCGCAATGGAGATGACATAGAGCATCAGATAATCTCGCTCGTCCACTCAGGACCACTCAAGATGCTTAGTATTTCGGAGTGGGTGTACTCTGTCTTACCGCTCAGGAAAGATGGTTGTGTGCCTTCGTACTTTAATACTAATTTACTGCCATCTAGGGAGTACTTTAATGTTTCAGATGATGTTTCTAATACTTGAGTAAAGTCCACAGAACTAACCTCAGATGCGTTGATAATTACATAATTCATGGTGCGGTTGTGGTTGAAAATGCAGCATTATTAACAAGTGAAGCGTCATTGCCTAACGACCCGTGATCTGTGACTGTTGTTCCTGTATCGCCATCTCCTAGTCGTAACCATGTAAGAGGCTCAAGCGGGTCTAGGTCTACAGGATTACCGCTATTATAAATATCAGATATTTGTGACGAACTGAGTGCTGTATTAAAAATTGCAAACTCATCTAAGTAGCCATCAAAATCAAAAGAGCTGGAATTACTACCGTGCGCCCCTAATCTAATACCACTTGTAGGGGTTGAAAAGTTACTATTATCAGACCCACTAGCAACCGATATATCGTTTAAATAAACTGTAGTTGTGCCTGAATTTCTAACCACAGCACTCATATACCATGTACCGGTAGTAGGTGAAGTATTGTGGTTAATTACTAAGTTATTTGCGGCGTAATAATAACGAAAACCACTTGCAGTACCGACAAAGAATGAAGGATATGTACCCGACCCGTTTGGACGAAAATCCCAAAGTGCATTATAGGTATTTGAAAATGCGTCTACATTAAACCAACAGATAACTGAAAAATCTCCTGTTCCAAAACCGTAAGAAGAGTGGCTAGGAATCAATACATGATCATCTACGCCGTCTAGTGTTACTGATGTAGTATTGGTTACAGCAGATAAACCTATTGTGTCATAGTTATATGTTCGCCAATTCGCACCGTCATAGATGATGTACTTCTTCGTGTCTGTTTCAAAGTAAGCATCACCCGCAGACGGCGAGCCGGGGCGGGTTGAGGATGTGACTGTTGGTATTGTTGTTGGCATGGCTATTAAGAATCGTTGTTAAAGATGTACCAAGCACTACCATCGTAGATGTAAAAGTCGTTGGTATCTGTACCGAATGCGATGTTAACTTCTCCGGCTGGATTGGTTGGTGTATTTGAAGCGTCAAGAATATTAGCTTCGGTGTTTCGTGTGGTTACATTGAATATTTCGGGACCAATAAACTGACTCAGAGTCGCATCAATCGAACCCGCAGTAGTCTCCGCCACATACAAGTTCCTAGAGTCCGTAGCGAAATACATCTCGCCTTGTACAGCCTCCTTCTTGAACTTCGATTTGTTCGCATCTGTGCCTGTCTTAAAGGCGATGCTAAAATCTTTCTTGTGGAGTTTATTCATACACCCGTATTGGCGGGATTAAATTGCATGAGGGTTGCGTCCGAAGCTCCAGCGGTAGTCTCTGCCATGTACAACTTCTTCGTATCCGTAGCAAAGTACCACTCGCCTTGCACACACTCCTTAGCAAACTTCGTCTTGTTCGCGTCTGTTCCCGTCTTCACCGAAATGGTAAAGCTTTTCTTGTGCAATTTATTGAGTGCCATGACTACTTAGCTTGCGGTTCCAGCACCGATGCAAGGAGAGGATGGGCGAAGGCGATAGTCGCCATTTGCGGAATCTACGAATTGCGGGTCGGCAAAGACTAATCCTCCATTTCCACTTGAAATTCCGTTGTTGTGGTAGCAGTTGTTGCTTGCAATCGAGGGTGTAAATCCTAGAACTTCGCTGTTCCCGTTACCAACAAAAATATTGTTCTTAAAAGTGGATGATGTGATTCCCGTAGAGTAACCCGAAAACTTAGTACTTGACCCACCCGTGACTACAATGGTGTTTCCTTGAAAGTCTAATGTACTAAAGCCATCCTCGAACCCATCAATCACTACCCCATTCTGTGCTGCTGAACCTGATCCACCAAGAATTATAGAACCACTTACTGTGAGTGAGGTAGTAGGTGTATTGTGTCCACTAAACCAGCCTCTATTAATTGATGCCGCTAGTGTCGCTGGTCCCATCTCTAAAATACAGCCTTCGACTGTTACAGTTGCTCCCGCTACAGTCCCAGCCGCTATTAATCCATAGGTATTAGATGTAGAATTATGGTAAACTTTAAGGGTTTCTAGCTTGATTGAGTAGGAGGTACTTCTTGCATTTATCGCACCTCCGTAAGTTCCACCGCTTGTGCTTAGGATTGCCGCCGTAGATTCTCCAACAAAAGTCAAGGATTTGGGGAGAGTAATCTTAGAAGTCTCAGAGTGCGTACCGTCAAGAATTGCGATAACCCCTCCGCTAGAAGCATTAGTCATTGCGGTAGCAAGCGATGTGTATGGATTATCAAGTGTACCTGAGTTTGTACCCCCGTGATTGGAGTCGTACCAAATGGCGGATGGATACTTAGATTGGATAGATGCTATAGACATGATGTTATATTAGTTAAGATTAAGTTAAGCGATTGAACCACCTGAGATTAAGGTAGGCGAAGCGTAAGCTCCGATGTCGGGGTTATTAAAGCCTTGGCGATACGGTAAACCGTTTATTGCTAATTTGTCGGAGTCTCCGCTGATTACTGAATACCTTTCACTACCGCTAACAGCTTCAATGTCAGGCTCGTCCCCGTCTTCAACGACTGAGAATCCAACAGCGATATTGTTTACGCCTAGCGAGTTAAGCAGTTTTAAGTTACCATCCGCATCAGCCACAACCATGACGGATTGATACGGGTTATCGATAACCTTAAATGATTGGTTTGGATACGCTCCGATGTGTGGGTTGGTTGTTCCACGAAGTGCGGTATTTAATGGTGTGTCTACATCGACTGAGACAGTACCGGGTACGAAATTTGAACCGTCCCATTTAAGAAGGTCTCCGTTGGTAGGTGCAACTGTACTGGTGTCTACATCGGCTAATACATTGATGCTATCTGTAGGTTGTACAGCAGAGTCTGCTGTTGTACCTTGTGCCGCAGTAGCGTAGTCGGTAGATGCGGTGGTGGCGGCTGTGCCTAGACCACTTACGCTAGTGTTAGGCAGTAAGCCTGTAACATCTGTGGACAGATCGATAGCACCCAAAGATATAGTTTGACCCGTTAAACTTAAATAATCGTGCAGAGCAGTATCTAAGCTAACATCGGTGGAGTTGTCGGTACCCGCTTGGTCTACATCTAGGGTCGTCCGTGCGGTTGCCGCGTCTGCATCATCTACAAGAGTCGCTCCGAATGCTGAGATACCGTGAACTGCTGATGTAAGTGCTTCGTGGTTACCTAAAGAGACTTGCGTGGCTAATACACTCAAGTCCTGGTCACCTGTGTTCGTACCACTCAGGTTACCAAGGTTCGTAATGTCGGATGCGGTGACAAACTTGTGCGAGGTTGAAGTATCATCAATGTCGTCTGCGTCTAGTACCACAGCACCTGTTGCTGTGTTTACTGATTGCACGGGGGCTTGGCCCATCAGGTTTGCGATGGTCGTTTTGTTCGATACGGGGGTCGCTCCGTTGGGGTCAACTGTAACCGCTAGTATGTCTGTGCCTGTAAGGGTAGGTAAGGCATCTGCGGGTAATAAGTCTGTGAATTTTTTATTAGCCATAATCTTAAATAGTTGGCGCGCCTAGCGCGTATGGGTGTGAAGAGTCTAGGTTTCCATCGATGCCCCACTTGTGAGCAAGGTAGCCTTCCACTTGCTCGCGTTCAGTATTGGAATGGTTTTTGTTGAAGATGATGATTTCAGCGATGTGACCATCCCAGTATTGTTCGGATTTGGCACTATGTCTACCAATGGTGATACCAGCAGGAGCAGCCCCCCCCATGTTGGAGGATCGACTATTCTGTGCAGTGCCATTGTGGTAAGGGATTGCATTGGTGCCATCACTTACCGCTACGAGGATACTATGAGCTTCAATACTTTTTGCAGGTGTGTTTGTATCAGTCGAAATCCATCCATTTGAACCATAAAGCGTAGCAAAATCGTTATTCCCATTTCCATTACCTAAGTAATAATACTTTTCGATATTTAATAATCTACGGTACCCATTGGTATTTGATTTAGCCACGGCATAGATGGAGTGTGCGTTTTGAAGAACGAAGGTGTTGGAAACTAAGTGGTCTGCAGTTCCATCAAAATTAAGAACTTGCAAGCCATTCAATCCATTGGCCACGGGGGATGGGCGGCTACCTCCGGCACTTTGGCTGACATCGTTTCCATTTCCGCTCTTGTCACTCCATTGAGTAACCTCTGATCCGCTTGTTGTGATAGTGGATGAATCACTCGCATCCCACCAGCCCTCTATTGCTGTACTATTTGCAGGTGTCCATAGGGCAGTCTCCGCAGTCTCGAATGCCAGGTAGTCGTTTGCCGCAGTTAAGTAAAAGCCCGAATCATCCTCCAGCTTATAGACCCCATCAATCGTGGGTCCGCCCCAACCAACTATGGAGTCGGCATCCGCATCTCCTAAGTGGAGTCCTAGACCAAGAAAGGGCATTAGACGCTACCTTTGTACAGGAGTGCCGCTCCGCTAGTTAATGTGATACTGGTGAAGGGAACATAGATCACCTGGCCTTGTGCAAAGGTTGTGCCATCGGCAATTAAGTCTGCCGAGTTGTCCATCACGCCAGTTAATGCACCAATGACTGATGGTTCGGTGAATTGCACGGCAACAAAACTGCCATTTGTTGCGGAGGTTCCGTTTACATAGACGCATCCATTTGCGCCCATTGAGTTCAATACATTTACTGATGCGAGTCCCATGATATTATGTGGTTGATAAAATTGAAACGCCGAAGCTGTAGCTCGGATATGAATTAATTGTGATTTTGTTCATCGAGTTGAGTCGCTCTACCCGATCAAGTTCGAGTGCCAAGGTTTCCTCGGCCATTTGCTCCTGTGCCATTGCTTTATCCAGTTGGCCATCGGCTTTGAAGTAGTCAGCTACGCAGGCCAACAATAAATACCGCTCCAAGAAAGCAGGGAGATCCGTTGTGGCATCTCCATAATCGGATGCAGGTACTTGGTTGCCTACGATGAATACAGAGTCGGCTGAAGAGTCTGCATTCAGTACCAGGTAGCCATTGATTAGTTGGTAGTCCAAAAGGATCGCATTGCGATCTGTGAGTGGATTTTTTGTCCACACCTGGAACACATCCATAAGATCGGATGCATTATCGATTTGCACAGCCTTGTCGGCCACTATGGGTGAACTTACTGAGGCTACTGATTTCTCGACTACTGTCTGTACATCAGGCCATTTTGCGCGGGTCCATGCCCCACGAATGCGGTCGTTCAAGCTGTTCTTTAAGGCAGTTTCTTCCTGTGAAAGCAAAGAATCGACACCAACCGCTGATTGGAATCGACTCTTAAATGTGCTGTAGGGAACTGTCCTCAATGCTTTACTACTGTTTCGGGGTTGGCTTTCTCGAAGTCCTTAGTGAATCCTTTATCTGCCCAGCACCCTGGGTTTTGTTGCTCATGCCGAAGGTAAGTCGTCATATCGGTTACCCGTTTTAAACGAAAGTTACCTTTGCCCCCCTCAAGGGATTTAGCGGCTTGGCGTACTTGCTCCTGGCGCTTGGTATAGCCTGCTTTCTCTCGAACAGCGGCCTGCTCGTTTGCTTTGCGAAGGTAGTAAGCAATTTCGTCTTGCGAACTCCTTCCCTTTTTCCCTCCTCGGATGATAATATTAAGACTCATTCTTATAAAAAAAAGGGAGCCGGCCTACCCCTAAGCCGGCCCCCTTGCTGAACACATAGAAACAAACAACTACTAATTGCTTGATATGAATAATTAAACGATAGAACCTAGAGCGCGTGGATTGCCGACCCGAAGGGTGAGCATAGCCTCGCAGAAAGCCCGTTTTCCACCGCCGTTGTCGGGCAGTTCCATTACGGAGATGCCTTCCAAGAATTTCAAGGATACGGTGTCATCGTCAGGGATGAGATAAGCACGGTCGGTATTGACTACGCCAACAGCGGTGTCTGTGCCGGATGGAGTGCCATCTACTCGTCCAAGAAATAGATCGGGCAGAATCGAGATTTCACCAAAATCAGAAATATAAGTAAGAACTGATCTGATTAGAGTCTTACCGGATACATCTTGGGTGAACTGGTAGCTTGGGTTGTTGCTGATAGCCGCACGGGTGTAGTCGGTGATTTTGTTCATCACGGCTGGACCACAGAACAACTTAAAACTACTCTTGGCACCGGAAGCGGTGTAAACAGACTGAAGAAGTCCGCGAAGTGCGTCTTCGGTTAAAGATGCCAAGGATACGCGGGAACCACTTACTGCACGGAATGCTTGTTTAGCACTTGTATCGAAAGTATTTCCAGTCGCACTCGGATTCGAGAATAAACCCAACCCAGCCATTTTACTAGCTGTTCCTGAAGCACCAGCGACCTGATCGTTACTTGAACCGATAGCTGTTTCAATGGAGCGTTTAAGTTGGATCAAAGATTTAGCCTTGGAAGCGGCAAACAAAGATCCACCAGGAGCTACATCGACCATTTCAGCCTGACGGGAGACAGCGAAATAATCGCGGACGGTTTGCACCCGGTTAGCTAATCTAGCACGAGAATCGATAAGATTTTTTGCTGTCGATAAGGTCAAATCAAGACCGTCCTCGACTCCTGCAATATCAGGATTTTCAAGGGAATCGACTAACCATTCGTTAAGAGTCGCTTTAGGAGCGGCGGATTGTGAGAGAGTGCTGTAAAGAGGAGTTTCAGTTGGTTCAACCGTTTTTAAAAGGTTTTCCAAATTTTCCCTTGCGCCTTTACTAGCATTTACATTGTAGGATGTTGCGAGAGCCATTTTTAGTAAGAATTTTGAATTTTAAGAATTAAAGTTTAGTCGCTAAGAAATGCGGCTAGATCGTTAGCCGAGAGTGGTCCTTTGCGCTTGATTGCTTCTTTCTGTTTCTGTTTCCGAATATTGGCGTTTTCGATTGGTGGGCTGGCGTTGCCTCCATCCGTTGGTGGTGGAGTCTTTGGCTTGGCGACTGCTTTCTTTTTTGGTGCAGTCTTGGCCGCTTTCTCCAACTGTAGTGCCTCAATCCCTCGTACAAGGGTGGCGGCTACAAAATCGCCGTTTGGTAGATTGTTTAGGATATGGCCATACTGGCGCTTTAATCCCCCGAATAATTCTTTCCGAGTCTCTGCCGTTTCATCGTCCTGGTTGAGCCAGGGATGTGTGGCGATGGTGTCCTGTTGCCATTGAGCTTTTTCCCGTAAGTAATTCTGCCTAGCTGGAATTTTTTCAGTAAGGTACTCGTCTGCTTGGGTAAGGATGTTGCGGATATCATCATCGCTATATTCCTTGCCGTCCACTTCGACATAATGCTTCCCGATATTCTGTAGGGCGAACTTCTTGGCGGCTTGAGCTTCCTTCTGTAACTTCTGTAAGTCTTCAAAGGTCTGAATATTTTCCAATTCAGGTTGGCCGGTTGCCTGCTCAGTAGGTTGGCTGTTGGATTTAAGAGATTGAATCTCGGCCTTGAGTGCCTCAGCAGTTTCTTCTGCTGACTTAGCCCGTGCGGTTAGTTTATTAACCTGCTTTAGGAGCTTCCCGACTGCCTTGGGAGGTTCTTCTTCAGACTCGTCCTCCTCGTCAGATTCTTCATCTTGCTCGGTTTCCTCTTCGGTATCTTCCTCTTCGGAAAACTGTGAAAGAACATCTTCCTCTTCCGATGCTTCTGCCTCTTCGGACCCCTCGGTTTGTTCCGCTTTAGCCTCATCGTTAGATGCCTTCTGATCCTGTTCGACTTGGTCAACAAAGGATGCCGCCAAATCTTCCATGCTCATTGGGCCTTGCGCTTGATTGTCTTCTGCTCCCGTCTCAGCCGGAGCCTCGCTAATAACTGTTTCTGCCATAATTTCTCTGCGTTTGAAGAGTTCGCACTCTCTTGCGTTGTTCTGCGGAGTAGATACACCCCGCCAATGACAATTTTAGCAGATGAAAACGACAATTATTCAAGAAACTTTAAAAACTTCCCAATTTTCTAAAAACTTCTCATATTTCCCTCGGCTCTGCGGGTTATGAGGGCATAGAGTTAATCGAATGCCCGACACTTGCAGGCATGGGATCAAGTACCAGCAGTTGCGAGGTTCCACATAGGCCGCTACCACATCAACTTTTGTACAATCGATTGGATCTTTTTCCTTGGAGCCGGTGGCCGCAGTAACCATATACCTGCCAATTCCACCCCTGCCTTCTTTCATTAAACCACCTGTACCTTTGACCTGCACCTTAAAGGCTCGGCCAGCCTGGTTCATTACGATGCAGTCCTGCGGAAGGT
>Ga0196905_1001105_pt1 | contig 10453 bp, 21 predicted proteins | sample CB_VirMetaG_3_FD_169098 | JGI IMG/M metagenome (GOLD analysis project Ga0196905, IMG submission 169098) | Freshwater to marine saline gradient viral communities from Chesapeake Bay - CB_1508_1S Viral MetaG (v3) (version 3) | ecosystem: Environmental > Aquatic > Marine > Coastal | place: USA... | reverse complement strand
GTGATGGCTTCTTCGCGGCGAAGGTGACCCTCCTCGATCAGATCAGCCGACAGCACATTGACGCTGATGTTATGAGGCCACTGCCACTCATACGCAATGAGAATGCACTGCTCTGGTGGCGCGCCGTAACGATCAGCCCAGCCGGCGCTGTAATGCGCCATCTGTAGGTCATATGCCAGCGAGTAAGACTGCGCGGCAAACATCCTTGGATTGGCTGATCTGGATTTCTTCAGGTCCACAAGAATGCCGCGATCAGGATGCTCGATGTCAGGCTTGTAGCGACAATCGGCCTCCATCAAACTGTCATGCCAAAAATGCGGCTCTTGTCCCTGACCATCGCGCAGAAGTGGAGCGGCATCAGAGTCACGCATCAGCGCTTCCACGATCCGTAAAGCATTGTCCTCCCAGTCGCGCGTGATCACCTCGCGACCTTCGGCTTCAGCTTGGAACTCGGACCAAATCGCTTTTCCCTCCTTGGTGCGGCGATCACACTGAGGCGCAACCAGATACCGGGTCGAGTATTCGTGAGGTTCAGTGATCAAGCAATCGACCAAGCTGCCCTGACGCATTGCATCAGTTGGCAGGAATGGCTTACGGTCTGGATCGACGTGCTTGGCCCAGTAATCACGCGGTGTCCCGCCGATAATCGTCTTGAGCTTCGACGCTGATAGCGCCGGATGTGAGTGGTAATCAGACACGATGAGATAAGTCGCGAGCGAGCTTTAGGTTTTCAAGTGAGTGGCGAAGCGCGAGAAATGACTCCGCCATGCCGTCTTGCCAGTAAATCTTGCCGAGCACCTGATCAAGCTGGTCTCGGATTGGGACCAATGCGTCCCGAAATTCCTCTGGAGTCATAAGTGGATAAAGGTACCTATAAAGGCTACCATAGCCCTAGACGAATTGTCCAGCTCCATGGCCGAGACCTTCGACCGCGAACTGATCTTCTTCATGCACCGTGGTGGCATGAAGGCTGCTGCCATCGCTAGAGCACTGCAGGTGCCGTACAGCCGGGTACTCCGGACGCTTCGGCCCCCAATGTCGAATGACGCCCGCAACGATGAAACAATTTGTAATCAGGTAGCTGGCAAGGATCGCAAGCCGGATCAGGGCAACCCGATCTGACTCGCGATCGCACTGGCTGGCGCGTTCACCCAGCGCTTTTGCGAGCAGCCTCCACACGGCGAATTCCGGTAATCAGGTAAGCGTAGTCTCGCGTCTCCGTGACGTAGGCTTCCGCGTCGCACACATCGCATTTGCCGATCCAGCTACTGCTGCACCCAACGCTATAAACGCCATATTTGGTGCCGCATGACTTGCAGCATTGGTAGGCGCTGCAAAGGCGGTCAATCAGGTCGTCGTAATCGCTCATGATTTAAGGAAGGGGCGGTGAACTGTCTGGAGATTCTGAAAGGTTGACTAGACCGCAGCGGCCCCAGTAACCCCTCCGCACTCCTGAGTCAATCCAACTCTTGTAGATCCGAACCGGCCAGCGTGTGTCTGAATTGACCCAGCGGAAATTACCGATTTTGCCCGCGTGGCTGCAGACGTAGATGAATGGAAGTTCAGACATAAGAGTTGATCGGATTAAGAGAGCTTGGATTGATTGCTGAGCATTTCCCATGCCAGCTCCTCGCTTCGTCTGCGTTCGACTATGACACTGGCCGCGATTTCAGGCCATTCCTCCTTAGATCCTTGCCACCAGTCTTTGAAATCTTTGGGCATGACTTTAGAAAGTTCTTCGTCATAGCGACGAAGCCGGGCAAGCTCGCTTTTAACGTGAGCTTGGTGATTCAAGAAATGTTGAAGATTTGTTGGGAACCGTATGTTCATGGGGTCATTGGCGGGATGGACTACTGGGCTTCAAGCTCGGTGGCGATTTCTTCCAGATACCATGCGCTTTCTTGTCCAAGCCCTCCCAGTTTGATAACCACCTGACCCGCAGCAGCGCGAAGGGCGGCGGCAAGCGTTGCCTCTACCTCGTTGTGCGGATTGTCGTCCATGCGCCGATAGGCGGCATCTAGCACTGCTTGCGCGGCGGGAGAGAGATCAGAAGCGGGTGCCATGGTAGTCACAAGACGAACAATGAACGCGATATTGAGGGGGATAACTAGCAAGCACCGTAGAAGGGTTGGAATCTATCAATTCACAACCACAGGCTGGACAAGCAATTCCGTTTCTACGGGGACGTGTGAAGTCATAAAGAGTACCGTGTTTTTTGTTGTGCTCTTCAAGTGAGATTAGGTCAGTCATCGACGGTAATTGATCAAGTGATGGATTGCGATCCAGAGTATGGGATTAGCCAAAAAACCAATCATGAATGCTTGTATCATTCGGTTGTCAATCATCGGGGGTCTCCAGTCGATAAGGAGCAGTGAGTTGGCCGTGTTCGTCAACAAAGCCCGCCTCCTGCAGGAACTGCCTCGCGGCAGCACGATCGCCGGCCAGAGCTCGGTCAAGCAAGGTGGGAGCGGTTAATTCAGTGGCGAAGTCTTCAAGGGTGTTAACCGTTACCCCGTGCCAATACTCGTCGCCATCGCTGTAGTTGGCCCAGGTGGCGGACAAGTGCAGCAGCACGTTGGCAATACCCTCGCGAACGCTTTCGCCGTACTCAAACTCTTCGATTAGACGCTGGGCGCGGGAGGTGAGATGGTCAGTCATTGGACTGCTCCTCTACAAGCGGCAGGGAAGGGCCAAGGGTTTCGAGCCAACACAACATGCACCAAGTGCCTTCATAGCCAGGGATGTTGCTGCTAATCGTGTGAGGGCGGGTGCCGTGCTTAGGGCAGATGACCTTCGTCGGCGTGTAAACGAATTGGGGTTGATTAGTGATTCGAAGCTCAGTTGTCATCAGCTTTCTCCAGGTTGGAAGCGGTCTGTTCAGCCCACGCTATTAGGTCGCGGACGCGAACCATCTGGCTGCCTTCTTCTGGTCCTTCAGCAACACGCCAATGGCAATCGGCAGTGTCCTTTATGGCGTTGTGGATGACAGCACGGATCAGTTGTGCTGCTGTTGCGTGGAATTCTTTGGTCATGTGATGTCCCAGTAGTGGCAAGCAGAATCAAGTAGCCAGCAATACTCCAAATAGGCAACTTGCCATTCGAGTTCGCTATCGAACATGTACTGCCAGCTCATTCCAGTTCTTCCAGCATTTTTGCAATGTCAGCGTCTTTGAGGCCCTTGGCGAAACCGGTCAACAACACGTAAGTGACAGCACCAGGGAAAAACAACCCCAAAAATCCAGCCGCAAACAACATCAAGCGACCTTTGAAACCCATCGCATCAGCGCACTCTTTTGCGAATTCGCTTGCCTTGCTCATGCCGCCACCTCCCGCACACCAAACGCCAACTCAGTCACCTTCGACTCTCGCATCTTCCGCAGCCAACGCCGCTGCTCACCATCCCACCGGAATCCAGCATCTTTCGCCTTCTGCCGGTCGTCATAGCTCACCATTGCCATATACAACCGCTTTGGCTCCAGCGCCTGCGTCAGCAATAGTCCCAAATCAGGCTCGCGCTCCATCACCTGCGCCAGGTAGATGCAATCGGTCAAAGCACGGTGTGCTGCCCAAACAGGCACGCCATACGCCAACGCAAGGTGCGTCACAGCAGGCCGCGATCGAGTGACACGAGGCCACTCCACATCCTCCATCGTGCAAATCCACTGCTGCTCCAACGCGGGCAACGAGCCATGGCCAAACCACTGCCGATCAAACTCGGCATTATGCGCAACCACATAATCCGCTTGTTTCGCCATCGCATGGAAGTACTCCATGCCGGTCCTGGCAGCTTGTGGGCGCTTCGTCAGCTCTGCTCTGATGCCATTGATGTGCGCAACCGGATTCTCATCAGTTGGCAGCAAAAACGAGCACTGCCCCAACACGGCGCGTTCATCCACGCTGAATAGGATTCCGCCAACCTCAATGCAACGCGCATCAGCAGGCGTGAGACCAGTTGTCTCTGTGTCAACAATCAATAAATTCATGGGTTCAATAAAACAGCTTGTCCATAAAACGGCGCAAGGTTTGAATTCATCAGCTTGTGCCTGGCCTCGATCGCAGTTGCGGCTCTGATCACCTCATAAAGGTTCAGTGCCGGGAAGGCGAAGACAAAACGGCGGTCAGTCACGGCTCACCCACTCCCCACACCAATCGGTGGCTTGCGTGACTGGCCAGCATCCTTGCTCCCACTCAGGATCAATGAATGGGCAATGACGCCTGCATTCCTGCTCTCGCCAGTACCGGCAAGTCGCGCAAAACTGCTCGCTGATCGGGGTGTCAGTCATGCCGCACCACCTCCTGCGTCCCCGAATGCGTCGGAGCGTGGTGCGCTCCAACCTCAAGGCCGATCATCGCGAATGCCCATGCGGCAATCACAAACGCGCAAACGTCGCTAACTCGCTTCGGTGTCATGATCAATCCTCCGCCAATCGAACCAGCGTGTGCCCAGCCAGCATGCCGCGCACCTTGATCAACGCATGCGAATAGTCGCGTGCCTCCAGCTTCACAGTCTTAATGAGCTGCGTCGATCGGCTCCTCACAGTCGCGACAAACTGCCGCTCCTCCTTCAGCCTTCGCAACGCATCAGCGCGACCGGGTGGCTCTGGCACCCCGCCGCTCGCAAGAATTTCAGTCCAATCCATAACCGGTAAACCTCTAGGGCTCGCCCACCCTACCCCAAATCTGGCTTAGGCGCAATGTCGCGCATAATCCGTAACCGTCGCATCGGGTCACGCATGTGGAGGTTTTGTCGCATCCAGTCGCGCGAATCCCTGTCGTACCAAGACTTCTGCATCCTCCACGCTCCGCGCAACACCAGCTATCCCGCCCGCGCCGCGCACAACCTTCATCCACTGTTCCTGTTCCGGGCGCAGCCTCCCCGTTGGCGTCTTCACCTCAATGCTCGTGAACACTGCCACCCGCTGACCCACCATCTCTGGCGTCACCTCGACCGTGCGCCATCCCAGCAGGTCGGCGCCACCAGGGCTGCCAACACCAAACTCAACCCACCGCCCAGTCCTCGGATCCGGTAATTTGCCGCAATTATTGCGAAACAATCTGAGATATGGCAGCTTCCCTAGCGCCAACCTGATTCTCTGCTGTATCGCGGTCTCGCTCATCCCTGCTACTATTTCGTTTCTAGATCTCAAAATCTAGGCGATGCCGTTGAGCCCGGCAGCGGTGAGGCCAGTGGTGCGTGAGCCCTGGCTACCGGGCACCCTATTGATTGCCCCTGCCGATCCAGGGGACTTTTGCCGGTGATCACCCTTAACCGTGATCGGGGGTCTAGGCCGGCATGAGCCCGATGCTAGTAACAGAGCGGGTACTGGTTCAGCCTATCTGGTACAACTCGCTACCGTATAACGAGTTGCGGTCGGTGCATGCAGGCGCACCTCGTTGAAATCAACGCCAAGGTCATCTTCCGCAGTGATCTTCCGGTAGACGAGCTTCCGGCCAATATCTATTCCCAGCTCTCAGAATTCATTCACGATGATGATGACATCATCGACTTAGACGTAGGCGTATTCGTCCTTCCGCGTTGGGACGATGCGCCTACCCCGAAGTAAACGCGATCAAATCCACCTCGCGTGGAATTTCGAATGCGCCTACTGCGGCGAACCACTTGGCCGTTCCGGCACCCTCGATCACGTCATCCCTAAAGCACTTGGTGGTTCGGCTGAGTTGCATAACGTAATATCTTGCTGTTTAGCGTGTAATTCGTCCAAGGGGCACAAGGACTGGATCACTTGGTATCGCACTCAGCACTTCTGGTCTGATACTCGCGAGTGGACAATTGTTCAGTGGCTTCAATCTCGCAAATTAGATCCTTAAGTTCACCTACATAAATCCGCAGTGCCCTGGCGAGCGCTGCATGGCGTTGATCTGAGCCCGCCAGATACGCTGCATTATGCCGATCAACCGCTGACAAGCACTCCTTGATCAGCGCATTCCACGGCGCCCTTACCGGCGTGTTCCATTCCCGCCGCGAGCTGCCATTATTCTCCTGGCCCATCCGGGTTTATACCCCCGCTGGCGTTCGATCGCTTCTAATTCTGGCAAGGTTCGCGCCATTGCCTGCTGTCTTTTCCGAGCCTTAACCGCAGCTTCAGCGGTCAACTCCTGCAGTTGACCCGGCACAACCTCAAGCTCTCTCCGCTCTGGCCTGAACTCATATCCACACTGCTCGCACACACTCACCTGACCAGCCATCGCAGCAAAGCATTGCGGACACACCTTCACCGATAGCACCCGCTCTGAATCGCGTTTCTTCTTCCCATCCAGGCTCCATTCACGCTCTTCAAGGTGGTGGCCAAGTCTGAGGGTGTTACCAACGTGGTCAAGCACAACAGCTTTCCCTTTACCCGGTGATGGCCTCAAACATCGGCCAATCATCTGAAGGTGAAGCGCAACGCTCTGGGTGGGGCGAAGCAAAATGCAGCCACCAACAGATGGGACATCAACACCCTCGCCAATCAACGAGCACGAAGTCAACACCTTGATCTCACCCCGACCAAGAGAACCCAAAAGCTGCCTGCGCTGCGCCGAATCCATCTTTCCATCAATGCTCGCAGCCGCAATTCCATTAGCCTGAAACAATCCGGCAACAGCTTCCGCATGCGCAACCGAGCAGCAAAACGCAATCGCAGTTTGCCCTGACAGATGCTGCTTGTAATGCGTCAAGCAGTCGCCCATAACCTGTCCCTCCTGCAGTAAACCTTCCGCTTGCTTCATATCAAAATCACCCATCCGCTTGCGTAAACCCTTTGTGTCAATCCCTGGTGGAGCCAGCACGCGCGCATCCGCCAAGAAGCCGTTATCTGTTAGCCATTTAGCGGTCGGGCCAACCACCATTGATTGATAGTTCTCGCCCAACCCACGCCCGTCCGTGCGAATCGGGGTAGCAGTCACACCAAGCAGTCGCGCACCCGAAAAGTGCTCAATAACCTGCTTCCAGGTTCCAGCCGTGGTGTGATGCGCCTCGTCAACAATTAGAAGTTGAAAGAAATCACGAGGAAACCGAGCAAGCCGTCGAGCAAGCGTTTGCACTGACGCAACCTGCACCGCATGGCTTAAATCCATACTGCGATTTGCTGCAATCAATCCATGATGCATCGGCATTGACTTGCTCGCTTGATCAAGCAATTCAGCGCGATGCACCATGACACATACACGATTACCTTTAATCGCAGCTTGCTCGGCGATATAACTAAAGCAAACAGTCTTGCCGCCGCCAGTAGGCAAAACGGCAAGAACTGAGCGGTCGCCAAGCTGGTAGCGACCTCGGATTTCGGTGATTAGCTGGTGCTGGTAGGGGCGAAGATTCATGCAAAAGTAGAAAAAACAGCAGATTGACTTGCTCTGGTAGAAGCGACATATAAAAGGTTATTCCTTTCTGGTTTCTCGCACGCCATTAGGTCATTGCAGATAAAAACATTTTGAAAAGTGCTGCCTTGAGATTTGTGGACAGTCATCACTTGCGCCGAGCGTAATGGAGCAAAATGACTTTTAATTTGAACTATTTTGGCTTCAACCTGCTCCAAGTGCTCTTCGTCAATAATATATTTTTTTCTTTTAAAATCTGACAAAGATTTTTGAATGTGCCTAAGGTGATCTTTGGCTTCAGAGTCTGGAGTTGGGCAGTAAATTTTAACTTCGTAATCAGAGCAAGTGCCATCAAAAAACACTCGAATTGCAGTTATCACTTGAAATTCTCCAGCGACTAAAAGGGGCAAAGTATTGTTTTCTTTTTTTACTGGAGTCATATATCTTAACTCACCTTTGTCAAAAAACAAGTGATGTCGTTCGCTTTTAATAACTTGGTATTCAAAACTAGTAAGAAGCCTGACGCCACTTGGGGTAGTGTGGTGACTATGAATCATCACTGTTTCTCCCGGAAGCCAACCATATTTTGATTGCTCGCCGTATACAGCAATCCGGGACTTGGTAGTCAAGGAAGAAACATTTGCGTTGGTCCAGCAAAGAGCCCTTGTAGAAAGATCGCCATGTTCTAAGCGCTTGCAAAAATCATTAAACCATTCATCTCTCGACTTAACCTGCACAGATGATTCACTTGCGAAAGAATTTACAGCAGGGAAAAAATGCTTGGAGTGAAAAGAAGACCGTATGTTGGTCGCGTAGTCAAGAACTGGGCCGCCGTGTCTTAACACTTCAGTTAGCTCTACAATGTGCTCGCACTCGTAGAACTGACTGCATGGTTCGTCCCCAACGGGAGGGAGCTGATATTTATCGCCAGACCAAACAATTTTGGCATTGCAATGATCCGCCATTTCCTCAAGTAAATCAGCGTCTGCTTGGCCAATCATGGAAGCTTCGTCCACAATAAAATACTTAATTCCAGCCTCTTCGTATCTGCGCATTAATCGAGAGCGCAAGCTTTCTTTGACGACAAAAACTTCTTCACCATTTACTTTCGCTCTCACCTTGCCAATAGCTTGGGCCAAGGTCCTGCATTCAGCACCGCTGGGTAGCTTTGAAGAAAAAACTTCAAGAGCTTTGTTGGTTGGTGCAATGTAAAGAGTCTGAGCAAGCGGAAGCCTGATGGCTGCATGCTGCAGCACTGTCGTTTTTCCGCAGCCGGCGGGGCCACGAAAAGCCATAGAAGCGGGAAAGGGGCTCACTATCGCTTCAATCGCATCGAGCTGGTCAGCCGTAAGCTCCATGTTGCGCAGATGAGGTGATGGCACTATGGTAATGCTTTCAAACCAATATGGCAACCATGCCAAAACCGCGCAAGAAAGCCATCTCCCTTGAGCTTCCGGTCGAGCAGCTCGAATGGCTCGACTCCCGCTCTGGCTCCCTTATGTCCAGAGCAGCCCTGATCCGCTCCCTGATCGCCGAAGCCATGCAGCGCGACCAGGCATGACCCAAATCCAAGACCTCGCCAACGGCAGGTGGCCCGACCTGCTGTCACACTTCTGCGCCCTATCCCCAGAGCAGCTTTCCGATAAGCACCAACCCTGCCCTCTCTGCGGCGGCAAAGACCGCTACCGCTTCGACGATCGCGATGGCACCGGATCTTGGTACTGCAACCGATGCGGTGGCCGCGATCAAACCGGCGGCGCCGGATCCGGCATGGACCTCCTCATCCGCTCCACTGGCTGGTCATTCAACGAAGCCGTATCTCGTATCCGCTCTTACCTCAACGTGCCCACTCCACCACCTACAGCAGGCGCTGAACACGTCTGGCATTACTCCGACACCTTCATCGTTGCTCGTTTCCCCGGCAAAAACTTCCGTCCAATCTCATGGACAGGTGAACAGTGGCAGTTCAAAGCACCGCCAGCACCTCGCCCCCTCCTAAACCTCAACGATCTCCTCGCTCGCCCCACCGATCCAGTCATCGTCGTTGAAGGCGAGAAAACCGCTGACGCAGCAGCACGCCTTTTCCCTGGCCAGCTGATCACCACTTGGCCCTCAGGCTGCAAAGCCATCAACAAAGCCGATTGGTCGCCACTCGCTGGTCGTCGCGTCATCCTCTGGCCCGATGCCGACATCCCAGGCCGTGAAGCCATGGCCAAGCTCGCAGCCAAGCTCATTCGTGAAGGCGTCGAGCGTGTTCGCATCGTCACCCCACCACCTGATGCACCCGAAGGCTGGGATCTAGCAGACGCAACCTGGACACCCTCAGAGGCGCGTGCCTACATCGCCGCAAATATCAGCGGTCCGATCGAGCAGCCTCAAGCCGAGCCCGAACTTCAGCTCGATCCTGAGCCGCAGCCAGACCCAGAACCCATACCCGAAGCCGAAACTCACTTCACCTGCCTTGGCTTCGATGGCAACAACTATTACTACCAACCATGGAGCACCGGTCAGGTCATCTCCATCTCCCGTGGCTCTCACACCGGCACCAACCTTTGCGTCCTCGCCACACTCCCTTACTGGGAAACCCTCTACCCCTCACGCACTGGCGTCAACTGGACCGCAGCAGCATCCGCACTCTTCCAGCGCTCCGCCAAAGTCGGCGTCTATAACCCCAACTTCATTCGCGGTCGCGGTGCTTGGTGGGATGACGGTCGTTCTGTCCTTCACCTCGGTGATCGCCTTGTCGTTGACGGTCGCGCTCAACCCAGCTCTGAACGCCTCAAAGGCAGTCGCTTCATCTACCAGCGCCTCTCAGAACTCGAAGGCCCTGACATCGCCAATCCACTCACCCGCGAAGAGTCTTTCCACATCGTCGAGATCGCCGAGCGCTTCCTATGGGAAGTCCCAGCATCCGGCATGCTCCTTGCTGGTTGGGCTGCACTCGCACCAATCTGCGGCGTCCTTCAATGGCGTCCCCACGCATGGCTGACCGCTGGCGCTGGTTCCGGCAAGTCCACGGTTTTAGAAGGCTTCTTATCTCCACTTCTCGGCGACACCGGCCTCATCGTCGTCGGTAACACCACCGAAGCCGGCATCCGCCAAGCACTTCGCTCAGATGCTCGCCCCGTTGTCT
>Ga0196905_1001098_pt1 | contig 10486 bp, 10 predicted proteins | sample CB_VirMetaG_3_FD_169098 | JGI IMG/M metagenome (GOLD analysis project Ga0196905, IMG submission 169098) | Freshwater to marine saline gradient viral communities from Chesapeake Bay - CB_1508_1S Viral MetaG (v3) (version 3) | ecosystem: Environmental > Aquatic > Marine > Coastal | place: USA... | reverse complement strand
GGTTCAGCACTCGGCAGATGACAGCACCTACGCAGACCTGATTACCTTCACCGCAGTCGGGGCTTCAACCCTTACCAAGCAGTTGAGTCCTGTTACTGGCACGGTGAACCGTTATGTGCGTGCCACAGCAAGCACAGCAGGGTCGTCAGGTTCCATCACTTTCAACATCGGGTTCGCCCGCTTCTAATCAAGGAGACAAGAAATGCCCACTTTCGTACACGGCAAGTCCACCGACTTTGAGTTGGACGACACCGCTGGAACTTCACGCAACCTCAGCAACGTGCTGACCAGCGTGGACTTCCCCGAAACCATTGACGTAGCGGAAACGACTGCGTTCGGTGCGACCAGCAAGTCGTACATCGTTGGCCTGAAGGACGCGACCATCTCGGTCAGCGGAATCTGGGACGCAACGGTGGACGGTTATGTCGCTGGCGGTGCTGAGCCTGCTTCCCGTTCGTTCATCTACGGACCTGCGGGTTCGACCGGTGGAAACGTCAAGTACACTGGTGAAGCCATCGTCACGAACTACAGCGTCAGCAACCCTGTTGGCGATGTTGTTACGTTCTCCCTTGACCTTCAGGTCACTGGCGACGTAACTCGCACCACATACTGATTCGCATAACCAACCAACATAAGGAGTGTGACCATCGTGTCCATGCGAGACAAGATCAGATCAGCACGCGACATTCAGTCGGAAATCGTGGACGTACCAGAATGGGGCGTTGCTGTCGAAGTTCGTTCTATGAGCGTTCGACAGCGCGCCGCGTTCGTATCGGCTTCACAAGACCAGTCTGAAGAAGGCGTTCAGCGAGTGGAGAAGGTGTACGGCGGGATTCTCGTTTCGTGCGTCTTCGACCCTGAGAACGGCGAAACAGTCTTCGATGAAGACGACCTGTCGTGGCTGATGACAGAGAAGTCAGGGGCTGTTATTGACAACCTTGTGGGTCGTTGCTTGGAAGTGTCGGGCCTGAAAGAAAAGGCTATTGACGAAGCGGGGAAATCCTACTTGGGTTCGCAGACAGAGATGGGCGAACCCACCCAGAGCGACGCGCCTACTTCTTCCTAGCACGGGAGTTGGGCATGACCGTTGGACAACTGATGGACAACATGAGCAGTTCAGAGTTCGTCGAATGGATTGCCCTCTACAAGATTGAAGCCAGCGAACGTCAGCAGGCACAACAGCGTGCTAAGTCACGCAAGGGCCGATAGTCATGGCTGACGGGAATGTCGGGCGCGTCAATGTAGAACTGGGTCTTGATGACAAGAACCTGAAGCGCGGTATCAAGCAGGCTGTCCAGTCCCTAGAGAAGATCGGTGATTCAGCCGAAGCGGTAGGTCGCGACGCTGAACAGTCTTTCAATAGGGCTGGGCAAGCCACCCAGCAGTTCGGTTCTAAGGGCGTTCGTGTTGCCTCTGACCTGTCCAGAAGTTACATGGGCGTTCAGGCCAGGGTCAAGGGTGTAGAGACTGCCACAGAACGCTACAAGCGTGAAATGGAGTCGCTGAACCAGGCGACGAATAAGGCGCAACGCAACCTGTCTGAGATGGGTCGTAGCCTTCAGAGCGTTGGCACGAAGATGTCAATGTCGGTGACGTTGCCCCTGGTGGCTACATCAGCCGCGGCGATCAAGGTTGCGAATGACTTTGAGTTCAGCATGGCTTCTATTGTCGGCTTGGTCGGTGTTGCCAGCGACGAAGTTCAGGCGATGGAAGAAGACGTTCGTCGCATGGGCAAGACTTACGGTGTATCTGCGACACAAGCCGCGGACGCGTTGTTCTACATCACATCGGCTGGTCTTCGTGGTGCTGACGCGACCAGCGTTCTTGAACAAGCGTCCAAGGCTTCAGCGATTGGATTGGGCGAAACTGCTGTTATCGCTGACCTCGCTACGTCAGCCCTGAACGCATACGGTTCAAGCACGCTGTCAGCGTCTGAAGCGACAGACGTGATGGTCGCCACGGTTCGTGAAGGCAAACTTCAAGCGAACGAACTTGCTGGGTCTATGGGTCGTGTGTTGCCTCTTGCTTCTGCGATGGGTGTCGGTTTCAATGAAGTCGGCGCGGCGTTCGCGGCTCTGTCTCGTACTGGTACGGACGCAAGCGAAGCCGCGACACAGATTCGTGGAATCTTGTCGTCACTGCTAAGCCCGACGAAGCAGGCTGAAGACGCGCTGACGGGTTTGGGTCTTTCGTCTGCCACTCTGCGTCAGGTTATGCGTGAGGACGGTCTACTCGCGGCCCTTGGACTCCTCGCTGAAACTTTCAAGGGGAACGAAGAAGCCGCGGCCCAGGTGTTCGGCAACATTCGTGCGTTGTCGGGTGTTCTTGACTTGATGGGCGCGAACGTCGAAACCACCACAGCGATCTTCGGCAGTTTGGAAAATGTGGTCGGTGATACAGACAAGGCGTTCGCGATCATGTCAGAGACTGGTTCATTCAAGGTGAAGCAGGCTATGGCACAGATGAAAGACGCGTTTCTTGCGTTGGGGCAAACACTTGCGCCGATTGTTCTGCCAGTTCTGGGTGCTGTGACGAAGGCGATTAGTGGTGTGGCGAATGTGTTCAACGCCTTGCCTGGTCCTATCAAGACAACAGTGGTTGTTATTGGTGGGTTGGTCGCGGCGACTGGACCACTTCTCATCGCTCTTGGCGCAGTGTTGAAGGCATGGACCGCGCTGAAGGTTGCGCTGGCTTCACAGGCGTTCGCTAATCTCGCGGCTCAGGCCGCGACTGCTGGGCCGATTATCGCTGGTGTCGCTATTGCCATTACGACTGTGGCTGTCGCCTGGTCTGCGTTCAGGGGCAACGCAAAAGCCGCGCAAGAACGACAGCAAGCCCTGACTGCTGTCTTGAAGGAAGCAGGCGATGAAGCCGCGACCTTGACAGATCGTGTCGGCGCACTCATTGACGAGTACAACAGGTTGAATCCAGAGCAGGCTGAGAACCCGCTAGGTGCTTCAAGCGCGGCTGACGCGTTCACACTGGCACAACTGTCTGCGAAGGGTTACAACGATGAGATAGCAAGCCTGGGTGTCAGTATCGCAGACGTAACAGCAACTGTTCAGGGTGGCACCGACTGGTTCGGCAAGTTGGAACGCCAGATCCTTCACGGTACAGGTTCCAATACACGCGCCGAAGTCGGCATGGAAGACATGCTCGTCGTTCTCAACGAGGTCGGAACGACAGGCAACTATGTGGTGGACAGCCTGATCGCACTGTACAAGGCAAACGGAATCACAGGCGAGTCGTTCTACAACATCATAGGGGTTCTAGACGAAGTGGCAGACGCATGGGACGACCACAGAGAGGGACTGGAAGACAATGCTAAGGAACTTCTAGAAGACGAAATACGACTGAAGTCCATCACCGACATTCTTGGGACAGATCACTACAACGCACTGTTCGCTGACGCAATGGCGACCGCAGAAGCAACGGGCGTAAAACACAAGTATGCCTATGTCCTGGACATCGTGAAGGACGAAATCAACAATGTTCTGAACCCAATGCGCACAATGGAAACGGAACTACTGGACACAGCACGGAAGGCGCAAACTGCGTCGGACGGAATGATTCAACTTCAAGGGGCGATGGACGCGGCGCGTCTTTCCACTGAGGACGGGAAGGCAACTGTCGCTGGTCTTGCTAACGAACTTGGGATTCTGGCGCAGTTGTATGAGAACGAAGTCCAGTTGGCGTTGCTTGACGCTCAGGACGCTAGTGACCGCGTGTTTGATTCATTCGATGGAATGGCAGAAGGGTCGAACAGTGTTGAACGTGCTGTGCGTGAACAGTTCGGTTCAATGCTTGAACTGACTACACAGATTGCCAACTTGGGTGGTGGCGTGGAAGATGTAGTTCCGACACTCATCAAGATGTATCGGGACTTGCTGGCAGGCGCAGACGCGGCTGACATTTCACGGGACCGAATCATGGCCCTGATTGAACAAGTTGGACTGTTGGACGGAATGTCACCAGAAATCCGTCTGTATCTGACGATGGACACCGCAGAAGTTCAGGCGCAGATCAACACAGTTATGCGTATGTTCGCTGGCGTTACACCTGGCGGTGATCTTGAACGACGACTGCTGGAACGCTTGGAGTTCTTGAACGAAATCCTGGCGATTCTGAATACGACACCGACTGGTTCTGGTAGCGGTGGCGGTGGCGGTGGTGGTGGCGGTGGGTCGAAGAAGGAAGAAGACCCGTTCGCTTGGGTTGAAGGCTGGGTGGACGACCTCGCCAAGTTCACTGAAGCATTGCTAAGCAAGTATTTCGCTGACCGTCTGGTGAGTTCGACCGCACCTGAAATCGCTGACGCTCTGGCTGAAGTTCTGGACGAAGCAATGAAGTTGGCGGTGAACATTCTGCCTGGTGGCGAAGGTTTGGAAGCGTTGGTGAACGCAACGTCTAAAGCCCTTCAGGAACTGGCGAACAAGTTGGAAGACACTGGTGACGCGGTTGAACCTATCGCTGGGTTGCGTAGCCAGTTCCGTGACGCTGTGGCTGAAGTCAGGCGCATGGAAGACGCAGTGAAAGACCTGGAAGACAGGTTCAGGGATTTCAACCGTGTTGAGATTGAAGGCAGGCTGACAGCCTCTGAACTGCTTGATCAGGGACTGGACAAGTACGACCAGTTGAAGAACCAGGTCGAAAGTTTGCGTATGGCGTATGCGGATTTCACTGCTGTGGAGAATCCGCTAGACGCACAGTTGTCTGTGTATCAGCAAGCGTCTGACGCGGTAGCGAATCTGCGTACAGAGATTGAAGACCTTGACAGGTTCCTGAGTGGTCCTAGCGGGCTGGAACTGGAACGGTCACGTCTTGAAGGCATGGCTTCAGCGTTAGAGAATCTGCGTTCCGCACAGATTGACTACGCAGAATCCACCCAGCGTTCCTTGTCTGCTGTCCCGTTCGGGAAGCGTGGCGGTGCGCTGTTCCAGGCGAAGCGTTATCTGAGCAAGGTTGAAGCGTTCCGTGACATTCTCAGTGGTCTTCGTGAACGCGAGTTCCCTGTCGAAATCATTCGGGAAGTGTTGTCTGCTGGCATTGACGGTGGCACAGCACTCGGCAAGAAACTGCTGTCGCTCAGTGACGCTGACCTGTCTGAACTGAAGCGTGTCCAAGAAACCATCGGGCAGGTAACAGGGCAGATCGGAACGATTGCGTCTGACATTCTGTTCACTGCTGAAGTTTCTGAGGCTGAAGCCGCGTTCGACCGCCAGATGAGTCTGGTGCGTCAGATGTATGCGACTGCGTTGGCTGACGCTGAAGCGAACTTCGCAAGCCAGAAGGCAATCACGCAAGGCTTGTACGAACAGCAGATCGCGCAGGCAGAAGCCGCGTTGGAGAACCAGAAGATCGTCGTCCAGGGTCTGTTCCAGTCTGCGGTTGCTGAAGCGAAGAAGAACCTGGAAGAAGCCAGGGGTGTCGCACGCGAACTTCAGGAAGCACTTCAGAAGGTCGAAGACGCTATGCGTGATCTGATCAAGGAACTGGCAGACCTGATCAAGAACGCCACACAACCTGGTCAGGGTGGCAACGGCACCGACGTGAGCCTTGGTCATGTTCTTGGGACTGGTGAGTTCACAGACAGTGGACTACCTATCGTCGTCGGACGTTTCGATCGTGGAACCCCTGCGCCTGGGGAAATGGTCGGCGGTCAAGATCGCCTATGGGGTGGGCCTGGTGGCGGTGGTGTTGTCAATGGTATCTACATTCCACCTGGCATTGACTGGGGTGCGCTTGGTGCGCGTGCGATGGGTGGACCCGTTAGGGGCGGGTCACCGTACATGGTGGGTGAACTCGGTCCCGAACTGTTCGTTCCACGCTCGTCAGGCACAATCATTCCTAATGACATGGTGGGTGCTTCGACAAGTGGTTCTAAGAACTACACGATCAACGTGAACATTGCTGGCGGTCAGAACATCGGTCGTGAAGTGGTGCGTGCTATCGAAGAATACGAACGGCGCAATGGCAAGGGCTGGCGTTCGTGACCCTTCTTTACGACACTGCGACAGCGTATGAAGCCGACTTCACCTATTTCGGGGCTGGCAATACAGACGCGCCAGTTCTAAAAATAGAAATGGACTTGTCTTCGACGTTCCCAACTGAAGTTCTGGACATTGACTACGGTGGCGTTCTGGCCTACACAACGTCTTCGGAGTACGACCCAGAAGACCGCTATGACGGGTTCGTGGTGTTCGACGACATTACTTCGTCTGTGCGAGGCGTGGAGATTACGCGTGGCAAGTCGTCAATGACCTATGATCATTTCGACGCAGGAACTTGTTCGCTAGAGATTGCCGACTTCAACAGCACATTTCTGCCGGACGAACCCAACAGCCCTTACTATCCAAACGTCAAGCCACTAAGACAGGTGCGTATTTCTGCTACCTGGTCGGGTGAAACATTCGTGTTGTTCCGTGGTTTCGTGGACCAATGGCAGATCAGATGGGAACCCCGACAAGAGTTCACAGAAGTTGCGGTCGGTTCTACTGACGCTACGAAACTGCTCGCCAACTTCGACACCGAATACGAAGGCACGGACGGTGATTATTCGTGGGAACGCGTGGGCGCAATGCTAACTGATAAGGCTTGGCCCGCTGACTTCACTGACATTGACACTGACGGGTTCTTCGCCATTCTGGTTCAAGACACTGCTGATCGTCGCCAGTTACTACCCAATCTTCAAGAGTACGAAACAACAGAACAGGGCGCACTGTTCGTATCCAAGGAAGGTCGAATAACCTGGCGCAACCAAGCCGCGGCCAACCCACTAGAAGTACAATCCCCCGAATACATTTTTTCTGATTCTGGCGGGGCTGGCTACGCCACCATCACAGAGATCGACTACCAAGTTTCGGACGAAAAGGTCTACAACGTGGTGAGCGTGACCCCAACAGCAGGCACAGAACAGGTTGCGTCTGACTCTGATTCCATTGACACCTATCGTGAACGCGCCCTGACCCTCACAGACGTTCCGCTAACCACAGACCTACAGGCAAACCAGTTGGCACAGATCATTCTGGACAAAGAAAAACTGCCACTAAGTCGAATCAACTCAGTTAGCACAGACCCCCGCATTTCTGTCCATTCAGCGTCAGTTGCCATGAAGGGCGAAATCCTCACGAAAGTAAATGTCATTCGTACCCCACCTGGCGGTACGACCACCACCTACAAGATGTTCCTGATCGGTGTGCGCCACAACATCACCCCCGAAACCTGGGTGACTGAGTTCGTTACTGATTACAGGGGCGACTTACTGGTATTCCCGTAGTAGCACCGTGTAACCTAAGGAGAACCTATGGCTATCAACTACCCCACCAGCCTAGACAACTTCACGAACCCCACCGCGTCCGACGCTATGAACTCGGTGACGGTTCCGCACGCCACCCAACACTCAGACCTAAACGACGCTGTAGAAGCCCTAGAAGCGAAGGTGGGTGTGAACTCGTCTGCGGTGGCAACATCTCACGACTACAAGATCACCGACCTTGTTTCCCGTGTGACGACGTTGGAGAACGCAGAGATTCCCGACACGATCATTGACGCTAAGGGCGACTTGATTGTGGGTACTGCCGATGACACGGCGGGCCGTTTAGCGGTCGGAACTGATGGGTACATTCTGGTTGCTAACAGCGGTACTGCCTCAGGTTTGGAATGGCAGGCGAACACCGCGGCTTCTACTGGTAAAGCAATCGCTATGGCGTTCGTATTCGGCTGATAAGGAGATAAGAGATGACCGCCCCCAACATTGTCAATGTCACAACAATCACCGGCAAGACAGCCCTAGTGAAACTGACCGACAACACCGCTACTTCGATTCTGGCTAACGCTGGTTCATCAGGCAAAGTCTTGAAGTTGTCCGGTGTTCTTGCCGCGAACACGGAAGGTGTGGACGTGAATGTGGCGTTCGATCTGTACGTCACTCGCTCAGCCACTAATTACTACTTGGCGAAAGCGATCACCATTCCGGCTCTCGCGGCGTATGAAGCGTTCTTGAAGGACAGCACACCGATCTATCTGGAAGAAGGCGACACCTTGTATGCTCAGTCGGGTAACAGCAACGGTTACATCGACGTTATGGTGGCCTACGAAGAAATCTCCTGAGTGAGTTATGCCTGACACAACTTCGGGACTCTGGAACGCTGGTGATGTGTACCGACGTATTGCGTTAGGTACATGGGTTTCTGCTACCCAAGAGTTCAGTCTTACTTGGTCACCACTTCCGGCAGGTACACCGTTCACAACTGGGTTGTATGAGGGCGTAGATTTCACCGCTTCGGCTACTGTCACGATTGAAGGCACGAAAGACATTGAGTATGTCGTCGTCGGAGGCGGTGGTTCGGGCGAGAACAAAGAGCGTCAAGGTGGTGGCGGTGGTGCTGGTGGTTATCGAACTGGAACACTTGCGACTACGACAGGGCCATACACCGTAACTGTCGGTGGTGGAGGTGCGACAGGCCCATCGTGGTCAAATGGGTCAAGTTCAGTATTTGGGCCGGTTACAAGTGCCGGTGGTGGCAAGGGTGGACAATTCAACGACGGGCCTTCCGCTAACGATCCACTTTCGCCTGGTTCTCCTGGTGGTTCTGGTGGTGGCGGTGGTGGAGGTAATACTAACCAGGGTTACAACGCTGGTTCTGGCGGTGCTGGCAACACGCCACCTACTTCTCCTGCGCAGGGAAACTCAGGTGGTGCTGGACGAAATGTCTATGATGCCCCTGGTTTCGACACCAAATACGGTGGTGCTGGTGGCGGTGGAGGTGCTAGTGCGGTGGGTACAACCGCCACTAACCTAAATGGTGGCCCTGGGGGGGCTGGCGCAACCACGACCATTACTGGTTCACCACTTACTTTTGCTGGTGGTGGTGGTGGAGGTGCTGGTATTTTTGTGGTTCCTGCGTCGTCAGGTTCGGGTGGTACTGGCGGTGCTGGGGGTGGGGCCAACGGTGGTGGATACCTAGGTGGTGGTGGCTCGGGAACAGTAAATACTGGCGGTGGAGGCGGTGGCGGTGGGAACAGCCCGACAGCCGGTGCTGGTGGTTCTGGTCGTGTGATTATTCGTTGGTTAGCGTAGGAGTAGACATGGCACATTTCGCAGAACTAGACGCAAACAACATTGTCCAACGGGTCATCGTTATCAGCAACGATGACATTGTGGACGGTGACGGAGTAGAACAAGAATCGCTTGGTATCGCCGTGTGTCAGGCGGTTGCTGGTGGTGGTACTTGGGTACAAACCTCGTACAACAACAACTTCCGCAAGCAGTACGCAGGTGTCGGTGACGAGTTCCTTCCCGACGCAAACCTGTTCTACAACCCCGTTAGCCCATACCCTTCATGGTCGCTTGATGAGAACTATGATTGGCAACCGCCGACACCTAAGCCCGAAGATGTTGAGGGTTCGTATTGGGTGTGGAACGAAGAAACCGTGTCGTGGGATAGTGTCGCCTACCCAACTTCAGAGGAAGGCGAATAAGTCATGGCTTCTGGTGGCCCCCCGTTCTATGGCCGTTGGCCTGTTAGTGCTGTCTATGAGGCGGTGCTAGACGGTAACTGGGTGAGTGCTACCCCAGAGTTTTCTGTTACTTGGTCGCCAGAACCGGCAGGAACACCGTTCACAACAGGACTTTACTCAGGTGTGGATTTCACGGCTTCAGCAACGGTGACGGTTACTGGTGGTGGCAAGGATTTTGAGTATGTGGTGCTTGCCGGTGGCGCGTCTGGAGGAAGTGGCCCTAATGCCACTGGTGGTGGTGGTGGTGCGGGTGGTTATCGCACAGGCACACTTCCCGCACTCGCGGAAGGGCCATACACGGTAACTGTTGGTGCTGGAGGCGCAGGGCTACCATACACCACAGTCTCCCCTGGCAATAGTGGCAGTCCATCTGTTTTCGGCCCCATTACCAGTACGGGTGGAGGTGGCGGTGGACAGAGTGTCAATACTAGCCCACCGGCCCTGGTAAATAGGGGCTTTCCTGGTGGTTCCGGTGGTGGAGGTGGTGGATTTTACGACACTACCTCCCCTGCTGGTACGGGCATACCAGGCCAGGGCTACCCAGGAGGTACGGGCTTCCAGTATCTAGGGGCCGTACTTCGTGGTGGTGGCGGTGGTGGTGCTGGAGGTGCTGGAACTAACGGTGGCCCACCTAGCGGTGGTAGTCCTGGGCCTGGGGTAACTGTTTCAACAACAGGAACACCCTTCCCTGCTGGAGTAGGTGGTGGTACTCGTACAAGTGTTTATCCACCATTCAATGGTACGGCCAATCAAGGAGGCGGTGGGCCTGCTGGTGCTGAGCCCAATTCTGCTTCTGGCTCTGGTGGTTCCGGTCGTGTCATCATCAGGTGGCTGACATGACAACCGTAGGTAGATGGAACCCGAACAAGGTTCGTGAACGAGTCCTCAATGGAACGTGGGTGTCGGCTGAGGAGTTGGGTGGCATGGTGTTGCTTACTCCTACGTCGATTGCGTACACGGGTGGTGG
>Ga0196905_1001097_pt1 | contig 10488 bp, 7 predicted proteins | sample CB_VirMetaG_3_FD_169098 | JGI IMG/M metagenome (GOLD analysis project Ga0196905, IMG submission 169098) | Freshwater to marine saline gradient viral communities from Chesapeake Bay - CB_1508_1S Viral MetaG (v3) (version 3) | ecosystem: Environmental > Aquatic > Marine > Coastal | place: USA... | reverse complement strand
AGTACCATCAACTAAATCTCCATTAGAATCTACTTCAAGACCTGCTTCTGCGATACTGTGCCAGCCCTTCCTTTTAGATAAAGATCCTGATGCTCTAATATTAGCATTAACCATTTCATTTAAATAACCTGGCTTATCAATTAAGTCAGACTGTCTTTTTTCAAGTCCTTTAAATTTTTCAATGGTACTACTAATTTTATGCATTATTCCCATTAATAACTCCAGTCTTCAAAATCATTTAATTGAGGTATAAGTTGTAAATCATCACTTATTAAACCATAACTATCTACTATTTCTCTAGCCATTCTGCTTAATTCTTGTATAGCTTCGTTACTGTCCATACTTGAATCTCTTTTTAAAATTTTCCAGGCACAATAAGCTATTAAATATCTTTCTACAGAATCATCAAAATTGCTATGAGAAGTAGAATTTTCTCCTGCTACTAAATAACTTCCTGAAGGTATTTCTACTACAGAATCAGTTGCTTCTAAGATAATGGTAAAGTAAACGTCTGTAACTGCCCCTGTATTAGGATCTGTAATTTCTACTGTATCAATAGTTGGGTTAAATTCTAAATTTTTTAAAATTTGATTTCCTTTTTTATCTACTATACATATATAATCGTAATTTTGTAGATAAGAAATATCTACTGTATTTAAATCTAATGACCATACTCCTGAGGTTACTGAAGAAGTAGTTGTTTTTACATTACCTACTCTCAAATTTAAGTTATCTACTCTATATATGTAAGTAACTTTTAATTTACCTGAAGACTGTGGCTTAGGATTTAATATTATATTACCATCTAATCTAATATATTTATATGGAGATGCTGAATACATAGAATTTCTATTCTTTAAAGAATCTTGAGCTAAAGGATAGTAATCTCTTTCATCCCCTGTGCTAGAAAATTCTACATTAAGTATTTTGTTTCCTAAATAACAATCACTAGGAATTTCATATTTATCTTGATTAGCCGATACTGTATATATTTTTTCACGTACAAATACACTTGGATGTTGCTGAGTTATAAGAGCCTGTAAATTATGTTGAGCATCATTAAAATACTGCAAAAATTCTGAATCTTGAATACCTGTAAAATTAGTTACATCCTCATTTTCAGTTTGCTTTCTTACCTGAGTTATTAACTTTTGTACATATCTCATTATCGTCTCCTAAAAGCACCGATTAAACTATCCATAGCCTTAGCTCTTCTATCATGATAAGTAGATAATAGGCGTAGTTCTTCAGCTTTTTGAGCTTGTTTTTCTTGTTTTTTCTTTTCATCTTCTGCTCTTTCTTTTGCCTGTTTAGCTGAGTTCATACCTGCTGCCATAACTCCGAGGGCTACTACGGCTCCAATACCTGTCGCAGCCATTGCACCAGCAGTAGACATAGTAGCTACTCCTCCAGCAGCGGCTGTAGCGGCTGCATCAGCGCCTATCATAGAAGCGGCTGTCATACCAGCACTAAGTCCAGCACTAACGCCTCCTGCAATTGCTTGTCCCTTAGTTTGTGCCTCTATGCCGGCTGCTCCCGAAGCAACGGCTGAAGAAGCTAATTTCATCTTATCTCCTGCTGACATACCTTGTAATTGCTGTACAAAAGAAGGATCTTTTTTAGCCATATCTTTTATAGTGTTTACAGCACTATCAAATGTCATATCTTTATCTAAGAGACTATACTGACTAGAGTCTAAACTATTTCCAGTTGTTCCTCCAAAAGATGTTTGAGGAATACTCATTTGAGAAGCAGGAGCTTTAGAGGAAGGTGTAAAGTTTTTTTCGTTAAATTTGTAGTTAGGCATTTGAGTAGAAGCTGCTGATGTACTACCTCCTGGCTGAGGCATTAAATCTTGCATTACATAATCCCCAAAGCCTTGCTCTGTATTTGGAAAATTGTAAATCGAACCTTTATTTCTAGGCATAATTACTCCTGTTTACTTTTTTTTAGTTTTTTCTTTGTTACAGCCATGTTTAAGGCTATGGCTACAGCCTGATCCTTCTTTTTGCCTTCACTCATTAGTTTCTTTATTTTATTTCCTACATCCATTATTTAATCCTATTTTCGTTTTGCAATTGAAAACACATTCCTACTGGCTACGGTAGTTAAAGTTATAGATACTCCATTATTATGACTCATTACTATTTTTAATTCTTGATCTTTTTCTAAAAATAATAAATCACTTACAGTATAAGAATCTGCATCAGCAGTATTTGTACTATTAGCTTCATAATTCTTTCTAATAACTTCAACATTATCAACATGAATAGCTAGTTGACACCCTTTATTTATTACTTGAGAAGAGTCGTTTAAAGCTACTATTGCGTTTACATCATAATAACCTGTTTCAGGAACAGTATAGATACCGTTAGAAAAAGAGTTAGTTGTATCAAAATGTTTTAAATTAAAAGGTACTGTAGTTGGAGTTAAATCATTTACAGTTAAAGTAGATGTTAGCGAGTACCTAGCTACTATATCACTCCCACTATCTAACACCACCTGCGCACTAGATAATTTTTCAATATGTATCCAATGATACGTACTAATATTATCTAGTTGTATAGCACTACCAGGAGAAAATCTAAAATCTAATACATCTCCTTTATTTAATCTAAGTATAGCACTAAAATGTTTATATCTATCTGTAGCATTATCTGAAGTTTGAATAGATCTAAAAAGATTTCCATTAACGTAAGCTACTATAGTTTGGGTAGTAAACACATTATCTAATGAACAAGCTACGTTTCCTTCTATTGTATATGAACCTGTTTCAGGAACAGTAAAAGTATCAGGACCATTATCTGTTGTAGACATACTACCTGTACTATCTTCTAAAATAGTAAAAGGTATTCTTTCTGTCTCTGCTGTTATAGTGTAACTTCCTCCTGACCCTCTTCCTACTACATATATATCACGCCCACTTCCCACGCTTTCGGGGAGAGCTAGGGAAGGACGTTTTGATATATCAAAATAAGTAAGATCTGCTAAAAGTCTAATTTTATTATCTGCTTCCCCTCCTCCATGATACGCTTTAAAACTTACTTGCTGTCCTTTTGTTAAATATGCTCCTAGAGCAGATACATTTATAGCATTAGCGCTTACATCCTGAGTAGTTACACTTGAAGAACGATATCCAGTAGTATCTATAAAAATCAGTCCTTTAACTAAATTCATACTTGCAGCAGTATCATCAAATATATATAATCCAAAATTTATATCATAATAACCTGTCTCTGGAACTGTAAAAATTCCGTTAGAAAATGAATTAGTGGTATCTGTAACAGGAGTATTCCATTGAGTAATTAAAATTTCATTACCTGAGGTTATAGTTGGCTCAGAAGTCAATCCGTTTGAAGTACATACAATATCCTGACTACTTACCGAATCATTTACTCCAATAGGAGATACCTTAATATCGTCTAAGTAGATAGAGTAAACATTAGCTGAGGTAACGTGAAACAAGAGTCTATAATCAGATCCGTTAGCTGAGGTTTGAAATTGTGCAAAGTGCGTTCCCTTGCCTCCTCTCAAATCTTCACCATTAACTCTGATTATTTTAGAATTTGTTACATCATATACAAATACTTTAACATCCCCATCATCATAACCTGAGTGAGATGTGTCGTATTCAAATGAGATTAACATCTTTTTAGATAGGTCTGCTCTTTGAACGCTAAAGTCATAAGCAACGCCTTCTCCCAAAGATGCGCTAGTAGTGGTTAATTTAAAGTCAGCCGCACCTCGCAGAGGGTTTACCTCGTTTCGCTCTAACGTAAGTGACGCTGTACCAGTTATTGCTCCGCTTGGAATAGCAGTAGTTCCATCGTACTCATTCCACCCAGCCAAGTTTACAATGGCTTTTGCATTACTGATGTAATTTATATCGGAACCTACGCCACTAATAATGGCTTGACTACTATTTCTTTTTGCTAATTGAAAGTAACAATTTCCAACACCATAAGTTAAATTGCCGCCTGTAGCTTGATAAAATTGTATTTCTACAGTTTGTCCTTTTTGCAAATATTTAGCAGTAAAGGTAATATCCAATCCTTTAGCTGTATTTGTCCATGTGTCTACATCAGCACCTTCAGATGGATAGGTTGAAACTCCATCTATAAAAATACCTATAATACCTACTCCTGAGCTTGTTGCTGTTCTTACAGCTCCGGTAATGTCGTAGTAACCTGTTTCTGGTATAGTATATTGATTAGTAGATGCGTTCCATCCTCCAACAGTATCATTTTCTACAACACCAAAAGGAACTACTTGCCATCCCCCTATAGGATTGCCTTGCCCATCAAGACTGCTATTAGTATGAATCGGTGGGGGAGATGGATTTGTTCTAACATCTAATACTACATCAACCGAACCTGATTGATCAATTAGTCCTACGGCATCCCAGCCTAGAATAGGTACTGAGGCTGTAAAACTAATAATGTCAGAAGTAGCCCATGTAAAAGGTACTGAAGCGTTCCACAAATACTGTCCATCCTCACCTGTTATCTTTAATTTATTATTAGTAGCTCCGTCTTTAGTTATTGCACCTAAATGTACTCCAACTCCATAGTCAGTAGAATGTGCTGTACCCAAAAACATATCTGATGAGGATATCCTATTTGTATCTATAGATAATCCTGTAGGTAATTCAATAAATATTGTAGATGTTACAGAATCTATATTTCCGCTATAAATTATTTCTAAAGTATCTCCAACTCTTCTATATAAAGCTTTTTGAGAAGTAACAGAAAATCCTGATAAAGTAGGCGTATATTCTTGCCATTCAGTTACAATGCCTACAAAAGAGTTTTCAGCAACACCGCCTCCGCTTCCTCCACTAATAGTTTGAGGTTGCCAGGAATTTGAAGCATCATTCCATGCCAAGGCTTGTCCGTTAGAAGGAAAAGCAGAGCTTACATCAGATAAACTAGAAAGAGATCTATTTTGTAAACTAGTTACATCACTTTGTAAAGTAGCTACATCTGTCAAAGAAGTATCTATATCATCTCTATTAGTTCTAACTTGAGTATCTAGATCGAGTAAATTATTAGTAAGGTCATTATTACCTTCCATATAATAACTCATGCTGCCAAAACCTGCCCATGTACCGTCAGATGCCAGCATGCTTCCTAACGAAGCTATTCCATTTATCGCTAGAGGTTCTATTACTAGTAATCTAGATAGTAAAGTGCCTGATACTGATGGATCGTATGTAGGAGAAGCTATATAACCAACAAAATCTTTTAATCCTTGAGAATCAGTTTCTAAAGTAGCTAAATCTGCTTCTAAAGCAGCCGCTAATTTTGCTCTAGTAATAGCTAGATCTCTAATAACATTAGTATCAACAGCTTCTTTTCCAGCTCCATGTTCTAAAGTATTATATAAAGCTTCATTTCTTAGCTTATTACCTGATCCATTTCCTTCGTGCTTGTGAGCAGAAATAGGAATAAAACAATACGTTTTTATGTTCTCGTCCCAATCCGTCTCACCTCTAGAAGGTAGTGTGATTGTAAGACCGTTAGTTATAGGTTGATCCATTTATATGTCTCCTTACTATTTAGCGTAATGTAATCTACATAAAGTTACGCTACCACCATTTGCCCCAATATCTATCTTAGCTCTTAAATTTCTAAATATATTAATATTAGAACTTAAAGATTGCATAGAATCTGCTGAAAAAGGGTCTAGCTCATTAATACCGTACCAATCTGTACCATTAGGGCTAGTTTCTATACGTACACTAAATTCACCTGTACCGTTAACTTCTACAATTATTCCATTAATAATGTTATCTAATCTAATAGTATCTGAAATACTATCAGCCGTTGCTGTAGATTTTATAAAATTTATTGTGTGGGTAACTATCATGTATAACTCCTTAGGTTACTTTTTGGTTTTGTTGTGGAGTAGTTTCTCCATAAGTTACTTCTTGCTCAATTGTATCATCAGCTTTTCCAGATGTTACAGATCCCGTAGTAGCGCTTTCTTCAAGTTCATGATATAGTCCTATCGAACAAGTTCCTCCTACTGAGCCAGCGTTACCTATTTTTATCCTTACAAATGGTAATAAATTAACATCAACAACAGCTGTAGTACAATCGCCTACGGCAGCTGTACATTCAAACTCGCATGGCGATCCTGAACTTAACACACAAGCACACCAATTTACTCCATCTGGACTCATTTCTAATGCAATCTCTACTGTACACCCTTCGCATATTGCTGTCAAGATATAATTACTTGTATCTCCATTTAATGTCATTGTAGGACTATAAGCGTAATTTCCAGATCCTATAATATTAGCTTGAGCAATAGGATTTCCCTGGGCGTCAACTAAGCCTTCAGCAGTATAACTTATAGTAAATCCACTTAAAAACATACTTCTATAATTAGATGCCATTTTTATTATTCCTTTATTTTAAAGTTAATTTGAGCTTCTGTACTACTAGATCCTAAATCACAAGATCCGGCTCCAGTAAACTTTACTCTTAAATATTTTAATATTGGAGACTCCATCTGTTTTAAATTACATATTCCTGCTTGAATAGCTCCTACAATTACTTGAGGAAAAGTTATTGAAATTCCAGCAGCTCCTGTTGTTTCAGTAGTAGCTAAATAAATAGATTCTGGAGTTACTGACATATCTTGCCTATCTGATGTAACAATCTCAAAAGCAGATAAATCCCTAGCATTTATACTATCGTCATGATCTCTAACATCATTTATTGTAATAGAACAATCTCCAGGAGTATCCCCCCATCTCCACCAGCCTTCAAGACCTCCGTTAGGATTCGTAGAGGCATCATATCTTGCAGGGTTTATCCATTGATTTCCTCCAACCGCTGACCCAATTTTTTCTGGATTCAGTAAAGGATAAGGAACACCTGTAGGATAATCGCTACCAGCTCCTCTGTTTGTCAACGCTGTTGTACTACCATATAGTGTAGCAGGTTTTTCCTGATTAAATGTATTTGTTAAAATTGAAGTACCAGCTTGATCTACCCACCAGCAATCACTATGAAAAGATGTCTCATCAACCGAGCCCTGAAAAGCATTTATGTTGTCAACACCAGCCGCTTCATGAATACCTGCTGAAAACTGAGCATGTGGTTTATATACTTCTTGAGTATTAGATGATTGATACTTTAAATGTCTATTGTATATATTAAAACCTACGTTATATACTACTGAATTATAAGTATCAGTTATGGTACTTCCTAACCCATCAATATGATCAGCTCCAGATCCATCATTAATAGCTTTAAGAGGTTCTCCGTCAAAAGACATCATAAAATTGTGAGGTAAATTTTGAGCTGGACCAGGACCAAATTTTACAGGATCTCCTTCAGCAACATTATTTCCTGCTAAATCATTATTACCTCTATAAGATAGAACTACGTTATGCCATTCTCCATCACAAATATCTATAGTAGTACCTCCAACAGTTTGAGCGCATTTCCATAGAGCTATGTGTTCAGCTTGTTCTTCAAATCCATTAAAAGATAGACAAAGAGCAGTATCTTGATCTGCTGTAGATACCCATGATTTTGTTGTAAAATTAAAAGATTTTGTTAAAGATAAAGTTAATGCATTACCGTTTATACTTTTTTCTACTAAAGTAGCTCCATCTGCATTTACTTGTTGAGAAACTAAAGTATTACTGCCTCCATCCTGATATTGTAAAGTATTACTATTACCACTTAAATCTTGCTCAGGCGTAGTTTGGTCATTTAATTGCCAGAACCCCTCTACTTTTGTAGAATCTACAGAAGGCAAGTTCATAGCATTTCTAACATGTCCATTACTATATAATTGAGCTATTCCATACTCATCTAACGCTTCTGAGTGAATACTCCAGTTAGATAAGGTAGCATGTAATTTTGAAGGATCTGTAGATGCTGGACTTGCTGCATTAGCATTATTTTGTCCGTCACTTAATAAAGTAAATCCATTAGATCCTTGTAACTCTGAATTTGTTAATGTGTGGTTACTAGTTCCAGACGTTAGGTTATCTACTACTATTAATTGACTTCCTGGAGACATTACCATAATTATGTGGTGCCAGTTTCCATCGTTAAATGTTCCTGAAACAGATGTTGTATTAGATGTACCTAAGTATGAAGCTGTTATATTAGATGAAGATACATCTACTTTTAATCCTGTAGAGGCTGTTCCACCTGTATTACTAAATAAAGTTCCTACATCAGTAGTCTTAAACCAGCCGCTTATACTAAAATCTGCTGTAGAAGTAAATACAGAAGAAAAAGGTAATGCTACTGGCTCACACAAATTTTGTGTAATCTTAGCTCCTGTAGGAGTATAATTCATAAAAGCATGGTGAGAATAAGTAACAGGATCGTATTGATAACTATACATTGCAGTAGTTCTATAAGACTTCATTTGAGAAGTAGATCCTATTTCACAACTTAGTGAAGCTATGTTTCCATTAGTTACTATGGAATCTCCTGAAACATCTCCAAATCTAAAAAAAGATGTAGGAGACAGACCTGCGTTTAAAGGATGTATAGCGGTTGTTCCATTAGTTAATTTTTGTAAATCACTAGTAGATAAATAGGTATCATAAGAAGCCCATTCATCTTGTATAAAGTCAGGTACAACCCCATTCACTCTGATCTGTTGCCCAATTCCTACATATTGAGGAGCGTTAGATTGAAGGGCTCCTCCTGAATAGGCAGAATCAAAATCATAAAAAGAGGTATATGTTACACTAGCCTCTCTAAATAGTTGTCCTGATTGATTTATTATTCTATAATGTAAAGTATTATTTGCAGAATCATTGGATACTGAATATAAATACCATCCATTAGCAAAAGAAATATTATTTGGATCACTCATGTTAAGGAGTGTGGAAGATAATCCTGTAAGAGCCCCTGTATTATAAATAGTTTTTGCTTTAAATGTACCTGATGCTACTTCTATTCCCAAATTAAAATAGACTCCTGCATTTGTACCTTGAGCAACTACTCCTACTGATGTGGCTAATTGACTTGTATATGTAGAATCTAAATATACCCAGAATGTAGTTGTAAAATCTCTACCTCCTGTTATATTATTTTGAGTACCTTGATTACCATAGATACCTATAGAAGCACTTTTATTTACGTATGTATCTGATGTATTACTTGTAGACGTTCTTAATACATAATAATTATTTTGAGCGCCTACTACAGCTCCTGCGTCTGTCAATTCAATAGTTTTTGTATTTTCAAAATCGTCGTGTCCACCATGTCTAAAAAGAACAGGTTTATATGTAGTAGTCGGTGCTTCACTTGTTTTAAACCACTGACTATAATTAAATGATTTGTTTACTGCAATGTGCTGATCTAATAAATCTCTAGCACCACTTCCATCTGGAGTAACTACTGCTCCATTTACGTCAAAATTTAAGCCGCCTCTTGCGTGTTTATTTTTAAATTCTCCTGCATCAGGAGTTAGTTTTACATACTCTTCGTTTCCAATTACGTCTACAACATTAGCTCCTGAAGTAGCTCCAACAGTACGAGTTACAGCCGGACACCAGTTTTGTCCGTCAGGAGACATTTCAAGTTCGACATCTACTACACCTGTACAAGAAGCATCAGTTTTAACGCTAAGTACATGTCCTTCACTATGATCTGGCATAATTATAGGATTTGAAGTAATTGTATCTCCTTGTCCTTTAGACGATGCGGATGTTACAAATATTTTTTTATTATCTGATGACATTATATCTCCTATAAAAAACTCCCTAAAAAACCCCCCGACCATTTTGACCAGTCAGGGGGGAGAGGACCAGGGAGGAATGTCCTCTTTTAGGTTATACTGAAAGCCCTTTAATTACGCCATGAAAACATGGATTAATGTAAGTCTCTAAGTAACCACCGTAACGAGCTTCATACTCATCAGCTCCTGCTTTACGTAAGAAAACAGTACCATCATCATCAAACCAACCAAAGTCAGGTCTGTGATAAATATGAATATGGTTATCGTTTAGTAAGTAAATTCTATCGTCTTCAACGAAACGCTCAGGGAAAATACCTACAGCTCCGTCAATTGACATGAACTCTATACCAGAAAAACTGATGTCAGCACCAGATTTTGACTTTAAGCCAGCTCTAGTATTAACATTGTATTGTTTTTGAGATTCTAGAGAGTCTAGAATTTTTTGATATTGCTTGAAAGATGTAATAATCAAGTTAGGTGATTTACCACACTTTTTCTTAATTCTTAACATCATCTCATTCAATTTGTCTGTAGAGAAATCAGGAGAAGCAGCTTGATTTACATCACTAGCATCCATTACTTCAGCGTTCCATCTACGTCCTCTAGTTACTTCATGAAGTTTAGCTTCGCCAGCTTCGTTAGAAAGAACTTTTAGTCCGATTGGATCATTGCCTTGAGAACCTTGCATAAAAATGTCAAGATCAGCAGCTATACTAGCAGTACCTAAATTTTGAGATCCTACTAATCTTTTAAGTTGTACTACTC
>Ga0196905_1001092_pt1 | contig 10514 bp, 20 predicted proteins | sample CB_VirMetaG_3_FD_169098 | JGI IMG/M metagenome (GOLD analysis project Ga0196905, IMG submission 169098) | Freshwater to marine saline gradient viral communities from Chesapeake Bay - CB_1508_1S Viral MetaG (v3) (version 3) | ecosystem: Environmental > Aquatic > Marine > Coastal | place: USA... | reverse complement strand
TATTTACCCGAAGGAACGAGCCCATGAAAACAATCCTCGAACTCTGCAGCATTGCCTACGGTGGAATCAGAACACTCCTGATCATCGGCGCCGTCAGCGCCGTCGCCACCACACTCCGGTTCGTCGTCGTCTCAACGGTCTCGCAGCACGAACAGTCGCTGATCCAGATCGAACGCGAGCAGATGAACCAATTGATCGCTCAGGATCTGAGAGGAGGGCGGTAATGAGAACATGTTCCACCTGCAGACACTGGATCGAGAACAATAAAAGGCGGCAACGCAACGCCGGGGTGTGCAACCACAGAGATCGATTGGTCCATCTTGGCGACCAAGTTGCTCTTCCTCTCATGTTCGGCCACGAAAGCTGCGACAGGCACGAACAGAAGCGCGAGACGGAAGCAGAAGGGGCTCAGTCATGAGTGAAAAACCAGAACCCCATTGACCACGACCCCGCACTGAGTTATCCTGCTCCATGTGAAAACTGATTACTTTACACTGAAGGGAACAGCAATGGACGGACCATTCAAACGAATTGCCAAAGTCACGCCGGATATCGCAGAGAACTGGCAGAAGTACTACGTCTGCGTGGAGCAGATAAATCGACCTGATGACAGAACCTACGAAGAACAATCGAGATTCTATGACAAAATCAATTTGTGGAGGCAACTCATTGGGCGGCATTCAGAACACATATTCAACCGCCAGTTCGGAACTCCCGACGATGATCATTACATGCCATCAGCCGCTATCTACGCAAGTGGCTGGGTGCTGATTGAACGGAAAGACTCCGTCGAAGTCGGTGTACTCGTTGATCACAACGAAGAGCACAAGACGCAACTCGAAGTGACAACGAAGATCTCACACCTGCCCACAGGGCAACTGGTCGGGAATAAGTTCACCGCCAGACTCAATGAACAAATCGAAATGGAAACGACGGACTGCCGGATCAAAATGACGATTACTCAAGTGCCGATGAAAGGAGGTGCGTGATGAGTCAGGACAAGTTCATCAAGCTCAGTGACGAGTTCGTGTATGCTGAATTCGCGTGGTGGGGTGCAATTCGCCGAAAAGCCATGTGGTCAATCAGCCAGATTAAGGAGGTGGCTGAGTACAACGAGAAGCAGACCGCACAAAAGATTTCAAGCAAGAATGCAACATTGCTGTGGCTGATTGGACAAGATGAGGAGTCGCCACATCTGCTGGAAATTCCGTTTCATGTGGTCATTCGCACTCTGCTGGGGCCACCGACAGGAATTGACAACCCCACCGACACCACGGAAGGGAGTGCGTGATGACCAGTGCACGGCAGCAGATCCGCGAAATACGGCGTGCCGGGTATTTGCCAGGCGAAACGGCTGGCTGGAACTGCAGCGACTGCGAGAAGAGCTGCGGTAAAGGGTGGTGGAGGAAAACGAACTACGAGTATGACGAGTGGGAATGCTATTGTCGGCCCTGCGCGTATCAGGCAGTGCAGCGACAAAAGGAACGACCAAAGTTGTATTTGTGGGTCTGGACTGAGTTCTCCACCAATCCAAATTGGTTCTTCGGGATGGCATTTGCCATTGCCGAAACAGAAGAACATGCGAAGAAACTGGTTGAAGACCAGCATGGCTCTCAGGTTGAAGATTGGGGGCCAGTGAAAAAACTCGACGTGTGTAATCCAATAGCGTTCTGCATCAGCGGGAGTGAGTAATGGACAATAACGGCAACTACTTGAATCTGCTCGATGGACTCGTAAGAGCGTGGGTGCCTTCACCGAACGGAACAATGGTCGAAGTGACACCACATCGCAAATCGGCGGAACAGGAATCGACAGATACCAGCGAACTGACGCCGCATGATATCGAAGTCATTCACCGGACCGTCTGTCAACCCATTCGCGATGAGATGAATGAGTCCAGTCCCGTGCATTGTATCCCCACTCGGTATCTGCACTCGGTATCTGCACATGCTGCTTGATGTCGTTGACGCCGCTGTGTCGATGATGCAGGACGCTCCTAATCCAATCTCAGAAAGGAACTGAACAATGACGGTTTCAGAATTGATCGAACGACTCGAAGAATACCGCAACCTGATGGGTGACGATTGCGAAGTTCGATTGATGACGCAGGAAAGTTGGCCATTTGAGAATAACATCACCGGGCTGTGCTCCGCAGCAGAAATCAAACAGGTTGGCGGGGTCACCGAAACTGAAGACGTTGTCTACCTGTGCGAAGGGCAGCAACTCGGATACGGCACCAAAGTAGCATGGCGCGCTTGCTATTGATTTCCAGCCCGGAGACGGAATATGAACGATAAAGTGAAAACCCCGTGGGAGTTTGCGTGCGATTGGTATCAGCCGGAAGAAATACATCGCACGCTTAATCGACGCAGAGATCCATTGACGGGGGACATTGGCGAGCAGATCCCAGAAGACGTGACCAGCCGGGAGTTCGCTGATTGGCTGACGAACCAGTACAGGCTCGCGATGAACAAAGGAATTCAGATTGGCCGGGAATGGCCTGTGTTTGATCTCACTGAAGGAAACTGAACCATGATCGATGACTTCCTCGCAACCCTCTACACCGTCGCACAATACGCCACAATCGCAATCATGACAGCAGTGGTCACCGTCATGCTGCCGCTGGGCTCTGGGGCAATCGTCACAGCGTGCCTGCACGCTCTCGCAGGAAAGACCAATGCCGATGATACCCCATACTCTAACCTATGCGGACTTGCCGGCACATTCGTCGGACTGGTCGTCTTCGTCGCTGCTGTGATCACCGTCTTCCGGTGGTTCCCGTTTGTTTCATCTGAAGGAAACTGAACAATGAGCAATGACATTGAACAACGAATTCAAACGGCTCTGGGCCTGCTCAAACCGCAGGCTGACGGATGTGGTTGCGATCCGGATGTCGACTGGATCTGCGAGCCATGCTTCATTCATGGCGTCATCTGCGACATGAAGCGGGAACGTGAAATTCTGAAGAAACAACGGGATGTCGCAATCAAGCATCTCGCCGAGTGGTGCGATGCGATCAGCACCTACGGCGCTTGGGACGAATGGAATCAATACTACAAAGATGCCAGATTCAATGACCACGCATTACCAGAAATCAGGGACTTACTGAATCAGGCGATCAAGACTGCCACGAAAGAATGCCAGACATGACCGACGATCTGCAAGACACTCGGACGGCACAGGATCTCAAACAACTGCTCGCCGAAACTCTCGAACTTCATCAACAGAAATGTCCCGGTGAACCAGTCCCCACCCGAATCCAACTGCTGATCGATGATCTCAACCAGGTCGAAAATACACTGAACAATCAACTCGGGTGCCAATGCCTCAACTGCGTCGGGAGAGAAATGCAGTCGCAGCGATGGATCAGATCACAACTCCGAACAAAACTCATCTGCTGGAAGCATGACCTCAAAGAACCACCGCCGCCGCCGGCTGACTTCGAGCCACTCTTCCAGTTCTTCCGCGACTGAAACCCTGAAAGGACAATGAACAATGAGCGACAAACTTATCAAACTGAATGACCAATTCCTGCTGATTGAATTGGACGGAACGCCGAGCAGGAGTGGGCTGCTTGACATCAGCCTGCTCCGTAGAGTCTGGAAGGCTGGCGAATTGACACACTTGGGCACAGTCCCTGACAGGAATTCGTCATTCAGTTTTGCGCCTGTCGGAGATGTGACCGACTTGTATTTTGAAGGCGACGAAACCTCAATCCGCGTCAATATCCCGTTCAGAGACGTAGCGGCCATCATCGCCGGACCGCCAACCGGTATGAGATGCCAGCAAAACACCACACCGGGCCAGCAGACGCTCTCTGAACTGCCGGCGAAGATCATCCAGATCCAATCTGCAAGCAACCCGGGAGACGGCAACTGTGGCCCTCACACGCAACTGTTCGCTCTCTGCGAAGATGGAACTGTCTGGTGCCAGTATCACAGCAGCGGACGAAGCAACGTCCCAAATGATGGACTCTGGCATCGCGTTTCCACCTGACTTCGAAACACTTTTCAGCACACTTTTGATGGGAAGAAAAAATGAACCTACCAATCAATCAAATAATCTGCGGCGACAACGTGGAGACGCTGCAGGGCTTTCCGGACGATTGCATCGACCTAACAGTTACGTCGCCGCCCTACGACAATCTCCGCACCTACGGCGGGCATTCTTGGGACTTTGAGGGCGTGGCACAGCAATTGTGGCGAGTCACGAAGCCGGGCGGTGTGGTGGTTTGGGTGGTGAATGACGCGACCGTTGACGGCAGCGAGACGGGGACCAGTTTCCGCCAAGCACTGCGGTTCATGGAGATTGGGTTTCGATTGCATGATACGATGATTTGGGATAAGGGCGGGTTTTCTGCGGTTGGGTCATGCCAAGTTCGGTATGGGCCTGTGTATGAGTTCATGTTCGTTCTGGCGAAGGGGCCACCGAAAGCATTCAATCCGCTTAAAGACAGAAGAAACAGTTGCGTCGGCACAGACCCAAGATCATCGAGTGTGCGCGAAACGAACGGGCAGAAGAGGCGACAGAAATCGTTGGGGTCGGTTGTCGGAGAATTTGGCATACGTTTTAACATATGGAGAATCACTCCTGAGTCGAACAGCATCCACGCTGCAATCTTCCCCGAATCCCTCGCTCGCGACCACATCCTTTCATGGTCCAACGAAGGCGACACAGTCCTAGACCCATTCAGCGGATCGGGCACAACGGCAAAAATGGCAAAGCACAACGGGCGGCAATACATCGGCATCGAAGTCAATCCGGAATATTGCGAGATCGCGGAAGAGCGACTACGGCAGGGGGTTTTGTTTTGAGTCGTCATCAGGAAATGAACCCGGGCAAATCCCCGGCACAATGCGTATATCTACCAATAGGAAACAACATGCAATTCCATCACTACACCACCAGCGCTCAACACGTCCACAATAACCTCAAACGAAACCCCGGAAAAACTCCGTCAGCAAAACACGTCCGCAACGTGATGTTCCAACAAATCACGCAGCAGCTCGAACGCGATACACCCGGTAATCAACTCGGAGCCATCCAATTCGACTTCGAAAACGTCTGGCAACAAGAACAACGACCGTTCTACAACGTCTACCCGACCATCATTCCAATGCTCTCCAAACTTGATCTCGATCAAGTCACTGGATCTCACCTGATCTTCCCACATGGCCTTAATACGCTACTCGTCCGATTCCCCGTAGGTCACGAACTCGACGGAGAAATCAGAACACTCTGGTGCTACAAACTTGATCTCCTCAAAGATCGAAAATTACTCCCCGGAATTACCGTCGCTGTCGAACACGGCGAACTACTCAATGACATCCCCGTTCTCGTCATGAGATCAATGCCACTCACCGAACAGTCTGTCAAACAGTCACTCGATGATCTGCCTGTCGATCCGTCTGCGAAACGAGGAAAACAACTCAACCCTGAGACCGTCAGGAAAGCCCTCAGCCTCGTCTGTACGCTCCTGCTGCTCGGTGAGGACAATGAACTGCTTGAACCTGATATTCTCGCCAAGGACCAAAAGAAGGCCGCAGGAGGCGATCTGGAAGCTCTCGTGGAAAGGGCAAGGGCGAAGGGCAAACGTGGCTGGAATGTCGGCAAGGGAATCGAAGTGATCCCACACTACCGCAGACCTCACCCTGCACTCGTCTGGACAGGAACCGGAAGAGCCATCCCAAAGATCGTCATGCGGAAAGGAACCATCGTCCACAAACAAACCGTTGGGAATGTCCCCACCGGTTACCTCGGAACAGGAGATCTCACATGAACGAACAACAGGTCCATCTCAATGTCCTTACCAGCGAGCTCGAACAACTCGTCGCTGAAGCTCACATCAGACTCAAGGCCCAAGGCGTTGAATATTGCGAAAGACTCAGCGAACTGCTTGTCCAAATGAAACAGAATGAAAAACCCTGGGACCATATCGGGCTCCTCGCAGAAATCGGATACATCTATGCACTGACACAGTTTGCTGATACGGATACTCAACCATGAATGAATGGAACGTCGTCATCGGCGTGGCCGGAGCCGGAAAAACGGCACACGCAATGGGACTCCTCGAACAAAAACTCCACGAAGGCCTCAGATGGGACCAAATCGGTTTCCTGTCCTTCTCCCGGGCGGCATGTGCAGAAGCTGTCAACAGAGCCGCAAGGATTACAGGAGAACCGGAAGAACGCTTGCGAAATGATGGGTGGTTTCGTACAGTCCATGCTGCTGCTGCAAGAGCGCTGCAGGTACGCTCCGGCGATGTCATCGATCCGGAGACCAAGTCAGGCAAAGAATTCTTCCAAGAGCATTTCGGCGTCACGCCAAATGATGACGCTGGCACATTCGGGCAACGACTCAAGTCGGTGCTCGATAAATGGGCAATCGACAGACAGAGAATTTACCCGCTATGGGTAGAGTCAGATTGCCTAAGTTGTGCAGACCTCGTAAATAGGTCGCGGGCTCGCACTCGATTCGCGGTCGATTCGCACCCAATTCGCGGGGGGGGTGCGCCCATGCGAAACGTGGAAAAACACTGCCAATTTTGCCGATTTCAGGTCCAAAAAACGGCCTTCTTATACACATATAGGGCAAAAACTTTTTTCTCTACTGATACGTTGACGGCCCAAATCGACCGCGAGACTGCGAACTTTTCTGTAACCCCTATATATAGTAAGGAGTTGGGGCTCGCACCCCCCCCCTCGGTAGAGTGCGAATCGACTGCGAGGGTGCGAGCGGGGGCATCCTGCCCGGATTGTGGGCGTTTGATCGACTCCGGGGACGATTATGGAGAAAAGCGGGATACGGCTGTTCAGTATGAACGGCAGAAGTCACTGTTCGGTAAGTACGACTTCACCGATATGGTCGCCAAATTCGCCGGTGTCGACTTCTCCACCGGATTCGCCGAAATCGATACGCCCATGGGCGATGCCCCCGACGATGTGAAAGTCTGGCTCGTCGACGAAGCTCAAGACTGCTCACAACTCCTCTGGCTCGCCATCGAACGACTGACTGCCAATGCGGAAGAGAGATATCTGCTGGGAGACCCGTATCAGGCTGTGTACGGCTTTATTGGGGCTGATCCGACTGAACTATTGCGTAGACAGGAGATCGCCCGTTCTAGGGGCACTCTCGGCGTTCTGGCGAGGTCGTGGAGGAACCCTCCGGAGGTAGTGGAGTGGGGAGAGCAGATTCTAAGCGAAGATCCACGGTATTTCAGTAGACAACCGTTCAGCGAAACGGAGTCAGGTTCCGTAGCACTGCTGCAATGGGAAGACTTCACCAAACGGGCTCATGATCTCGCCGGCAGGTCCGTCATGATCCTCGGCAGAACCTGGTACTCTCTGGATAAACCAATCAAAATCCTTAACAGCATCGGCATCCCGTGGTCCTCAGTCTCAGAGAAACACTCCTCCAAATGGGACTGCCCACAGAAAATTGCCTACGTGCTGACCATGCGGGACTTGAAACAACGAAAACCAATCTCCGAACAAGACTGGAGACGAATCACCAAACAACTCCCCGCCAAATTCCGATCCGAACCCGTATTCTCACGCGGAACTAAATCCAAATGGGATAAACTGGCCTGCTCACAGGATCTCGATGTCCACTACAGCCAACTGCACGAACTCGGCGCCGAACCCATGTTCTTCCAGATCCTTGACGAAGATCTCTGGAAAACAGACATGTTCCTCCTGATCGATAACGCTATCGAACAATGGGGGATTGCAAATGTCCGGAACCCTTCAGTCAGAATCGGCACAGCACACTCTGTCAAAGGTATGGAAGCAGACATCGTCTACTGCATGGCGCTTTCAACGGAGGCCTCCGCCAAATCAGACCCGCACGAGGAACGCTGCCTGAGATACGTTGCCGTCACCAGAGCCGCAAAACACTTCAGACTTGTCGTGGACGCCGCAGATACCTACCGCGGCAAACCTGTCTTCTGGCCGGCACCACTGAACTTCTCAACCTACGATCGCAACCAAGAATATCTCGATGAAAGAATCACAACTGCAGGCGAAAATCATCCAGCTCCTGAAGGCCCGTGGGATCTGGACAGTGAAATTCCACGCCGGTCCGAAAACCACGACCGGAGTCCCGGACATCATCTGCTGCCATCGCGGACACTTCATGGCGCTGGAAGTCAAACTCCCCGGGAACAATCCAACACCAATTCAGATTCACCAGCAGACGAAGATCAGACAGAATGGTGGGACTTCTGAAGTCGTCACCAGCGTGGACGATGTGATTGAGATCTTGAGGCGGATCGACAATGAGCGGAATGACAACGCGTGAGGAACTGGAAATCATCCGCAGAGGCGGCGGATGGAATGTCAACCCACGACTGAGGCAGAAAATCCTCGAACGACTGGGAGACATTCTGGACGATAACGAAGAGTCTGTCCGAAACCATATCGCCGCTGCCGAAACGGTCATCAAAATCGAACTGCTCGAACTCCAGCGATCTCGGATCGCAGACGAACAGAACGAAGCCAGCCAAAAGCAGGTTCAACACATGTACGTCGCGCTACCATCGAATGGGACTGAATTCGATGATGATGCTGCTGCTGAGGGAGAGCAATAAAAAAACCCGACCGATGGAAACCCGGTCGGGCTGCTGCTGCTGCTGCTACTGCTGCTGCTGTCAGAAGTCTGTTTCTGAGCACAGTTCCTCCTGAACAGGACAGAATTCCGGCTGCTCTGCTGCTGCTGCTGGTTCAGACAGCAGGTCACCATTCGCTGCGTACATCCAACAGACAGTCAATCCCGAACCATCGTCGTGCAGGCAGAGTTTCCGCTGTCCAAGTTCGATTTGAGCATCGCGGATCTGCTTCTCCCCGAGAATGTCTGCCTGTTCGTATGTCACGATGCAACCAATATCCAAATCCTTCAGGGCATATTTTGCATCTCGCTCTGCTGCTGCAGCCTTCGCATTGTCCATTGCTTCCTGAATCTTGCAGGCAATATCGCCTAAGCCTGTGCTCAGATAGCCGTCAGGGATAGATACGCAGCGCCCATTCGCATACGGCCCGTTTCCATGCCAATTGCGGAAATACCCGTCAGACTCCGGCAGTCGTCCGGTGAGATCGTAGCAGCAATCTGTGCCAGCCTTCAGAATCTCCTCAACGTGTTCAGGTTCGCAACCGAGCACCTCGTAATTGCTGCACAAAGTGATTCTCAAATGCTTTGTCATTGTTCAATTCCTTTGTTCAAAACTTGAAGAAAAAGCAGGGCCGACACAATGCCGGTCCTGCTGCTGCTGCTGCTGCTGCTGTCAGTCAGTCGCCGATTGGAGCAATCACCGCAAACGGTTGAGCCTCGCCAGTGCGGAACAGGCCGACAACATCACACATTGCCGCAGTTCGGCATGCCTTCGCTGTCATGTCGTCCATACGGACGCCTGCCAACTTCAGAGCAGTCAGGAGCAGTCGGTGCTGGATCTTGAAGATCGCACCATTGTGATGATTCTTCAAGACCTGCAAACGCACCGGACGCTTGTTGTCCATGATGTGATCGGAAATCTCAGACATCTGGAATTCCAGCGGATCGGCAACGCCATTCACTGTGAGCATTTCTTCCATAGACTTCTGCCACCGAAGAACGCTATCCGCAGAATCTGCATCGCCAAACAGAGCAGGCAGTTCATCCTCCGTAAATGGTGCTGCTGCTCGAACTGCCATGCGTGCATCAGTCAGCAGTCCGGTTTCCCGGGCAAGCTGAATCACGCGATTGTAGAAACGCAGACCGGCATTGCCGACGAACTGCTTCAGAGTGAACGGTCGGTCAATTGGTGTTGCTGTTGCTGTGCTCATTGGTCAATTCCTTTGCTGATAACGGGTGAGAAATGCGGCAGAATACTGCGTCCTGCCGCTGCTGCTGCTGTTCAGATCAATTCAAAACGGTAGTCGTGGTAGCAGCCCTGCTTCTGGTTGTGGTCGAACTGCACTGTGACAATTGGCCGGTTCGGGAAGATTGTTTGATCGTAATCGAGGACTGTTCCCGTCATGCCAGTCTGCAAAGAATGGGTGTCTCTCGCTGGCATTGACACTCTGACACGATCACCAGCATTGAACTTCGGCTTGCTCATTGTTGAATTCCTCAGTCAAAAGTTACGATGCAGGCACAAAAAAACCGCCTGATGGCTGAATTGTAGCCATGGCGGTTATTATCGTCAAGTGAGTGTATCAAACTTTATCCAAAAAAAAGAAAACCCCTGCGATTCAGGTTGTGGGGGTCAGGGGGATTATCCGCCGCCTCCCGCGCGTCCGCAGACGCCACGAAAAGAAGAACGTGGATTACCAGAGATGTTTCGCAGTCTGGCCCCTGCCTCGTTGTTGCATTGTGCTGCTGCTGCTGCTGCTGGTCAACGTGCGCTGCTGCTGCTGCTGCTGCTGCCCTGCGGATGGCCTCGGCAGCGGCGATCATGCCCTGCGGATGGCCTCGGCAGCGGCGATCATGCCCTGCGGATGGCCTCGGCAGCTGCGATCATGCCCTGCGGATGGCCTCGGCAG
>Ga0196905_1001089_pt1 | contig 10531 bp, 3 predicted proteins | sample CB_VirMetaG_3_FD_169098 | JGI IMG/M metagenome (GOLD analysis project Ga0196905, IMG submission 169098) | Freshwater to marine saline gradient viral communities from Chesapeake Bay - CB_1508_1S Viral MetaG (v3) (version 3) | ecosystem: Environmental > Aquatic > Marine > Coastal | place: USA... | reverse complement strand
GGGGATAATTATCACAACCACTACCAATTTACAACTAAGAACGAAAGGGAACGTGTTGAAAAAATACTTCAAAATACTATAGATCCTTGGACTAATAAACCGTATCGAATTACTAGCGTTTCCGCTGGTAGAAGTGGAACACATGGGGCTGGGCTTTCTATAGACATTGCTCCTCCTGTGACACTACCTGCTAACCAAGAAGAAGCTTGGTCGGCTTATTTAAACAAACTATTAGGTTATGACCCACTGAGAGCTAACTAATGAGTAATTTAAGCTTTGGAGATCTTGAAGCCGATTACGTTCTAACAGAAGAAGAAAAACAAGCAGCTAGTACTGAAGAATCTCTACAAGAAATTCAACAACGAGTACAAGCTGAACAACTACAGCGAGAAGCATATGAAGCAGAGTTACAAGCTGCTGAACAAGCATCTGCTGTTCCTTCGTTAGCACAAGCCCCTACGGGGGCTCAACAATCGGCTCAAGCAGCTCCTCAACCTTCTATGGAAGGTGACATCCTTACTGGAGAATTTGATCCTAGTAAAGATTATTCCTACTACGCCGCTTTAGGCATGAGTAGAAAGGAGTGGAATCGCCGTCAACTTGGCGGTGGTGTCGGTGGTGAACTTGAAGGGTTTGCAAAAGATCCACGGTATGCTTTGGAACTTGCAACTGCAGTACCTACTGGTTTTCTAGATTTTGGTGCTGACTTAATTAATAAGTTTCTCCCTAAAAGTGTTGTACAAGTACCTAAAGTTACTAAATATGAAAACACTGTAGCGCAGACTGTTCGAGACATCTCAGCAATTGTTGGTCCGATGATGGGTCTTCAAAACCTTGGGATGCGAGCAGGTGCTGCTTTACAAACTCGTGTGGGATGGAGCCTGGGTAACACCGCTTTTATGCGGTTCCTAGGTTCTCGTGGTGTTGAAGCTGGTACTAGTGTTGCTGTTGGTTCTATCAGCGCTCAATACGAGGAAGGTGACAACATGATGGGTGCCATTAAAAAGGCGCTCCCTGCACAGTGGGACTTTATTCCTGATAACTGGGCAACTCTTGATAACGATAGTCCTGACATCAAACGACAAAAGAGTATTAACGAAGATTTGGCAACAGGTTTTCTAATTCCTTTTGTTCGAGCTGCTGGTAAGTTTGGTGAGGCGATTGGGGAAGTTAAAAGCGTTTTCTCCAACCCTCCTAAAGTTGTAGGTAAAACACCTAAAGCTCAAGCATGGGTTGATGCTGCAACTCCTGCTGCTGATGATGTTGATGAGTTGACTAAATACGCACTCAAGCAAGAGGACTCCTTGGATGAGTTGGGTATGTATAACCTTTCTACCAATCCAGACATGGATGTAGCCCTTAAGGGTGTTCATGATCTTTATGATTGGAACGAGCTTGGTATGCGTACTGTTGACGACTTTGGTATCGTTGGTGCTAGCCTTGATGCTGTGCGTATTGCTAAGAACTACGACACCGTTTATGGTCGTCTTGGTTCTGTCGTCAGTCCTCCTGCTATTAAATATGGTGTCAGTAATCCTGCAGCATCTGAAGAGATTGTACTTGGTCTAACTAAGCAACTCAAAGATGCTGATGAATACGGCATGGAAGCTGCCAACTGGTCTATCAAATTTGATGACGTTGTTCAGCAAGGTGAGAACCTGGCAGTTGAACTGTTTGACCCTTCTATGGGTGTCAAAGAGTTGAGAGAAGCTCTTGAACCGTACATCATTAAGACTAAGGACGGTGTGGAGTACGTGGCTGAGGAAGGGTATGCAAGCCTGTTCCGCGCTATGGGTACAATGGGTGCTGAGTATACTGGCATGGATATTGCTAGAACTCAAGCCTATCTTGCTACATCTCTGGCAGGTGCTGCTTCTGACATTGCCGAAGGTGTGCGCCTTAATGTCGGCTCTAGATCAATTGATGGAGCACAGGAGCGTATCAAAGAGAACCTGATGTTCTTGATGAAACTCCAAGGCGTTAGTCGTTATTACGCTAATAAGAAAACCTCTACTAAGAACCTCTTCCAAAAGCTTCTGTCTAAAGGTCAGACTCCTACTCCGATTCAAGCTAGTGATGAAGAGCTTACCTCTGTCATGACCAGTATTCAGAAAGAGGTTGAGATCTTTGGCGAAAGTTTGGATTACCTGAAAAACGAACATCCTAAAACTGCTGAAGCTTTGCTGGAACTCTATGAACTTAGTGATGGTAAAATCAACAGCATTTCTAAGTTGAATGAGGACATTCTTAATAGCTTTACTCGTTGGCGTCCGTTGATCGACCGTGATCCTGATTCACCTAATATCCTGTCACAAGCAGTAAGAAGTAATTATTTTAACTCTATGCTGTCTTCAGTCGGTACGGCTGCTTCAGCTTTGTACGGTAACCTGGGTGGTATCATTGCTGAGCCTGTGTCTTATTTTGCTGGTGCTGTTTTACGGAGGGACTTGGATTCTATTCAACGTGGTTGGATGGCATACAGCTCTATCCTAGATACTCAGCGTAAAGCACTTCCTTATGCAGGTCAGTTGTTTGCCAAAGCATCGCAGAACCCTAACGCTGTAGCAAGTCAAACCCGATTGGATCTTGTGTTAAAGCAAGAAGAAAAGATTAATGCTTACAAAAAGGTAGCTGAAGAGCAAGCAGCTCAAGGTAACCACGGTTTAACGTATCTTATCAACCAGTACGAAGCTATGCAGCATATGGCTGCTGACCCTGTGTTTAGGCTTGTACCTAATGCATTTACTGGTTTTGACGGTTGGACTAATGCAACTCTAGCTAATGCTCATTCACGATTCCGTGCTATGAGTGAACTGAAACGTCTTGGTAAAGAAGCTACACCTTCTGAAATTAAGAAGCTTGCTGACGTTGAATACAACAGCATGTTTGATAGTAACGGTATTATTGCAGACGACGCTGTTAAATATAACAACGCTGAGATTGCTTTGAACCTTGAAACAAACATGGTTAAATCTTTGGATGAGTTCTTGAAGCGTGTACCTGCAGCACGTATGTTCTTCCTGTTCCCCACAACTATGGCAAACGTAGTTAAACAGGTAGATGATTACATGCCGCTGCCTTTGAAGAGCTTCCAACAAGACATCAATGATTTGGCTTTTAGTTCTCTTGATGACTTGTATGGTAATCCTGAGTTGATGGACCGTCTTCTGACTAATCGGGGCTTTAACCCAAGTCAAATGGATGAAGGGTTGAAACTAGATACCATTGTTGATCTGAAGAATAAGACTCTTGGCAAGAAAGCTATTGGCACATTCATCACCAGTACTCTTGTCAGCGGTATGTTCTTGGGTAAAATTAAAGTCACTGGAGATGGTTTCTATGACCGCTCTGCGCAACGATCACGCGAACAGAATAGTGATTGGGAACGTCGCGTCTTTGATTTTGATGGTGTTCGTATTGGTTATGAGCAAATCCTTGGTCCTGGTCTTGCTAACTGGGTAGCTATGGTTGCTAACACTGCAGACAACTTTGATATGCTAGGTGAAGCAGCCACTGAGCATATGTTTGAAAAGCTCGCTTTCATTCTTGGTGGTTCGTTGACTGATCAACTGGTTACCTCTTCACTTCGCCCGTTGGTTGAAATGATGTCTGGTAATAAGTTTGCTGCTGAACGCTTTGCTGCAGGTCATTTGAATGCTCTTGGTCCTCTGGCAGGTCTCCGTAATGAAATGGGTCGCACACTAGATGGTGGTTTGAAGATTGTTGAAGAAGGTATTCTTTCTCAAATTGCTAACCGTAACCAGCTTGTTGGTATTTTTGATCCTGTAAACCGTCTGCCTTATCTTTACAACCCTGTTGCTGGTAAAGTACCTAATAAGTATACTTTGCTTCAACGTGCATACAACGTTCTTTCTCCAGTTAAAATCTATCCTGGACAAACTAAAGAAGAGAAGTTTTTGGAAGAGATTGAATTTGACATTGCATCTTCGTTTAAAAAACGTGATGGTGTTGAATTGAATCCACAAGAACAATCTGAAATGTTCCGATTGATGGGTGAGCAAGGTTATTTTAGAAAGCGTATCGCATCTATTATGAACACTGCTCAAGCACGTAATACTATTAATGAATTGCGTGAAGCGCGTTTGCGTGGAGTAAAATCTGATCAAGTGTCTTTGGATAACTATGATCAAATCCATTATCTACTTGGTGTTGCGCTTCGTGATGCTGAACAACAAGCATACAACGAAATGAATGCTGATCTGAAGCTGGCTATTGAAGCACGTATTCTAGCCGCTCGTCAACAAAAAACACGTTCTGAAATGGGCATTATGCCTGATATTCAAGCCACCACTAACATCCGTAAGTAAACTTACACTTAACTAATTATGTCGTGCGCTGACGTACAAACAATTCAAGCGGGAAATGGATCGAAGACTCAGTTTTCATTTGATTTCCCGTATCTTTTTAAAACTGAAATCGAAGTTTCCTTTTGGAACGCTACAACTAAAGAATGGGACGTAAAGGCTACGACTGATGCCACTTATCCCTGGCGAGTTACTGATGCTAATCCCACCATTGTTGAGTTCACTAGTACAGCGCCACCCTCGCCTGCTACTCCTGTTGATCCAGGTGAGCCTACGGTAGACAACGTTCGGATTCGTCGTAATACAAGTATTGCTGACATCCGGGCGTTGTTTAGCCCTGGTTCTGCTATTCGTTCTGATGACCTGAACAAGAACTTTGAACAGCTTCGTTATGCTATTCAAGAGTCTAACTGCGAAGGCATCAGTGACGAAGTTTATCAATACCTTCTTGATTACTATTGGGATCGTTTTGATAACACTCTTTATTCTGCTGATACCTGGCGGAGTGATGACGCTACTATTGCTACCACTGCTGCTCTTGATCAGCGTTTCCAAGATGAAGTTAATGACACTCTGACTAAGGCAGAACTTGCTGCAGCCAGCGATGTCATGCCTGATAATGACGTTGCAGTTCCTACCACTGGAGCTACTAAGGATTACATTGATCACGTCATTGAAACTGACATCCTTGTTGATGGGACTGGTCTTAACAAATCTGGTAGTGGTGGTCAAGTAACCATTGGTATTAGTGCTGGTTCAGTTGATCTGGATCGTATTAAAGCAGAAGATATTATCACTTCCGCTGAATCTAATCCCAATAACGATACCACTATTGCTACGACGGCTAAGATCGACGACATGATCGACGAAGCCATTACGAACGATATTGGTACTGATGGTACTGGGATCACTGTAACTGATGATGGTGACGGTACTATCACCTTGGGTCTTGCTGATAACTCTATTGATTTTAGCAAGATCAAAAATGACGATATTATTACGTATGCAGAACAGAACGCTGGTTCACCTGCTTGGAACAGTGATGATCGTTTGGCGACCACTTGGGCATCTTCTAAGCGGTTTGACACCATTGTTCAAACTGCAACGCCTACTGGTACTGATTGGCCGATTGGTAAGACCTGGCTTCAGAACGATTCTAACAAGACCCTTTCTATTTGGAATGGTAGCACTTGGCTAGGTATTGCTTCTGGTGGTACGTTTACTACTCAACCTAGTGTCATCTATGTTGACTCGTTGAACGGTGATGATGCTAATGATGGTCATCGTATTATTACTCCTAAGGCAACCATTAGGGATGCTGTAGGAGATGCTAACGATGGTGACATCATCATTGTTGCTCCTGGTACTTATCAAGAAACCCTTCCTATTGACATCACGGTTAACAACCTGTCGATTGTCGGTAGCTCTCAACGTAGTTGCTTCATCATTCCCGCTGTTGGGGATGAAGAAGAGATTATGTTCCGTTGTAACAGTGGTACGTACATTGATGGCTTCACCTTTACTGGTTTGAAGGCAAGTGGTACTCGTGGTAACAACGCACTTGATGATGATCCTACCTACGGTCTTCCTGAGAACCAAGGTTGGGTTGCTGGTTTCTATCCGGGTTGTACTATCCTGAAGAGTCCTTACATTAACAACTGTACGAGTTACATGGACTCGGCTGTTGATGTGTCGGACTTTGATCCTAATAACCCTGCTGGTACTGGTGGTGATACTACCTCCAACATGACTGGTGGTGGTGTTCTTGTTGACGGTTCTGTACCGGCTACCGCTAGTCCTTTGCGTAGCTTTGTTGTTAACGAGTTTACCCAGGTTAACCTTGATGGTCCTGGTTTGCTGGTTACCAATAATGGCTATGCACAAGCTGTTTCGTTCTTTGCTTTGTTCTGTCATTACCACGCTAAGGCGTTGAATGGCGGTCAAATCAACATGGAAGTTGGTACTACTGACTTTGGACGGTATGGTTTGATTGCAGATGGTAAGAGTTCTTCTACTATCTTTACTGCTACTGCTGATGGTGCTGCTAGTACTGGTGCTACCAGTTTCCTGATCAATGCTCCGTCTGCTTCTGCTGGATGGTTTGGTAGTGCTACACGTCCTGCTAATACCATGTTGGTTGAAGTTGGAGGTAATATCTATCCTATCCTTAGCTCTTCTGCTAATGGTAGTGGTTGGAGTGTTGTCGTTAGCAACCCTGATACCAACAACAGGAACGTTAATAATGGTCTTGTTAACGGTCACTCAAGTGGTGCTGCTGTTAACTTCTACCTTCGTTCACAGATCTCTGCTGCTGCTCACACGTTTGAGTATGCTGGTTCTGGTGTTAACTACACTGCACTGCCTCAAAACGGTGGAGTGGCTAATGAGTCGAATCAAGTTGTTCAAACTGGTGCTGCTGCTATTGCAGGTAACCAAACTGAAGGTGCTGTTTTCTACTCTAGTACTGATGAGAACGGTAAGTTCAAAGTTGGTGATACTTTCCAAGTTGATCAAAAGACTGGATTTGTTACCATTGACCCTCAATCGTACTCTACTAACCTTGTCTCCGACCTGACTCCTCAGCTAGGTGGAGACCTTGACGTTCAAACCCGCAGCATTACTACCAGCGTCACTAACGGTGATGTCACCATTACTCCTAACGGTACGGGTAACGTTGTTCTTGATGGTCTTCGGTATCCTGAAGCTGATGGTACTACTGGACAATTCCTCCAGACTGATGGTGCTGGGAACCTTACGTTCCAAGATGCTATTACTGAAGTTCTAGAAGATACCACCCCTCAGCTTGGTGGTGACTTAGACGTAAATGGTCAGTCGATTGTCAGTGTCAGCAACGGAAACATTCCGATTACTCCAAATGGTACTGGTCAGATTCAACTGACTAACCCCCAGCTTGCTACTGATCTTGACATCCAAGCAAATGCCATCACTACCACCACCACTGACGGCGACATCGACCTTGATGCTAACGCTGCTGGTTTAATTAAGGTTACTGAGTATAACCTCAGTCAAGTTCCGATTGTCACTCAACACGACATTGGAACTGATGCTAACGAAGTTCCGCTTAACGGAATGCTTGGCGGCATGGCGTTCCAAGATCCGGCGAGTGTCGTTATTGATGGTGGTACTGTCAGTGTTGACGGAGGTAATTTTGGTGGACTTACTGTTGATTCTGCAGCTGCAGATGATTCGGTAACGCTGGATAGCTCGGGACGCCTGTTAGTTGGCACGTTTTCCACTTCTAGCTCGGCATTGCTTCAAGTCCAGGGTAACTCTAGTAGCTCCACTGGTGACGCAATTCTGCAACTACGTCGTGGCGGGAATAATGCCGGCATCCTTAATGGAAACTCGCTTGGGAGTATCCAGTTCAGCAATTCCGAATCAACAGTTTCTGCTGTTATTGAAGCTGTAGCCGATGCCAACTGGAACACTACGAATGACTACCCGTCGCGTTTAGTGTTCTCCACTACTGCTGACGGAGGGAGCAGCCCGGCGGAGCGGATGAGGATTACAAATAGCGGAACCGTGCTTGTTGGTCGCACAACCAATACAAGTGTTAGTTCAGGCGCTGCACTACAACCAAGCAACTTGGCGGTCGAAGTTGCATCGGATACAACAGGATCTTGGTGGAACAGAACAGATAGCAATGCAGCGTGGGTTGCTATGCGTTTTTATGCCCAAGGATCGCAGTCTGGTTTTATTCAAGTAAATACTTCTAGCGTTACTTACTCAACCAGTTCTGACTACCGCCTCAAGGAAAACATTGTCCCGCTAACTGGCGCTGCTGATCGTCTCAACCAGCTTCAGGTTCGCCGCTTTAACTTCATCGCGGATCCTGACACTACGGTTGATGGCTTCATCGCCCACGAAACACAAGCCGTTGTTCCAGAGGCTGTTACTGGTACGCAGGACGAAGTTGAAGTTTGGAAAGAAGGCGAAGAGCTGCCTGATGGCGTTTCCGTTGGGGACAACAAACTTGATGAGAACGGCAACACAATCCCCGTTTACCAAGGAATCGACCAGTCCAAACTTGTCCCGCTGCTAACCGCCGCATTACAAGAGGCGTTGGCAAAGATCGAAACTCTCGAAACCCGTCTCACCGCCCTTGAAGGAGGTAGCAACTAATGGCAATCTCACATCTTTACCCAACCCAACGCCCTGCGCTGGACCTTAACTTCGCTCGGCAAAAGCGTCTGGACTCTCGTGTAACTTTCACACGCGCTTCGACTGGAACGTACGTTGGCAGCGATGGACTGATTAAAACTGCTGCAAGTGGTGAAGCACGGTTTGACCACGATTCAGCGACTGGTGAGAGTCTTGGATTGTTGGTGGAGGAGAGTAGGACAAATTATTTTACAGACTCTAATTCCATCACTGGCTGGAGTAATCCCTATGGATGCACTATTCTTTCAAATACAACGCTTGCGCCAGATGGCACTGTTACTGCGGATAAATTGGTCGAAACTAATGGCTCCTTGTATAACGGGATAAGCAAGACTCCATCTGGAATTTCGGGACATTATACTGTTTCAATTTACGCAAAATCCGCAGAACGCGGATATGTAGCATTGCGTGTGCAAGATACTTTAGCAAATCAAACAGGAATAACCGTAAACCTATCAAATGGTCAAACAACTCTAACTGTTGGTAATCTTCAATATTTACTAAGTTCTAATGTGCAAGCTTATGGCAATGGCTGGTTTCGCATTTCGTGTACCTATGACTCCAGTCAAGTAAATCGACCGCTTTTTATATGGGTATCTAAAGATGGAACTGAAAACGGAGCAAATAGAATCCCTACTTATACTGGAGACGGTACTTCTGGTATCTACATCTGGGGCACCCAACTAGAAGAAGGCTCCTTCCCAACCTCCTACATCCCCACCAGTGGCTCCACGGTAACCCGCTCAGCAGACGTAGCCAGCATGACTGGTACGAACTTTAGTAGCTGGTTTAACCAGACTGAGGGTAGTATTTTTACCGTCGCTCGTATTGGTGATCTTTCAACTGCTAACCAAACAATAGCTTCTGCAGAAGAAACTGCTAGCAGTGTTCAATTTAATTCTTTAGGCTATCGAGTTGGCGGTGGTGGAAGTGGCTACATAGGAGCTTGGTCCTATAACTCTACTGGTCAAGCATTTTTTAACATTAACGCCGGTATTACATCTAATACAGAATTTAAAGCGATTCATAGTTACAAAACCGATGATTACGCTGCTAGTGTCAATGGTTCTGTGCCTGTAACTGACACAACAGGAACTGCATCTACAACTATTGATAGATTGCGAATTGGTGCTGGTGTCTATGGTTCTGTTGTTACAGGCACCATCTCCCGCCTGACCTACTACCCAACCCGCCTTTCCAACGACCAACTCCAGGCTTTGACACTATGACGATTCGACACCTTTACCCAGCTGTTGAACCGTCGCTCAACCTGGACTTTGCCAACAGCAAAAAACTGGACTCACGGATTACTTTTACCCGTGGGTCCACGGCAACGTACACCGACGAAAGCGGCATTATCCGCACGGCTGCTGCCAATGAGGCACGGTTTGATCACGACACCGACGGGAATAGCCTGGGGTTGCTGATTGAGGCGAGTAGGACAAATTTGGTGACGTATAGCGAGGATCTTGGAAACTGGTCTTCTACGCTTTGGACAATAACTACCGATGCCATAGCAGCTCCAGATGGTAATGCCACGGCTGATTTAGCAGTTCCAAATCTAGGAACAAGTACACAAACCCGAAGTGTTACTGTGTCAGTAACAGCTGGCGTGAAATATGTAGCTACCATTTTTGCAAAAGCAAAGGAAATGACTAGCTTTAACTTGCGTCCTACCGGGAACAATTCCTATAGATGCACTTTTACATTGACTGGTTCGGGAACAGCTGCTCCAACAAATGGATCTGGTTCAATTACTGCTCTACCGAATGGTTGGTATAAATGTGTTTATGCATTTACAGAACCAACAGGTGGATCGAGACAATTTGGTATTCAAACTAATGAAACTGCAGATGGTGTTTCTGGGTTTTATGTTTGGGGTGCTCAACTAGAAACAGGCGCCTTCCCCACCTCTTACATCCCTACATCCGGCTCAACCGTCACACGATCAGCTGATGTGGCAAGTATGACGGGGACTAACTTCTCTAGTTGGTATAACCAGAGTGAGGGTAGTTTTATCATTG
>Ga0196905_1001088_pt1 | contig 10535 bp, 7 predicted proteins | sample CB_VirMetaG_3_FD_169098 | JGI IMG/M metagenome (GOLD analysis project Ga0196905, IMG submission 169098) | Freshwater to marine saline gradient viral communities from Chesapeake Bay - CB_1508_1S Viral MetaG (v3) (version 3) | ecosystem: Environmental > Aquatic > Marine > Coastal | place: USA... | reverse complement strand
AATATTTCAACCTGTGCTTTCGCAAGTTCAGCACGATTGTTTTTGTCCTTTATACCTGCAAGAATATCGATGATGCCGTCAATCATTTCCTTGTCTCCTTGCGAGACATATTCATCCTTGACTTTACGGTCACCCCACGGGAGGTCAGCCACATCAGCACTTGCCTTAACTGTTCCTTTTCGTATGCTTTCAGCTTTTCTAATTGCCCAGTTAACGCCACTTGTTCCTCCCCAACCGAGCCAAGCAACGTAGCCTCTATCTTTCCAAGGAGTGTCCTTATACTTAGGGTCAATCGCAGCATTCTTTCTATGGCGATTAAACGCAGCCATTCTAGCAATAGTCTCATACGATAGTTTTCTTCTTGATGCAAGCTGTCTTGCTCTGGCCCATCCAACAGGAGTCATTCCCTTTACCTCATCACCATACTTCTCCTTCCACTCAAGAACTTTCTTGGCGTTATTTGTAGCAGATTTTGGGTAGTCATTGTATGTAGCCATCGTATTAATTTACAATTATTGCAGTATACCTTCAATTGTTAAATAAGCGTAATCGTCAAATACATCGCCTTTTGCACTCTTAACCAATATAGGATTGGCTGTAAATCTTGTAGCAGATAGTGTTTGCAAGAAGAAGTCTAATGAAGCAAGATCCGATGTAGGCACAACCATATCAAAGGTGATACGAGGATTCTCTGACTGTAGTATCTTCTCGGATACAGCAAAGATGTTATCGTAACTATCTGTAGTATTGCCATCCTCATCTTCAAACATAAGATTCCATCCAGCAGTGTTGTAATGGAATAGTCTACCATTAAAGATGTGCTGTCCACCAATGTTTGCAGCTGCTAAACCTACTTGACTATTTGAATATATTATCTCGCTTTCAGTTTTCATCTTATCATCAGCTCGGAATCCGGCAAGTGTAGCATAAGATGTTAGAAGGTTAGTCTTGTATAATGGCTTGTCTAGATAAGCAAACCTTAAACCAACGTCTTTATTAGGAGTAAAGTTATTTACTGTAAAACCTAGTTCTTTCTCGCTGTATGCACCAAAGTTAGCCTTGTTTAAGAAACTTTCGGAATTCTCGCCACAAACAGATTTATAGTAAATAGAAGAATCTAGATCTATCTTCAATTCAGCAATGCCCTCTTGATTTATCTCTTGGATTGTAGAACCTATAATATCTCCATCATTGTTTAGATCGTCGAAATATAAACTATAGTCTTTATTATTTATATCTAATGTTTTAACCTTATCTCCTCCATTTGATACTATGACAGATTTTAAGTCATCAACAAAAGAATTTATATCTTGACCGCCAGTTCTTGCTATAGATATTGGGTCTATCCTTAAAACGTGTTCCTCATCCACGTCATCATATTCATATAATAGACCACAATCAAAACGCTTCAATACAGCCAATAGTATTTCTGATACACTTAGTGGACAAGTTTGATTAATAGAGTCTGAAATTATAAACTCATCATCTCTTTTGTAAAGTAATGTATCTTGGTTCGCAGTGAAGAATACATTTAGCTGCGTGTAGTTGTCTATTCTAGTTATTGCTTTCTTAATATTATCAACACCAAAAGTAGATTGAGCAAAGTTATTTGCTACCATCGGGTTACTACCGGTATAAGAATCTACATATCTTATATCAAGTTCTCCATCAAGTGGCTCAATAAAATAATTAATACTATATCGGCTACCCATATTCACAAGCATCTCTCTGTCTTGAGGGAAGTAAGCTTCTATAGGATTAAATTCTAATGTATCATAAAATATAGCACCGTTACCTATAATAGCACCCTGCAAGTCTCTTGTGTCAAAGTAGTCGTATTGGGTCAAATCCCCTCCGGCATCTACAGACTTGTTGGAGTTACCTGTAACAACATTGTTTACATCAGACATAGTAAGCACTATGTCGTTCCCGCTAGGACCATCTAACAGTGGTATTTTCTTAACCATTGTTCCGTCCTCATAGATCCCTACATATATTTTAAATGTCATTGTAGACGATGCGGATAGACTATATATTCTATCTACTAATTTATCTTCGTAGATGATCGGGATCTCTAATTTAGCACCGTTTATATTTAATAATCCGCTACCACCTTGTACTGTTATACCTGCGTTGAAAGATACCTTTGGACAAAAGAAACCGCGAATACCTTCGTTGTTGTCGTCTGGATAGAATCCCATTCTTTTTTCTGCGCCCCAATCCTGTATACCGTACAAAGGATTACCTTCCGGATCAGTACCATAGTTACCTGCGGTTTCCATATTACCGAAGTATCCAGTGCTTATCATCTTGTCACCACCACCCATATATTTGTCTGATTCGTGGCTTAAGTTGGTTCCGGTCCAGGCAGGTGCCTGTCTTACAAAGAAGTCTCTTGTGTTAACATCTTGTTTTGCAAGCAGTTGCGATGGAACAACCATATGTAACTTTTCAGCTTGAAAGTCAGCAAAAGCTGGAGATAAAGCGTAAGCTCCTAGACCAAATAGTTTTGAGTCTACTCTAACAGGGAATGCATTTGAATCTATATATAGACCTATTGCCTCTAGGAATTTAGCGACAGAGAATACAGGCATAATGCCAGTTCTAGACTTATATGGACCGTACTCCATAAACTGTCTTGCAGCATATCCAAACTTGCCTTCAACGTCATTACAAAAATCTATGTAAGGGAAAGATATTGGTCGAGTATAGTCTGGATTCTGATTAAGCACTCCCGCTTCTCCAGGTTCAACTGGGTCATCTGTAGGATTTAAGAATCTTTCAAATGTATGTCGTATGGTGTAATAGTTAGTTGGGTACTTAGGCTGCTTATATAAGTCTCCTAAAGGAACATCTTTTATTTCAGCTAAATACTTAGAGATGTAATCTTTAAGTTCTATCTCAATGTAAGGTTCAGAAGAATTATACTCAAATGATTTTACGTTAAGTATGCCCGCAATTTGCGTTTCCGATGAACCGTATATTGTAATCTTAAAGTAGAAATCGTCTCTTGGAAAATCTCCCGACAAAGAAGATGTAGGCTCAAAGTTAAATCTGTTTGATGCCTTATTATTTATTGTTAATGGAATCCGTAGTGTTGTGTAGAAAGGCAGTTTAACTTTATCTATCTCAAAGCTGTCGTAGAAATCTAAATCGTATTCTAAACTCTGCTCTGGAAATAAGTCAATCTCGTAATAACTGTTGGCCGTATTATCCCTACTGATTTCTAATTTAAACTCCATACTATCGTGTCGCGATATTAAATTCTAATGTAGACTTGAATCGGTTGTTCAGTGTATCAAAGCTACCATCCGAAAAACCTACTCCATATGCCTTATTTTCACAAAGGTCAACAAATACAACCTCTGGATTAGTCACCAATGTCTGCGCTATGCCAAAGTACTGATTTCTTTTTGCAGGAACAATAAGTGAATAAGATACATTAGATGCGTATTGAGCGTAAGCCTTTGAGTACAAACCGTTTTCTACATCAATATTAATTCTATATGTAGATACCGAATCAACATCAGTATTGTCATAAGGGAATACAGTGCCTGTAATGGACGATAATCCTACAGGGTATACATTGGTATCAAACTCAAATCTTCCTGTGTTCTGGTCTACGCAAACAGCGTATACAGCCTTCTCATACACATCTGTGTACACAATACGAACAGCATCTCTGTTTTGTACGCCTCCGACACCACCGCCGGCGTTAAGGACATTTCCTGTTACTGTAAATGTAATCCCATTGATCTGGCTTAATTGCCCTTGTCTAAATACTAAATCAGCCATTATAATCTATCGTTTCTGTCTCTGATTCTACGTTCTGTAGCATTACTGCGTAAGTCCTTATCGGAAACATAAGCTCTTACAGGTTTACTTACACCAATCGCTGTTGATGTAGTAGCCTCTGCAATAGCCTTTAAGTAATCTACACTTTCATTCATAGGTGATGTAACTAAACCACCGTCTGCAAACTTTACGCGACCAACTTGAGGTCTAGTACGGTATGAGTTATTGATCCTGTCTAGCAGGTCTCTATGCATCGCTGTAGCTCGCTTGTTGACGATGTATTCCCCGCCTTCCATTTCGTATCCGCCTTTGCCTTGAACAGTAAATGGAACACCTCCGTCTGAGTGCGAAGGTCCACTTACCATACCCCCTTCGGCAAACTTCTTCGGAACGAATTGTCTCTGGTTAATAGCTGCTAATTGAGCCGCAAAAGAAGCACCAGCACCTGCCGATGTGATCGCAGCATTTGTAACATTGAACGGGAAAGGAACACCTGCCACAACCTCATTGATAAATGCTTGAGCCAATGCAGCAAAGTATTCCGATTTAGCATCATTGATATCCTGTCTCTTTTCCGCCTGGAATCTTTTCTGCTCAATAGAGTTCTCCTCAGCAACTTGGGCTTGTCTTAATTCCTTTTGCTTCTGTCTAAACTGAGACTCGGTTATTAACTGATTGTCTAATTGAGATTTAAGAATGTCTTGCTCTACCTCATATCTGTTTTCAATAACATCTAGCTCTGCATCTAATTCTCTTTGTAGTGTAGCTAAACGCTCTGCCGCAATGTCTTGGTATGCACCCGCAACCAAATCTGCACCGTTCTCCTGCAAGTAAAGCGCAAGCTCCTGGAATGACTTTAGTGATTGATCCTTGAATTGATCAGTAAAACCATACGTTCCATCATCATCAGTCTCCGGCTTGAAGATTGGTCTTAAAGGAATTTCTGTTTCAATAGGTTCTGTAGTAATCTGACCATCTTCTCCAATCTCAAGTCTACTTAACTCTTTTTTAAATGCTTCGTTAAGAATATCAGAAAGTCCATCAAGGTTCTCCCTTGCAGCAGCTACAAGTATGTGATCATATAGTTTTTTAACGATGCCTTCAATGTCTTTTTCAGAAAGCTCATACTTCTTTATAGCTTCGTTAAGACCCTCAAGCTCTTCGACCTCAGCTAACTTACGATTGAATTCCTCAGTTCCTTCAGTTAATTTACCTAGCTCATCAGAAAGTTCTCTAATGCGTACAGCATTTTCTGCATACAAGTTGTTTAGCAACTCATTGAACTGTCTTGATTGCTTTTGATTTATTATAGAGTCTCTCTGTATGCCCAACAAAAGATCTATCTCTTCAAAGTAATCCTTGTTGGTTTTACTTCTTACCCTAGATAACTCTTCTTCTCCGTTAGATACGTTTCTTAATTGACTCAACAAGTCTTTTAAAAGTGCAATTCTCTTTTCGGTTACCCTCCCAGAGACAACTTCTTCAGCTGTTGCTTCAAGACCTTTTTGACGAAGACTCTCTTGCGCATCCTCGTTTTTCTTTATCTCTGCCTCAAGCTCTTCTAGAACTATTGCCTTTTTATTGAATATATCTATATCCTTAGCTGCTAAAGACTGAAGGTTTGTTATACTAGTAGCATAAGACTTAACGGTATCGTCATTGGCCTTTAATGCTATAGTCTCCTTGTCTAATTCATCAGCTCTATCCTTAGATGTGTCTATAAGCTGTTTCGCTGTAGATGCGATACGTCTTACGGCTCCACCTTGATTGTCTTCAATAGCATTTAAAGCCTCTAGCTCTGTCTTGCCTAAGCTTTTATACAATTCTAAATACTGCTTAAATAAACCTAGTCTATAATCAGTGAATTGTCCACTCTGCTCGATTACATCTATAGCCTTCTCTATAGGAGATCCTTGTGATTTGTTAGCTTCATCAGAAAGGATTCTAAAGGATTCTATTAGGTCTTTTATCTTATCGTTAGTCTTATCTGAAGCCGTAGCAAAAATGGAATATGTCTCTGCCAACCCAGCCGTTCTGGTATCCAACAACTGAATTATACCTACAATTGCTTTGTTTCTCAAGAAGTACTCTCCAAGCCTAGTAGAAACCTTATCGTATGCAGAAGCCAATAGGTCGAGCTGACCTTGTGTGTTGTCCATTTGTACAGCATTAGCTCGCAATAACCTTGTGTTATCAGAGAACTCCTCAGAAAGCAGTCTGAACTTATCTATATTCTCAGAAAGCACCAACGCTTGAGAAGCACCCGTCTTGTTGAACAACGAAGTAGCTTCTTCAATAGAAAGATTCTTTTGGCCAATCTCCTCTAGGAATTCGTTAAATGGTCTACCATCTTTTGCGGCAGTTATAAAAAACTGACGTAGACCGGTACCCGCCTTTGATGCCTTGAATCCGTTGTCTGCAAGTATACCTAATAATGCAGCGGTCTCCTCAAAGCTAACGCCTAATTGAGATGCTAGTGGACCAACATAAGACAACGCCGTTCCAAGGTCGTTTAATGACAATGCTGTTTCGTTTACAGCACCAACCATTACGTTACCAAAACGATTGGCTTCCTCAGAAGTAGATTGAAACTGATTAAGCGTCTTCTTTAAAGAAGCTGCTACACCTCCAGGATCTTCACCAAGAGATTGAGAAAGTATAGCAATTGGACCGGTTAAGTTTTCTATATCCGATACACTTGATCCTAACTTTGCTAATTGCTTTTGAAGCTCAACTACCTCTAGTGTAGTCAAAGAAGTAGATCCCGCTACATCGAATACAACTTTTTCAAGTCTAGATATTTCATTTGAGGTCAATCCAGCGATGGCCTGTAGATCCGATAATGCCTTCTCAAACTTTATAGCTCTTTGAGCTGCACCAATAGTTAGTTCTCTAAAGGCAACAAATGCTAGGTTGATTAATTGAAAGGCTCCGTAAAAAGAGAGTACGGTTTTTATATTCTTACCTATTGTAGACAAGAATCCCTTACTAGCCTTGTTAGCTTTATCGGTATTACTGGCATTCCTGCCCATCTCATCGGCTGCCTTCTTTGTATCTTTAGCAACCTTCTCTTGAGCCTTACCTAATTTATTTGAGTTACCAGCTAACTGAGAGATCTGTTTGTTTAGCTCCTGCATTTGAGCAGCTAACTTCTCTACAACTCCAGCTACTGTATTCAGCGTATTCTGTAACGCCGATAATCTTTTATCTTCACTCATTTTTCGAGTTTTTCTAGCATTTTATTTAATTTGTATGTCATCGTAGCCCAAGTGTAGGCTGGATAATCATCCAAATATCTTCTATAAGCACGGGTTAATGCACCCTTTAGTCCAGCAGGACCTTGTAAAAATTCCATCCATCTACTGCCCTTGTATCCCTGGGTTTGTAGTTTTTTGGTAATAGGTTTAGCGATGTAATCGGCTATAGACAGTGTTACTTCATCTCCTCTGTAGTAGTATGTCTTTATGCCGTCTTTCCTTTTATACGCAGCATACCACTCACTAGCTGGGTTCCTTCTAGCCTTTTCGTATATCCATAGTGCTATGTCATTATAAGTCAGACCACTAGTAGATGTGAAACCATCGTTCAGCTTTTGCGCATAACTTGCAGCCTCAATCTGCACCCTAAAAGTATCTAGGCTTATACCCAACCCAAAATACTTATCACCTGTTAAGGCTACCTTCACAAATCTTTTGTTCCAAACAGTATCTCCATCCTTTGATGGCATTATAGATTTCTCTAGATAACCGGAAGCCCTGTGGTCGTAAGGTTTCCCTTCTTGATCATTGGGTCCGCTGAGGTTCGCTCTTAGATTAGCAATAATTTTAGCTTTATTCAGTTGATCCTGTAAATAAAACTGAAGCGCACCACGCTGCTGCTTTGTTGCCTCACCGGGTGACTTCCTACTTAATATAATCCTTAAACGCTTCTCTAGATTATCCATTAGATGTCTATATCTCTATTGTCTGGGTTTCTGCCCACAGAGAAACTACAATTTGCCGTTGCTGTAGTAATGTTATAGTCATCGGCAGAAAAGCCTTGTAGGTTAATCTCATCAAAACGCTCTTCACCCAGTAGATTCTGACCGAAGTAGTCCTGTAATTGGTTCATAACAAACAAATTCTCTTGATTTGAAGTAATTAGGCCAACCTCATCGTCTAATTTAACCTTATCAATGATGATAACATTAAAAACGACCTCATATATAGGGCTGTTTGATACCCTAGAGATGTTTGCACTATCTAGGTTTACATACATCCCTCTGTGGTTGACTTCTATATTCTGCAAGTCCTCAAGAGAACCTATGAGTTTGAACTCATTAACCATACCGTGGTTGTCTCCAAACTGCTTAAATAGCTGGTATATGGTGATTAAATCGTTCACTATAGTCTTTTTTTAATTTACAATTTACGAAGGGCTTGGCTCTGACGTTGTTTTGCCGATTCTATCTTACTACGCTGCGCTATATAGCTCATTTCTGGCAATACAGTCCTCATTGGTAGCATATATGTCTGCTCGTATTTATGAATATCCTCACCGGAAAGCATACGCACTATAGAGTACCAGTACCACTGCTGGTTAAACAGCATATCTGAAGTAGTTTGCTGCTCTTCATCATCTTCTTCTTCGTTATCCTCTTCTTTTGGATCGTAGAATACTCCTGCAAAGTCTATAAACAGCGTCTTATTCCTATTTTCTATAAACTTTTCCATCACATAATACACTTCTCTAACGTCTAATTCAAGTATATCACGCTCATTCTTAGCTTCTACAGATGGATCTTCATTGTCAAACACCTTGTGAATAGATGGTCTTATAATCAACTTGGCTATCTCTAAGTCTACCCTGTGGTCTGGTAAATTCATTTTTCCCGTAATAATCTGCTCAAGCATTATGAATTGCCCCAAAACAAGGTCTTCAACCGAATAATATATTTTTTTGTTGTTTAATTTGGCTGTCGGTGGTTTTAAATGATCCTTTATTGGGTAAGTATTCTCGGATAATCTAAGAAAGTCCAATTTCTCTAGCGGACGCATTCCCTCTATATATGCGGACGGTTCTCCTCCTTTAGATATGATCTCCATCATATCCATATGCTGCTTTAGCGTAATCATACTAAATAAACATCGTTATACCTCCGTCCTGCTCCTCGAAGGCGCAGTATGCAGCAATGGCTAGGCTCATAACGCAGTCATCGTGCTTGCCTTCGGTATTGGAGAACTGTAAGTTGCCCGTAATCGGGTTTCTCTTACTCTTGTAGTCGTACAATTCCTTCACAAGAACATCGTAGTCTGGTATCTTAATCTTACCGTCTTCAAATAACTTTATTAAATTCTTGATAATCAGTGGTTTAGTTTGACTAGTTGTCTGAAAAGGTATCAACTTATACATCCTATCGTCATCAGTAATCTCATCGAATAGCAGGTCGTTGTTGTTCACCTCAAAGTATGCAGCGGCAAGGTCCTCAAAGTGTTTAAGGTAGAACGCTTTAATGCGTTCTTTAAATTCCGTAGAGTTCATATTCTCCTCCTTGAAATTAAACCTGTCAATATCTATAACCTCGTAGTCCTGTGTCATCGCCGTAAGTACCGTATAATCCTGCGCCACACCGATGTCCATACCAATGTATATCCTGTCGTACTTGTCTTGTAGGTTTTTAGTTATGGCATCCTCAATGTTATTAAACAAAGCATCCGCACTTACAGGCCTACATAAAAACTCTTGATCAAACTGTGCCTTGGTCATACTCTTGCGTATACCCAACACCGTATCCTCGACCTTATGGTCGTTGAGGTCCAGATACGTCCTCTTAATAGACTTTATCTGCTTCCAGTCCTCCTGACGCAGTCCTCTCTGGTACCATTCCCAATACCAGTTCTTACCGTTAAAGGTACTGCTCATTACTACTCGTCCATTGGTCCTCGTAACCATCGGGAGAAGAACCTCGTTAATAAACGCTTCTTTGATAAAAGCTGCCTCATCAATGTAGATAAAATCAAGCGTGGCACCACGCAGATTATCCCCAGCTTCAGAAGAACGGAATTTAATAAAAGACCCGTTATAAAAATAAATCTCGTTGTGCTTCCTATCGAATCTCGTGATGATTTGTTCAAAGACATCTTGGTGGCTTGAAAACATAGCCTCAATGTCCTTCATCACCTTGTTGGCCTGCTCCTGTATAGGGCTTACCCAGAACATACGGTGCTTCTTATTGTTCAATGCACGCATTACTGCATCGTTCATCATCGCAAAGGTCTTACCCGTCTGGCGGCCCATAGCCGCAAGCGTAATAAAAGGTTCGTCCTCGTAAATAATCTTTAAGAAATCCTTTTGAGGTTTTGTAGGGTTATATAATTTAATCTCCATCTGTGTAGTCTACATCAAGGTAATCCATATCCTCATCTTCTTCCTTTGAAGTAAGGTCAATCGTTGCCTTAACATCTATCTTGGTCTGCTGCACCCTCGTAGGTGCTTTATACCCCTGCATATCGTTGATGATCTTAATGGCCTCCATAGCCATCTTAACATCTCCGTTCACCAAGGCGGTATCCCGTATGGTTATAAGTTTGGTAAGGTTAGTACCCTTAGCAGCCTCTATACTCTTGGCCTCACTTTCTACAAACTTCATTATCTCACGATAGAACGCTGTACCCTCCGTTCTCCTATCACGATAGTAGTTCGTATAACCCATATCCTTGGCTATCTTACTTCCCTTCTCTATACCTTCGTTCTTAATACGC
>Ga0196905_1001080_pt1 | contig 10593 bp, 1 predicted proteins | sample CB_VirMetaG_3_FD_169098 | JGI IMG/M metagenome (GOLD analysis project Ga0196905, IMG submission 169098) | Freshwater to marine saline gradient viral communities from Chesapeake Bay - CB_1508_1S Viral MetaG (v3) (version 3) | ecosystem: Environmental > Aquatic > Marine > Coastal | place: USA... | reverse complement strand
CTGATAATATAATTGATTGGGTTATTAATAATAATAAAAATGATATTGAATTATATAAAATTTTAAAAGGATTATGACATTAGAAAAAACAGATTATTTTAATGATGCCCTACATTATTTAGGTAGGAAAGGTGAAAAATTATTCACAATTAACATAGGTGCGATGGACGGGATTACATTTGACGAAATGTCAGGGTATATAAAAATGTATAACTTCAAAGGATTATATGTTGAACCAATACCGGTATATTATGAATTATTAAAGAAGAATTATTCTGATGAAGGTAATCTTTTTGAAAATTCAGCGATTTCTGAATATGATGGTGAAATAACAATGTTAACTATTGATAAAACAGTTATTGATGAAGGTAAAGTACATCCTGCGTTTTTAGGTATGAGTGCTATTTATCCACCTAAAAATGGATTAGGTAGTGAGGGTGATAAAGAAGTTGTTGAAAAATATGGTAAAAAGATAATAGTACCGTGTATTACTTTTAATAATTTATTAGAAAAACATAGTATAAACAGTTTTGATGTGGTTAAAATTGATGCTGAAGGACATGACTATAAAATATTCAAACAGATTGATTTAAAAAAATACAGACCAAAAGTTGTTAGGGCGGAATGGTCAAGTATAGATGAGTCTGAAAAATCATCATTAATTAAACAATTGGATGATGCGGATTATAAATACGGTATAGAAGCTGATGATATTGTAGGTATTACAAGTGAATTGTACGATGAGTTATATAATGTTAAAAGTGATGGTATAACAATAGTCACTGGTTTATGGAACATTAAAAGAGATGAATTATCAGAGGGGTGGTCACGTAGTTTTAATCACTACATTGAAAAGTTTAATCAATTATTAGATATACCATATAATTTAATAATTTTTGGAGAAAAAGAATTAGAGGAAGTTATTTTTAAAAAAAGAACAAAAAATAATACCCAATTTATAGTTAGAGACAAGGAATGGTTTAAGAATGAATTTTATGATAAAATTCAAAAAATTAGAATTAATCCTGAATGGTATAATCAAGCACCGTGGTTATCTGAATCCACACAATCAAAACTTGAAATGTATAATCCATTAGTCATGTCTAAAGTTTTTTTAATGCATGATGCAAAAATAATGGATAAATTTGATTCTTCACATCTTTTTTGGTTAGACGCAGGTATTACTAATACGGTACACCCTGGATATTTTACTCATGATAAAGTAATTGATAAATTAAATAATATAGATAAAATTTCTTTTATTGCATTTCCTTATGATGCGGTAAATGAGGTACATGGTTTTAATTATAAAAAATTATGTGAATTATCTATGGATAAAGTGAATAAAGTATGTAGGGGAGGATTTTTCGGAGGACCAAAAGATGAAATAGTTAAATTAAATACCCAATATTATGAATTGATGAGTAGTACCTTAAACCAAGGGTATATGGGTACTGAAGAGTCTTTATTTACCATTTTAACTTATAGATATCCCGATACCTACCAATACTTTGAAATTGAATCAAATGGATTAATAAATAAGTTTTTTGAAGATTTAAAAAATGAAAAACATGAGGCTAAAACAGAGTCTAAAGTGACTATCGAAACTAAAAATGATTTAAATATAAATAATGTGGGTCTTTATGTTATTACATTTAATAGTCCAAATCAGGTTAAAACACTTATAAAATCAATGCAAGAGTACGACAATGATTTTGTTACCAAACCAAAATGGATTTTATTGGATAATTCAACAGACTTATCAACTACCGAGAAATACTCGGAAGTATGTAAAGAATATAAAATTGAACACATAAAAAAAGATAATTTAGGTATTTGTGGTGGTAGACAATGGATTGCTGAAGACGCTGAAAAAAGAGGTTTTGATTATTATTTCTTTTTTGAGGATGATATGTTCTTTTATCCTAAAAAAGGTGAAGTATGTAAGAATGGATTTAATAGATACATTGATAATTTATATTTAAGGTCATTAAAGATAATTAAAAAAAGTAATTTTGATTTTTTAAAATTATCATTTACTGAATTTTATGGTGATAATAAAACACAATGGGCTTGGTATAACGTACCTCAACACTTTAGAGAGGAACATTGGCCTGAAAAACCTAATTTACCGGTACAGGGATTAGACCCTAATGCACCTAAAACTAAATTTACTAAAATTGATAGTTTTGAGGGTGTACCATATGCTTATGGTGAAATATATTATTGTAATTGGCCTCAAATAGTATCAAAATACGGTAATAAAAAAATGTTCTTAACTGAAAAGTGGGCACGTCCTTATGAACAAACTTGGATGTCATATATGTTTCAAGAAACTATAAAGGGTACTATAAATCCAGGAATTCTTTTATTATCACCTACCGAACATGACCGTTTTGACTTTTATGATGGTAAATTAAGAAAAGAGTCATAATAAAATATACATAAAATCGCATTAGCGATTATTTATATACAAAGTAAATTACTAAATGGTAGGATATAAAATAGGTCAAAAAGTTTTATTGGCTGACGGTTCCTTTTTGAATATTGAAGATATTCAAAAAGGAATGTCTGTGCAGACGATTATTTTACCAAATAGTGAAGGTACATATAATGCAAATGAATGGTCTTCAGATTCAATAGAAGGGTTAGAATATGTAACAACTGAAGTCGTTGAGAAATTTGTTGAGACTGACAATTATACCGTCATCAATGAATTAAGTCTGAACGATAAAGAAGTATTAGTTTATAATACTATACAAGAAAAATTTGAATTTAAAAATTCAAAAGATTTGTATTTAGGTGATGATTATAAATTAGTAAAAATCGATGGTAATAATATACTATTAGAAAATATATATTCTTATGAAATTTCAAATGAACCATCACAATTAGTATCTCTTAGTCTTAATGGTCCATATTATTATTTATTAGATGGTTATGTGGTACATAACGTAGGTCAAATATGTATTCAAAACTGTGCTCAACCGAGTAATGTTGCGTGTATATTCAATACCTATGGTCTACTTCTTGGTGATTATTTTGTTGATAATATTGGTAGTTGTTGGACAGTAACTATTATTGGATGTGAATCTTGTCCTGCTACGGTTTCATTTATAGGTTCTGTGGTATCGCAAGGGTCGGGAGGATGTGATATATGTAGTGATGAAACACCTCCAGATGATGGTGATGTCCAACCCATCGATTCTAACTGTGCTGTTAGATTATCTGGTTGTTATTTTTATGACCCCGAAAGTGAGTGTCCACCACCCGATGATAGTTGTAGTTATCCTTACCATAATTCATGGGTTATTTTAAATACATCATCTAACCCTTGTCCTGCGTCAGGGCAAACAATATCTATTGGTTCTTGTTGTTATGTTGTTGTTGAAATAGATAGGAAACAAATAGGTCCCGTTATTAGTAGTTTTACGGTATTTAATGATTGTGCCGATTGTTGTGGAGATGCTCCCGCACCTAGTCCAACCCCGACACCATCACCTTCTGTCGGTAATACTAACGTTATCGTTAGAGGATGTTGTCCACCATATACTTCTTATCAAATCCAAGTTCCGAATAGTGGTTGGGTAATTGGTAATACTGTTCTTATTGGTGGACTATGTTATGAAATAAGTCAAATTGGTGGAAGTGGTATTGATGGTTTTTATACTCCTGATGGTTCTTCTGATTGTACTAAGTGTATAGATAGTAATCCATGTGCTGATAATCCGTCACCTACACCGTCTAAAACACCTACTCAGACTCCTACTCAGACTCCTACTCAGACACCTCCTGTGACACCTCCTGTGACACCTTCTAGAACGCCAGCGCCTTCACCTTCAACCTCCACTAGTAAAATTATACTATACGATTGCTGTACTCAAACTCAAATAAAACAAATAACTGTACCTGAAAGTATTGTTAATGACGTAGTAAATAATAATAGAGTATTTGATTTTAATGGTTGTTGTTATTTTGCGATTTCATTAGGTGGTAATGGTTCTGATGGTTTTAGGGCTGTCTATGATTATGATGATTGTGCGACATGTGAGAGTGTTAATAGATGTTATAAGTGGCAATTACAACTTATAAATTGTTGTGATGGTAGCATTATTAATAGAGAAATTGCAATACCGTGTGTAAAAGATAGTAATTATAATATTCCACCATCTACATTATATGGTCCTATAATTACTTTTGGTGGTACAAACGATTGTTGGAGAATAGATACTGAGACACTTGGAGGTGCAGGAACCACAGTTGTTTCACCATCTTCATTTTTTCCGGATTGTCCTAGTTGTGGAACATGTCCAACACAGACCCCAACAAAAACACCAACACAGACCCCAACTAAAACACCAACTAAAACTCCCACTCAAACCCCTACTCAGACTCCATCTACAACTGCTAGAGTAACTGTAACACCAACTAAGACTCCAACACAAACTCCATCTACGACTGCTAGAGTAACTGTTACCCCAACTAAAACACCAACTCAAACTCCTAGCGTAACTGCTAAACCAACCGTTACGCCAACACAAACGCCAACTCCAACACCTACACCGACACCTGTGTATGATAATTGGTTATTAACAGGATGTTGCGACCCGTCAAATACGTTGGTTCTTGGTGTTGCGGAATCGGTTCCTGATGTTTTTGTATTTTATGATGGGACATCTTTGAACGATACCGACGCACAAAGTGCATCTGAATCTATTCGTTCTTGGTATGACGATAATACTAATAATTTGGGTCAGTTGTATGAAGGTGTTGTTGGTGAAAGTGCAGATAATGGTGAAAACTGGTTATGGTGGGCGTCTTATCCATATTTAGGTTCATTAACGGGTGGTACGTTATCAGACGGAACACCTATAACTGAATTTAATAGTGCGGTCCCTAATAGTGTTTATGATAGTAGATATTGTAAATCTAATAATACTAATGATTGTATACCAAAGAATACTGAATTCAATAACTCATCAACGGTATATGAAAGAATTAATAAGGGTTTAAATTTAAATAATGGTGGTCCTGATTCACGTTCTAATGGGGTTCCTTTTAATCATAGTCTATTGGTAAATAATTCACCTACAACAGGTCCTGGTACTTTTGCTGGTGGTAACAAAAATTATATTGTTGTTATAGTTGCAGATGAGGCTGATGGTCTTGTTGGGTTATATCATGGTAGACTAACACAAACAGAATTAATTACCTCACCATTTAAGTTATTAGATAATGGTTGGGATAACAACGATGGTGGTTACGAACCAACAAATAGATTTGTTCACGACTATAATTCCTACCTACAAGTTTGGCAAGACACCAAAGTAAATGGAGGTAAAATTAATGGACATGTTTATCCAGTTATTGATACATCACAATCTCGTATACCATTTGCTTTGCATTCAGTTGCGTCTATTGAAGGTGAAACGATAACATCAACAGATTTCCAAACAAAATATGGTGACCCAATAAATAGTGTCGGTCCTGTGTCATTAAATCTTACCGCCCTTACCTATACGAATGTATATTCAGGTCTTACTACGTCATCAGGATATCAAAGTTTAGATACTGCATATCAAACAGGTCCAGGTTTAAAGAACTTTGGTTTTAGTGTTGACCCGACTGTTAGTAATTTTACTCAATCAGTTGTTGCAACTTCATTGGATGCGTTTTTAAATAATACTCAACTTAATAATGGTTATGGTGTTTTATATAACGGTGATTGTTGGGGTTTTAGTGGTTTAACTACACAACCTAGAGTTGATATTATCGATTATAGTGCGGTTACTGAAAATATTTGTGAAAGTCCTGAATGTCCAACATGTCCATCACCGACACCAACACAGACCCCAACTAAAACGCCAACACAAACCCCTACTCAAACACCATCTACTACTGCAAGAGTAACTGTTACCCCAACACAAACTCCTACTCAAACTCCTTCAAAAACTGCAAGAGTTACCGTTACTCCTACTAAAACGCCAACACAAACCCCTACTCAAACACCATCTACTACTGCAAGAGTAACTGTTACCCCAACACAAACTCCTACTCAAACTCCTTCAAAAACTGCAAGAGTAACTGTTACCCCAACACAAACACCTACTCAAACTCCTAGTGTAACAGCCAAACCAACCGTTACACCAACACAAACGCCAACTCAAACTCCTTCAACAACTGCAAGAGTAACCGTTACACCTACTAAAACCCCTACTCAAACTCCTTCAACTACTGCAAGAGTAACTGTAACTCCAACTCAAACTCCAACACAGACTCCAAGCAAAACTGCAAGAGTAACTGTAACTCCAACTCAAACTCCAACACAGACTCCAAGCACAACTGCAAGAGTAACTGTAACTCCTACACAAACACCAACACAAACTCCTTCAACTACTGCAAGAGTAACTGTTACCCCAACTAAGACTCCTACTCAAACTCCTAGCGTAACGGCTAAACCAACAGTAACCCCGACAGGTACTCCTACTCAGACTCCATCTACAACTGCTAGAGTTACTGTTACTCCTACTCAAACTCCAACACAGACTCCGAGCACAACCGCTAGAGTAACTGTTACGCCAACACAAACTCCAACTCAAACACCATCTACAACCGCTAGAGTAACCGTTACCCCAACACAAACCCCTACTCAAACACCATCTACAACCGCTAGAGTAACCGTTACTCCTACGCAAACTCCAACTCAAACTCCTAGCGTAACGGCCAAACCAACCGTTACACCAACCCAAACCCCAACACAGACTCCGAGCAAAACTGCAAGAGTAACTATAACTCCTACTCAAACGCCAACACAAACTCCTTCAACAACAGCTAGAGTTACTGTTACCCCAACTAAGACTCCTACACAAACTCCAACTCAAACACCATCTACAACAGCTAGAGTAACTGTTACCCCAACACAAACCCCTACACAAACCCCTACTCAGACTCCATCTACAACTGCTAGAGTAACTGTTACACCTACTAAAACTCCTACACAAACGCCAACTCAAACCGCAAGAGTTACTGTTACCCCAACACAGACCACAACACAGACTCCATCAAATACTGCTAAACCAACAGTAACCCCGACAGGTACTCCAACACAAACACCATCTACTACTGCAAGAGTAACTGTTACCCCAACACAAACACCAACTCAAACGCCTACTCAAACTCCAACTACAACCGCTAGAGTTACTGTTACACCTACTAAAACGCCTACACAAACGCCAACTCAAACTGCAAGAGTTACTGTAACTCCTACTCAAACCCCAACACAGACTCCATCGACAACTGCTAGAGTAACTGTCACTCCTACGCAAACACCTACTCAAACTCCTTCAACAACGGCTAAAGTTACTGTTACCCCGACAGGTACTCCAACTCAAACGCCATCAAATACTGCTAAACCAACAGTTACCCCAACAGGTACTCCAACTCAAACACCAACTCAAACTGCAAGAGTTACTGTAACTCCTACTCAAACCCCAACACAGACTCCATCGACAACTGCAAGAGTAACTGTTACACCTACTAATACTCCTACTAATACTCCTACTCAAACTGCAAGAGTAACCGTTACTCCTACACAAACTCCATCTCAAACACCTTCAACAACTGCAAGAGTAACCGTTACTCCTACACAAACTCCATCTCAAACACCTTCAAATACTGCAAGAGTAACTGTTACTCCTACTCAAACACCAACACAAACTCCGAGCACAACTGCTGAAGTAACAAATACGCCAACACAAACTGCAAGAGTAACAAATACACCAACAGGAACTCCAACACAAACACCAACACAGACTCCATCTACAACTGCTAGAATAACTGTTACCCCAACACAAACGCCTACTCAAACACCTTCAAATACTGCAAGAATAACTGTTACCCCAACACAAACGCCTACTCAAACTCCTAGTTCAACTGCTGAAGTAACAAATACACCTACACAAACGCCAACTCAAACTGCGAGAGTTACAGTAACTCCTACTCAAACCCCAACTCAAACACCGACTCAAACCGCAAGAGTTACCGTTACCCCAACTAAAACACCTACGCAAACTCCTTCAACAACGGCTAGAGTTACTGTTACCCCTACTCAAACGCCTACTCAAACTCCGAGTACGACTGCCGAAGTAACAAATACACCTACACAAACACCTACGCAAACTCCTTCAACAACGGCTAGAGTTACTGTTACTCCTACTCAAACGCCAACACAGACTCCAAGTACAACCGCTGAAGTGACAAGTACACCTACTCAGACTCCTACTTCAACTGCAAGAGTAACAAGTACACCTACACAAACGCCAACACAGACTCCGTCATCTACGGCTAGAGTAACAGTCACTCCAACTAATACTCCTACTCAAACCCCAACTCAAACTGCAAGAGTAACGGTCACTCCAACTAATACACCAACACAAACTCCTAGTTCAACTGCTGAAGTGACTAACACTCCAACTAATACTCCTACTCAAACGCCGACACAAACTCCTAGTTCAACTGCTGAAGTGACTAACACTCCAACTAATACTCCTACTCAAACCCCAACTCAAACTGCGAGAGTAACTGTTACTCCTACTCAAACGCCAACTCAAACTCCAAGTACGACTGCCGAAGTGACGAATACTCCGACAGGAACTCCTACACAAACTCCTAGTTCAACTGCTGAAGTGACTAACACTCCAACTAATACACCTACACAAACTCCTAGTACAACGGCTAACGAAACCGCCACTCCTACCCCGACACCTGAAGTTACTCCAACTAATACTCCGACAAATACATCAAGTCCAACTGTGACACCAACACAGACTAATACTCAAACCCCATCAACAACTGCTAACGAAACGGCAACTCCTACCCCGACACCAACAGACACTCCAATTTTTACACCATCCATCACTCCATCTATTACCCCAAGTATTGGTTCATGTAGTGCAGTTATAACTACAGGTAATACTGTTTCTCCTTCACCTACACCAACACCTAGTCCTTCCCCAACACCTGGAGGTAAAATTTCAGTCGGTGGAACGGTTATTTTTGATATTAGCGAGGGGTATTTTGAATGTGGAGATGTTGCTCGTTTAGTTAGTTGTAGTGTAGATGAAAGAATTGAAGATTTTTACGTATCCTCACCAATATTGTATAGTGGTGGTACATTAGCCACGGGAACTACTATTAATGTAACAATTGATGGAATCCAAAGATGTGTGACATATGTTGAGAATATTGCTGGTACTTCAACACACATTATTAGTAATTTTAATTACATAAGTGCAAGTTGTGTAGATTGTTCTACACCGACACCAACGCCAACACCTGCGGTTTATAACTTATTTGAAGAATGTGGAGGAGTTCCTTGTACTGAAATAAATGTAAATTATGGTGAACAAACAAATCCTGATGATATCATATCTAATTGGACTAGATTCTCATATTTTGCGGGGAATATTTATCCTGGTACTACAATATTAACTGGTTTACAACCTGATGATACTATACTTTCAGGAGTAAGTACTTCATATTTCTATACAGGAAGTACTAAGTATTTAGGTTCATTTAATTTAACCATGTCTGAAGGTGAAAATATAGGACCAGTAACGTCTTCTTCAAGTAATGTTGGTAAATTTTATTATAATACCTACATAAATAAATTTGTAGTCAGTACGGATGTTGGAGGTGATGGTACATATATGTGGACTACATTTAATCCTACAAAAAATACAGGATTACAGTACGGTAACCCAACGGCTACAAGATATTTGACAACTTCAACTAACTGGACGACAACTAATTTATTATCCAATCAATATACTGTAAGTGGAGCATCTAATACTGTTGTTTTAGCCACTACAAAGATAAATGACGCAGGAGGAACTCCTAAATCAATCAAGTGTATTAATAATAGTGGTAAGATAAATGGTTTTTATTCAACATGTGGTTATCAAGAATATCTTCATGAGGTAACCTTAGAAAGTACATCCCCAGATGATGATAATATCGGTATAGTATTGGCGGCTATTAAAGATGATAATGGTATATATGGACCTTCAGGTCAAACACATACAATTCATTTAAATTTTGTTGGTAGAGGTTCAGGACTTTCTCAGGTATTATTTAATCAACAGAATAATGTTCAAGCCTTTACAGATGGGACTAATTTCAGTTCATTGATTTGGCAAGGACAAACACCATTTGGTAGTGGAAACTATAATCATAAAGGTAGTGTTAGAGTAAAGGTAATTAAATCAGGTACTACATTTGATATTTATACTACTGACACTATGGGTACAAAGGCATCTTCAAATGTTGCCCCTGGTCAAAATAATCCATATACATTATTAATGTCATTTGATTTAACGGATAAGACAACTTGGACAAACGCCCCAACATATGCTGTTGGTGATGAACTTGAAATATTTACAGGTGGAACCAAGTTTGGTTATTTAACTTCATCTCAAAGGAATACTTATTTCTATGATATCGTATTTAGTGGTAGTCAAATTGCTAATGAGTCAACAATGTATGGGTTAAATATCCCTAATTTAACTACAAACCAAGTATATACATTTGATGAGG